>Ga0208717_1000009_pt1 | contig 163425 bp, 140 predicted proteins | sample NGESurF53shallow_FD_184489 | JGI IMG/M metagenome (GOLD analysis project Ga0208717, IMG submission 184489) | Arctic peat soil microbial communities from Barrow, Alaska - NGEE Surface sample F53-3 shallow (SPAdes) | ecosystem: Environmental > Terrestrial > Soil > Wetlands > Peat ... | reverse complement strand
CCGCAGTCCTCTACCCGTTCAGCTCCATCGCTGGGTGCCCCATCCTAGACGCGTTCTTTGCGGCTAGGGTGGGATGCGATACTCCCGCCCCCGCAATCCTCTACCCGTTCAGCTCCATCGCCACCGGCTTCTGCGCATCATGCGGATGAGTATTGCCGCGATAGACCTTCAGCTTCGTCCCCATCTGGCGTCCCATCTTGTTCTTGGGCAGCATCCCCAGGATGGCCTGCTCAATCACGCGGTCCGGACGCCGCGCCATCAGGCGGACAAACGACTCTTCCCGCATGCCGCCGGGAAACCCGGTGTAGCGCCGATACATCTTCTGCTGGCTTTTTAGGCCCGTCAGCCGGATCTTTTCCGCGTTCAGCACGATCACGTGATCGCCGGTATCAATATAGGGGGTGTACTGCGGGTTGTTCTTGCCCGCCAGTACGCGCGCGGCCTCGGTGGCCAACCGCCCCAGGGTCTTGCCGCTGGCGTCCAGCACGTACCACTTGCGGTGGATGTCCTCGGGACGCGGAACAAAAGTTGACATCGCTTAAATCTCCTGAAAATAAAAGCCTAAAAAACATTGATTCTCACGGCGCAGAACGCACCGGGCAATCCAAAAAGCCCGGGAAATCCGCTGCGAATCGCGTGATGGAGCGCAGAGAACGAAATCAAAGCCGCGTCCAGGGGCGAAATCACCGAAAGACGCTTGCGTGCCGCCGCGGCACCGGAGGGTACAGGCGGCCAGACGCAACACTGCACAAGACCTTAAGAATAGCGAAAACCGGGGCCAGAGTCAACGAAAGACAGAGAGCGAAATAAGCGTGCCGTACGGCAACAGTCGACGTATAATCGCTGCCGAACCGATGGGGCGCCTGCCGATCGACCCATCCAGAGATCTTGTCGTTGAACGGCGTGCAGGAGGCCGGTCGACATACCATCCGCATTTCCCCAAATGCGGGGAGTCTGAGTGATGAAGACGCTCGCATCCGCACTCCTGGTACTCGTATCCTTCGCTGTCCCCGCATTCGCTACAGTGGTTGTCACCAGCCCACAGACCGGTTCCGTGACTTCGCCGGTGAATTTCGTGGCCTCCGCCAGCTCATCCACGTGTGCGCAGGGCGTCGCTTCCATGGGGATCTACGAGGACTACGTTCTGGTCTACACTGCCCCCGGAGCGACGCAGATCAATACTGCGTTGAGCATGAATCCCGGAGCCCACCATATTTCAGTCCAGGAGTGGGACCGCTGCGGGGGGGCCTCCAAAACCCAGCTCAGCCTCACCGTTCCCAGCCAGGGACCCGGCGGAGTGGTGGTCGCTTCGCCGGCAAACAACAGTACCGTGACTTCGCCGGTGAATTTCGTGGCCTCCGCCAGCTCATCCACGTGTGCGCAGGGCGTCGCTTCCATGGGGATCTACGAGGACTACGTTCTGGTCTACACTGCCCCTGGAGCGACCCAGATCGATACCGGGTTGAGCATGAATCCGGGAGCTCACCATATTTCAGTCCAGGAATGGGACCGCTGCGGCGGAGCCACCAAGACCCAGCTCAACCTCACCGTCAGCGCGACAAAGACACTGACCGCAATCTCCGTGTCGCCAACGCCGGCAAGCTTTGCCATGGGAGCCACCCAGCAGTTCAGCGCGACCGCGACCTACAGCGACGGTTCGACCGCCGATGTCAGCTCGACCGCCGGCTGGACCGTTGCCAACGCGAACGTGGCCGGCGTTGACTCGAGCGGACTGGCGACCGCGATCGCCTCGGGTTCCACTTCGGTGACAGCTTCGCTGAACAACGTCAGTGGAAACGTGCCAGTGACTGTGACCATAGCGCCGGGTACCGCGGTCAATATCACGACCTTCCATGTCGACAACAATCGCAGTGGAGTGAATGCGGCGGAGCAATCGCTCACCCCCTCCAGCGTGAGCCCGCAGACCTTCGGGAAGCTTTTCTCCTACCTGGTCGATGGCTATGTGTATGGGGAACCCCTGCTCGTCTCCAACGTCACCATCAACGGCGCCGAGCATAATGTTCTATACGTGGCCACGGAAAACGACAGCGTGTACGCCTTCGATGCGGACAACTATGGGACCGGCGCTCCCCTCTGGCAGGTCTCGCTTCTCCAGACCGGCGAAGCGCCCATAGGCGGCTCCATTCAACCGTACGTCGGCGTCACCTCGACGCCGGTCATTGATCCAACGTCGAATACGATCTACGTCGTGTCTGTGGAAGACCAGCCAGGCACCGCCGCCACCTACCGCCTGAATGCGCTGGATCTCGCCACCGGTGCGCAGAAATTCGGCGGACCGGTGATCATCCAGGCTTCCGTTGCGGGAGCAAATTCGATTTCCGTCAACGGCATAGTGTCTCTCGCCCCTCCCTGCCTGCAGCGGGCGGCCCTGCTGCTGGCCAACGGAAACGTGTATATCGGTTTCGGAGACTGCCACAATGGATGGCTGCTGGCGTATGACGCGCAGACCCTGGCCCAGACCGGAGTGTTCAACTCCAGTCCCAACATAGACGGCGAGAGTACCTATGGCGGTGCTGGCGGAATCTGGATGGGCGGAGGCGGCCCAGCTGCCGATAACGCGGGAGATGTCTACGTAAGCACCGGGAACGGCCCCTGGGACGGGCAGACTTCCTGGGGCGAGTCGGTGTTGAAGTTCAACCCGCAGTTGCAGATGCTGGATTACTTCACCCCCTACGACTACCAGTACATGGACTGCAACGATGCCGATCTGGCGTCGGGCGGGGTGCTGCTGCTCCCGGGCACCCTCCAGGCTCTGGCCGGAGGTAAGACAGGAAAGCTCTACCTGGTCAACACCGCCAACCTTGGCCAGGAGCAGCCCATCGATGCCGGAGCGACCCAGACTTTGTGGTCCGAGTCCGGTCTAACCAATCCGTATTCCAAGAGCTGTACCGATAGCCAGGGGACCCAGACGACGGATGTCAGTCCGGCTGGAAGCTATGGGACGCCCGCCTACTTCAACGGGTCGGTGTACATCGGCGAAACTGCGAATGGCTCGACGGCCATTCCGAACGGCATTCGGCAGTTTACGTATTCCGCGGGAACGTTGACGCCGGGCGCCTACACGGCTCCCAGCACCCAGGAAGAAAGCTACGGCACCACGCCGTTCATTTCAGCCGACGGCACGGCGAACGGAATTCTGTGGATGATCGATCATGGGACGCCGCTGCAGAGTCCAGTCAGCACTACACCGACAGACGCCATTCTCCGCGCGTACGCAATTAATAATCTGGGCCAGGAGCTGTACGACAGCGCAACGAATCCCGGAGACGCGCCGGGGTACGGAATCAAATTCACCTCGCCGATCGTGGCCAACGGGAAGGTCTACATCTCGACCGGGCACGATCCAGTGACCGCGACAGCCCCGCAGGGCGAAATTGACGTCTACGGCTTGAAATAGGATTCGTCAACGGCCTTGCAATCTCCCGTGCCCGTTTCCCCTCGCCTGCCCAGAGCCGTCAGCCGGACCTTTTCCGCGTTTAGCACGATGACGTGGAGTTGATATCGCACAGGGCCGCAATTCGAAATAGTGTTCCATCTATACTTGACAAACCATAACCGTACGGTTATGGTTTTGGCTGTGAAGCCGGCCAATGCCAATCCCGTGTTCCGTGCTCTTGCCGACCCGACCCGCAGGGCCATTTTTGAGGAGCTGACCCGGCACGGCGAACAGACCGTCCACGCATTGACTCGCTATGCGGGCGTCTCCCAGCCTGCTGTCTCCAAGCACCTCACGGTGCTGAAGCGGGCAAAGTTGGTACGGCATCGCCGCGCGGGACGCGAAACTCACTATCGCGCCCGGCCCGATGCGCTGGCGCCCATGGTGGACTGGCTCAATCTCTACGGCGCCTTCTGGCGTGACCGGTTTGACCGTCTGGAAGAACTTTTGCAAAGGATGGACCCATGAACGATTCAAAGACCAATAAACCAGAGGGGACCGATAGAGCTGAGACTCCCCGCACCCTGGTTGTCGAGCGGGTATTCCCGCACCCACCGGAGAAGCTGTGGCGTGCGCTCACCCAGAGCCCGCTCCTCGCGCAATGGATGATGAACAACGACTTCGAGCCAGTGGCCGGGCGCAAGTTCCAGTTTCGGGCCGAGCCCATGCCGAACTGGAATGGCGTTGTCGACTGCGAGGTGCTGACCGTCGAACCCTTGCAACGCCTCTCCTATAACTGGGGTGTCGGGGGAAGCGAATCCGGGCTGCAATGGGTGGTGCTCTGGACGTTGACTCCAGTCGAGGGTGGCACTCACGTTCGCATGGAGCAATCCGGCTTCGGTCCCGATCAGCAGGCAGCGTATCAGGGCGCAAAGTACGGCTGGCAGAAATTCTTCGGCAGTTTGGAACGTGTCGTTGGCGGGTTGGAATGACCACGAAAGTAAAAAACATTGCGTATTGGACGACGACCATACTCGTAGCGTTTTTTATCGGAGGCGGCGGCGTCGCGCAGGTGGCGCGTGTGCCGGGAACGGTCAACGGCTTTGTGCACATCCTGGGCTACCCGGCGTACTTCGTCACCATCCTGGGCGTCTGGAAGGTCCTGGGGCCCATCGCCATCCTCGTGCCGCGTTTCCCCCGGCTCAAGGAATGGGCTTATGCCGGCATCTTCTTCGACCTGACCGGCGCGGCCGCATCCGACGCCGCGGTCGGCGGAGCTGCGGTCAGCGGATACGGCGCGTACGGCTTTCACATCCTTGCCCCGCTCCTCATCGCTGGTCTGGCTGTGGCTTCGTGGGCCCTTCGCCCACAAAGCCGCACCATCGGAATCCTCTTTCCAGCGAAAAACGCCACGCCGGCATAAACACGACGCGCCCGCCGGTCGGGATGCCAATTCAGCTCAACCACACTCAAGCCAGGAAACGGCTTGAATAGGCGCGCAGGTATCCGGCAGAGAGAAAAAACCTCCGGCTTTCTATCTCCCGCTTGACCGCGCCGCCTATACTTGTTTACTCTAGGCGTGCTTGGAAATAGCCTATGAGCCCAAAATCAATCCCAACATCGAAATCCGAGCCCCGCGACCTTTTTCCCGGAGCCCTCGAGATCATGGTTCTCCAGATCCTGGAATGGCAGCCAATGCATGGCTACGCCCTGGTCCAGCACATCCGTCAGCGCTCCAACCAGTTGCTCCAGGTTGAGGAGGGCTCGCTCTACCCCGCTCTCCAGCGCATGCTGAAGGATGGCCTGGTCCGGGCGGACTGGACCATCTCCTCCACCAACCGCCGCGTGCGGACCTATAACATCACCCCCGCCGGCAGAAAACATCTCGAGCGGGAGGTATCGCGCTTCGAGCAGATGCTCGAAGGCATTTCGCTGGTGTTGGCCCCGGCCAAACCGTAGGAGCGCAGAATGAACCCCCTGCCCCGTCTCTTTCGCCGCCGCGGGATGGCAGCCGATCTGGCAGAAGAGATGCGCCAGCACCTCGCAGAAAAGATCGAAGACCTGGTGGCCAACGGAATGCCGCGCGAAGAGGCTGTCCACGCCGCCCGCCGCGCCTTCGGCAACGCCACCCTGCTCGAACAACGCAGCCGCGAAGTCTGGATGTGGCCTGCTATCGAATCTATACTCAGCGACCTGAAATACGCCGCTCGGCAGTTACGAAAGGCACCCGGTTTCAGCGTTGTTGTGATCGCCATTTTGATGCTTGGAATTGGTGCAAACGCCACCGTCTTCAGCATCGTCGATGCGGTCATGCTTCGTCCGCTGCCCTATGTCAAACCGCAACGACTCATGGAGGTGAAAACAAGCCAGGGGAAGCAATATGAATCAATGAATGTTTCGTATCCGGATTTTTTCGATTGGCGAACTCAGAATCATAGCTTTAAGCACATGCTCGCTTATCACGACACAACATATACGCTGACTGGTGCAGATCATCCTTTACGCCTCGATGGAGAGGTCGTCTCCTGGGAGATGGTACCTACCCTTGGTATTTCCCCGGAACTAGGTCGCGGATTCTCGCCCGAGGATGAGAGAGCTGATTCTCGCGTAATTCTAATCAGTCATGCCTTATGGAAATCGCAGTTTGCGGGCGAGCAATCAGTCCTTGGTCGAACCATCCACTTTAATGGAAATCCCTACACCATTATTGGAGTGATGCCTCGGGTATTTCGCTTTCCGGTCACTGAGCCAAGAAATAGCTTCTGGACAACGCTCGCAGTTGACGACGATCCTGCTGACCCTCATCCGATAACGGCTAACCGAAGCGTGCATTTTCTCAATGTGATCGGACGGCTAAAATCCGGAGTCACAGTAGTGCAAGCCGACCAAGAAATGAAGGCCATTGCCGCCAGACTCGCAAAGCAGTATCCCGATACGAATACACGTCATGACTCTGCCTTGGTCGAAAGCGCATTAGCGTCAGTGCTGGGCGATACGAGCACACTCCTTATGGTGGTGCTGGGCTCGGTGGTGCTGGTGCTGTTGATCGCCTGTGGCAATATTGCCAATCTGTCGCTAGCGAGGGTGCGAGACCGACAGCGTGAGATCGCGATGCGTTCCGCACTTGGTGCGAGCAGGATTAGGATTGTCCGCCAGCTTTTGGCGGAGAGTTTGCTGTTGGGGTTCGTCGGTGGAATCGCCGGATGCGTTCTGGCGTTTGTATGCACTCCGGCTGTACTTCGACTCATTGGCGACAGCGTACCTCGCGCTGCGAAAGCCGGAGTTAATCTGCCGGTATTAGGATTTGCACTCGCACTGTCGTTGTTGTCGGGGGCAGTTTTCGGACTTGTTCCCGCGCTTGCTGCTTCAAAGACCGACCTCGTTTCGACGTTGAAAGAAGGGGGACGTTCCGATACTTCCAACCGCGACTGGCTTCGCTCGGCTGTGATTGTGGGACAGGTGGCACTGGGGGTTGTGCTGACTGCGGGAGCAGGACTGCTGACTACCAGTTTCGTGAAGCTGATGCGCGCGAATGAAGGTTTCAATCCCGACCACCTGCTGACGTTCACGTTCGGGGCTCCCGATTCCGCTGACAAGGACAGGCTCCCACAGTTCTACAAGCAATATTTTGAAAAGCTGCGTGCACTACCCGGCGTACAGTCCGCTGGCGGGGCACACAATCTGCCCATGACGAACAATCTTGCGATGGTTAGTTTTGGAAACCCGGAGCATCCCGTCCCCAAGGGGCAACAACCGAATGCAGACCTTACGGTGGTTTCGACTGATTATTTCCGAACGTTGCAGGTTCCCCTTATCAGAGGCCGCGATTTTACCGATGCGGACGATATGAAAGCGCAACAGGTAGTGATCGTGAACCAGGCGTTCGCTCAGCGGTATTTCCCCGGCGAGGATGCGCTGGGGAAGAAGCTGAAGCCGGGCGAGGATAACGGAATGGCCGGCGGTCCTCCGTGGCGGGAAATTGTCGGCATAGTGGGCAACATCCGGCATTTTGCCACACAACGTGAGATGCCTCCGGCGATGTATCTGCCTGAGGGCCAGGTGCCAAATTGGTGCTGTCTCCGGTCGGTAGTGCGAACATCGATGGAGCCGATAAGCCTTGAGCCGGAAGTCCGTCATCTCGTCTCCTCAATGGACCGGGATATTCCAGTGACCGACGTGCACACCATGAAAGATCTGCTTTCGTTGCAGCTTACTCAGCCACGATTCGCCATGATCCTGCTCGGCACCTTTGCGGGACTGGCGCTGATCCTGACGGTGGTTGGGCTTTACGGAGTGATGGCATACTCGGTATCGCGGCGGACACGGGAGATAGGCGTGCGGCTGGCTCTTGGAGCCCAGCGAAGGGGCGTGATGAAGATGATTCTGCGCGATGCCGCAATTTTGTTGTTCATAGGAATTGCTATTGGCCTTGCGGCCTCGCTCGCATCTGCTTCCGTACTCGCAACATTGTTATACGGCGCCACGCCGCGCAACCCACTTGTGCTCTTCGTCGTTTGCATTTCAGTTGCGCTCACTGGTCTTTTGGCTGCGTACATTCCATCCATCCGCGCCGCATCCATTGATCCGATGCAGGCGTTACGGTCTGACTAGGAGTTCTCGATGCGCTGGCTCAAGCAATTGTTTTCCCGTCGCCGCCGCTATGACGACCTCTCCCAGGAGATGCAGCAGCATCTCGAAGAAAAGATCGAAGCCCTCATCGCCGGCGGAATGCCGCGCGAAGAGGCCGTTCACGCCGCCCGCCGCGCCTTCGGCAATCCCACACTTCTCGAACAACGCAGCCGCGAAGTCTGGATGTGGCCGCTGGTCGAAAGCCTCTGGGCCGACCTCAAATTTGCTTTCAGGCAATTTGGCCGCAATCGTGGTTTCGCAATCACAGTGATTCTTATGATTGCGCTCGGCATCGGGTTAAATACAGCGATGTTTTCTGTCGTCCGCGCCATTTTATTAAAGCCTCTTGGCTATCGCGACCCGAACCGTCTGGTAGTTCTTAGCAGCAGCGTTACGCCAATTCACTTTGATGAAATGGCTTCCTCTGTCCGGTCCTATGCCGGCCTTGGGGCCTACAGTGGCAGCGAGAATCTAGCTCTATCCGGCGACGGTCAGCCGGAGGTATTAAAGGGCGAGCGAGTATCCAGCAATTTCCTCGATATTCTCGGAGTTCGGCCGCTAGTGGGTCGCAGTTTTCTTCCTTCTGAGGACGGGCCCGGCGCGCCGGCAGTGGCGATGATTAGCGCGGAACTCTGGAGGCGGCGATTCAACGGAGCGGTATCGGTGATTGGCCGGTCGGTCACGCTGGCAGGAAGGGCGTACATCATCATCGGTGTCTTACCGTCGAAGTTTCACTTTCCGTCCGCGGGAACCGATGTATGGCTCACCAGACCTTCAGAATGGTCCGTCCTCAAGCCGGAATCACGGCGAATCAGCCCGATTCTGCAGGTTTTTGGCCGACTGAAACCGGGCATCGATATTTCAACAGCGAATGCAGAGCTCCTTCTTTTGGATCGGCAATATCAGACCGCTCACCCGGGAATGCTCGACACCGATAAGACCGTTGCGCGGCTATGGAAACGCCCTCCCATTCATCTTCTGTTTTTGAAGAATCAGCTTGTTTCCGGCATCCGCTCCAAACTCTGGTTGCTCTTTGGCGCGGTAGGGCTTGTATTACTCATCGTGTGTGCCAACATCGCTAGCCTCCTGCTGGCCCGCGCAACATCTCGATCACGGGAGTTTGCGATTCGGGCAGCAATTGGGGCAGGCCGGCATCAGATCGTTCGACAACTACTTACAGAGAGCCTCCTGCTTTCGTTCATCGGCGGAGCAATCGGCATTGCTCTGGCAGAAGCCGGCGTGCGGGTCGCCCGCAGTATGACGGCTTTGGATCTTCCGCGATCCGGTGGCATCGCGATAGACGGTCCAGTCCTTTTGTTCGCGGTCGCTCTGTCGCTGTTTACCGGCCTCCTGTTTGGGCTTGCACCCTCGCTCTCCGCTTCTTCGCCTAACCTTGCCGGGGTGCTGCAAGGCAACGGGGAAGGCGCGAACTTCACCGGACAGAAACCTGCATTCCTGCGGTTGAATTCTCGCAGCCTCTTGGTCGCAGGGCAGATGGCTCTATCCACCGTTCTGCTGATCGGCGCCGCGTTGCTGATCGAAAGTCTCGCTCATGTATACCGTGTCAATCCTGGGTTCCAGGCTTCCCATCTGCTTACCATGAGTCTTACGCCTTCACCGGCACGCTACGGCACAGCGCAAAAGAAAGCCGCCTTTTACGGCGCAATTCTAGGGCACATTGAAACGCTTCCTGGCGTAAGCGCCGCCGCCACCACCACTGCACTGCCCTTGACCCCGTATCCCATGGCTCAAGTGCAGGTAACGGGCACGGTCGCAGAGAAGCGCCCGCTCGCAATGATCCTCAGTGTTACGCCGCGGTATTTCCAGGTCATGAGTATCCCGCTCAGGAGAGGCCGCGAATTCAACTCGCACGACATTGCTGGCGCGGTGCCGGTGGCGATTATCAACGACAGTATGGCGCGTCACTTCTGGCCCCAATATCCCGGCGGCGCCAGTCCCATCGGGCAGCATATTCTCATCGGCTCGCACTCTAAGCCGACGGAGATCGTTGGGGTTGTGGCAGACACGAGGGCATACAAACTGACGGAGGAGCCTGGGCTTGGAGTCTATCTTTCCTCGGATCAGCAGCCGCCTCAATCCGCCACCCTGGTGATACGGACCGAGGGCGACCCACTCTTGTTTGTCAATGCGGTTCGCAACCAGATATTAAGACTCGATCGTGACCAACCAGTCTCCGCAATCACTTCCATGAATCAGGTTGTGGACGCCTCCGAGGGGCAGCTTCGCGTGATGATGATATTGTTGGGAATTTTTGCTGCGACGGCAACGATCATCGCTGTGGTTGGGCTTTACGGCGTTATCGCCTATTCAGTCACCCAGCGGGCGAAAGAAATCGGCATTCGCAAAGCGTTGGGGGCACAACGCGGAAACATTCTTTCCCTCGTCGTTGGCCATGGGTTGCGCCTCGCTCTGTTCGGTCTGGTGCTCGGTATATGTGGCGCACTGGCTCTGACGCGGGTGCTGCAAGGATTGCTCTTTCAGGTCAGCCCCACGGATCCCGCGACCTACATCGGTATTGCATTTCTATTCGTTGCCGTGACGCTGGTAGCCAGCTTCATTCCCGCCCGCCGCGCCGCCTCTATCGATCCCATGCAGGCGCTGCGGGCAGAGTAAGAAGGAAAGGCCAATGAACTAGATGAAGAGAGACCGATTCACCGGCGCTAGCCTCGCCTAATACTCGTTGTTATCGTCTTCGTATCCGTTGTAGCGATCATCCGGAGCGTAGTATTCGGCTGCATCGTAAACTTGGGTTCGCTTGTATCTGTCAGCGAGGCCTACCACAGTCAGGCGGGACAGACCCGTGATCCTGAGAGTGCAGGCAATACATTCGAACCAGCTGGGCAGATGTTCCTGTGTCTCGACGATCGAGTCTCCCTCCAGTCTTTGGATTGGTCCGGCGACAGCTTTACCGGCAACCAGTGCTACTGACTCGCACGCCGGGCAGACAACGCGGTGACCAACTTGACGACTGGCCCAGACTGCCGCTTGGGCGCGGAGGATGTCACGGTCTGCTTCCTGCTTGGCAAGCCAAGTCTCCTTATGCGCTGCAACGTCTCCCCGGACGGCCTTTGCGCCCTCGTCGGCCGCGGCTTCCATAACTTGGCCCGCGACATTTGCCTCTTGCAGGCCAAAAAAATCTTCTAGTGTCATTTCCATAGAGGCGAGCAGGATCTGGCACGTCCTATAGAAATTCGGTTGCCGCGACGAGTTCTTAATGCCTTCAAAGGCCGGTTCGCCCGAATGCAATTCGGCATTCCGCCTGCCGGTTTGTTGTATGCCGAAATTCTCAAGCTCTTTAGCGAAAGCAGGCAAAATTGCAGATAGCCGCCTGAAAACTTCGCTGATTACGATGGATTTTGGAGAGAATTTTTCGTCGATGGGAGTGAAGCCTAAAGAGCTGAAAAGGCTAGACCAGCCCTTGCTTGTGTCAGCAAGCAGTGCGGGCGTGACGTTCGCCAGAGCGGCCCGCGCCAGGAACTCGAGGGAAAGGCTCGACCAAAGAGCATAGCACCAGTCGTCGCTGTCCAGCTCCTGTAAGCGTTCAACATAGCGCACCGCCTTGCTGTAGAGGGCATCAGGATCCCAAGCCACCGGTGTCGCCGCAGGCGTAATTGTCCTAATCAATTTAGGCTCTCCAGATAAATCCGTTCGATTTCCCGATCTTCACAGCCAGACGGGATTGGCGAGCGAGCGTGCAGCATGCGCCAATTGTCGAGCACGATTGTATCGCCGGGTTGCTGGAGCGAGATCGCATGATGTTCGATTTGAGCGAGACCATCCAGCACCTTCTGAAAAGCAATCTTTCCGGTGCTGCTTGCTGGCTCGAGAAATGTTTCGTCCCAACGCAGACGAAAGCCGCTGTCGGTTGCTTGGTAAAGCAAAAGTAGCGGGACCAACCCGTTCTGGGGGCGGCGTGGTTTCGCGATTGCGCGCCCAAGAACATTCTGCGTAACCCTCTCAACGAGAATTTTGCCGTCAAGGAGCAGTGTAGGAACAGATGCGTAACCTTTTACGCACCGGAGCATAAGGTAGCGAGGTGGTTCGCGCCAGTGGGCGAGATCAGTGTGAAAAGGAAAGCGATTCAAACCATACAGGCCGCTGTAGGTGTTGAGAGTCGAGGTCGCCCGGGGAACTAGCTGCTGGACAAGCCTTCCCGCCCAAGGAGACATCGTTTTTCCAAATTCGACAGCGATGCTGATCGAGTCGCTATTTGGGCTCAGCTCTTCGATGAAGCAGTAGCCGTGGGCTGAGACCTCCTCCTTCAACAGCGTTGCCATGTTAATGAATTTATAAGCAAAGTGTGCATTGGCAAAATAAAGCTACAAGAGAGACCATGTCCTCATAGTCCTGTTGCATTCCCAACCGCGTCGAGTTCTGGCGGCGGCTACAGACTGCGCTGAGCGCAGCGAAATTAGGTGCGAGGGTTGAATCTGTCCACGAAAAGGCCCGTTCTGGTGGAATCTGCCTCTGCACCTATAGACGAGAAGATCAAGGAGCCTGGAGACTGGCGCGGGAAGACGCTCGCGAAAGTGCGCGGAATCATCCACGATGGCAGCAACTGGCGCGTTTGGGAGCGAACGTTCGAGCCATTCCCGATGGAATCGTCATCCGAATCAGTACTTCGCGCGTAAATCTTTTCCCGAAGAAGATCCTATTGGCAAAGAAATTCGACCGGGAATTGCCGCTGATGTGAGCAAAAAATCCATGCACCGGCATGAAATATGTCCTCCGCCAACTGCGCATATCTCCAGCGCATATAGATATGGCCAAAAACGGTAGAATGTCTACAAGCCCTCGTTGCGCCCGCATCGCACCGTCCCCAGATGCCCGACGCGCCAGGCTCCGGCGCATTAAGAAAAATTTTTTAAGTTTTCTGCCTCTTTTTCGGTGCAGTTGGCCATCACGGCCGCAGAAGCTACATAGAATCAACGATCTGCCTGCTTTCCGGACCGGATGCCGCCTGCACAATCCTACAAATATTCTGCACAATCCTACAAATAATCCGCGCAATTGTGCGAAAACCCGGCTCGTTCCACCCTGCGTCTCTTCGAGAGAGAGGGGTCACTCACACCGCGCGCCCCGTTCCAGATATCGACCCCACCCCCTCCCGCACTCCAAATCAGTGCCTCGCGCCCGCGACGGGATACCCCTGCCAAAGATATTCCAAAGCCTCGGGCAGCGTTTGCAGTTTCACGGCGTGGTCGACGTGCCCGGCGTTGCGGGCGAAAACAAACTGGTAGTGATAGCCTTTGGCGGCCAACACCCTGGCCATCTGCTCGTTCGCGACCACCCAGTCGTGCATGTGGTCGCGCATGTCATTGGGATTCAGCAGGTCCCGGTCGCCCACTTCCATCCAGATGCGCAGCGGCTTGACGGGGCTCTCTTGGATCATGGGAGGCAACTCCCACGCGCCGTGCGGGGTCTTTGGGTTATAGGGCCACTGCTGGTTCACAAATGTTCCCGAATAGGTCAGCACGCGATGATATAGCTCCGGGTGATACCAGGCCATGATCAATGCCGCCGCGCCTCCGGAGCTGCCGCCCATCGTCGCCCGCCCGTCAGGATCGCTGGTCAGTTTGACGTGGGCTTTCTTCTCCACCAGCGGCAGCACTTCGTGTTCGACGAATTCCGCATACCGGCCTGACATAGTGTCGTACTCGAGGCCGCGCTCGCTGCCCTGGGCGTCGCCGCCGCCATTGCCGATGGAGATGGCGACCATCACCGGCACCCGGTGCTCGGCGATCAGATTGTTCAGCGCGGTGAACAAACCCCGGTCAGGTCCGTCCGCCCCGACAATGAATGGCGCGACGGTGCCGGGCACGTATTGTTTGGGAACGTAAACCTCCACGCGGCGCATGTAGGGAGCCGAGTGGCTCGTGGTCACCACCAGTTTCGCTGGGTCGGTGGGGTCGGGCGTTCCAAATGTATGCGGATCGCGCGCTATGCCGGGATACAGTTTGCTGTCGGCCGAACGCATGGTGAACCGGTATACCGTTCCTTGCGGCACGCCTTGCTGCGCGGACATTTCCGGGGCGGGAGGGTGCGTGGGACCAATGATAAAGTTTCCGTCGGCACTGGGCGAAGGGTTGGTTCCGTTGGGTAATTCCGTGGCCGCGACAAACCCGGGGGCATGGGGGTCGCGAGTGGGCGGCGTAGCGCGTGCCTTGCGCACCTGCGCCGGAGGAGCGGGAACCGGCTGCGCCAATGTCGGCACGAACCCGAACATAAGGACCAAACAACACGCGATGCTCAGTAGGCGGAGCATGGGCAACTCCTTGTCATTTTCAATTGCTAACCGTTTATCGTTTGCGCCTACTCGGTTCCCACACGCGCACCCTTCCAGATGTCGATGACGCCCTCCTGAGCGAAGCCGTCGATGGCCTTCAGCTCCGCGTCGGTAAACTCGAGCTTCTTCACCGCGTCCAGCGAATCGTCGAGCTGTTCCACATTCCGCGCACCGATCAGGGCGGTGGTAACCCGGCGGTCGCGCAGCACCCAGGCAATCGCCATCTGCGCCAGCGTCTGGCCGCGGCCTCGGGCCAGGTCGTTCAAGCCGCGGACGCGCTTCAGGTTTTCCTCGCTCAGCAGGGACTTTGAAAGCGACGAACCGCCCGCCGACGCCCGCGAATTCTCCGGCACGCCGTTCAGATATTTCTTCGTCAACAAGCCCTGCGCCAGCGGAGAAAACGCAATGCACCCCACACCCAGCTCGTCGAGCGTGGCCAGCAATCCCTGCTCAATCCAGCGGTTCAGCATGGAGTAGGAAGGCTGATGGATCAGCAGCGGGACGCCTTCGCTGCGCAGAATCTTCGCCGCTTCCCGCGTTTTTTCGGGGTCGTAGGAGGAAATGCCGGCATAGAGCGCCTTGCCTTGGCGCACGGCATGGGCCAGCGCGCCCATGGTTTCTTCCAGCGGCGTCTCCGGGGAGGGACGGTGCGAGTAGAAAATATCCACATAGTCCAGGCCCATGCGCCGCAGGCTGTCGTCGAGCGAGGCCAGCAGATACTTGCGCGAGCCGCCGATTCCGTACGGCCCGGGCCACATGTCCCAACCGGCCTTGGAGGAGATGATCAGCTCATTCCGGTAGCGGAGAAAATCCTTGCGGAGAATCTGCCCAAAATTTTCCTCGGCGGACCCGTACGGCGGGCCGTAGTTGTTGGCCAGGTCGAAATGGGTGACGCCGCGATCGAACGCCCGCCGGATCACAGCGCGGCCCGTCTCGAAGACGTCGGCCCCGCCGAAGTTCTGCCACAGCCCCAGGGAAATGGGCGGCAGCACGATGCCCGACCGCCCGCAGCGGCGAAACTGCGCTTTGTCATACCGCTCGGTATTCGCTTCGTAACTCATGCAACATTTCTCCTTTACCGTTTGGTTCCAGCTTAACTGCTGGACCGGGATGTTTCCGCACGCCGCGCAACAATTTCGATCCGAAAATGCCGCTGCAGCATATATATATAGTGGCGAGGATGCCGATGGTTTCTATCCGAGCATGGCTCCATACGAACTGGTTCTATGCAGGCCTGACTGCAGGCCTGTTCCTGTTCGCCATCGCGCCCCTTCTCTCTGGGACGTGGAGCCTGGCGCTGATTCTCGTATTCCTGCAACTCCCCGTCTACATGGTCCACCAGATTGAGGAGCACAATCACGACCGCTTCCGCCGCTTCGTCAACGGGCATGTCGCAGGCGGGCTGGATGCGCTGACGCCCGATGCGATTCTGGTCACCAACATCGGCGGAGTCTGGTTGGTCGACATGGCATCTCTTTACTTGGCGCGCTTTGTGGATCCGGGGCTGGGCTTGATCGCGGTTTATCTGGCGATCTTCAATGCCCTGCTGCACATCGTCGGCGCACTGGTTCTTCGCGCCTACAACCCCGGTCTGGTCAGCGCCGTCCTGCTCCTGCTGCCGGCCGGCTGTGCCGGGTGGTGGATTCTGTACCGTTCCGGCGCCTGCTCCGCTGCCGATACCGCCGTCGGCATTGGAGTTGCAATCGCAGTTCACGTGGCCATCATTGGCTGGATTCGGTACCGCATCGGCCGGTTGAAGCGCTTGGCGGGCGAGCGCGGCTCGACGGCCGCGGGAGCGGTTTCATAAACCAAGTGCCTGGACGGAAACTTCGGACCGTTACAACTCGGCGACCAATTTTTGAATCTGTCTTGCGAGGGCTCAATTGTATGAAAACCAAATTGTTCAGCGCGATTCTTCTCAGCTGTGTGTTTTCGATCGGCCTGCCGGCCGCTCTGGCGCAAAACAGCTTTACGCACGATATGAAAAATGCGGGACACAGCACCAAGAACGCCGCCAAGGACACCGGCCATGCCGCCAAGCATGGCACCAAAAAGACCTGGCACGCGACCAAGCACGGAACGAAAGAAGGCTGGCACGCGACCAAACATGGCACGAAACACGCCGCCCATTACACGTCCAGGAAGACGGACGAGGGCGCGCGGCATGTGGAACGCAAGACGAATCCGCAGCAGTAGAAAAAAGCCGCTCTATCCACCGGATACGCTGCGCGAGCTTCGATCGGGACGTCAGGGCCAGGCGATTCGAGTGGGTCGCTAGTCCCCTGAGTCGTAACTAACGGCACATAAATCGCGGCGGCGAGAAGAGATTGAAACCGCAGGTCCCTCCACTTCGCTACGCTCCGGTCGGGATGACAACTTTATGAAAAAAATCACTGACTCAGGAGACTAGAGAATCTTTTTCCCGAAGGCGGAAGCAATCAACTCCACCGCGAGATCTGCGGTGCGATTGTGCTCGTCAATTACGGGGTTGACCTCGACGATTTCAAAGCTCAGCATGCGGCCGTGGTCGGCGATGATCTCCATCGCTAAATGCGCCTCGCGGTAGGTCGCTCCGCCGCGCACCGGGGTACCCACGCCAGGGGCGTCTTCCGGGTCGATCCAGTCCATGTCTAACGAAATGTGATAGCCGGCGGTGCCGCGTCCGGCGGCGCGGAGGGCCTCTTCCATCACCGTGCGCATGCCGCGCTCGTCGATGTCGCGCATGGTGTAGACCTCGGTAATTCCGGCGCGGCGGATATTTTCTTTTTCCGTGGCGTCGATGTCGCGCACGCCGATCAGGACGACGTTTTCCGGCGCAACCTTGGGCGACCAGCCAAAAATATCCTTGAGCGGGTCGGGGCCGAGGCCGGTCAGCGCCGCCAGCGGCATGCCGTGGACGTTGCCGCTGGGCGAGGTCTCCGGCGTGTTGATGTCGGCGTGGGCGTCGATCCAGATGAGCCCGATCTTCTGTCCCTTGCGACGATAGAATTCCGCCACCCCGGAGACGGTTCCCGCCGCCACGGAGTGATCGCCGCCCAGCACCAGCGGAGTTTGATCCGCGGCCAGGGTTTCAAGCACCTGCTCGGCTTCGCGGGTGCAGGTTTCCGTAATCGCGTGCAGGTACTTGGCCCTGTGCTCACCGATACTCTGGGTTTCCGCGATATCGACGGCGATGTTGCCGCTATCTTCAACGTGGTGGCCAAGAGCTTCCAGACGCGCCTGGAGGCCGGCAACGCGGACCGCCGAGGGACCCATGTCGACGCCGCGCCGGGACTGGCCGAGGTCGAGCGGCACTCCGAGGATGCGAATGTTGCGGCCGGGCAGCGACTGCACGCCGATGGCCTGGGGCTTGTGTCCGCGCTGGATTGAGGCAGAACTCTTTTCCGTCCTGGCATTCTCGTTTCCGCTGCGGTTTGGTTCGTCTAAATTCGTCATAATCTTTTGCCTTTTCATCGCGCCCTTCGCAAACGACGCGAGGGTTGCGGTCCCGTTGTTGCTCCGCGGCAACTACGGATAGATGCGGTTCAAGGTGCGTGCGAAGGGGATGGTTTCGCGGACGTGATCGAGACCGCAGATCCAGGCGACGGCGCGCTCAATCCCCATGCCGAAGCCGGAGTGAGGGACAGAGCCGTAGCGGCGCAGATCAAGATACCACTCAAAGGGCGCGAGCGGCAGGCCGTGTTCCTCGATACGCTGCTTCAGCAGGTCGTAGGAGGCGATACGCTGCGAACCTCCGATGATTTCGCCGTAGCCTTCCGGGGCGAGCACGTCGACGCAGAGAGCGAATTTCGCGTCGTTCGGGTCGGGCTCCATGTAGAAGGCTTTGATGGCCGCCGGGTAGCGATGCACCATGACGGGACGGTCGAACTGCGAGGAGATGTAGGTCTCATCGGGCGAGCCGAAGTCGTTGCCGTATTCGAATTTCTGCTCCAACTTACCCTGGGCATGGGCCTCTTCGAGCATTTTGGCCGCCTCGTCGTAACTGACGCGAGGAAAGGGCGGCTGGATGGCTTCGAGTTTCGCGATGTCGCGGCCGATGACCTTGAGGTCAGCGGCGCGGTTTTCGAGAACCCGCTGGACAATGTGGCTGAGGAACTCCTCGGCCAGCGTCATGATGTCGTCGAGGCCGGCGAAGGCGACCTCGGGCTCGATCATCCAGAACTCAGTCAGGTGGCGGCGGGTCTTCGATTTCTCCGCTCGGAACGTGGGGCCGAAGGAGTAGACCTTGCCCAGCGCCATGGCGGTGCTTTCAATGTAGAGCTGGCCGCTTTGGGTCAGGAAAGCCTGGTCGCCGAAGTAGTCGACGGGGAACAGCGTGCTGGTGCCCTCGCAGGCGGCCGGAGTCAGGATGGGCGGATCGGTGCGGGTGAAGCCGTGGGTGTCGAAGTGCTCCTGGGCGGCGCGCATGATTTCCGCGCGGATGCGGAGGATGGCCGCCTGGCGCGGAGTACGAATCCAGAGATGACGATGCTCCATGAGGAAGTCAACGCCATGCTCTTTGAGCGAGATGGGAAAAGGTGCGGCTTCCGGTACGCGGTGGAGAACCTCCAGGTCTTCGACGTCCAACTCGAAGCCGCCGGGGGCGCGCTTGTCGGCGCGGACCTTGCCCCGGACGACCACGCTCGATTCCTGGGTAAGCGCCTTGATGCGCTCAAAAGTTTCCGGCGTAACCGCGGCCTTGGGCACGATGCCCTGCACCGTGCCGGAGCCGTCGCGGAAGATGGGAAACAGCAGCTTGCCGCTTTCGCGCAGGTTGTAGAGCCAGCCCCGGAGGGTGACGGTCTGGCCTTCGTAGCGGCCCAGTTCGGCGATGGTGGCGAGAAGTGGGTTCGATTCTGGCATGATGGGTTCTGCCTCGGCGGCAACCCATCATTGTACGGGGTGTTGCGAATGGCCGCCGCGGGAGAAAACACAGGTCTCTCCACTTCGCTGCGCTCCGGTCGAGATGACAATTTTTTAATGGCAGGGCTAGCGGTGCGGCGAGTTGGCGGACATCTCCAGCAGCTCAAACGTATGCCGAAATTTCTGCGCCAGCCGATCGCCGGACTCTTCGACTTTGTAGGAGATTTCAAGCACCGTGCCGGGGGGCTGGGCGAGGCGGGCCAAAGACTGCATGGTCTCCGGCCAGGAGATGGTACCTTCGCCAGGCCACAAATGTGCATCCCGGTCGCCGGGGTTGTCGTGGATATGAGTCGAGCGGATGCGGTCGCCAAGGATGGCGATCGCTGGCGGAATGCCACCGCCCAGGTGCGCGTGGCCCACGTCCAGGCAGACGCCGATGTCGTCGAAGTGGCCGACGGAGAGGATTTCCATCAGGTTTTGCGGCTGAGTGACTTCGTTTTCCAGATTTTCCAGCAGAATTTGGACACCAAGTGGGCGGGCAAAGGCGCGCAGATGCTCGACAGCGGTCATGGCGTGTTCGAGCTCGCGCGCGCTCCAGGTTGCGTTGCGCTCCCCAAGATGCAGGATCATGTGAGCGAAGGAAATCTGCTCCGCGCTTTCCAGGGCGCGCTTGATCTCATCCATGGCCTCGATGCGACGGCCCTTCTCCACGTGGATGACGTTGACGGAGGGTGCGCCGCCGCGGCCATTTTCCTGGTCAGAGTAGAGGGGAGCGTGCAGCGCCCACGGCCGGGCAGGATTGGCGTGGAACCACTCGGCGATGTCGGTTACCTGGGCGCGATCGGTGTAGTCGAAGTGCTGCCGCGCGGCAAAAATTTCGATCGCCTCGGCGCCGCTCCCGGTCAAGGCATCAAGATGGCCGCCGTGGAGCCGGTGCTTGAGGAAGATATGGGTGGAAATGGCTTTGAGCATTGTCTGAATCTAAGGATAGTTCATTCCACGAGCGAGAACGTTCAAGGCCAGGAAACCTTTCTAACAAAATCGGCGTGAGAAGCCAGTTCGCCATGAGCTTTTTGTCCGGGAAGGCAAACGAGTACCGTCTGCATGCCGGAAATGCGGGCCAACTTGAGTGCCGGTATGCAATCTGTATCGTTCGAGATGAGAACAATGCGATCCACAGATTTGTTTTGCGCATAGTTTGCGATATCCAAGCCGATGCGCATATCTACCCCCTTCTGTTCAAACAAAGGTTTGAAGTCGTCATCCGTCAGCGGTTGATTTCCAGGCACTGGCGTTTTCTTTGGCACGAATCCTCTGAATTTGAGAACGCCTTTGCGTATGGCGAAGAGGTCCCGCGCGGCAAGATCGTCCAGCCATGCGGTCGAGGATGCAAAAGTACGAAGCTGCCCCGAAATCGGCAGTTTTGCCGTTCCATTGTAAGGAGGACAATCGTAATAGAGAACTCGCTGCAAGGCTTCAGCACTATCGAGAACGCATTGCCCGGAAAATTGCTCGATGAAATCGGGCGCGTAATGTATGCCAGATTTCTTGGCAATTACACGAAGGTGACCGCCATCAATCAAAACTGCAACACGCTTCGGCATTGCCTCCAAATATAAACCCCCGGCTTGCGCCGGGGGTAGATACATGCTCGCCTACGAGCGTAGCGGATATGAGTCCATCATATACACATATAAGCGTATGTGTGTATAGAAAAAGTCGAGATTCATAACATTCCAATCAGCGCTTGTCGTTGTACCTGCCATACAGCTTGGGGAAATCCTGTTTGAGGATTGCGACCTTGGGGCGGTCGCAGACCATGATGTAGGGATTGTCGGGATTGTTCCGCGCGTAGTCCTGGTGATAGCTCTCGGCGGGAAAGAAGCCCTTCAGCGGCTGCACCTCGGTGACGATCGGCTTGGGGAATGCTTTTGCCTTGTTCAATTGCGCGATGTAGGCTTCGGCGATACGCTTCTGTTCCGAGTTGGCATAGAAGATGACGGAGCGGTAAGAGCGGCCGACGTCCGGGCCCTGCCGGTTTACCTCGGTCGGATTGATCACGGAAAAGAAAATGTGCAGCAGGGTGCCATAGGCAATGCGGGAAGGATCGAAGATGACCTTGATCGATTCGGCCTGATTGGTGGTTTCCGTCGACACCTCGGCGTAGGTCGCGGTCAAAGCGCTGCCGCCGGAATATCCCGCGTCGGTGGAGCGAACGCCTTTCACGTGGGCGAAAACGGCCTGCATTCCCCAAAAGCAGCCACCGGCAAACACCGCGGTCTGCTTTCCGGACTTCTGCGCCAGCGGCGCGTTGATGGTGGGAGGCGGAATACGAGGGCTGTTCTCGGCGACGGCAGCAGAACCGAGCGCGCCAAAAGAAAGCGAGACAAGCAGCAGGGAACTGGCGAGACGTGCAGGCATTTTATTCTCCTCCGTTCGGGAACTTTGGCGGAAACCAAGGCCCTATGACAATTAGACGCCCTCTTTCCGCGAAACGATGCAGGCCGACGTCGCGCCGCAGGCAGTCTTTTGCAACGAGATGCATCTAATCCATCCAACATGGGAAGCGAGTCTCGACACTGTAACGGCCGGTTCGGGACGTAGCGTTTCTGCCGGGGAAATCGCCGCTTCCGCTGTGTCAGATGAGCCAAGGCACTCCTTTCTATGGCTATGGAATTGAAATACAAGAACCGCCTATTCATTGTGCTGGTGGTGCTGACCAATACCTTCGGCAACCTGCTGCTGGCCATCGGCCTGGCCAGGCAGCCCCTTTTCTCCTTCGCGGGATTCTGGGCGTATCTGCTGGCTTTTTTGTCGAATGGCTGGATTCTAGGAGGGATCGCGCTGCTGACGACCTGGATGCTGGCACAGCTTTCCATGTACACCTGGGCGGACCTGACTTACGTGCTGCCGATCACAACCAGTTCCTATATCGTGACCGCGCTGCTGGGCAGATACGTGCTCAACGAGCCGATTTCCTGGACGCGATGGGCGGGAATTTTCGTAATCACCGCCGGCGTCCTGCTGGTAGCGGAAACGCCCCTGCGAACCGCAGTCGAGACGATGCTGGGAGGCGAGGAGTGAGGTGGGTGTGGGTGATGGTGACCGTGCTGGGTGGAACCTTGGGCGACCTGATGACCGCCAAAGGAATGGCGATGCACGGAGAAATCGAAGACCTAGGCCCGCGCGGACTGGCCAGGACCCTGCGTTACATGGCGACGCACAAGCTGATCCTGGGCGGAATGGCGGCGGAGGCCATTTCGTTTATCGGCATGATGGCCTTGCTGGCGACCACCGACATCGCCTTTGCGGTGCCGGTGACGGCAATCAGCAACATCCTGAAAACCGCGCTGGCCCATTGGTATCTGGGCGAACGGGTGACGTGGAAGCGATGGGCGGGCGCAATCATGGTGGGCGTCGGCATCATTCTGATTTCCATCTGAACTGGCGGTGCATGGCTAGGACGGGCCGGCGCCCGCGGCGGCGCCGTGCAGTCCGACCAGAATCAACCCCGCGATCACCATGAGAGTCGCCGTGAGCTTGGCAGTCAACGGCCACCTAGTGAAGTCTTCGCTGAACCATTGCGGCCTCAGCTTCGAGATCCCGTAGGCTCCCAGGAAAATGATGACGTAGCGAACACCGGAGATGGCCGAGACCAGCGCCGGCGAGGTCCGACTGACGGCGAAAACCACCAGAAACGAACCCAGGCCGGCCAGAAAGCGGTTGAACATATACCAGAACTTGCTCTTGGGCGGCGCATTCTCGGAAGTGGAAAGAATCTGCCGCCGCCATGAAGGTGGAATCAGCAAGGTAAGCGCTCCCACGGTGGTGCCGATGGTGAAGAATACATAGCCGGAGACAAAGTTGGTGTGATTGAAGGCAATCTTCTGCAGGACGGCGGTAAGTCCGAAACAACCCGCCGCCAGGGAGATCTTCGGCAGCATTTTTTTGAGCGGCTGCTTTTCTGCGAAGAACATGAGGAAGCCACCAAGGGTCATCACGGCGAAACCGATCAAATTGCCGCCCATGGGACGGCTGAGCAGAGGAATGGCGATGAGCGCGGTGGCGACCGGCGCGAAGCCGCCCATTGCCGCCAGCGACTCCGATGCCTCACCGGCCTGCAGCGCGGCGTAGTAGAAATACGACGCGACCAGATCGAGGATTCCCGCGGCGAACGCGATGCCGGCGATGTGCCAGGAGGGCATCTTGAAGCCGAAGCCGAACAGCACCAGGCCGAAGATGCTGATAGCGCCCAGCCAGAAAACATAGGAGAGCAGGTTCTGGGTGGCCTTTTCCTCCAGCAGGACCTTGTCCCATACCAGAGAAATACCGATCAAACCGTGCGCAATGACGGCGATCAGGATTCCATTGGCGACGATTTCCTTGATGAAACCCATAGTTGGATTCGCGTAGCGGGAAGGTCCGTGCAGTTAGATGTTCCGTGGGTGACGCCGACAAGATCCGGGACAGAAAAACGTCGGTGGGAATCCTGTAGGCAGGTCGACTGCTTAGTGCGGAGAAGGAGCCGCCGGTTGCTCGTGTTGGCCGGGGGTCGGCTTCTTGACAGCAGTCTTTCGATGCACCGCAGTCCTGTCGTGATGTCTTCGGCGATGCGTCACCCGATTGATGACGACGATCGTTTTGGGATGGCTGTTCAGTTGCACGTTTTGCGCCGCCTGAATGGCCGCGTGAAGGCGCGCAATCTCCGCTTCCCGCAAGGTGACCGCCTGCAGCAGTTGATCCGCAGCAACTCCGCGCGCCGACTCCAGCCGCTGTACCGCATCGTCCAGGATGCCGGCATCCTTACTGCCTCCGGCGATGTTGGCCGCCGTGCTGACCCGGACCAGCACATCGTAAAGCGCGTCGACATTGTGCATCACGGCCAATTGCGGCGCCAGGGTAGCGGGAGACTGCTGCGCGGCCGTCATCAGTGCCGGTAGCTGCCCGGTGAGGTCCTGCTGGATGGAACCTGCATCGCTCGAGAACTGGTCCTTCCACCGGCGGGACAATTTCCAGCGGTCGATGCGTACCTGCTGCAACGCCGGTCCGATCTGTTCCAACGCCGGGCGCAGAGCGGCGTCGACGTCGGAGCCGGCGGAAGTGGGGCTTGTCTGGCCCACGGCGAGCACCGGGGCAAGAAAAATCGCCAGTGCGGCTGCAAATACGATTCGCGGTTGCCGCCGAAACCGGCGCTGGTACGGCCCATGCGGATTCCTGGTATGACCCATGCAGTGGACGGATGCCGGAGCAGGCCGCGGTGTTGCCCCGATCGATCGGCCCGATGACACCCACTGGGATCTTTGCGGGGATTGGCTCTCTTTCGGCCTTGCACGGCACGTCGGCTTCCGGGGGTGTGAAACGTGCGTCCCGGCCGGAACGATCGTAAAATAGGAGCATCGCATCCGGCGATCCAGCAGGCATCATTTGAAGCGAATTGCTCTTGCTCTTTCTCTCCTGGCATTTATGGTTCCCGCATTGGGGGCGCAAACCCTGACTCCGGTCAACGATCCCGCGGCATTGAAGCCTCCACCTGGGGTGCGGGTCGCCATTATCGAGTTTGAAGACATGGAATGTCCCATGTGCGGGCGCTCCAACCCGATCCTGGAGCAAGCGGCGGAAAAATACAACATTCCCTGGGTGCGGCACGATTTTCCATTGCGGATGCACGTGTGGAGCTTTCAGGCCGCGGTCGACGCCCGCTGGTTCGACACCAAATCGAAGCAGCTCGGCGACGAATTCCGTGATGCTGTGTTCGCCAACCAGAGCAGCATAGCAACCAAATCCGATCTGCGCACGTTTGCGGAAAAGTTTGCGCAGCAGCACGGCATCGGCTTTCCGTTTGTCATCGACCCGCAGGGCAAGCTGGCCGACGAGGTGAAGGCGGACCGTGCCTTAGGAAACCGGATCGGCATCGAACACACGCCGACGATCTGGGTGGTCACCAACAAGACCACCGGCAAACCGTATACCGAAGTGGTCGACATCAACAACCTGTACCAAATCATCGACCAGGCGCTGGCCGACACCAGCAATGAGGCCCACACGGCAAGACGCGCCCACCACGTGGGAGCGCGCTAAGGTTCAGCGGTTCACGGCCTTCATTCCGCTTTCCTGGTAGCGCATTCCGGCGGCGGCTCCTTCCGGCGCGACCTTGTCGAGCCGCTGCAGGTCCTCCGGCGTCAACTTGACGGCCGCCGCCCCTGCGTTTTCTTCCAGGTAGTGCAGCTTTTTCGTTCCCGGAATGGGCACGATCTCGTCGCCCTGCGCCAGCACCCAGGCCAGCGCCAACTGCGAGGCGGTACAGCCTTTGTCGCTCGCCATCTGCTCGACCCGTTTGACCATCTCCATATTCTTCGCGAAATTCTCCCCCTGGAAGCGCGGTTGATTATGGCGGAAATCGTCCGCGGGCAGGTCCTCCGGCTTGCGGAATCGGCCGGTTAGAAATCCGCGGCCCAGGGGGCTGTAGGCGACGAAGCCAATGCCCAGTTCGCGGCAGGCGGCGAGGACTTCATCCTCCGGATCGCGGCTCCACAGGGAATACTCCGATTGCAGCGCGCTGATGGGGTGGACGGCCGCGGCGCGGCGCAAGGTCGCTGCCGAAGCCTCCGACATGCCGATGTGGCGAACTTTTCCTTCGCGCACCAGCTCCGCCATGGCCCCGATGGTGTCTTCAATGGGAACGTTGGGATCGACGCGATGCTGGTAATAGAGATCGATGGTCTCCACGCCGAGCCGCTTCAGGCTGCCCTCGCAGGAGCTCTTCACGTATTCCGGCCGGCCGTCGATGCCGCGCTTCATGGGCGATTGCGGGTCCCGCACGATACCGAACTTGGTCGCCAGCACCGCCTTGTCGCGCCGGTCGCGAATCGCCTTGCCGACCAGCACTTCATTGGTATGCGGTCCATACATGTCCGCGGTGTCGAGAAAATTGATGCCCAGCTCGAGCGCACGGTGTATTACGGCGATCGAGTCCGCGTCGCTCTCCCGGCCGCTGTAAAACTCGGACATACCCATGCATCCCAGCCCCAACGCTGAAACCTTCAATCCGTGACCCAATGATCTTTGCTGCATTCGCGGATCCTCCTTTTTGTATAGATGCGCCGCGTCTCCGCGGCCGTTCCCAATTCCCGGAGAATTTCCTTCAGCCCTTCTATTTGCGCCTTGGCTTCGCAGTACACTGGATGCGCAACCATCAGGAATTCCATGAAGAAACTCCGCGTAGGCATTCTCTTCGGCGGCCGCAGCGGCGAGCATGAGGTCTCGCTGCTGTCGGCTGCTTCCGTTTATCGGGCCATCGATCATGACAAGTACGATGTCCAGCTCATCGGCATTACCAAGGATGGCCGCTGGCTGACAGCGGGCGATGCAGCGAGTCTGTTGCCATTGCCCGCACCTCGCGTGTCGCATCACCTGCGCGCGGGCAATCCGGAGACAACTCCTGGCGCGGCACTGCTGCAACAAGGCGAGGAGGTGCTGCTGCCGCCCGTTCCGGCGGGCGTGGAGCGGGACGCCAACGCGCTCGCGACCCTGCGCTCCAGCGCGGAAACATCGCTGGTCGTGGACGTAATTTTTCCCGTGCTGCACGGCACCTTCGGCGAGGACGGCACGGTACAGGGCTTGCTGGAATTGGCCGACCTGGCCTATGTAGGCTCCGGCGTGCTGGGCTCCGCCGCAGGCATGGACAAGGACGTGATGAAGCGCCTGTTCGCCGCGGCCAGGCTGCCGATTCCGAAGCACGTGACCCTGCTGCGGCGGGACTGGCAACAGAACCCGCGCCGGGCGCGGCAACAAGTGGAAGCGGCGCTGCGCTACCCCATGTTCGTGAAGCCGGCGAACCTGGGCTCGTCTGTCGGCATCAGCAAGGCGCATGATCGCGCGGAACTGAACGCGGCCATCGATCTGGCGGCCGGCTTCGATCGCAAGATCGTCATTGAGCAGAGCATTGGCGGCAAGCGTGGGAAGGCGCGCGAGATGGAAGTCGCCGTCCTGGGCAACGATGCCCCCGAGGCATCGGTAGTCGGCGAGGTGATTCCCAGCAAGGAGTTTTACGACTACGAGGCGAAGTATCTGAGCGAAGGGTCGGAGTTGATCATTCCGGCGAAGTTGACGAAGGCGGAAACGAAACGCATCCAGGCGATGGCCATTGCGGCCTTCCGCGCCTGCGACTGCGCCGGTATGGCGCGCGTGGATTTTCTGATGGAGCCGGGGCCTTCCACCGCCTCGCGCCCGCGCAAGATTTATCTGAACGAGGTCAACACCCTGCCTGGCTTCACCGCCATCAGCATGTACCCCAAGCTGTGGCAGGCCAGCGGCCTGACCTACGTCAAGTTGATCGATCGGCTGATTGAGTTGGCCGGGGAACGTCACGCCGAAAAGCAGGCGAGCCACTACACGAGGTAATTGGCAGGGAACTCCGGAATGTCACTCCCCATCGCATTGCCGGGCTCTGGACTTACATGCGGCTAGACAAGCTCCCATGGTGGGCGGCAAAGACAACCTGCGCAATCCTCTGCGCGGATTTTATAACCATGCTGCTGATGAACGTCTTCCGGCTCTATACGCATTGGCTGCCGATTTTATTCTTCGTTCTGTTGCTTGCTTTGGGACTATGGTTTTTTCGCGGAAGGCTGGTTCCCTCCATCAGCCCAAGCTACTTGTCGCTTCGGGAGCAAGCGATGCTTGCAATCCTGGCGCTGGCGGTTGGAGTCCTGTTCGCTTCGATGCGGGTCCCTTATCTATTGGAAGGGCATCTGCATCATCTGGTCGGCCCAGTCGTCTACGACGACACCTGGCACTTCCAGGAAATCAATTCGCTGGTAAATTCCGTGCGCTATCCGGCCCAGTGCAGCCTGATCCCGGCTCATTATTTTTCCTTCTACTATGCTCCCTGGATGATGATCGCTGCGCTGTATCTGGCGCTTCCGATCGATGGATTCACCATCAAGGCGGCATTCGCGGTCGGCTGCGCTGTCTACCAGATATTGATTTGCCTGTCGCTTCTGCATATCGCGACGGCCAGAGCGCGAGATCGCAGGCACCTGTATTGGGCGATTTATCTGGTTGGATTCTGGGCCGGACTGGAGTCCCTCTTCTCGCTGGCGTACTATCTCAGCCGCGATCCCGGGTGGATGATGCTGCCGGCCACTCCCATCCATCTGCCCATGTTCGAGGTAGGCGCCATCTGGGCGATTCATCATGTATCGGCGGCAGTTGCCCTGATGCTGTGCTGGTATGCGTGGGAGGCGAGCGAAGGTGCTGGATGGCAGACGGTGGTTTGTTGCAGCCTGCTCATCGGCTATGCCTTTTACAGCAGCGTATTTGTATTCCTCGGCGCGCTTCCGTTCGGCTTGTTCGTCGTATTTCTGGAACGGAAGACAAAGTGGAAGCCGATATTGGCCACGGTCTGTCTCTCGGGGGCGGCGATTTGGCCGTTGCTATGGCTCTACCTGGGAAAGACGAAGGACGTCCGGTTCCTGTTTCCGTTTATGACTGGGATTCGTTCGTTATTTCCCAGCGCAGCCGGCCCGGGGAACGGGATTGCGAACTGGCCGGGAATATTGGACGGGCTATGGCCTGGCTTTCTCGTATTCGTCCTGTTTCTCATCCTGAATTTCCTGCCTCATTCGCTGGCTCTGTCGTTTTATGGCAGAAAGCTGGTGTGGAGCGATCGAATATTCGCCGCATTGGCGATTGTATTTCTCGTGTCCACGTACTTTATCGGTTTTCAGGAGGGAGATAATTACGCCAGCCGAGGATACTTGATTCCCATCCTGGTGCTGGGCTGGATTTGTGCGGCACTGCTCCCCAGGATTCGCATCTCCGCGTGGGTGGCAATCGGATTGTGTCTCGGCGCCTTCGGGTTCGTGCACGAGGACATCCAGACCTATAAGAGGGTGCTGTATATTTGCCATGTTTCAGAAGCTGGACCATTCAGCAAGGAGATTCTCGCGATCAATCGGGATAGACAGATCAGAAAGACGCCGGTTGAAAATTGGGACGCCCATCCTGCCCTGATCTACGACATCGAGAAATTCGTCGCGGGAGGAAAACCCGAACCGGTTACAGCCGATCGTCAGCTGGAATGCCTGGGACCGCGCGGACCGTGGCGATGGCAGCAGGTGCCTGAAGTTCCACGAAATTGAAGGAAATTTTACTCCGGGTCGACGGGGGCTGAAATAGCTTGAAAGTCGTCGCGCCATCCGTCTGTCGGCCGAACGCCGAAATCGAGATACGATGAGTCATTTTCCATTGGCCGAGCGAACGCGCAGATTGCAGACCGCAGGGGTAGTGTTCTGGGTCGCCTTCCTGATGCGTCTTTTTGAGCTGACTCTGACGCACGTCTATCGACTACTGCTCGACAAATATCCCGATCACCGTAGTTTCGGCTGGGAGATGGGCCGAATTGCGCACGCGCTGGTCACCGGCCATGGCTATGCCGATCCATTTTTTGGCCACACCGGTCCCACCGCCTGGGTGGCGCCGCTTTACCCTCTGCTGATGGCGGGGGTCTTCAAGGTGTTCGGGGACTACTCGCTGCTTTCGGCGTGGGTCATTCTTGCGATCAATTGCTTTTTCTTCGCGCTCATCACCCGCACAATTTACGAGATCGCCGCGCGCTGCTTCAGCCGTCGCACCGCGTTCTGGTCGGCCTGGATCTGGGCCTTCTACCCAGCGGCGATGCTGTTCGTTGTGTGGGAAACCATTCTGAGTACGTGGCTGCTGAGCCTGATCCTGGTGCTGGCGCTGCGGATGCGCGCCGTCGGGGAAACGCCCCTGCCGGCCGTACGCGGCTCCAATATCGTCGACCCGCGCACGCTTGGGCGATGGTTGTGGTTCGGTTTTCTATGGGCGCTGCTGGGGTTGAGCAACCCCTCGCTGCTGCTGCTTTTGCCGGCAGTAGGAATTTGGATCCTGGCCTGGACGCCGGACCGGGTTCACGACGTGCGCGGGCGGCAGCTTCGCATCGCCGGCGCCGCGGCCCTGCTGTTTGTGCTGTGCATCGCTCCCTGGGTGGCGCGCAACTGGGTCGCCTTCCACCAATTCGTTCCCATGAGCACGAACTTTGGCGCCGAGTTGTACCTGGGGAATGGACCGGGCGCGCGCGGCTTCGCGATGAGGCAGGAGCAACCATTCCAGTCGCCGGAACAGTTTCACCTGTACCAGCAAATGGGGGAAGTGGCCTATTGCAGGATGCGCGGCGCGGCGGCCCGGAAGTATATCGAGAGCGATCCCTGGTATTTCCTCCGCAACACGTTGCGAAGGCTTGTCTATTTCTGGCTTGGAGGGCCCGTGTCCTGGCACGGGCGCTGGTATGCGCGAGCGCACCAGGCGGAATATGCGGCCCGCTATCCGCTCGCCAGTATTTTCGGGTTGCTAGGGCTGGCGCTGGCATTCAAACGGCGGATACCCGGTTCGCGACTGCTCCTGTGGGCGTTCATTTTGATCCCTCTGGTTTATTATTTTGTGGCCGTGGACGAGCGGTTCCGCTTTCCGCTGGACCCGCTGATCGCCGTTCTGGCGGTCTACCTGTTCCAGTCGATCGGTTCTGCCGTGTCATCGACGATGAGGCATTCAGAACGCGGAAGGGTTCATAGATTGCAATCGCAATAGCGGGAATACGCGGTGACTCGATTGGAACAGAAGCCAGACAGATCGTGGCAATGGTGGCCTACCGGCTACGTCGCCTGCATGGCGATCGTTATGCTCGGTTACGTTCGATTTGACTCCTATCAAATCGACGGAGATGCGGTTTCCTACATGGACCTTGCCAGTTCCCTGCTGCATGGACGATGGCACGAAGCGGTGAACGGACTCTGGAACCCCGGGTACCCGGCTCTGCTCGCCGTTGGAAAGCTGTTTGCCCATGCCGACCGAATGCACGAACTGCAGGTGTTTTATTGGGTCAACTACTTTATTTTTCTCGGCTCCATCGCATGCGCCTGGTTTTTTGTCCGATCCATGCTTTGCGTTCGCAGGGCGTGCGTCGAGCGGGTCGGCGGCGCCTTATGGGCGTTGCCGGATCGTTTGTTCTACCTGGTGGCTTACTCGGTTCTATTTGTTTCCTGGACCCACGAGTTCAGCCTTGGGAAAATCCGGGTAGACGGCCTGTTCGCCAGCCTGCTGCTGCTTGCGTTTGGGTTTTTGTTGCGGGCTGTTTTCACTCCTCGACCGATCTTCGACATTCTCCTCGGTATTTCTCTCGGTTTGGCTTACCTGGTCAAATCGCCCGGGTTCGTCATTGCCGTTGTCACGTTTTTTCTGTTGGCCATCTATAGCATGGGTGGAACTCCAGCGAAATATCGACGCCGCGGGGTGCTCATCTCCGCGGTGATGTTTGTTGTCATCGCCGGACCTTATATGGCGGCGCTGTCTCTCCAGAAGGGACGGCCCGATTTTGGAGATTCCGCAAAGCTAAATTACGCCTGGCTGGTGGACGGCACCGCGCCGCAAGACCTGTTGAACAATCAACCGGCCCGATTTGGAATCTCCGCAGTCCTCTTGAAGCATTCTGAGATTGAACTGCTCTCAAAGCCGGTGGTTGTGTATTTCCCACATTTTCATCACGCAACCTACGGTCCGTGGTTCGATCCGAGCTATTTCAACGAAGGAATCAAACCGCAGGTGAATCTGGGAAGGCAACTGCGGCTGTTCTTGCAGCAATCGCGACATTTCCTGCGTTTCGTCGTGATTCACGCAGTCCCCCTCGCATTTCTGATCTTTTGCTTCGCTTGCGGAATGAGAATTGTTCGCGAACCTTCTGCTCGCCGGATGCTCTTGCTGATCTATGCAGTGACTCTTTTCTCCTTCGTGATGTACCTGGCCGTGCACTTCCTGGATCGATACGTTGGCGGCCAATTGTGGATCGTGCTGCTGGCCACCGTCGGGCTGCTCACCGCGAAGGATGCAGGACGCAAATACCTGGTGGAGGGGGCTGCGGCCTTTCTTGCCATCGCGGTGCTCTTGTTCGGCCTCCAATTGGTGATGCAGCAGCGGCAGACGGTCGTTTTGCACGGCCTGGGACACGGCTGGCACAATCCGGCGGAATTCGACACGGCCACGCTTCTTCGGCAAAAAGGCATCGTTCCCGGCGATACCGTCGCCTGTTTCCGTGCCTGCAATGAGGGCACCTATTGGGCGCGACTTGCCGGTGTTCGAGTGGTTGCGGAAATTTACGATCCCGCTTATATGACGGACTCCGAGACGGGCAATGAGATATGGCGCAAGTTACCGAACAAGCAACAGGCGCTGGATGCTCTACGGTCGACGGGAGCCAAAGCTCTGGTGGGATACTTTGAAAACCCTCCCGGTTCCGACGGCTGGCAGCATCTGGCAGGCGGGTATTATCTGATTTCACTCAGGGGAATCCCACAGGTCTCACAATAGCCACTCAGCTTGCGTTGCGGCATTTCCTTTGCAGGCTGTCCGGGTCTTACAATTGCGCCATGACGCTGCTCGACGCACCGCAGTACGACGCGCGCAAGGCCCTCATCCGCCTCCGCATTGTGATCGGCGTTCTGATCGCCATACCGGTTATCGCTTTCTTTACCTGGTATTTGTGGAATTGGCCGGAAGAGCACCGGGTGAACCGCTTCTTTAGCGCCGTCGAGGCGAAAGAATATTCGCGCGCCTACGGCATCTGGAACAACGATCCCCACTGGCAGCAGCACCCGGACCAGTACAAGACCTACCCCTATAAGGCCTTTATGCAGGACTGGGGACCAACCGGCGAATACGGCGTGATCCACAGCGCGCACGTCGCTGTCACCAAGGAATATGGAACCGGGGTGGTGATCGGCGTGAAGATCAATGGAAGCCACAAGACGCTGTTTTTGTGGGTGGAGCGAAACAGCAAGACGCTGGGATTTTCTCCGTTCGATTTGCGATATTGACCGTCCCGGGTCTAAGAGCGCCTGAATTTTGGGCTAGGGCAAACGAAGCATCCAATTCCGTTTGAACACCGCCAAAATGAAAGCTGTCGCGATGCCGGAGAATTCCGTTGCAGGCGACCGCCGGCAAACACGACCGGCCTTGGTTCGACCGGCCTATCTTCGGAAAAATTCGCTACATGTCCGGGGGTTCGACGAGGAAGAAATTCGACTCCGAAAGATACGAGGAACTGGTGCGGGAGCAAGCGGACTCCGGCAAATTGTGGTGAATCTGTGTGCGAGCGTCGACGAAGCGGGCGGGATGACGGATTCTCTTATTTCTTTTCCCAGAGCCGCAGCATCACCACTCCATGCGCCGGGACTACGGCGGTATACGAGTTCCGGATGGCGCCCAGATCCTTGTGGGACCAAAGATCACGGGCCTGCACGGGACCGTGGATGCCCACATCTTTCAAATGAACCGTAATCGTGTAAGGAAACTGAGCGCGGTTGAACAGCGCGACGGCTTTCGCGCCGCCCTCCAGCGGCTTCATCCAGACCTCGAACGGGCCGGTGGCGCTGACGCGGTCGCCCTCCTTGCCGAGAGCGTCCTGATCGACGGCGATGACGTCCTTGTTCATCAGGATGCTCTTGGTGGTCGCGTCCATCTTGGTCAGGTCGTTGCCGGCGATTAATGGCGCGGCCAGCATGGCCCAGAGGCTCATGTGTGTGCGGTACTCATCCGGCTTCATGCCGTCGTTGCCCACTTCCAGCATGTCGGGGTCGTTCCAGTGGCCGGGCCGGGCATATTTCGCGAGGCCAGCCTGGGAAAATCCAATGGCGGACATACTCGCGTAGTTGTCCTGGATGTCGTCGGTGGTGCGCCACAGATTGCCGCCCACCTGCGGTCCCCACTTCCACACCGCGTCCAGGCCATACTGACACAGGCTCAACACGATGGGCCGGTGGGTCTTTTCCAGCGCACGGTGCATTTTCTCGTAGGCCTGCTGCATCATCTGCCACTGTTTTTGGCGATTGCCGGGTGCTTCCTTCTTCATGATGCCGTAATAGCTGCAAAGATCGTATTTCAGGTAGTCGATGCCCCACTTCGCATAGGTGTCGGCGTCCTGTTGCACGTGCCCGTAGCTGCCTGCATATCCGGCGCAGGTCTTTGGCCCCGGAGAGGAGTAAATGCCGATCTTCAACCCGCGCGCGTGGACATAATCCACCAGTTGCTTCATGTCGGGAAATTTGCTGTTGGGCTGGATGTTGCCTTCGGCGTCGCGCTGCCCTTGCCAGGTATCGTCGATGTTGACGTAAATGTATCCCGCGTCGCGCATGCCGCTGGAAACCAGGGCATCGGCGGCGGCGCGCACATCGGCGGCATCGACTCTACCGGCGAAATGGTTCCAGCTGTTCCACCCCATCGGCGGCGTGGCCGCGAGCTTCGACGACTGCGCCATGGCGGGCGCGGAACACAACAGGGCCAAGGTACAGGCGGCAGCCAGCAGAGTGGCAGAATAGAGGTGGGATGACTTTAGGCTGAAACGAAAATTCATGCTGTTCTCCTCGATGGAACGCAAGATTCCACGAAAACAACACTGTACCACTCCAGAGACCATCCTGTTGCAACCCATAGGCTTGATCGGCCGAGATTGACGCCAGACGCCAGCAGGCTTGCGGAGTCCGCAACCTTCGTGCATTCGCGACGAACAGGCAGCAGTGCCATACTGGAGTAGAGATTGGGAGGGCACGCGATGGAGGAACGGGATTTCTATAGCGAAAAGCCGGAGCAGCGTCCGCACACTCTGACCTGCCCGCACTGCCGCCAGGCGGCGGAGTATCAGCTGAACTGGCTGGTGCGGCGCAAGAAAAACAGCCTGCCGCCGCGCGCCGACGAGCGCGACCGCGCCCGCTTCGCTAAAGCCCAGTCCTACATGGTGCTGCGCGAGGACCAGGTAGCGTGCCAGAATATCCGCTGCCGCAAACGGTTTGAGTTGGCCGGCATCAAATCGGTCGCGTTTCTGGATTCCTAAATTTCGACCCGCATGAAGGATGTACCCCGCGCTTGCCTCCCATTCTGAACGGACAATCTCTGCGCAAGGCCTACGGGGCGCGACCGCTGTTCGATGGCATTTCTTTCGCCGTCTCGGAAGGCGATCGCATCGGCGTCGTCGGTCCCAACGGCGCCGGCAAATCCACGCTGCTCGAAATTCTTGCCGGCGGCACCGAGCCGGATGCCGGTGAGGTATCGCGCCGCAAGCTGGCGCGGGTGGCCTACATTGCGCAGAACTCAGAATTTTCTCCGGGAGATACGATTCGCTCGGTGATTTCCGATGTGCTGGCTCGCCTGCATGTGCCGGAGACGGAGCGGGAGGCGCGGCTGGCGGAAACGCTGGGTCGGACCGGTTTTGAGGACTTCAGCGTTGCGGCGGCGGCGCTCTCCGGCGGCTGGCGCAAGCGCCTGGCAATTGCCGCGGCGCTGGTCGAGCAGCCGGACGTGCTGCTGCTCGACGAGCCGACGAACCATCTCGATCTGGCCGGAATCGAATGGCTGGAGAAGCTGCTGCGAGCAGCATCGTTTGCGTATGTCGCGGTCAGTCACGACCGGTATTTTCTGGAGAACATCGCACACACGACCGTCGAGTTGAACCCGATGTACGCCGAAGGCATTCTGCGGGTCGAGGGCAACTACAGCGCATTTCTGGAGAAAAAGGACGAGTACCTGCACGCGCAGAGCAAGCACCAGGAGGCGCTGGAGAACCGCGTGCGCATGGAGATCGAATGGCTGCGGCGCGGGCCGAAAGCGCGAACGACAAAATCGAAGGCGCGTATTGACAGCGCGAACGATATGATCGGCGATCTGGCGGAGATGAAGTCGCGCACCCGCACGGCCAACGCGAACATCGACTTTTCCGCGACCGGGCGGCAGACCAAGCGGCTGGTTGAGCTCGACGGCGTCTCCTGCAAAATGGGCGAGCAGGTGCTGTTCGACAATCTCAACTTCGTTTTTACGGCGGGAATGCGGCTCGGTCTGGTGGGTCCGAACGGCAGCGGAAAGACGACGCTGCTGCGTCTGCTGCGCGGTGAGCTGGAGCCGGACGCGGGCGAAATTCGCCGCGCCCCCACGCTGCGGACTGTCTACTTCGACCAGAACCGCCAGCTCGACACCAGCCTGACGCTGCGCCGGGCCCTGGCTCCGGACAGCGACTCCGTTATTTACCAGGACCGCGTACAGCACGTCGCCAGCTGGGCGGAGCGCTTCCTTTTTACCGGGGACCAGTTGAACCAGCCCGTCGAGCGGCTCTCCGGCGGCGAGCGAGCACGGGTGCTGATCGCCAGGCTGATGCTGCAACCGGCGGACCTGCTGCTGCTGGATGAGCCGACCAACGATCTGGATATTCCGACGCTGGAAATTCTGGAGGAAAGCCTGCTCGAATTTCGCGGCGCGCTGGTGCTGGTCACTCACGACCGCTATTTGCTGGACCGCGTCTCGACAACAGTGCTTGGGCTGGATGGGCATGGGCGGGCGGAATCGTTTGCCGATTACTCGCAGTGGAACGCGTGGAAGTCGGAGCGTGGTCAAAGGGAGAAACCCGAGCTTTCGCCTCGCTCAACGGACGGCGCTGCAGGTAACGTGCCTGCAATGGTTCCACAGCCGAAAAAGAAGCTCTCCTATCTGGAAAATCGTGAATATGCCACCATCGAAGACAACATCGCAGAGGCGGAACAGCGGCTGGAGCAATGCCGCAAAACGCTGGAAGGCCCGGAGATCGCCAGCGATGCTGCCGCACTCGAACGAGAAATGGCTGCACTTACAGAAGCGGAGGCGCGAGTGGACGCACTTTATCTGCGCTGGACGGAACTCGAATCCAAGCTGAGATAACGCCGCCCATCCGGCATATTTTTACTCCGCATAAAAATTTTCACGCTCATCGGATCGGCCCGGCAGGCAGCCCTGGAGCAAACATAGTGATCGTCGCGGTGGTCGAATTTCGCATCTAAGTGGTCATGAAATACATGACTATCGCGGCGGCGGCGGCATTGCTGGCCCTCTGCGGCTGCTCCCCCACCAGCCGCAGCCCGGATGCAATCCGGCAGAATACAGCCAATGCCACGGCGGCGGCAACGCGGGACGCCAAGGCGGCCGCCCAGGGAATTTTTGAAGGGCTCCGGGCCAAAGGGCCTCTCAACATCAACCGCGCCACCAAAGAACAACTGGAATCGCTGCCCGGTATTGGGAGCCGAAGCACGGACAGGATCATCGCTGGCCGCCCCTATAAGGACTCCGCGGAGCTGGTGCAGCGACACATCTTGACCAAACGCGAATACAATCGCATCGCCACCCGGATCAAGGCGCACTGAGCAGTCGCGGGCGCTCGCGCTCCGCCAATCCATCCCTGCGAATCGGCCCTCGTCGAGCTAGAAAAGCCCCCTCCGAAGGTACGATTTCTGCGATTGACAGCAATAAATGGGCGGGCGTATCGTTTCCGCCGAAGCCGGCTTTGCCTTGAAAGTCGCAGGCTTCCGGCTTCGGGGGAACGTCATGTCTCAACCTATGGACCAAGCCAAATTGCATGAGTTTGTGATGAAGGCTGTGGGAGAAATGGGAGCCGCGATGAATGCGGCGCTCATCCTGGTCGGCGACAAGCTCGGCCTGTACAAAGGAATGGCCGACGCAGGCGCAATGACTCCGGCCGAACTGGCCGTTAAAACCGGCACCCACGAGCGCTATGTGCGGGAATGGTTGAACGCGCAGGCGGCAGGCGGGTTCGTCACCTATGACGCCGCTACGGAACGATACACCCTGCCGCCGGAGCAGGCCTTCGCCATGGCCGACGAAAGCAGCCCGGTATTTCTTCCCGGCTTCTTCGAGGTCATCGAGGCCTGTGTGAAGGATGTCCCAAAAATTACCGAGGCCTTTCGCACCGGCAAAGGAGTAGGCTGGCACGAACACGACGCGTGCCTGTTTACGGGCACGGAGCGTTTCTTCCGCCCCAACTATCGGGCTCATCTGGTGAAGGAATGGATTCCGGCGCTCGGCGATACGGAAGCCAAGCTGAAAGCGGGAGCCAAGGTGGCAGATGTCGGGTGCGGCCTGGGGACCTCCACCGTCTTGATGGCCCAGGCCTATCCCAAATCAACCTTTACCGGATTCGATTACCATCAGGGCTCGATCGATCTGGCGCGCAAATCCGCGGAGAAGGCCGGCGTCTCGGACCGGGTAAAATTTGAACTCGCCAAAGCCAAGGATTTTCCCGGCAACGCGTATGACTTCGTCGCGTTCTTCGATTGCTTCCACGATATGGGCGATCCGGAAGGCGCGGCGCGGCATGTGCTTCAGTCGCTCAGCCCGAACGGCACCTGGATGCTGGTCGAGCCGTTTGCCAACGACAAGGTAGAGGACAACCTGAATCCCATCGGGCGGGTCTATTACGGAGCCTCGACCATGCTCTGCACCCCGGCCTCGCTCTCCGAGGAGGTTGGCCTCGGGTTGGGCGCGCAGGCAGGAGAAGGCCGCCTGTCGAAGATCATGAAGTCCGCCGGCTTCACCCACGTCCGCCGCGCCGCGGAGACGCCCTTCAACATCATCTTGGAGGCGCGACCATAATAGCGACCTGGTGGGATAATGAGCCGGGGTTCTGCTCACAAGACGCGTCGCATCTTTGATGCTGCGGGACACGGGGGTCGTCTCCTCCAGTCCTTCGCTCACGCTGGTGCGGTTTAGAACGGGAGTGATATGTCCGATATTCGAAGGGCGCACAAAGCCCTGGTGACGAGAATCCTCGAAGGAGACGGCACAGCATCGCGTGCGCAGCGCCGTGGTGCGTTCGATAACGCAGGGCTTGCCGAGCCGATGCGAACGCTGATCAGCAAAGTTGCGAGGCACGCCTGCACCGTTACGGACGAGGGCATCGCGGCGGCGCGAGCATCGGGCCTGAGCGAGGATCAGATCTTCGAGATGGCGGTGCCTGCCGCGGTCGGATTTCGATTTTATGTCTCTAAATTCGGCGATTACAGCGCGACGTACGGCAGCTTGGCCGCCATCATCATCCAGATGCTGTGGATGTATCTGGCTGGAATCGCCCTTCTGGTGGGCTGCGAGATGAACACAATCCTGCACCGACACAAATCAAGGCAATTCGAATGAAGTGAGCCCGGGCCTTAGCTTCAGCAACCCTGCTGAAAGCAGCTAAGAATAAAATTGCAATGTCGCGAGGCGTGAAGCGATTCTTGATGCTTAGGAGCGACCGTTGGAACTTACGGGTTGGACATTGCGCCGGGCGGGTTCGTTCTTTGGATCGCAATCGTTCCTGTTGTGCTTTGCAGTTTTCCTCCTGGCGCTGACCGCCCCTCCTTCGCGCGCTTCCGCACAACCTCAATCCGCAAAATCGCCCGCCGCTTCCCAACCCACGGTTCCTAAGAATTTATTGCACCGGTTCCATGGACCGGAGGGTCTAATCCATCTCGACGTTGTGGTGACGGATAAGACGGGAAAGCCTGTAACCGGCCTTGGCCGCGATAACTTCACGCTGCTCGATAATGGCCAGAAAAGAAACATTATCTCGTTTCGCGCATATGATGGAAAATCGGCAAAGCCATATCCACCGGTGGAAGTGGTCATTGCCATAGACACGCTCAACCTCTCTGGCTTCTTAACATCCCATGTAAAAGGGGAAATCGAGACGTACCTGCGGCAGAACGGCGGGCATTTGGCGCAGCAGGTGTCGGTTATCGCACTTACGGTTGAAGGTCCCCGTTTGATCGCCGGGCCTTCGGCCGATGGAAATGCTCTGGCCGCGGAAATGAATATGCGCGGGTTTGGGCACAGAGATGGCTATCCTCAGAGCGAGCTCGTACAGCCAGACTTGAGTTGGGATCGAACCCCGGATCAACCCAGTCTGGCGGCGCTCACGGGACTGGGACGCATTGCAACAATTGCACGACAGAGACCTGGTAGAAAGCTGTTGATCTGGGTAGGACCTGGCTCCGGACTAGGAAGTGGCACGGATATTGTTCGAACCAAACAACAACAGCAACTTTTCGATCTTGTTGTTTGGTTTTCAACCCTGCTGCGCGTCGCACGGATCGATCTTTATAGTGCCTCCGTGGGCAAAGTCGATGTTCAACAGCATTTATATCGGAATTATCTGAAGCCCGCGGAATCGGTGAAGCAAGCCCAGTTTGGCGACCTGGCGAGGGATGTACTTGCTGTTGAAAGTGGAGGAGGAGTGCCGGATCCTCAAAACGATCTGGCCAGCGAGATCAACAGTTGCGTGAGAGAAAGCGGCGCCTTCTATTCTTTGTCTTTCGATCCGCCTCAAGCACAGCATCTTGACGAATACCACGACCTGAAGGTTCAGGTAAATCAGCCCGATCTGACTGCCCGCACCAACACTGGCTACTACGACCAGCCATTCTATTCCTATCAAGGGAATCCGACCGCCAGGCGCGTAACCGTGGCGCAACTCGATGCAATCCTGAAGGGCGCCTCAACCAGAAAGGATGGTGAGATAGCCCGGCAGATCTCAAATCTTAAACTCACTGAGCGTTTGAGCGGTGCGAAGCTCTCATCCATTCTCAATCGCTTCCATGGTAAAAAAACCCGGAGGGCACTGGTCGTCCTGGCCGACATGTCGGCGTTTCTGGAGCCTCCTCCGGCAGAGATACCTGCGCAGCCGCCGCCATCTTTGGCTGAACAACAACAGATCATCTCTTTGGCTGGAAAATATTTAACCAAGACAATTCCTCTCTTGCCGGATTTCTTTGCCCAGCGCACTATGGCGCGCTATGTAGAGACGTCGAACGTCGACCGTGAAAACAACACGATCGACTTCCGGCCACTGCATTTGTTCGATCGCTCAACGGCAGAGGTGCTTTATCGCGAGGGGCAGGAGGTTGTCGAGTCAAAACCCAAAAAGGGGAGGAAGCATCCATCCCAAGGCCCAAATCTGACCACGAGCGGAATATTCGGCCCGGCGCTCGAACTCATGCGCGAAACCATCGCTGATCCGGGCAGCGTAACCTGGCTCCGCTGGGAACAAGGCATCCGTGGGAACCGCGCAGTCTTTGGATACACGGTTCCACTGACAAGGTCCCAATATCGCATCCTGGCTTGTTGTCTTCCTGATGGAGACGGAACGACCGGTTTCGACAAACTCGCTCCATACCATGGGGAGATATCGATCGATCCCGCAACTGGAGCCATCCTGCGTTTCCAAGTGCAGGCAGACCTGAAACAGTTCCCGCCGATTCTCCAGTCTGACATTATGGTCGCTTACGGGCCTGTTGAGATCGGAGGAAAGACCTACATTTCTCCGGTACGGGGCGTCTCCATCATCACCATGCGCTCGGTAAAGGTAGATCGGGAAGGGAATGAAGCCTTCAGAACGTATGGACCGTACGGCACCGTGCTGAACGATTTCACCTTCGACCATTACCACATGTTTCGCTCATCAACGCGGATTTTGATGACGAAGCCATCTGCACCGTGACTTGCTTCCGATCAAAGAATGATCTTCCGCAACGCCCCGTCTGGATCATCCACCATACGCGGCTGGTTATCCAGAACCATCGTCTTGTTGGTAACTGGGTCCGTCGGTTCCCAGGTCATGCCCGGCTGGCTCGGATTCCCTGTACCGGCAAAGTTCGCCCACGCCGCAGCCATCTTTTTCGCCAGCGCCTGCGCTTCGGGCGTATTTCCCGTGCCCTGCTCACAGCGAAGCGTGTTGTCGAAACAGAACTGCAGGTCCGAGGTATGCCACGCCCCCGGAACTCCGTCCAAAATCTTGGTCTGCCAGGTGAAGTAGTAGGTGTAGACCGGCGCCGCGTGCAACTCGTATTTCAACTTCGCCATATGGACCACGCCGTTGCGCATCCAGAACGTATTAAGGAAGCCTCCGCCTCCACACATGTACGACAGCGTGCGCACAGCCTTTTGCGGATACGCCTTCCTCATGCCGTCCGCCAGAGCTTTGCCCTTTCCCTCGCCATAGGCCTTGATGAGGTTGGCGCGCCATTCTGCTTCCGTGGGACGCGACGCCATTGAGTTCCCTTCTTCGCTCACCGAACCGACCAGCAAAGGAATGTTCTTTGATATCTCGGGCGCGGCATCCTGAAAAGACCTCGTCGGAATAACGTGGCCATCGAAGGTCGGCATCCAGAAGTGCCGCGGCGGTCCATGCATTTTGAATGGCATGTGGGGATTGGCCGGCAGCTTCCCCTGCGCCGCATCTGCAGCCGCCATCAAATCCTTCCAGTCCATCTTCTGCAGTGCTCCAATGTCGTTCGGAGCCATGCCCAGGTCCTTGACCACTTGCCGCGTCAGTTCCTTCGCTTCGATCGCTGACCCGAAAAAGCTGCCGCCCGACTGGATGGCCGCACGGTGGAAGAGTCCCTGCGCCGAGGGCATGCCCATCAGCGTGGCCACCTTGCCTCCGCCGCCGGACTGACCGTAAATCATCACGCAATTTGGATCCCCGCCAAAGTTCGCAATGTTTTCCTTCACCCACTTCAATGCGGCCACCAGGTCTGTCATGCCCACGTTGGAGGAATCCTCGTATCCAGCGCCTCCCACCTCCGATACATCCAGAAAACCCAGGGCATTCAGGCGATGGTTGACTGAGACCTGAACGACATCATGGTAGCGGGCCATGTTCGCACCTTCCTGCGACGGCAACTCATACGCAGACCCGAATGAATAGCCTCCGCCATGGATATAGAACATCACCGGCCGGCTGCCGCTGAGCGACGGCGTCCAGATGTTCAGCTTGAGCATGTCCTCGCTCTGCCAGCCGTCGTCCCAGTCCTGAATGAACACCTGCTCCTGGCTGTGCCAATCGTGCAGGTTCTGCGGACAATTGGATCCGTAGATGAGCGCGGGGTACTCTCCCTCCCAGGGAATCGGAGGCTTGGCGGGCAGCCATCGATTTTCTCCTCCCGTGTCCTGGCCGTAGGGAACCCCCTTGAACGTGAAAACATCGCCGGACACAAAGCCACGCACTTTGCCGTATTTCGTACGGGCCACCGCAGAGGGGGGCGTAGAACAGAACGGCGGCTGCTGCTGGTGGACTCCGGTCTTGGTGCTGTCAGAGGCGTGAGCCATGCTCGCAAACGCAGCGGCAACTCCGGCTCCCGCCGACAGCTTCAGTGCGTCACGGCGGCTCATTACAAGGCGATTCTCGGCTTTCGATTTTGACATGGACGGTTCCTTTGGGGTTTTTCAGGCAGCTTCGATTGCTGGGGCTCGAGCCCGGGAAGGCGCTTCGATCTCACGCCCGGCCCTCGAAGTACTGCGAATCGAAAAAAATACTACCGGGAGCCCATACAAATGACAAGCATATAAATCGCTTTAATTGATGGCAGGTCAAAGTGGTACTTCGGGAAGGGAATGAAGCCTTCAGAACGGAGCGTCGACCATGCTCTGCACTCCGGCCTCGCTCTCCGAGGAGGTGGGCCTCGGGCTGGGCGCGCAGGCGGGCGAAGGCCGTCTGTCGAAGATCATGAAGTCCGCCGGCTTCACTCACGTTCGCCGCGCCGCGCAGACGCCGTTCAACATCATCCTGGAGGCACGACCGTAATAGCGACCTGGTGGGATAATGAGCCAGGGTTCTATTCACAAGATGCGTCGCATCTTTGATGCTGCGTGACACGGGGGTCGTCTCCCCCAGTCCTTCGCTCACGCTGGTGCGGTTTAGAACGGGAGTGAAATGTCCGATATTCGAAGGGCGCACAAAGTCCTGGTGACGAGAATCCTCGAAGGAGACGGCACAGCATCGCGTGCGCAGCGCCGTGGTGCGTTCGATAACGCAGGGCTTGCCGAGCCGATGCAAACACTGATCAGCAAAGTTGCGAGGCACGCCTGCACCGTTACGGACGAGGACATCACGGCGGCGCGAGCATCGGGTCTGAGCGAGGATCAGATCTTCGAGATGGTGGTGTCTGCCGCGGTCGGCCAGGCTACGCGACAGTACAACACGGCTCTCGCCGCCCTCGATGCGGCGACGGAGAAGGAGTGAGTATGCGCCTGGCGATCCTTGATAGCGGCCACGGTTTCACGACGAAGGCCCTTTTCGCGTTCATTGGCGCGGTCTCACGCCAGCCGGTGCTCGACATTATCAAGCTGGGCAAGTATCGCGCCGATTTCTATGGCGACCCAATGCAAAGGGTTACCCAGGAGGCGATGCGCGGACCCTCGGCATGGTCTGTCGGCGACCGCGAGTTGATGGCCGCTCTGGTTGCGAAAACGAATTCGTGCGAGTGGTGCGTGAAGGCGCACTCCGCGGTTGCGGAACGGGCGTATGGCGACAAGGCGAAAGTCTCCGCAGTGCTCTTTGATCTGGAAACCGCAGCCATCGAGGAACCGCTGCGGGCAACGCTGCGCATGCTTTGCAAGCTGAGTACTGAGCATTCGGTGGATACGGACGACATGCGCGCGGCGCTGGCTGCCGGGGCTTCGCGCCAACAGATCGAAGACGCACTCGCCGTCTGCTTCGCGTTTAGCACGGTGAATCGGCTGGCCGATGCCTTTGGATTCTTCCTTCCAGGGCCAAAGGCCTTCGAGGCTGGCGCGAAGTACCTGCTCGCCCGCGGTTACCGTTGACGTTCCCAAGCCGGTAGCCGTGCATGATCCATTCGCTCTGGTGCTTCGAGCGCCCCCGCCCAACGCATAGAAAAGGCGTCCGCAACGGCGGACGCATTTTTTACCCTGTGGGCAATTGAATCCATCCAGAAAGTACTCAGGGAAGCGAGATTCGATAGAGGTTCCGGTGGACCGTGGAGTTCACCCAGGCATAGTGCTCGGGGTCCTTGCCCGGTACCATTTCTCCGCGCGCGACCGATTCGGCTCCCGGAATCACGTTTGGTTCGGCGAGCGGAGCAATCCCTCCCGCCGGCAGGTCCGGCAGGTTTTCCCCCGGCCCAAGAGGAATCGCCAAACTTCTCCCCGGACCCGTTCGCGATGGTGCCTCCACGGTAACGAATAAGAACTTCCCATCGGTCGACCAACTTGCTACGCAGTAGCTGGCACAAATGTGCCGCGCGGCCCCGCCGTTCAGTGGAATTGCCATGATCGAGGGAAGATCGCTTTCCGGCGTATTGGGGACGGCCGCAATGATCCATCGCCGGCTCGGCGAAACGGCCTGAACCTCCAGAATGGGATACGGGAGCACCTTGGAACGGTGCGACCCGTCCGGATTGATCTGCTCCAGGTAGTTCCTGTTTCCCTTCGTATGGAGGAACAGGATTTGCCCGCGGTCGCCAAAATGCGGTGACCGTGCACCGGAAATATCCACTTTGCTTGCAGGTGCGCCTCGATCCACGGGGGCCAGCCACAACTGCGTCGTTCCTTCCGGCGCGGCGGTTGTATACACTGCCTGCTTGCCGTCCGGCGATAGATCGAAGGAAATCATTGAAATTCCCGGGAACACCGCCTCGCTTTTCCCCGACGCCACGACGGTGCGCCACAGTTCCGCGCCGGAACCCTCCTCGCGCCGAAGGAGGTAATAGAGGAGGCGCGCGTCCGGACTGAAGGAGGGAGGAGTCAGCCCGGCAATCACTTCACCCTCTGAAGAGAGTGGGCGCTCACCCCTTCCGTCGTGAATCCAGACGGCGCTCGCCAGCGCTCCCACTGACGTAATCAGCGCCCGTCCCTTCGGCTCCACGGCCAATCCATTCTCTTCCGTCGGCCCAAAGGTGATTTGCTGGGGCTTTCCTGCGGGAAACCGCTGTCGCCAAATATGGCTCTGTCCTTGCATCGTGGCGGTGAAATACATCCAGGCACCGTCCGGCGACCACCCCGCCGAAGTGCACGCACCGGCCGGTCCAACTAATCTCGGGGAGCTCCGCCCTTCAAGCCCAACCAGCCGGCATGGCGCCCAATCGCCATTCCCGTCCATCTCGACGACCACCGCCCATCGGCGATCGGGAGACGGAAACGAGTAATGGGCCATGCCGCGCTCGTGCGCAGGGAAATAAATTTCGCGCAGCCCTGCGCCGGTCACAGTTGCCGTCACCACCCCCAGATGGATTCCCGACCGCATCTCGGAAAAAAGCACATGCTGCGGATTCAGCCACACCAGTCCTGCGGCGTTTTTCAGCAGGAGATGCGGTTCGCCTCCCAACGCTGACACTTCGTAGGTGGAAAATCCGGCATGCTCCAGCACGGTGTATGCGATCTCCGAACCATCCGGCGAGAACGCCAGCCCGTACTTCGGCCGGTCGTCGTCCGTCACGCGCCGGGCTTCGCCGTGGGGCAACATCTTCACGTAGATATGGTCGGCGCTGATAAAGGGCTCGCCGCCGCGGATAAATGCCACCATGCGTCCATCCGAAGACAATGTGGGGGCCACCGCCGAATCCGTGAAATCCGTTAGCTGTGTATACCTGACTTCCGGCGTGTGGTGCCGTGATCGGTACCGCGCCATGCCGCCGATTGCAAGGGCCACGCAGGCCCCCGCGCCCACGTACCAGCCAAGAGCCCTCCGCCATGAAGGCGACGCAGCAGCCAGAACCGGTTCAGACATGACCTCAGCCGGCAAAGGCGGCACAACCGCCGAAACCACCGAAACCGGCGCGACGAACCGATATCCCATCCCGGTGACGGTATGGATGAAATGCGGATCGCCGGGGTCGTCATGCAGAAGGTACCGTAGCTTTCGAACCGCCGTATTGATGCCGTGTTCGGTATCGACGAATACTTCGCTCGACCATAGCCGCTCGACAATCTCCGGCCGGGTCACCAGTTGACCCTCCCGGGAAGCCAGCAGGATCAGCAGCTCCATGGGCTTCCGCTCAACCCGCAACGGGGATCCCTTGTGGCACAGCTCAAAGCGGCCGCAGTCGAGCTGAAAATCGCCGAATTGAAGGATCGAGCCGGATGGGGTGCTGGGCAAGAGAAACCTCCCGCGCGAGGAGAGAAATCAAGTATGCCACAGGAAATGAGCCATTCGAAAGGAGTTGGCGGTTCACCAGAACTTTACCTCCTGCTTCACCCCCTCTTCATTGCCTTGAAGGTCGGATTCTAGTTCACTTCATCCCTAGCCGACGAATTGCCCGGCCAAGGAGAAAATCATGAGGACGAGATTTTGGAAATTTCTACCGTACATTGGCGCCGCTGCCCTTGCTTTCGCTGTGGCGCCCGGGGCTACCGCGCAGTGCGCTTTACCAAACAAGCCAATTAAGCCAATGATGTGGCACCCGCAGGGCGCGGGCGCCGATCCCGCGCTGGTCTCCACAGGTTTTGACTTTCGCGAGCATGACCCTGCCATCGTTGGTATGTGGCACGTGGTCTTTACGGCGCATACCCAGAACGGACAGGCCATTCCCACTCCGGGAGCGGTGATCGATAACGCCGTGGTGGTATGGCACCGCGATGGAACGGAAATCATGAATTCCGCGCGCTCGCCACAAGACGGAAACTTCTGTCTGGGGATCTGGAGAAGCATGGGAAACCGGACATATCTGCTGAACCACATCGCCTGGAAGGGGAATATTTATGACCCCACGGTGCCACCCGACGCTATTGGCGCGCCCCAGTCAGGAGTGCAGATCATGGAGAAGGTTACGCTGAGCCGGGACGAGAATGCTTATTCCGGGACCTTCACCCTGCATGGGTACGACACCGCCGGAAACGTGTACGTATCGTTTACCGGGGTGGTCACAGGAAAACGCGTCACCCCGGACACTCCTTTGAGCAGTCTTTTCTGAAGAAAGACAACTCAAGTCAATGAGGATGGCGATCTCCGATTCGCCATCTCCGGGTACGGCCGGAATAGACGCCATTCGCTGGCGCTCGCATTGCGTTCGGGGAGTACCGAAATGTGAATTGTATTCGACGGTTGCGTTGGAGGGACGGATATATGCTGCCTTGATGTATTCCACTCCAACAAATAGAAAAGGCGTCCGTCTAGGCGGACGCCTTTTCCCTTTCACGAGCAAGGAGGAGAATGTTACGGCATCAGGACTGCGTTGATGACCTGGATGACACCGTTCGACTGGATGACGTTGGGGGTGGTGATGGTGGCCTGGCCGCCTTTTTCATCGGTCAGCATGTACTTGCCATCCTGCTCGGTCACCTTCAGCATGCCGCCTTCGACGGTCTTCAGCTCCGCCGTGCCGTGGCCGCGCTTGATCATCTTATGCAGCTTGCGCGTAGTCAGCTTGCCGGCAACTACGTGGTAGGTCAGGATCTTTGTCAGCTCCGCCTTGTTTTCCGGCTTCAGCAGGGTCTGGACGGTGCCCGCGGGCAGAGCGTCGAACGCTTCATTGGTTGGGGCGAAGACGGTGAACGGGCCAGCACCTTCGAGAGTGCTGACCAGGCCCGCGGCCTTGACGGCGGCGACCAGGGTGGTGTGGTCCTTCGAGTTGACCGCGTTCTGGACGATGTTCTTGCTCCGGTACATGGCGGCTCCGCCGACCATGGGGTCCTTCTGGGCGAAGGCGCCGACCGCGGTAAAGCCGAAGGTCAGTGCCAAAAGAATGGCGAGCATACTCTTTTTCATATTGTGTGTTCCTTTCAAGATCGGATGACTAGCAGTTGTTCTGCACCTGGAGTACGGCGCGGACGGGCAAACCGGATTGGAGCTGCGGTCTGCACTGATGGGTATGATGCTGATTCTTTTATGGATATGGGAGAAAAGGCGGGTACTTTCATCAGAATGGAAAGTGCGGGCTGGATCGTTCACCAGATGGGAAAATCGGCCGGATCAGGCGTCGGCGGGGCGCTGCTCAAGTAGCAAGCGACGGATGCGAATGCGGGCGGAGAGCACCGTCCGCTGGACATCCGATGCGGAGGTTTGGAGCAGGGCGGCAATGCGGGCAGGCGAGTAGCCCTCGACATCGCGCAGCAGAAAACACAGACGCTCGCGGCCGGGGAGTTGCCAGAGCGCTTCTTCAAGGTCGGTGCGTCGGACGTTTCTGCCGCCGAGGCTGGCGCTGCCGGACTCCACGGGCGGCACCGGATCGAGCGACATGCGCTGGTGCAGTTGGGACATCAAGGCCCGGTCCAGTTGATCTGCGGAAGGCCGGCGATGTTGCTGCAGGGTTGCAACAAAAGTGGCACCCAGGATGGTTTCCGCCTCCCGCTCGTCACCGGTCATGTAGTAGGCTACAGAAAAAATATGATGGCGATGGCTTTCGAACACATCGCGCTGTTCATCAATAGCGGTGTAGTAATTGGCGGATTGGACGATGATGGAAGGCAGGAGTGTCGACGAACCCGCTAACGTCATCCGGTCAACTTCCTTGATTGAGAGTCAGGGCACAGGGATACATTGACAGTTTAACATGCACGTTTGCGGCCGTTCTTGTTCCCTTGTCTGGCGCCACGGCGCTGGCTGCGGCATTGAACAGGTATCGTGTTGCTCGCGGCGAACGCTCAATGTGCAGCGGCGTCAAGATAGCATTAAAGTGCCACCGATTGGCATTTGAATGCCACGCAGTCTGTGAACGAAGCTCAGATTTACCTTTCTGAAATGGCGGCATCGACTTCATTCCGGCTGGTCGAACCACACTCCCCGGCACCGTTGCCGGCGGCGGGGCGTGTGCTGCTGCTGAGCCACAACCCAAAGACGGCAAATGAGATCGGTCGGAACCTGGAATCGCACGACTTTGCCGTGCTGACGGTTGACTCTCCGGCGGCCACGCTGGAGGCGTTTGAGGCGGTTCCGCCCGCCGACCTGCTGCTGGTGGATACAGGAGGGGACGCTGCCCTGCTGGCTTCCTGGACGGGCCAATTGCTGGACCCTGTTGCGGCTTCGCGCAATGATGGGTTGCCGCAGAACGTGGTCCTGTTGCTGGTCGAGGCGGATTGTGTACCTTCCGCCCTGGAAGCGGTGGAGCAGGGTGCCTACGACTATCTGGTGTCCCCGTACTCGGACGAGCAATTGCTGGCGGCAGTGCGCAGGGCAGTCGAGCACAAGCGGCTGCGGATGCAGAACGATCTGTTCCGCTATCACCTGGAGCAGCTCATCACCGCGCGCACGAACATGCTGGAACAGACGATGCGGCACCTGGAACAGTCCTACGACATCACCCTGGAGGCGTTGGGCGACGCGCTGGACCTGAAGGACGCCGAGACGGAAGGGCATTCCAAGCGCGTCACCGCCTATACGCTGGCGCTCGGCCGCGCCATAGGATTGACCGAACCGCAATTGCGTATTGTGGGCCGCGGCGCTTTTCTGCACGACATCGGCAAGATGGCGATCCCGGATTCGATCCTGCGCAAACCGGGCAAACTAACCCGCGAAGAGACGAAAGTGATGCGCACCCACAGCGAGCTGGGTTACCGGATGATCCGCAAAATTCCCTACCTGCGCGAAGCCTCCGAGATCGTCTATGCCCACCAGGAATGCTTCGACGGTTCGGGCTATCCGCGCGGGCTGCGCGGGGAGCAGATTCACATTGGCGCACGCATTTTTGCGCTGGCGGACACGCTGGACGCCATCACCTCGAACCGTCCCTACCGCAAAGCCGCCCCCATTGCCACGGCGCGCAAGGAAATGCTGCGCTGCGCCGGTTCGCAGTTTGACCCGGCCATCGTCGATGTGTTTGTGGCCACGCCGGACGCAATCTGGCAGGACCTGCGGGAAGGCATCATGCGCGATGGGGCGGAGTTTTCTCCGTTCGGGTATACGTTCGGGAAAGTCAAGTAGCCGATATTTCGAAACGGCCCAAGTCAGCTTCGCGAACCGGGGGTGCCCGCATTTTCGCCAAATGATTCAGCCTTGGCGGCGCGCTCGTGATTCAGGGCCAACAGGCGCGCCAGAATTTCCTGTTTCGACAGATCGGGCGGCCAGCCGTAGGCTGCGAAGACGGCTTCGTCGAGGGTACGGTGGGCGTTGGCGAGCCACTCGGGACGCTCGTTATAGAGATTGGTGAGGGTGCGCTTCTTCAACTCGGCTTCGGAGGTGTCCGGCGGGTTGAGCCATGCGTCGCGGAGGCGGACGAGCTCACGGGCAGCGTCGGCAATGGCTTTGACGCGCGGGTCTTCGTCTTCGGAGAGTTCGGCTCCGGGCGGCCAAGGGAAGGGGAAGGTGAGAAACGTAGTGTCTGAGTTGTACGAAGGGTCATTCCCTTTTCCAATCCAGGAACACGTTCCAATCGTCCACGTCTCGTGGACGGCGGAATGGATAATGCCAAAGAAGTAGTCATCATCACGCGCGATTACATGGAGCTTGTGGTCTGGTACGACATCGGTATCTATCCACACAAAAATCCTATGTTTTGCAACTTCAGGGGTAGCGATGCAGCGCGTTAATGTTGCCGAAGCTTTTCTGAGTGCCGGACGCATTCTTCCATGCAGCCACCAATTCCGCCTCATGAATTCGTCGCGGTTGCCGTCGCGAAGCGGCTTTACTTTGGCTCGTACATATTCGTACGGCCACTCATAGAAGCAGGCGATTTCCTGTGTCATATCGCGAAAATCAACGATCCAGCCGCCGCGATCTCTGCCGGTAATATCCCCGCCTCCAATCCGACGTTTGACGACATCACTATTTGGCCGACCATTTGGGTTCAGCGGTCGCGATAACATTTTGCGGGCTTCTTCCTCGCTGATATCAAACGGGCCGCCCTTCATGATGCCGAGGAAGCACAGGCCTTCGTTTTCTTTCAACGGAAGCGCGCTGGCGACATTGGATTCGGCTGTCAGGTCCGCGTGAATCTGCTCCACGGCGACGCCGTCAAGCGTGTGCTCCGATTCGGACCCATCGTCGAACCCGATCATGGAGACGCGGACCGCAGCACCATCCAGCAGCCATGGGCGATCGCTCCACGCCATGAATATGTTTCCAGAAGACTTGATGCGTTCGAGCACCGGACGATTGCCGACCATGCTGATGGAGTTGGTGGCAAGAAGGCCAACTCGCTTTGCCAGATCGATCTCGACCTGACGACGCGCTTTCTCAAACCAGTAGGTGACGAGGTCGGCACCACCGGGCACACGCCCTCGATATAGGTCGCGCAGGTCTTCCACATATTTGTGATTCAGTTCCCGGCGCATCTTTTTATCGCCCAGAAACGGCGGATTACCGATGATGAAGTCGGCTTTCGGCCACTCCGGTTCGTACGGTTTGCCTTCGGAGTCGTAGCGGAGGATGGCGTCGGCGTGTTCGATGTTGGCGAGCTTTTGGAGGACCGGTTCGCGATCTTCCTGGACGCCGTGCTCGTGCTTCCATTGCAAGAAACCGATCCAGACGACGACGGAGGCAAGCTCGTGGGCATAGAACTCCACCTCAATGCCGAAGAGTTGCGTTGGCGAAACCATTTTGGGCACCACGATGGAAATGCCGTGTTCGGCGGCAAACTGCCTCGCCTCCAGCCAGAGGTCCAACATTCGGCGAAGCGCGACGTAAAGAAAATTGCCGGAACCGCAGGCCGGGTCCAGCACGCGAACAGAGGTCAGTTCATCGATCCAGTCGCCGAGGAGCTTTTGAGAGCGCAGGTCGGTACGAATACGAGCCTGGCGGCTGTTGCGGGCGGCTTCTTCTGCGCGCTCGGTCGCCAACGCTTCGAGCACCTGCTGGCGCACCGCTGCCCAGCGCTGCTGGAGCGGTCGCATCAGGACCGGCTCGATCAGCAGCAGAATGTCCGCTTCACTGGTGTAGTGAGCGCCAATGAGAGAGCGGCGGGCGGGATCGAGGGAACGCTCAAACAAGGTGCCGAAGATGGCGGGAGCGATGTGGGACCAGTCGTAGTTCTTCGAGACTTCATGAAGGATACCGAGGTCGGCGACGTCCAACTGAATGATGGAGGCGGTGTCGAAGAGACCGCCGTTGAAATACTTGATGCTGTGCTCGCCGAAGATGCCCTCGCGTTCGCTCATGGCCTGAAACAGCAGCGTGAGCTTGCGAAGGAAGCGTTTCGGGAGGAAGCGGTCCTCGCTTTGGAGAAGATTGCGAAAGACGCGGTCGGGAAGCAGGCCGATCGAGTCCGCGAAAAGGCAGAACAGGATACGCATGAGGAAATGTGCGATTTCGGCGCGGGTCGCGCCAAGGTTGCGGTCCTCCAGTTCCAGCCGCTCCGCGAGTCGACTGAAGAGCACGGCCGCCTCGCGCGTAACCTGAGCGTCCGTGTGCTCCGGACGCAGGACGTTGTAGTCGCCGAAGAGGGCGCGAAGAACGGTGAGCGGCGGAAGTGGGCAGGTCGCGGTAACCTGATTTCGATTCAGGTCGTCGAGATTGAAGGCGTAAATGCGCTTGGAAGTAGCTGTGAAATTGGTATGGACTTCGAAGCGGTTGAAGTCGCACACCACCAGCAATGGAGGATTGCCGAGGTCTTCACGATAATCGTTGAGCTGCTGATACGCTTTTTTGAGGTCCTTATCCTTGGCCTTGTATTCCCATGCGAAGTGATCACGCAGCCAGACATCGGCAAACCCTTTGCCGCCGCGTGTCCGAGTCACATGCTTCTCAAAGGCGTACCGCTCCCCGATTGAGTCGGAGTCGGCGGGGCGCGGCTCGCTGAGCAGGTCGCACAGATCGATGAAGTGGGATTGCGCGGAACTGCGTTCCGACTGGGAGTTGATTTTCCAGCGTTGAACGAAATCGGTGACGGAGAGCGCCATGGGTTAGGACAAGTCTATCGCCAAGATGGCGACAATTGACTCGGAGATGGTTTTCTTCGAGGGGGCATCCAAGGTCGAGGTGAGCTTCCCACCTCCGTCCGCGCACCTGGGGCACCCGGATTTTCGATTCAGCGGAGATTGTCTGGATTCGTCGGCGGCCGCGGTTGCATCCAACCAGGATTGGGCCGAGAATCCGGCCTGAATTCCGGCAACAGATTGGAGTCGAAATGGCCAAACTAACCGAGAGCGAAATCCGGGAAAAGCTGGTAGTCCTTCCGGGATGGAAGTATGAGTCGGGCGCGCTGGCGCGGGAGTATGAGTTTCCGGACTTCGTCGCGGCGTTCGCGTTTGTTACGCGGCTGGCGCTGATGGCGGAGAAGGCGAACCATCATCCCGATATTGATATTCGCTACAACCGGGTTAAAGTCAGCCTGGTTTCGCACGATGCCGGCGGCGTGACCGCACGGGATGTTTCGATGGCTGGGGAGATCAGCAAAATCTAAGGGTGGTTTCGCTTGGAACGCACATCCTGCAGCAGCAGATTGCGTAGAGCTGCATTCGGGCGGGATGGATTGTAGTCTTGGCCTTGCTGACGAATCCACGCAAGCCGCGCAAGCCGCGGACCAGGTGACGCGGACTAGGTGAAGAGATCTGGACCGGGGCGCCAGGCGCCGTCGGCGGTTCCATACGGGCTGGCAACCACAACGGTGTAGCCGTCCGGGTCGCGCATCCAACACTCCCAGTGGTTGGGGCCGCCGTCGCCGTCGGGTGGATTGCGATGGCGGGGCAGGACGATCTCGACACCGATTTCGGCGGCGCGCCGGACCACCGCATCGAAGTCTTCCACTTCAAACCAGAGCAGCACGCCATTGCCGTACGGCCTATCGGCTCGATTGGCGATGGGACCGTGATGATGCTCGACTTCAAAACTGTGCAATTGCAGGATGAGCTGGCCATCCTTCACCAGTTGCTCATATTGCCTGCCGCCGTGACCGCTGCGGCAGCCCAGCAGGCGCTGATACCACTGGCTGCTGGCTTCGACATCCGTGACACAGATAAGAGGCTGAGGACGCATGGCTCCAACTCTAGCAGAACCTGAGTTTGGCGCGCAGATCAACGAAACTTCAGAGACAGCAGACTAGTATGAGTCGGGCTCCGGGAGCACCGGCAGCGACACCAGGTCGACGGTTTTCGGGTCGTCGCGCAGCTTGAGGTAGAGCGTGGTTCCGAGGGGGCGCGGGACCTGCATGGCGGTATCGGCAAAACCCATGGGCATGGTGACCGAGTGCTCGAACTGCTTCGAGTAGGAGACGGAGTCGATCAGGAATAGATCGTCTCCGTTCAGGGTACACAGCTTGGTTGGGTCCGCCGGGCAACGGACTTCCTTGAGCTGCGGCAGACGAACCAGGTGGATGAGGGGCTGCCAGTCGCCGCGAACGCCGTCGCCCGTAATGGGGCGGAAGCGGACGGGACCGAAAGCCGACGAGCCGAATGCCTTGGCCGGGTCAAGCACGGCCAGGACGGTTTGCGCGTCCTGCAACGTAAGGCTACCGTCGGCTACGCTGAGCATGGTGTTGAAGCCGCCGTTGGTGGCGGCGACTTCAATCTTTTCGTCGCGAGGAAATTGCTCCGGAGAGAGCGATTTGAGGAAGAATGTCAAGCGTCCATACTGCGGCAAATCGTCGTCGTTGCCGAGGTGGATGAGGGCGCTGCTGGTGTTCGGCGCGACGGCGATGCTCTTGCTGAGCAGTTGCACCCGCGGCCGCGCGGGGGCGATGGTGACCGGGATCTCCAGGACGCGACCATCCTTGAGGCGGACCTGGGCGGTTACGAAGGCCCCAGCTGCCAGCACAGCCGATCCGGCCGTGTTGGTTGGCGTGGTCAGGTCCAATTTTTCTTCAGCATGATCGTGTTCGACTTTGCCCGGATGGAAGACGATCCCGCCCAGCGAAACCGAGGTGACTTCATCGAGGCGCGTCCCGGTCAGCCTGCCCTCGCTGTCGCCGGCGTGGACGATCAGCCCGGTGACGACGGCCGAGGGCCGATAGACATGCACTGGCACAGTGTCCGGCTTGGGCTGCCCATACTGCGCGATCGCAATTTTGTACAGGCCGTGGGAAGACTTGTTCACGGGCATGTGCACCTGGATCGTCTTCGGCGGGATGTGCTTCCAGTCCGCTTTGACCGTGGTGCCCTGCGGGGTGGCGACTTTGACATCCTCGACGCAGACAAAGCTGTCGGCTTGCAGGCTGAGGACTAGTTTGTCGGCGGCAGTGAAGGCGTTGGTGTGACCTGACGCGAAGATCCAGTTTTCCGGGCGTGAGTTGGTGAAAACGAAATGGGGGCCGTGATAGGGATCGAAACCCCACTCACCGCGCAGCTCTCCGGTGACCGCGCCGGTCATGGGTGTCCGCTGGAGCGCCTCGGCGTCGACGATGAAACCGCCGCGTTCGGCATCGGCGGTGGCGGGCAAATTGACGACGCGGCCGGAAGTGTCCCGCACATGCAGGACGAGGTCGTGCGCATACCCGGTGGAAAAGACCAGCGGCGCGCCATTGACGGCCACCACCAGCGATGGACGCTCCAGGCAAAGCATCTCGCCGGGACGGACCGCCCGCAGCAAGGGGAAATGCACCCCGGTGACCGGTGGCAGGCTGGAGATCATCACCGATTTCGGATTGCTGAACGAAGGAGGACTGCTCAGTTTCAGGTCCAGTTGATCGTCGTGCATGATGGCCAGCGCAGGGATGTAAGCGTACTGAGCGGTATGCAGACTGGCCATGATGCGCACCATGTCGACGATCGCGCCGACGTAGGGACTGTAGGCGCCCCCCCCCGCAGCCGAGGAGGCGCTGATCTGGTTGATCATGTCGGCGGCCGATCCGGTGGTGAGCGCGGTGACCATGGACTGGCTTTGGGCATCGTTCAAAACGACGTTATTGGGATCGTGAACGAGACAGGCCTCCTGCTGGTCCGTAGGCAGATCGAAACAGGCTTTGTTGATCTTGAGATAGAGCGATCGGGAAAGGGGCGTTGCCCGTTTCTGCAGTTCCGAGGGGTCGGTGGCAGAAATTTTTCTGACGGCCTGGACGTAGGCGTCGAGCCGGGAACGGGTCAGGTCCGCGGCGTACAGGTCCTGCGCCGCGCGGACGAAGACTCCGGGACGGTCACGGACGGCGGTGCGGACCGTGGTAAACCCGCCGCCGGTGTCCGGCGCCCAGAAAATGAGCGCCTCATGCGCGCCCTTGGGAACGCGAATGTTGACCCCGGACCGGCGGACATCGGACTTCCATGTCTCCACCTTGGTGAACCAGTCATTCGGCGGTGGGTTCATGGAGCCGCGCAGAAAGACGGGGATCAACAGATAGTGGATGGATTCATTCTCCGGCAGCTCGGGATGGAGCCACATGCGATCGCCGGGCTGCAGGTTCGGGACCTGAGAAATGGGCAGCGTCTGGCCGGCGCGGGTGATCTTGATCTCAATACGCGGTCCGGGAAGGTCGAACGGAGCCGTCGTTGCCGCGCCGAGTGCAGCGGCAGAACAGGAAAGAAGAACCAGCAGAGCAGAAATTCGCCAAGCACACCGGAAGCGCGGTTTCATGGTTCTATTCTATGGAATCGGGGGCATCCTTTACCGCCGTTTGCGATGAAATGGCCGCAGGAACACTCCTGCGCAACCTACGCCTTGCATACCGGTTGGCTAGAATAACCCGAGACGAGGGTGGAATGGAACGAGTCGAGGGGCAGGAGATGCTGGATGCCGACCACTGGTCGGCGGAGGAGATCGCCTGCGCGCTGAAGGCGATTCGCCGGGTAAACCTGTGGTTTGGGGGGGACCGGATGCACAAGCGGCTGTTTCGCCGGGTGGCTGCTCGCATGCCGGAGAAGCAAATGGACATACTGGAGGTTGCCTCGGCCCGGGGGGAGGTAATTCTGGCGGTGGCGAAGATGCTGCGCGAGGAAGGGACCGAGGTTCGCATCTCCCTGCTGGACCGCAGCGGGTCTCATCTGCCGCGAGCGCTCGATGGGGACCCGCCGGCGGAACAGGCGAAACTGCTGGTGGGCGATGCACTGGAAATCCCCCTCGGCGACGGCAGCGTGGATGTAGTCTCCTGTTGCCTTTTCTTGCATCACCTGAGCGAGGACCAGGCGCGAGCGTATCTGAAGGAGGCTCTGCGGGTATCGCGTGTCGCGGTGCTGATCAACGATGTGGAGCGAACCCGGACAAATTATTTGTTATCGTGCCTGAATACGCTGATCGATCCCAGCCGATTGTCGCGGCACGATGGTCCGACTTCCGTGCGCCAGGCGTTCACGTCCAGGGAGATACGCGACATGCTGCGTGAGACGGGCTGTGCATACGAGATCCGACGCGGATTGGTCTATCGCATCGGCGCGATCCTGTGGAAACCGCAAATCCATAGCTAGAAACAGGCCGAGGGGCCTGACGGCTTCAGAAGTGCCGCCAAGCCTTCTCGGCCGGGTGTTCAGGAGGAGGACAACGCCGCTACCTTTTGAGGTGCGGATTTACCTCTAAATTGTTCTGCACGCTCTTTACGCTGTCGATCTTTTTTGCCAGTTTCTCGGCTTGCCGCTTGTCCTGCTTCGTGCGGACTTCGCCGGACAAAACCACATCGCCGTTGTTCGCGGTTATATTGATGTTGTCGTCGGCAAGACGATGCTGCTTCTTCACTTCCTTGCTGAACTCGTCCTGAATCGCCACGTCGGCGGGGGATGGGCCCGCAGCGGCCATGGCGGAGGAATTCGTCATGGAGTTGGCCGGCGGCACCACGGAGATTTCATTCACAACGGTGTAGGAAGGAGCGGCTGTTTTGGCAACGCTTTCCGCCTGCGCCTTCTGCTCCTCGGTTGGTACGGAGCCCGTCAATGTGATCACGCCCTTGGTCCGGTCCTGCGACACGCTGATGGCCCCCAGGTTGTTCTGCGTGAGCGAGCTCTGGATCGCGGGTTCCGCATTTGTGTATTTATGGCCGCCGCTGCAACCGGCGATCATGAGGGCACCGGCCAGGGTCGCGGTTGCGAGGGCCTTCCATGCCATGTTGTGCGCGTCTTTTCCTGTTTTCATAAAATTGCTCCCGATGGATTCTTGAAAGTCTGCTTGCGAAAGACCGAGCCGCCGCCAAATGTCGCCGGGGCGTTGTCATCGCACTCATGAAGGAGATGATTCCGCCGGCGCAAGATTGCCGATTCAGCTTCCGGCTATCCTGTGCAATTAGTTGATTCAGATGGAATTTTCGTTGCTTCAAAGGGAAATTTTTGCTGTTTGATTCTCCTTTCCACAAGCGAATCGGAATTTATTTGCGCGGTACGTAAAATCGGCATCTTACTAGTCCGAACCAATTGCAGTTTCATCTGGCCGATCGAAGCGGTTTCGCCAGATTGCACGAACGGAGGACCTGTATGAGTGAGCCAAAGAAATGTAAACACGCTTCCTGCAACTGCGTTCCCGCGGATGGAAAGCCATACTGCAGCGACGTCTGCAGAGATGCCCGAAAAGTGACGGAATTGATCTGTCAATGTCATCATCCGGAATGTAGCGGGGAGCCGCGTCGCACGTAAGAAGCGAGATCCGGGCATAACGACATTGTCATAGGTCGGAAACTCTGTCCAAGGCCTACTGGGCAGCGAAGCATGGGGAGCCTTGTGGCTTTTCTAGTACTGCCCCGACGGATCCCGCACGAATGTTCCTGACGAGTCTCAGTCGTAGCGCTCGAAATGAATGCGACTTTTCTCCCAGCCCAGACTCGCAAGCTGCTCCCGGTTGGCGGAAACCATCTCATTCAGGCCGCATATATATGCTCGCATTTCCGCGGCGCCCCCGTTGGGCGCGGCGCGTTCAGACAGGATGCGCGGATGACCCTCGAGGACATTCCGCACGTGGGTCTGGACATAGCCGCGCAGGCCCTCCCACCCTTCGTGGGGACGACTGAGGCTGGGCAGGTAATAAAAATTGGGGTGCTCGGCGGCGATTTTTTCAAAGTACCGCTGATAGTAGATTTCCGTCTCGTGGCGGGTGCCATACATCAGCCAGAAATGATTTCCTTCGCAGCGGTCTTCATTTTCGGCGGGAAACAGGTGCTCGATAAATCCGCGCATGGGAGCGATGCCGGTACCCGTCGCAATCAGAATGGTATCGGTCCGCGGCGGCCGCAAGACAAACAGTCCGTGGGGACCGTGAAAGCGGAGCGTGTCTCCGGGTTCGAGATCGCAGAGCAGGTTGGAGAAAAATCCACCTTCGACGCGGTTCACGCATAGATCGAAGAGATTCTCTCGCGGAGCGGAGGCAATCGAGTAGGCGCGGGTTTGATGCTTGCCGTCAGCGTCGGTCGCCAGCATGGAAACGAACTGGCCGGGGTCGTAGCGAAACTGCTCCAGCTCGGGAACTTCAAATTCCAGGTGATAACACTGGGCGGGCTGGGAAAGAAGCAGTTTCTGGAGCAGGCGTGCGGTGTATATTTCGCGTTGCACAAAAACCCTCTTCCCGGCCGCTGGATTCTCCCCTTATTTATAAATGACCGTATTTATCGACGACAGCCGGCGCGGCGGAATCGCAGCCGGGCGGCCGACGCATCTAATTTTCGAGAGACAGGATGCGGGAAGGCATCGACCTGCTTCCAATTCGAAGGGCTGGAGGAAATTTTGGACACTGAACACTATAAACAGATGTTGCTGAAGGAAGAGACACAATTGCTGGAGGGGCTGACGCAGGAAGAGGCAAATGCGCGGGAGGTGGGCGATCAGCCGACCGGGGACACAACGGACAGGATTATCCAGGGTGAAGGGAAGGAAGAACAGTTTCAGGATGCAGAGTTGAATCGCACGCTGCTGCTGCAGGTGCAGGATGCTTTGCGGCGCATTGAAGAGGGTACGTACGGCAAATGCGCTGTAGACGGCGGTCCGATCGATGAAAAGCGGCTGGAGGCAATGCCGTGGACACCGTACTGCATCCGCCACCAACGGCCGATCGAAGCCGCGCACCCACCGCACACACCCACGATGTAGAACGCATGAAGAACGACAAAAGCGGCGGGAGAAGATCATCTCCCGCCGCTTTTGTTTCCGTCCGGTGGTGATCCCGATAGCCGCCGTGGGTGGTCTGCCTTCAGTACGCTTCGGCCACACGGCAATGGTTCCAACGGCGGCCTTTTCCCATCCGGGCCGTTCAGCGAATGACTTCCACGTTTGCTGCCTCCTGGGGCCAGCACGCTCCGTCCTGCGTCTTTTAAGCGCCGGAAGGCGTCTAGTCCATATCGTGGACTAAAGAGGCTGGGCGACCGGTAGCGGTGGACCGGCAAATTCCCTCTAATCAGCGGTCTCCGACTCTGCCCAGACGTTTTCCTTTCGTTCGGAAGAAATCTCCGTACTATTGTGACTATTGTGTAGGAATGCGTAAAATGCATCGTCGGCGAGCAAGTCCGGCGGGCACCAGAGATGGATTCGCTTGGGAGCGCCAGGGAGACCATGCCAGAGGACGCACAGGACGATGCAGCGGAAAAGATGGACGAGCCTTCCGCCGACGCTAACTATGTAGACCGCGGTCATCAACTGCCTCCGCCGCATGCCCGGGCACGCCGATCGATGCTGGGGCGGATCTTGATCTGGTTGCTGATACTGCTTGTCTTCGCGTTGCTTTTCTGGTGGGTGATGCGGCACCGGGCGGCGAAGGCGGCTGCGGGGCGGCACCAGGGAGGCGGCCCGGTCACCATCACAATTGTCACGGCGACTCGAGGAAATATCGGCGTCTACCTGAACGCCATCGGGACGGTGACGCCAGTCCATACCGACACCATCACCAGCCAGGTGACGGGGATGATTACAGCCGTGCATTATCGCCAGGGGGAGACGGTGCGGCGCGGCGCGCCGTTGATCGATATCGATCCGGCGCCTTATCGCGCCCAGTTGATGGAGGCCGAAGGGGCGCTGGAAAGGGACACCAACCTGCTGGCCCAAGCGAGGATGGATCTGGCGCGGTACCAGGCGGCGTGGGCGAAGGACGCGATCCCACGGCAGACGCTCGACGATCAGCAGAAGATCGTGCTGCAGGATGAAGGCACGGTGAAGGTGGACCAGGGAACGGTGGCGTACAACCGGGTGCAGGTCGGTTTTTGTCACATTGTCGCGCCAATAACGGGTAAGGTTGGGCTGCGACTGGTCGATCCAGGCAACGTGGTGCAGGCCAATAGCACCACTCCGCTGGTGGTGATTGCAGAAGTACAGCCGATCACCGTGGTGTTTACGATTCCCGAGGACAGCATCGACGAAGTGCAGGCCCAGACCCGCCGCGGCAAACGGCTTGAGGTAACGGCGCTTAACCGGTCCAACCAGGCCACGATTGCGACCGGCAAGCTGGAGACGCTCGACAACATGATCGACACCACGACCGGGACGCTGAAGCTGCGCGCGGTGTTTGCCAACAAAAGCAACGTGCTGTTTCCGAACCAGTTTGTGAACACACGGTTGCTGGTGAAAATGCTGAATGGGGTCACACTGATCCCGGCCTCTGCCATCCAGCAAAACGGCAATATCTCTTACGTCTACCTGATCCAAAACGGCAGGGCGAAACTGCGCGATGTGCACACCGGCGAAACCGACTCCGGCATGACGGTGGTGACGGGCATCAATCCGGGAGACGTGGCGGCGGACAGCAGCTTTCAGAAGCTCCAGGACAATTCCAAGATTTCCATCCTGAAGACGCCCGTGCCGGCTGCAACCCCCGAGACAAACGCGCCGTGAATCCGTCGCGTCCATTCATTCTGCGGCCGGTGGCAACGTCGCTGCTGATGGCCGCGATCATGCTGGTCGGGATCGTGGCTTATCTGCAGCTGCCGGTCTCCGCGTTGCCGCAGGTCGACTACCCGACCATCCAGGTAGTGACTTTTTATCCGGGAGCGAGCCCGGACGTGATGGCGACCACGGTCACTGCGCCGCTGGAGCGCCAGTTTGGCGAGATGCAGGGCCTGAGTCAGATGACTTCGACCAGTTCCGGCGCGACCTCGGTCATCGTCCTGCAGTTCAACCTGAGTCTGGAGATCGACATCGCGGAAGAGGAAGTGCAGGCGGCGATCAATGCCGCGCAGAGCTTTCTTCCGTCCGATCTGCCCACTCCCCCAACCTACAACAAGACCAATCCCGCCGACGCCCCGGTGCTGACCTTAGCGATCACCTCGGATTCCATGCCGCTGCCGCAGGTGGAAGACATGGTGGATACGCGGATGGCTCCCAAGATTTCGCAGTTGAACGGCGTGGGGCTGGTCAGCATCAGCGGCGGCCAGAAGCCTGCGGTGCGCATCCAGGCCAACCCCGCCGCGCTTTCCTCGTACGGGATCGACATGGAGGATTTGCGGACCGCGCTAACCTCCGCAAGCGTAAACGCCGCCAAGGGCAACTTCGACGGGCCGAAGAAGGATTACCAGATTGACGCCAACGATCAACTGGTAACCAGCGGCGACTATAAAAACGTGGTGGTGGCGTATCGGAACAACGCGCCCGTTTTCCTGAAGAACGTCGCCAAGGTGATCAACGGGGTCGAGAACACCAAGCAGGCCGCGTGGATGAACGAGACGCCGGCCATCATTCTGAACGTGCAGCGCCAGCCGGGCGCCAACACGATTACCGTCGTCAAAAGCATTCAAAAGCTGTTGCCGCAATTGAAAGCGGACCTGCCGACGGGAATCCACGTGACCACGCTGACGGACATGACCACCGACATCCAGGCATCAGTGAATGACGTGGAGTTTGAACTGATCCTGACCATCGTGCTGGTGGTGATGGTGATTTTTCTGTTCCTGCGCAGTTTGTCGGCAACGATCATTCCCAGCGTGGCGGTGCCGCTGTCGATTGTCGGCACCTTCGCAGCGATGTACGCCCTGGGCTACAGCCTGGACAATTTGTCGTTGATGGCGCTGACCATCTCGACCGGCTTTGTGGTGGACGACGCCATCGTAATGATCGAGAACATTTCGCGCTATATCGAGGAGGGCCACTCGCCGATGCAGGCGGCGCTCGAAGGGGCGGAGCAGATCGGCTTCACGATTTTGTCGTTGACGGTATCGCTGATCGCGGTGCTGATTCCCTTGCTGTTTATGGGCGGCGTGGTGGGGCGGCTGTTTCGGGAGTTTGCAGTTACGCTGGCCGTCACCATCGTGATTTCCGCCGTGGTTTCGCTGACGCTCACACCGATGATGTCGGCGCGCATTCTGCGGGCCCATCCCGTATCCGAGCAGGGGCGATTCTATCGGGCGACGGAGCGCATCTTTGAACGCATGATCGAGTTCTACGCGCGCACGCTGAAAGTGGTGCTGCGCTATCAGACCATCACCCTGCTGGTGGCGGTGGGGACCCTGGTGTTGACGGTTTTTCTCTACATCATCATCCCCAAGGGATTTTTCCCGGTACAGGACACCGGAGTGATCCAGGGAATTTCGCAAGCGCCCGAGAGCATTTCCTTCGAGGCGATGGCGCAGAGACAGCAGGAACTCGACAAGGTGATTCTGCAAGACCCGGCTGTGCAGAGTTTGTCTTCGTTCATCGGCGCGGACGGCACCAACACCACGCTGAACAGCGGCCGCATTTCGATCAACCTGAAGCCGCACTCCGAGCGCAATCTCAGCGCATCCCAAGTGATGCGACGCCTGAGCTCCAGCCTTGCGAAGGTAAATGGAATACAGCTCTTCATGCAACCGGTGCAGAACATTACCGTCGACGATCGCGTGAGCCGGACGCAGTATCAGTACACGCTCGAAGACCCGGATGTGGATGAGTTGAACCTATGGACGAGTCGCTTCGTCGCCAAACTGAAAAATCTGCCGCAACTGGAGGACGTGGCGACCGATCAGCAGACGGGCGGCCTGGCGGTGACGCTGGCCATCGATCGGGTGACGGCCTCACGGCTGGGCATTGCGCCCGCGACGATCGACAATACGCTCTACGATAACTTCGGTCAGCGCCAGATCAACACCATGTACACGCAGTTGAACCAGTATCACGTGATCCTGGAGGCGCAGCCGCAGTTTGCCCAGGACCCGGAGAAACTGCACAAAATCTACATCCAGGCGAATGCGTCTTCGGGCGCCAGCGGGGCGGGGGCGAATTCCTCCTACTCGAGTTCTTCGTCGGCCTCGGCGGGGTCGAACGCGACCACGACCGGCGTGTTGTACACTCCGTCGTCGGGCGTCCTAAGCGCACCCACAACCATCTTGCGCGCGCAGCCGATCGGCACCCCCACCACCAACGTGGCGACGGCGACCTCGCTGAGCAACGCCGTGCCGCTCAGCGCGTTCGCGCATTTCACTACGGGAACCGAAGCACTCTCGATCAACCATCAAGGGCAGTTTCCGGCGGTCACTGTTTCTTTCAACCTGGCTCCCAATGCGGCGTTGGGCAGCGCCATCGACGCCATCGACAAGGTGCAGAACAAGCTCCACATGCCGGCCAGCGTGCAGGGAGACTTCCAGGGGACGGCGGCGGCGTTCCAGGAGTCACAATCGAACGAGGCGGTGCTGATCCTGGGAGCGCTGGTGGTCGTCTACATTGTGCTTGGGGTGCTGTATGAGAGCTTTATCCATCCCATCACGATTCTCTCTACGCTGCCTTCCGCGGGCGTTGGCGCGCTGCTGGCGCTGATTATTTTCGGCGAATCGCTCAGCGTGGTTGCCATTATCGGCATCATTCTGCTGATCGGCATTGTGAAGAAGAACGGCATTATGATGGTGGACTTCGCCCTGGAGGGCGAACGGCAGCACGGCAAGAATGCGACCGACGCGATTTACGACGCCTGCCTGCTGCGCTTTCGTCCGATCATGATGACGACGATGGCTGCGTTGCTGGCGGGGATTCCGCTGGCCTTCGGCAGCGGTATCGGCTCGGAAATTCGCCGGCCGCTGGGCATCGCAATGGTCGGCGGACTACTGTTGAGCCAGGCGCTCACGCTCTATACCACCCCGGTCATCTATATCTTCTTTGACAACCTTGCGCAGAGATTCTCGCGCAAGCGGACTGCGGAGCGCGTGTGAATATCTCCGCCGCATTTATTCGACGGCCGGTGGCGACCACCCTGCTGACGGTGGCGATTGCACTGGCCGGCGCGGTCGCTTTCACCTTGCTGCCGGTTTCTCCGCTGCCGCAGGTGGACTTCCCCACGATTTCCGTCTCCGCCGGATTGCCCGGCGCGAGCGCGCAAGTGGTGGCCTCCTCGATCGCCACTCCGCTGGAGCGCCAGTTCTCTCACATTGCCGGAATCACGGAAATGACTTCCTCGAGTTCGCTGGGATCGACGCGCATTACCCTGCAGTTCGATCTGAGCCGGAACATCGACGGAGCGGCGCGGGACGTGGAAGCGGCGATCAATGCGGCGCGTACCTATCTGCCCGCCAATCTGCCGGGGAATCCAACCTACCGCAAATCGAATCCGGCGGACGCGCCGATCATGATCCTTGGGCTGACCTCCAACAAATACTCCAAGGGGAAGCTATATGACGAAGCCTCCACGGTGATGGAGCAGAAGCTGTCGCAGATCGACGGCGTTGGAGAAGTGGTGGTCGGGGGCGCGTCCCTGCCTGCCGTACGCGTCGATGTGAACCCGACAGAGTTGAACAGTTATGGGCTGACGCTGGCCAGCGTACGCTCCATGCTGAGTCTGCAGAACTCCGACCTGGCCAAAGGTCAACTCTCCGGTGGAAGCACTACGGCCGACATTCTCGACAACGACCAGATTTCCCAGGCCGCGCAGTACAAGCCGCTAATCGTCGGCTACCACAATGGCCAGGCCGTCCGCCTTGAGGATGTGGCCAATGTAACCGACTCCGTTCAGGACATCCGCAATGCGGGATACCTGAACGGAGTTCCCTCCGTCACCGTCATCATTTTTCGTGAGCCTGGCGCGAACATTATCGAGACCAACAAGCTGATCCGCAGTCAGCTTCCGTTTCTGCAGGCGGTGCTGCCGCAGGGCATTAAAACGACGATTGTTCTTGACCGTACGACCACGATCAAAGCCTCCGTCCTCAACGTAGAGGAGACCCTGGGGATCTCCGTACTGCTGGTGATCCTGGTAGTGTTTCTATTTCTCCGCAACGCGCGTGCCACGCTGATTCCAAGCGTTGCGGTTCCGGTATCCATCATCGGCACGTTCGCCGTGATGTATCTGTTCGGCTATAGCCTGGACAATCTTTCGTTGATGGCCCTGACGATTTCTACCGGGTTCGTAGTCGACGACGCCATCGTGGTGATGGAAAATATTTCCCGCTATCTCGAAATGGGAATGGCTCCCTTCGCCGCCGCATTGAAGGGAGCGGAAGAGATCGGCTCCACAGTGTTCACCATCAGCATGTCACTGATTGCGGTTTTTATTCCACTGCTGCTGATGGGCGGCATCGTCGGCCGTTTGTTCCGTGAATTCGCGGTAACACTCTCGACAGCGATTCTGGTATCGATGGTGATTTCGCTAACCACGACGCCCATGATGTGCGCGCATCTGCTGAAGGAACAGAAGCCGGAAGAGCACGGACGGATGTACCGCGCCAGCGAACGGTTCTTCGATCGAATTCTGGCCATCTACCGGGTCTCACTGCTGTGGGTACTGGACAATCCGGCGCTAACATTAGTGGTGCTGGTGCTGGTGATTGCGCTCAACGTGATCGTAATCGTCCAAATTCCCAAGGGATTTTTCCCGCAGCAGGACACCGGGGCACTCATCGGCCATGTGCAGGGGCCGCAGGATGCGTCGTTTGCGGTAATGAACGATTCCATCAAAAGACTGGTGAACGTCATCAAGGCGGATCCCGCGGTAGCCAACGTGAATGCCTACGTGGGCAGTGGCAACGGCGGCTTCATCTATATCGCGCTCAAGCCGCTGGACGTGCGCAAGGTGAGCGCCGCGCAAATCATCAACCGGCTTCGTCCCAAGTTGGATCGCCTGCCGGTGGCCTCAGCCTTTCTGCAGGCGGCCCAGGACATTCGCATGGGAGGGCGGTCGAGTTCGGCGCTCTACCAATACACCATCCAATCTGACAACTTTGCGGACCTGATGAAGTGGGGTCCGATCCTAATGGCGCACATGAAAAAGCTGCCCGGCTTTGAGGATGTGAATTCCGACCAGCAGAATGGGGGCCTCGAAGAATACCTGACGTACGACCGGATGCGAGCGGCGCGGCTGGGGTTGACGGCGAAGTCGCTCGACTCCAGCCTCTACAACGCCTACGGTCAATCCCAGGTGTCGCTGATCTATACGCAGTTGAACCAGTACTACGTGGTGATGGAAGCGGCGCCGCAATATTGGCAATCACCGGAAGATCTGAACTATTTCTATCCGGCGGCCGGCGCCAGAGGCGTGACTCCGCTGCCGGTGGTGGCGAAGACATCAGAGAACACTACTCCCCTGCAGGTAAACCACACTGGACTATTTCCCTCAGTCACGGTTTCGTTCAACCTGGCTCCGGGAGTTTCATTGAGCCAGGCGACGCAATCGATCGACAAGATGCAGAACCAGCTGGACACACCGGGAACGATTCATGGGTTTTTCTCCGGCACGCTGCAGGCCTATCAGCAGTCGCTGAGCACGGAGCCGATGCTGGTGGCGACGGCGCTGCTGGCTGTCTACATCGTTCTGGGAATTCTGTACGAGAGCCTGGTCCATCCGCTGACCATCATCTCTGCACTGCCCTCGGCCAGCATCGGTGCGATGCTGGCGCTCATGCTGTTCGGCATCGACCTGAACGTGATTTCGATCATCGGCATTGTGCTATTGATCGGCATTGTGAAGAAGAACGCCATCATGATGATCGACTTTGCCCTGGACGCGGAACGGAGGCAAGGCATGAACACCGAGGAAGCGATCTTTGAGGCGTGCATGCTGCGGTTCCGTCCCATCCTGATGACGACGATGGCGGCGCTGTTCGGCGCGCTGCCGCTGGCCTTCGGTACCGGCACGGGCTCGGAGCTGCGGCGGCCGCTGGGGATTACGATCGTCGGCGGCCTGATCGTCAGCCAGGTATTGACGCTGTACACGACGCCGGTGATTTATCTGGCGCTGGACCGTCTGCGGTTAAAAGTGAAGGCACGGCATCGGGACACGGTGCAGTCGAGGATGGGAGAAGCGGTTTAGTTAGATTGCCGTTGCGTGGAAGATTGCGATGAAGAAAACGATGTACGGTTTCAGAAAATTCGAGCAAAGCCTGCAATGGACGGTTGCGGCTGGCGGCGCGCTGCTGCTGGGGTCCCTATTGTCCGGCTGCACGGTGGGGCCCAAGTATCATCCGCCTGCGATGCAGGCCCCGGCGGCGTACAAGGAGTCACCGGCGAGCTTTAAGGAGAATGGCCCCTGGACCGTGGCCCAGCCGGACGATGCGATGCTGCGGGGCGATTGGTGGACGGTGTTTCATCAGCCGGAGCTAAATGCGCTGGAACAAAACCTGAACATCAACAACCAGACCATCAAGCAGTATTTTGAGAACTTCATGGAAGCGCGGGCGCTGGTCCGGGAAGCGCGCTCGCAGTATTTTCCCACCATCGGCACCTCGCCCTCCTACAGCCGGCAACGCTCGTCGGCCAACCTGACCAACTCCAGCTCCGCGAACGTCGGCCAGCAATCCAAGCTCTATTCCCTTCCACTCGAAATTTCCTGGGAGCCGGACCTTTGGGGCAAGATTCGCAATGAAGTCCACGGGGCGGAGTATTCCGCGCAGGTGAGCGCCGCCGATCTGGAAAACGAGCGGCTAAGCGAACAGGCCGCTCTGGCCGAATACTACTTTGAGGTGAGGGGGCAGGACGCGCTGATTCAGCTCTACGCCGATACCGTAAAGGCGGACCAGAAAGCGCTGCAACTGACACAGGCGCAGTATGAAACCGGGGTGGGCGGCAAAATCTCCGTCATCGAAGCGCAGAACACGCTGGAGTCCGCGAAGTCATCGGCCACCAACCTGGGCATTCTACGGGCGCAGTATGAGCACGCGATTGCGGTGCTGGTGGGCAAGCCGCCGGCTGACTTCACCATTACGGACCGGCCTCTGGTGACAGCGCCGCCGCCGATTCCGATCGGCGTTCCTTCTCAACTGTTGGAGCGACGGCCCGATGTCGCTGCGGCGGAGCGGACAATGGCGTCGGTAAACGCCGAGATTGGGGTTGGTTATGCGGCTTTTTATCCCTCTCTAACTCTCTCAGCTTCGGGCGGCTTCGAAAGCTCGACGGCGAAACATCTGCTCGACTGGCCGAGCCGGTTCTGGTCGGTGGGGCCGTCGTTTTCCGAGACGCTCTACGACGGAGGATTGTTCCGCGCCACGCTTCACCAATATGTTGCGACCTACAATGCGGACCTGGCCAACTACCGCCAGACCGTTCTAACGGCATTTGAGCAGGTGGAGGATTCTCTGGCTGCGGTGCGCATTCTGTCGCGGCAGATCGATCAGCAGCGGACTGTCGTCGCCTCGGGGCGGGACGCGCTTCAGCTGGAAATGGCTCGCTACCAGACCGGCATTGACCCGTATCTGGATGTGGTGACGCTGCAAACGACATTGCTGACGGACCAGCGTACGCTGGCCAGTTTGCAGATCGAACAGATGGCCGATGCGGTGCAATTGGTCCAGGCTCTCGGCGGGGGCTGGAACCGCTCGCAGCTGCCGACGCCGTCGCAGGTGGAAGCCAAGCCCGCGGCGGCGGAAACCAAAATCCAGAAGTAGCCCGCCAGAGGAGAGACGCTCGGCAATTGTAATACCAAGGCCTGGCGAGCAGCGTGAACCGCGCCAGGCCCCGGGCGGGCAGAGCAGCAACTTACGGGTGCGGCATAGGCCGGGTATTCCGCTTAGGTAGAGAAGTCGTTTACCACTTTTTCTTGCCGGGCGGATAGCGTTTCAACATCTTGTAGATGGAATGCGCGACCTGCTTCTCCTCCGCGTTACCGCTCTTGGTCACGTCGTCCTGGATGGCCTCGCCGCGCCAGACGATTTTTTTGGTGTGAGCGTCGATCAGGTCCAGGGTCAAATATCCCATAATGCGAGGCACGGCTCGAGTGCGATAGAAGTTGGAACCTCCCCATCCGCCCAGCCCCAGCCCCATCCGGGACCGAAGCCGTAACCGCAGGTCTCGGTGTCCATGACCTCCTGGGTAGTGAAGTGGTAGGTCACCAGCAGATCGGGGTTTCCCGACGCCGAGACCCGCTGCAGTTGCTTCTTGTGAGTCAGCCCGTAGTTGGCGTATTCATTGACGAACTGGCGATAGAACGGGTGGTTCGTCGCTTCGCTCGGGATCCACTGGTAGGTTTTGTAGCTCGAGAAGGCCGCGCTCCTGCTCCAATTGGCGCGAACCTGCTGCGCGCAAAGAGAAGCACCGCAGAGCAACATGACAACCAGCGCGGACAACAGAGTGGAACGAAAGATCTTGTTCGGTTTCATCGGCACAGCCTTCTTTCGGTGGCAGCGAAGCATCCGCATAGCCTCTGCAATGCCCTGTTATTAGACTACCAACAGGCGAATTGGTTCGTTGTGCCTATCTTTTTCGAGCTTGATGCGGCCACACTCCATTTTGCGACTATTGATCATTGACGGCGTTCCCGATTATGTCCCATTCGCCACATCCAATGGGAAAAAGGGTGACTTGTACCCGCTTCGTTACTATGATGGACGGAACGAACCGGATATGCTTGTTTTCAAGGCTGAAATGAGACTCTCCCCTGCAAAATTTCGCTCCGATTGGCCGCTTGCCGCTCGTTTCGCTGCGCTTGCCCTACTGATCGTTCTGCTGCTGCCCGCCACTATGTTCGCCAGGACCAGGCATTCCGTCCGGCACCGGCAATACCATGCTCGCCAGCACCATGTTTCCTATCGCGGCCATCGCCACCGCGCCCGCAGAATGGAAGCGCGAAGAGCGGCTCACCGCAGATATGAGTTGCGCCGCCACAGAGCCCAGCTGCGCCGCGTGGCCCGGCTGCACCATCGCACCCGCAAAGAGCGGAGATATCGGCGGGAAGAGACCGCCGTGGCGACGATCCCGGTGGCAATGCGTCTGCCGGCTACGCCAAATTCATCCACATTAGAACCCGAAGCCGCCGCGGCCGACCCCTCCGCCAATCCTCACCTGAGCAACCTGGTGGTCTTCCACGATGCGGTGCCCCGCAGGATGCCGGTGGCGCTGCGTGGGACCCATGAGGTGCTGGTGCACCAGAACATCATTGCTGATGTGGAGGGGTTGAGCCGTATTCAGAACGCAACCGAGTTGAACACGATGGTCCGCGACGGGGACCTGGTTGCACTGCCGGCCTCCGACGGCCTGATGATCGACCCGCGATTGCCGTCGAATCGCCGCTATGCCCGGCCCTGGGTGGCGAAATTTCTCCGCGATCTTTCGCGAGCGCATGATCGGGTGTTCGGGCGGCCGTTGCTGCTGACCTCCGCCGTCCGCACGGTCGCGTTTCAGCGCCGCCTGTCATACTACAACGGCAATGCGGCACCAACCGAAGGCGATACCGCCTCTCCGCATCTGACAGGCGAGGCCGTCGACCTGGGCAAGAAAGGGATGTCGCGGCGTGAGATTGCCTGGATGCGTACGGTTCTGGGCCAATTGCAGGCCGAGGGCAAGCTGGACGTTGAGGAAGAGTTCCATCAGGCGTGCTTCCATATCTCCGTCTACAAGACCTATGTGCCGCGCACCACTCCGCCGGTTATGCTGGTGGCCAGAAGCGAGCCCCCGGCAGCCGTGCCGCATCTGCAGACCGTCAGCACCCCGATGGAACACAGGCGGCGGGTGGTACATGCGCATCGCCGCTATGCCCACGCCCATCGCCGCTCGGCTGTGCGCCGCAGGCGTAGCCGCCATCACTCTTCGATGTATCTGCTGGCCGCGCGCATGCGGTAGGGCAGCGCCAGACTTTCGCGACGCGAGCTTTTCGCATCCCACCCTTGCTGCGCAAGGATGGAGCACCCGGTAGGTCTCTCCCCTCCGCTCTCCGACTGCGCTCCGGCCGGGGGAAAGATTAATTCTGCGGTTCCGCGGTGGCGGATTCCTGCTGCATCCCCAGCAGCTCGTCCGTGCTGAGGCGGTCGACCCGGCGCAATGAGGGAAACAGCAGCGACCAGGCTCCGGTGACAACCAATGCGCCTACGCCGCCGACGATTACCGCCGGCACCGCGCCCCACCACTGCGCAGTGACACCGCTCTCGAAACTGCCAAACTCATTGCTGGCGCCGATGAAGAGCGAATTGACGGCGCTGACGCGGCCGCGCATCGCCTCCGGCGTGGCGAGTTGCAGCATCGACGAACGGACGATCACGCTGACCATGTCCGAGGCGCCCACGACGAACAATGCCGCCAGCGACAGAGCCATGTTGCGCGACAGGCCGAAGACTACTGTGGCGACCCCAAATACGGCGACACAGAACAGCATCCATTTGCCGGCATCGTGACGGATGGGCCATACCGTCAGCAGCATGGAAACTGCCAGCGCCCCGAGAGCGGGAGCAGCGCGCAGAATGCCCAGCCCGGTGGGGCCGGAGTGCAGGATGTTTTCGGCAAAGATGGGCAGCAACGCTACCGCTCCCCCGAGCAAAACTGCGAACAAATCGAGCGTGGTGACGCCGAGCAGCAACTTCTTACGTCCCATGTAGCGGAAGCCGGCCAGGAGGGTTTCGCTGGACATGCTGCGCTGCTCCTGCCGGCCGGGACGCACGGAAAGCGATCCGACCAGAAATAAAAAACAGATCACCGTGAGCATCGTAATGGCGTACACGACGGCGCCTCCAGCCAGGGGCGCACCGATGGCGGCGGGCAACCAATGCTGCAGCGGCAGGGTGAACAGCACTCCACCGAGGGCGGGGCCGACAAATTCGGCCATTTGAAAGATGGACGCGCCCCAGGAAACCGCGTTGACGAAATCGTCCCTAGGTACCAGCGATGGCAGCAGCGCCGAGCTGGCCGGCCCGCTGAAGGCTCGCCCGGTACCGATCAAAAACAGCACGGCGAATATCGGCACTACGTTGCGGGTATTGGTCCAGGAGAGATAAAACAAGATCCCGCTGCAGAGGAACTGTAGGGTATAGCAGACGAGGATGACATTGCGACGATCATAGCGGTCGGCGGTGTGGCCGCTGATGATGAGAAATAAAATTCCGGGAAGGAACAACGCCAGTCCGGTATAGCCAAGGTCGATGGCGCGATGGGTGATGGCGTAAATCTGCCAGGCCACGGCCACCGCCTGGGCCTCCGCTCCGATGATGACGAGTAAGCGCGCCAGTTGATAAAGGCGAAAGTCGCGGGACTGGAATGCGGCGGCGGGCCGGTGGGAATCTTGCGAATTCGCCATCCTTACTATCCTGTCATATTCTTCCGCGCCTGATTCGACGACGCCGCGGATGGATGCGGCCGCCGCTCCTGTAGTCTGAATCTTTCGGCTGGGACAGGATGGGATTGCCTTTCGTGGAGCAACGGGAAAGCGGCCGGGTGGCTTCGCTGCGGCCGTTTGGCGGCGTGGTGGCAATCGCGATCTGCGGGGTATGCGCGTTCGTCGATATGTATTGCACACAGCCGCTGCTGCCCATGTTCTTGCAGCTGTTTCATGCCTCCAAGGCGGCAACGGGCCTGACAGTGAGCGCGACAACGCTGGGGGTGGCGATCGCCGCGCCCATCGTTGGCAGCTATGCGGAGCGCTACAACCGCAAGCGGATTATCGTCGGCTCGATTTTCCTGGTGGCAGTACCGACGTTGCTGGCGGCGACCGCCCATGGCTTGCCGGAGCTGGTCTTCTGGCGATTTCTGCAGGGCTTAGTCATGCCGGGAATTTTCGCCACCGCCATCGCGTATATCACCGAGGAATGGGCGGCGACCGTTGTGGCATTGGTGATGGCGATCTACGTCAGCGGGACCGTGCTGGGAGGATTTCTGGGGCGGCTGGTTGCCGGACTGATCGCGGACCACTACGGATGGCAGTGGGCGTTCCTGACGCTGGGCGCGGTGAATGTGGGAGGAGGGTTGTTGGTCGCCCTGTTGCTGCCCCACGCCCGGCATGGCGGCGCAACCGGCTCCGCCCAAGCGGAAAGGAGTGCCCCGGCCACGCATCTGTTACGGCACCTGCGCAACGCCGACTTGGTGGTCACGTTCGCGATCGGGCTGAATCTGCTGTTTGCCCTGGTGGCTATCTTTACCTACGTAACCTATCACCTGGCGGCGCCGCCGTATGGTCTGTCCTCCTCCGCTCTTGGGCTGTTGTTTTCTGTCTACCTGGTGGGACTGGTGGCGACCCCAGCTGGAGGGGTGCTACTGACGCGCATCGACCTGCGTAAGGGTGTCCTGGCAGCGGTGCTGCTGATGCTGGCAGGGGTGCTGTTGACGTTGGCGGCTCCGCTATGGACGATCGCTGTGGGGCTGGTGCTCTGTTCGAGCGGCTTGTTCATCGCTCAGTCGGCGACCTTGGCGCATCTGCGGCAAGCTGCTCCAGCGGGCGGGCGGGTCTCGGCGGCGGGGATTTATCTTTCCTGGTATTACCTGGGCGGGACGGCGGCGGGGATTCTACCCAGCTATGCGTGGGATCTTGGGGGATGGCCGGCCTGTGTTGCGCTGGTGGTGGCGGTACAGTTATTGACCCTGGGGTTGGTTGTCTTCGGCTGGCGCTTGAATACTGCGGAGCGAGTGGCCGCCTGAGCCTGCTTGCGGAACTGCAGGTCCCAGATAGGCACGGTATTGGGTGGCGATGACGCCGGTAGCGCGGGCCAGCGAGAGCTTGGCTTCGTCGTAGCGGTAGAGGCTGGTGACCAGTTGCGTCTGGGCGGCTGCCAGCGAAGACTGGGCCTCCACTACGGGCAGGTCGTTGTCGATGCCGTTCTTGAAACGAACGGTGGCATCGCTTAACGAGGCGCGCGCCAGGTTGACATTGCTGCGGGCAACCGTGACCAGCTGTTTCGTCGCCGAGACATCGAGCATGCTGTCGCGAATCTGGGCCTCGATTTGAGTGCGGAAGTTGGCCAACTGTGCCATGGCTTCCGCAGTCTGAGCGTCGGCAACGTCGCGGTCGCCCCGAAACTGAGCTTCCTTGAACAGCGGAATGTGTAGTGTTCCCTGAGCCAGGAAGGTGCCGTGATACAGGCCGCCGACAACACCAGTCAGCCCGTAATTCCCCTCGAAAGTGAGTGTGGGCAGTCGCTCGTAACGGGCCGCGTGGGCCTGCAGCTGAGCCGAACGCAGCTCGGCCTGAAGGCGCAGATATTCCTGGCGGTTCTTGTAGGCAAGCCGCAGTGCAGCATCGAGCGGCATGACCGCCAGGTCGGCGTAGGGGGTGGCGTCCGTCAGCTCGATGGGTTGGTCGGCGGCCAGGCCGATTTCGCGGTTCAGCGCCACCTTCGCCTTCTCAAATGCGTCCTGCTGGGCGATGACGACCTGCTGCTGCTGCTGGAATTGAACGCGCGCGCGCAGGGCATCTAGTTTGGCGATCGTCCCCGCTTGCAGTTCGAGGTTGGCCTGGCGCTGGAGTTCTGCATTGGTCGCCAGCAGCCCCTCGGCATTGGCGACGTTGGCCTGGTCGGCCAGGGCCAGGAGATACGAATCGGCCACCACCTGGAGGACGTTCCCCTGAGCGGCGAAATAGGCGTAATCCACCCCGTGGATCTCCTGCTTGGCGGCACGATAGAGATCGAACGAGCGCAGGTCAAACAGGGTTTGGTGCAGAGTTGCCTTGGCCTCCACCTCATTGACCGTTACCAGCGGCTGGAAGTTGGCGATTGCGCCGGGAGGCAAAAAGTTAGGCGGAAAACTGGCGAAGGTGCTGGGACGAAAGCCCTCAGCTTCGAGGTTGATCTGATTGCGGCTGCGCTCGGCCTGCCAGGTGATGGTTGGCATGAGGAAGCCGATCGCCACCAGCCCTTCACCGGAAGCGGCGTGTCGGTTCGCCTCCGAAAGGGCAATCTGCAGGTTGTGCGCCAGGCCGCGGCGAATGGCCTCGTCGAGTGACAGCGGCAGAACGGCCGCGGTCGGCTGGGTGCCGTTGGCGGGGATCACGCTGCCGTAGACAGAGTCCGCGGACACGGTGGGGGCGCTGGGAATTTGCGCGACCGCCGCCGCGGGGACAAGCGCGAGCACCAGCCATGCGAACAGCACGGTCTTTCTCCGGAACCATTTCATTCGGTCGGGCATAGTTGCAAGCTATTTAGATTCCGCGTAGAGGCTGCGGTTGCCAAAATCTCAGTCGAGACCGCGACCGACATCCGACTGTGGCAAATGCGCGGGGATTCTCCAAACGGTCACGTAATTCTTTCCCGTCCACAGGATATCGGACGGAGGCAGCGGAATATATCCGGCCGGGCCGAGCGGCAGGCGGGAATAGACCTCGACCCCGGTAATCATCCATCGTGGCTGGCCATCGGGGCCCGGGGGCCAGGGTTCGCAGGTATATTTTGTGCTCTCCAGAAAAAGACGCTCGCAATAGGTTTGCTCACCCCATTTATCGAAGGGCACAGGAGGGCCGGCGAAACCGCCGATCTTGTCCTTGCGGATGAAGTCGGCGATGCCGCGCTGCGAGAGCTCGGCTTGAAACTGGCGGTCCGCCATGAGACCATCCAGGGGCACGACGGCTATGCGGGTGAAGTAGGCCATGCCGCCGGGCTGGTCGTAAGCCAGCAGGCGATGGAGACCTTCGGCCGCCAGAGCTCGCCGCATGGCGGGGATGCGGGTGTTCTCCGCCACCTGCTCGCGGCTGTGCTTCCAACCCATTTTGTAGAAGAGCAGCACGGAGAGCAGCACCGCCAGGACCATGGCCGCGGAGCGCAGAGCAATGCGTTGGGGTGGGGGAGGAGAAACCGCAGACCCCTCGACTGCGTCATTGCTCTGCAATGACTTCGCTCGGGATGACAGTTGTTCTCTGGGGCGAAAGATGCAGGCCGCGGCGCGAGAAGCGGTGAGGGCTGCCAGCAGCGCCCAACTGACGTAATACCAGGTCCAGCGGGTCTCGCTGGTCATCCGCAGGGTGATGTAAGCGGCGTGGAAGAGAACGCCGACGAAAAACGGCAGTTCCGCGAAGAGAAACCAGCGGTCGCGCTGCCGCCTCCACAGGATGAACAGCGAAATGGCAGAAATGGCGAGCGCTATCAGGGCGGTGTGCGGCAGATTGTGCCCCAGGACATGGTCGTGTGCGTTTTCCGACTTGAGCAGGCCGCTGATCGGCATCAGCATGTGAAACCAGACCAGATTGCTGGCAAGGTATACGCCCCACAGGACGGCGTAGAGCGGGATGAACGCCAGATGCAGGGTGAGGGCGCGCGACGGCGTGCTCTTTCTTTGCCGCATGCACCAGACCAGCACGCCAATCCACACGCAGGCGACGACAAAGATGGAGTCCAGGCGGCTGAGCACGGCGAGCGCCGCCAGCAGATTGTAGGCGAGGCCGGTTTGCCAACCGGGGTGGTCGAAAAAGAGAAAGAGCGCGAACAGCATTCCCGCCAGCATCGCGGCGCTGAGGGAAGACTCCGTTCCCAGTTGTAGACCGAACAGGAACGGAATCAGAATCGTCCACGCCACCCAGGGCGGAGCCTGCATTTTGTGCAGGAGCCTGGCGGCGAGCCAGAGCACGATGATGTTCAGCGCGACGATCAGCGCGGCCACCATGTGGAAACCAACGATGCGGTTGGGGAACACGCGGTACACCGCCGCGCAAAGCAGCATCCAGAGCGGATGGTAGCCGTTGGTGGGCATCAGCCGGTTGAAGGTGCTGCCGTAACCCAGGGCAAAATTGCGACCGACCTGAAGATAGAAAAAACTGTCGTCAGCGAAAAACGGGCTGGGCTGGCGGATGAATAAAACCGCATACGCTACCGTCAACAGCGCGAAAAAACAACCCAGCCACAGGGGGGTGTGGCCGGTCCGTGGAGCAGCGACTGCCGGGGCCGGCGTTTCTGATACGGTCGATCGCACGATTGAGGTCAGTATAGGGCTCCGAACGGCGCAGCCGTTATGGCACCAAGGGAAAATCCCGATGCCCGGCGTCGTGGGCGAATTGCAGCGCCGGGAGGGGACTAACTGTCCTTGCGGTAGAGGAGATTGCGCATGGCCTGGCGGCGGGCTTCGTTAGCCTCGCTCTCCGCTTTCCTCTCCTCGGCGGACAGGGCGGGTTTGCCGGGGGTGGGAATGGCGGTTTCCTCGGCGCTGCAATCTGGGCAGCGGTTGGCGAAACCGGGCTTGTCTGGCTTCAGCTCAAACTCTTCGGAACAGATGACACAGGTTTTGATGGGGAAGGACATGACCCCATTATGGTAGCGAAAACTGGGCTGAAATTGCGATAGGAAAGGGGAACCGCAGGTCCCTCCACTTCGTCCGCTTCGCGGACTTCGGTCGGGATGACAGTGGTGAGCGGTGAGGTCGGGATGCCAACCTTCTACGAATAAGGAGATCTAGAGGAGTTTTGCGGCTTCCTGGGCGAAGTAGGTGACGATGAAGTCGGCTCCGGCGCGGCGAATGGAGAGGAGCGACTCCAGCATGGTGCGGTTGCGATCGAGCCAACCGCGCTCGAAGGCGGCCTGCAGCATGGCGTATTCTCCGGAGACCTGATATGCGCCGAGGGGAATGTCGTAACGGTCGCGGGCTTCGCGGATGATGTCGAGATAGGGCAGTGCGGGCTTCATCAGGACCATGTCGGCGCCTTCGGCCAGGTCAAGTTCGATTTCGCGCATGGCTTCGCGACGGTTGGCGCCGTCCATCTGGTAAGTGAGACGGTCGCCAAATTGGGGGGCCGAGTCGGCGGCTTCGCGGAAGGGACCATAGAAAGCCGAGGAGAATTTCGCCGCATAGGACAGGATTGCCACGTCGGACAACTCGGCGCGGTCGAGGGCTTCGCGGATGGCCCCGACGCGGCCGTCCATCATATCGGAGGGGGCGACGATGTCGGCGCCGGCCTGGGCGAGCGAGGCGGCGGTTTTGGCGATGAGCTGGACACTGGCGTCATTGTCGATCTCTGCCGGATGCGAATGGCGGATAACACCGCAATGGCCATGGGAGGTGTATTCGCAGAGGCAAACGTCGGCGATGAGCACGGCACTGTCGAGGGCGCGCTCGCGCTTCATGGCGCGAAGGGCCTGCTGCACGATTCCGTTTTCCTCCCATGCGCCGGTGGCCTGGTCGTCTTTCGTTTCCGGCAGGCCGAACAGCAGAAAGCCGCCGATACCGAGTTGAACGGCGGCGACGGCATCTTTCGCGGCCTCCTCGACCGACAAGTTGAAGACGCCGGGCATGGACGGAATGGGGCGGCGGACACCCTCGCCGGGGCAGATGAAGAGAGGAGCGATCAGCGCGCCAGGATGGAGGTGGGTTTCGCGCACCAGGGCGCGCAGGGCCTCGGTGCGGCGCAGACGGCGCATTCGGATGGCGGGGAAGCTCATGACTGCTTTTGATTTTACCGCCGCGGAAAGCGAGCAAGTTGGAACCGCGGGTCCCTCCACTATGCTGCGCTTCGGTCGGGATGACAAAGTTGGGTGCTGCGCTTCGGTCGGGATGACTAAGATTGCAGAGCGACGGGAGCTACCCGAGGCCGGCGCGGAACTGGTGGGCGGCGATGGCGGCGAGGATATCGAGAGCGACAGCAAGCGCGGCGCGGCCCTCCTCCGCCGAGACTTCAGGAGGGGTCCTGTTTCTGACGGCGCGGAGAAACGATTCCAGTTCCAGCCGCAGCGGCTCGCCCGGCGGGACTTCCAGTTTTCGCATGGTCAGCTCTGGGGTGGGATGGCGCTGTTCGGCCGGTTGAAAGTTGACGGCCGGAGTGTCTTCAGCGGCATCGCCGACGTCGACACAGAGCACGTCCTGGCGGGCGTAGTCGATGGAGATGTATTGGTGGGGCTGGAAGAAGCGCATCTTGCGGACGCGTTCCGTGCTGACGCGGCTGGCGGTGAAGTTGGCGACGCAGCCCGATTCGAACTCGATGCGCACATTCGCGATGTCGACTTTTTTCGACAACACTGGCAGACCGACAGCGTGCAGGTCTCGAATGGGCGACCGGACGAAACTTAGGACTACGTCCAGGTCGTGGATCATCAGATCGAGGACCACGTCGACATCGAGGGAACGCGGGGTGAACACGCTGAGACGGTGGACCTCGAAGAAAAGGGGACGATGGACGATGGGCCGGACCGCGCGCACGGCGGGATTGAAGCGCTCGAGATGGCCGACCTGCAGAATTCTGCCATCGCGCTGGGCCAGGGCCGAGAGGTCCCGCGCCTGCGCGAGAGTGGGGGTGACGGGTTTTTCCAGCAGGACGTCGATACCTGCCGTGAGGAGCTGTGACGCAACTTCAAAATGGCGCGAAGTGGGGACCGCAACGGAAGCTGCGGTTGCAAGCGGCTGAGAGGCCAACAGTTCAGCTACAGAAGCATACACGGGAAGACTGTGTTCGCGAGCCAGGGTGACGGCGAGGGCGGGTTCCGGCTCGACGATGGCGCAGAGTTCAACCGGGGCACCGGCTGCAGCCAGTTCTTGCCAAACGCGCAGATGATTGCGTCCAAAGGCACCCGCGCCGAGAACCGCTATGCGGGTTTTGGGCAATTCCGGCAAGCGGCGGGCTACTTTCCTTCGACCGCCTTGAGACAGCGGGAATAAAGCTCGAGCAGGTGGGTGACCTGGTCTTCTGTTTTGGGCGCGGCTCCAGCAACAAATCCGGCGGTCGGAGTAGCGGGCCGGCCAACACTGGCGGTGACGGCGATGAACTTCAATAGGTCGAGGGCGATGTCCTGATCACGACGGGCACCGAGACCCGACAGGGAAGGTTGTTCCATACGGGATGATTTCCTCCAACGGCGATGCTAGCAGATTCGAGGCCGAATCGGGCGCGCACGGAAGAGCGGAGACCTCGGTTGCAGTAAGAACGCACTGAGGGTGACCGAGTTTCTAAGTTCCCCGAGTTGTAATGAAATGAGGGGGATAGCATGTTAAAAAAGTTTCCGTTGACATCTTTCTGAATTCCCGATATCACAGACAGACTTTCTCGTTTCAGAAAAATGAGGCTGACGACGTTGACCTACCTTCCCCAACTCCAGGTCACTACGAAGCAGTGTCTCTCGACCTTGCCGGCAGTATAGGCGCGGAAGGGCGGCCGTTTTCGGGCTTGCCAGTTCGGCAGGTTTCCGGAAGGAAAGCTGCGACTAGCAGCCTTTGAAGCGGAGACGTGCCCGCTGGGCCGGATTTGAACCGCAGAGTTCAAACGGCTAAGCAGTCTCCGAAAACTGCTCGGCTTACGGGGTACGAACCCAGATTCGTGCAACGACAACCGGGCGACTCTTTTGCCTTGGAGAAAATTCACTCATGAACCATTCCTATCTGCACTTGAAGATCTGTGAAGGCTGCGGCCGCCTTTGGGCGCGCAACAACACAGCTACGGGCGTCTATTGCCATCCATGCACCGTCCATTTTGCCGACTTTCCCGCACCGCGAAGCCGTCGGCCAAAAGGCAGGCCGCGCGCCGTGCGACATTCGGCAACGAACCAGCCTGCTCAAGGAGGTTTGCGATGAGTGCAGCCTTCCCGCTATTCAACCTGTATGCTTCCGAGCCGCTGGCGCCCGATCTGACGGAACCGGGAACGGCCAAGGCGGAATGGATCGATCTCCGGCAGGAACGGGCAACAGTACGCCCGAAACCGGAGCTGGCTTTCTATCGAAAATATACGGAAGCGATGTTACGACGGTACATGAGACTCTCCATAAGCGTGGGCAGAATGCCAGCATTGCTGGGGCACGACGCCTTTCGCGGGAAGATGAGCACTTACCGGGTAACGAGCTTTGAAGACTCGGTCATTTTTGTCTACGACGTGGAGAAATGCCTGAAGAAGCTGGACGGGTTCTCGCAGGAGCTGATCCGGCGAATTTCCATCCAAGAATATACGCAGGGAGAGGCGGCGGGGCTGCTGCATGTGAGCCTGCGGACAGTCGTCCGCAAGTATGGGGAGGCGGTCGATATGTTGACGCAGATCTTCATGGATCGCCGGCTGCTCGATGTCGATCCCATGGACGGGTCAAGCGAGACCCAAGGATAGGACTTGTAACTTGCTGATAGCAATGAGAGTAGCGGAGAATTCGGAATGTCGCAATATTTCGATTCTCTCTGCTACTCTTATTTCATCGATCAAGAAGAAAAGACCGGATGTTGATTTGGCCGGGCACTTATCAAAGATCTGCTTTAGTTCCTTTTCGCGCATTCCCCTTCACAATCTAGATGATCGCTCCTCCCTCACTTGAATGGGTTCTACGCGGTTGGGCTCCTCTGGTGTTGGGGGGTGTGCCCCGCGAATTTGTGAATGAGAAATCGCGAGTCCGTCCACTCCGACCCAGCGACCACGAAGACCTGTCGCTGGGGGACGCCGGTTGCGTTCCGGTGGATGACAGAGTCTTGGCTATGCGGGGTGAAGAATTGACCTTGCGCTCCGATCGGGATGGCGCTTTCGCCGCATCCAATAAACGGGCCGGGTTGTAACGATCTGGTTCCGAACCGTGGAGGCGGTGCTTTGAGAAATCGGCTTCTGTATGCGGCGGTTGGTTTTCTGCTTCTGCTTGCTGTTGTGGGCTGCGGAGGTGGAAGTGGAAGCGGGATGATGAATCCCGTGTCGCCCACCATTTCGTCCGTTTCGGCGGGCTGCACCCCTTCCACCGTGGGGACAGGCGCGACGTCGCAGTGTAAGGCCACGGTGCAGGGCACGGGGAGTTACAGCTCCGGAGTGACCTGGACGGCGAGCAGCGGCGCCATCGATTCGAGCGGACTGTTTACCGCGCCCAGTTCGTCCGGCACCGTGACGGTGACGGCGACCAGCACGCAGGACACGAGTAAATTGGGAGCGGCGACGATCACAGTGACGGCGCAGCCGAGTTCGCCGACGATTACCTCTGTCGCAGTGAGTTGCAGCCCTGCCACGGTGGGCACGGGAGCGATGTCGCAGTGCAATGCGACGGTGCAGGGTACGGGGAGTTACAGCTCCGGATTGACCTGGGCCGCGACCAGCGGCACCATCGAAGCCAGTGGGCTGTTTACCGCACCAGGTTCAGCCGGGGTGGCAACGGTGAAGGCCACCAGCACCGAGGACACGAGCAAGTCGGGGACGGCGACGATCACAGTGACGGCCGAGCCGAGCTCGCCGACGATCACCTCTGTCGCCGTGAGTTGCAGCCCTGCCACCGTGAGCACGGGAGCGACGTCGCAGTGCAATGTGACGGTGCAGGGCACGGGGAGTTACAGTTCAGCGGTGACATGGACAGCGAGCGGCGGCACGGTCGATTCGAGCGGCTTGTTCACCGCGTCCACCGTGGCCGGTACCGCGACGATAACAGCAACAAGCGCCGAGGACACGAGCAAGTCAGGGACAGCGACAGTTACGGTGCAACTGCAGGCGCCCCCCAGTAAGCATGTCGTCATTGTCATGGAAGAAAACCAGAGCTACTCGACTGTAGTTGGAGACACCACTGTGTGGCCGAATCTAAATCATTTAATAACAACCGGAGCGCTGGCGACCAACTATTATGCGGATACACACCCTTCCATCGGCAACTACTTTATGCTGACGACGGGGCAGGTGCTGACCAACGACGACAGTTCTACGAAAGTATGGAATGTGGACAGCATTGCCCGGAGGATGTTGACGGCGGGAGTGCCGTTCAAGGTATATGCGGAGGGGAGCTCGCGAGGGTATGTTGGAGGAAATACAGGGCTGTACCTGATTCGGCATAACCCGTTTGCGATGCTGTCCGATATTGCCGGCAATCAACAGGTTGCGAACCAGACGATTTGGCCGTTCACCCAACTGGCCACGGACTTGGGCGACGGCAGCCTGCCGGAATACTCCTTTATTGTTCCCGATGTGAACGACGATGCGCACAATGGAACGCCACAGCAAGCGGACGCATGGTTGCAGACGAATGTGATCGGTCCCTTGTCCAGCTACTCCGCGTTTGAGCCGGGTGGGGATGGGATTCTGATCATCGACTTTGACGAAGCGGCAACCAGCGATACGGCGCATGGCGGAGGCCATGTAGCCGCGATTTTCTGGGGTCCGAATGTGAAGGCCGGATATCGGCAGATGTCGAGCACGGTTTACCAGCACGAAAACATGTTGCGGACGACGATGGAGGCGCTGGGGTTGACGAATCCTCCGGGAGCTGCAGCTACGGCGCCATCGATGGCGGAGTTTTTTGTGCAGAAGTAAGTTGGTGGGGTCATTGAGCAATCAAGGAGTGGCGGTGGTTGAGGATGAAAGCGCATGTTCCCTCCGCTTCGCCGCGATCCGATGAGGATGAAATAGCTTATGCGAGGTCTGGATAACGGAGTTAACCGTATACGGCGGTCGGATGGCACTTTATTTCGAGCTATCGGCTTATGATGAGCTTATAGTCCTATGATTCATACAGCTTCCAACGATGGCGCCCGTGATGGGCGCCTTTTATTTTTGCCGGGACGGGATGGGATGACGTGGTGAAACAATGTTCCGCGCGCGGTGCGACCGCGAAAAGAAAACTCCCCGGAAAGGTGGCGACGGGGACACGAAAGAAACAGACTGGAATTGGCAATGCGATGGGCCATGGGGACCCGCAGCGGCAAGAGGACGTTGCACGTCATACGGAACTGACCCGCGAGTTGGTCCTGCAGGCGTGGCCGGAGATTGTTCGAGGATTGATCAAGAAGGCCGCGAGCGGCGGATACCAGCAGGCGAAGCTGTTGCTGGATCTCTATGAGATCGCAGACAAGCATGACTCCCAATCCAACGAGCAGCACAGGCGGCAGCTATGCGACGCGCTGCTGGAAGGACTAGGACTGCCGGCGACGCAGGAGCCGACGGCGGAGGCGGGGGCTCAGGTGGAACCGGAGACAATAGAGGCGCTATGAGGACAACGACAAGGGAGAGGCTGGTGCGAAGAATCCATGGAGGCCGGCAGGAAGCGCGTAACTGGAAAGCCTGGCGAGTGATGGGAACGATTCTGACATTGGTTGTGGCCACGCTGGCGTGCCACGCCCAGGTGGGGACGACAACCGTGCAGGATACGGTGTACCACGCCGACGGAACAGTTGCGCAGGGAACGATCCTTGTGAGCTGGCCGGCATTTGAGACGGCGACAGGAAATACCGTGGCGGCGGGAAACCTGAGCGTGGAGATCGGGGCGAATGGACAGGTATCGATGAACCTGGCGCCGAACGTTGGCGCGACGCCGGCAGGAACATATTACACAGCGGTGTATCACCTGGATGACGGAACGGTGAGCAAGGAGTACTGGAACGTTCCGAACGTCGCCACCACGAGCGTGGCCGCAATTCGCAGCCGGATCATGCCGGCCAGCGTGGCGGTACAGACATTGACGGCGACAGAAGTTAATAGCATGTTGAACAATTATCTACCGCTGAATGGTGGGACAGTTTCCGGAGCGCTGCTGCTGGATGGAACTCCGCAGAGCGCTAACCAGGCGGTCACCAAGAGTTATGTGGATAATGCCGTGACTCCTCTGGAAACTGCGTTGGGCTCTGTGGTTTCGGCTCTGCCGCAGGCGAACCAGGTGGTAGAGCAGCCGGCGGGAACTACGCTGTCGGCCAATATTTTCGCCGGAAAATACTATGCGAGCAATTTTCAGTCCGGCAGCATGAACAATGGCATAGCCTCGCTGGCAAATAGCTCCAATTGTGCCAACAGCACACCAGGCGGCCATAGCGGATGCACGATCGATGTCGATCCGACGTATGCAAACGGGGAAAACCCGCAAGGATACGGCGCATACATTTTCGGAAACAACACCAGCAATATGAACTGGCCGCTCGATACGCATGTCCACGACGAGCGGAATGGAGTGACAGCGGACTACTATGAGAACCCGTTTTCCGTGGTTCCGCAGCAGTCGGCGGGGCAGACGATTACCTCCGCGATCACGCTGGACTATCAGAAGTGGCCGTCTTACCAAGGGAACGCTGCAGGATCGGAGTATCTGCAGACGACGGATTTCGCCGGCGGATACAACTTCGACAACTATTTTGGATATGGACAGCCACAATACTTCTTCAAGACCTACTACGACGATCTGGTGCTTGCCTCGACCGACTATACCTCTGGCCAGCAGGAAGCAATTGAAAACATCGTGAATTGCCATGGAACAGGAGACTGTCTGGGGATGACGACCCTGCTGACCTGCGACGGGGGAGAGAATACCGCGAACGACGAAGGCTGCCATGGCGGGGATTTCCAGGTAACCGAAGACCCGGTGATTTACAGAGGCGTCGTGGCTGCGGATGCGCCGGTGGGTTCGACGGTGAATCACGGGTATGCGACAGCAGGAGGCGGCACAGAGGGGCAGGACAGGCTCTTGCTGGATACGAATCCGGCAGGAATTATCACGGGAACCTCGATCACGGGGTATGCGACAGCGACGGCCACCGGGCCAAGTGGAAACAGTGCCGTGATGCCTCCCATGGCCATGGACAGCAACGCGAGCTTTCCGGTATCGACGATGGTGCAACTGTGCTATCCGGGGACCGACAACGGCGTGGGAGGGGCGGCGGGTTGCACAGCGGGAAGCCAGCCGACCGGATTTATTCCTTCGGCACCGAACATGATCAATCCGGCGGCAAGCGTTACGACGAATGTGGTTGCCTCGTATACAGCGACTGCGCCGCAGACCGGATTGCCGAGCGGTTTCTGCAGCTCCACAACCCTGCAATCCAGCAATTCCGGCAGCGCTTGTTACTTGCCGACGACGGGCGTGGCCTGTATTAGCGATCAGGAGGAATACGAGACGGTTGATTACAGCTATAACTCGGCCACCCAGCAGATCACACTGGAGAATCTGCGGTTCCCGCATAAGAACGGCCTGGTATTCGCGCATAGTGGACTTTGCGGCTATGCGGTCGAACAGCAGTCGGATGTATTCAGCGGGGACGGAAACAATAACGGCATCAGCCAGATATTCCCGGTGGAAGGGTCGCCGAACGCAACGTCGTTCTACTACATCAGCCAACGAGTGAACCTTGGCTATACGGCGCCGGTGCTGGGTGTGAGTACAGGACAGAACGGCGTGGAGCAGGATGGCGGCGGCGAATGCTTTACTTTGAACGCCTTTGCGTTTCAGTTGCAAGCGGACCAGAGAACGGTGATTGTCGCTTCCACCATCCCATTCAACGTGGGCAATCTGTCGCCCATCGATGGCATGACGCTGACGATTACGACGCCGAATCCGTCATACAACGGAAACTATGTCGTAAGCTACGGCACGGTCAATGGAGGCGGCAACACCTTCTCGTATGTATTGCCAGCGACCCCTACCGGGGCGGCGCCTACGACCGGGACGGTATCTTTCTGCAATACAAATTACAAGCTATACCCTGGGGTGCGCGTCAACAGCGTGTTGGACACGGCAACCAATACGGTAGACGGCACCATGAGCACCATGCCGTCTCCGGTGGTTTTCGCGATCGGAGACACGGTGATGCAGCCGCATTACCCTTGGATCTATACCGGACATGACGCCGGAAGAGCGGTGAACCAGTATCTTCCCCGGATGTACAACGGGGGGGCGCTCTACGGGATGACTTACGGGTATCTGTTAAGCGGCAGGCCGTTCGTTGGGTTTGCCATCAACAATGCCACGGACCAGGACCGGTATCTGGGGTATGGCGGGACTCATGAGCAGCCCGGATCGGGATATTACCTGGGTGGGGATTGGGATGACAACTTCAACTCCTCTTATCCGGGTGAAGACGCGGTATTGAACGTGACCGGCTGTAAACCCGCACCGATCGGGTGTAACAGCGTGAATAGCAACTTTAACGTGTTAAAGATGCCGTCGAATGGAAGCAATCCACAGGCATTGAACTACGATCCCCATCTGGCGACGTGGACGTTCGGGAGCGCCTATAACCCGGCCGCGAACCCGCCGATCAATCCAGTGGGAACGTTACAGGCGAACATGCTGCACGCAATCACGAATGTGACGGCGCCGCAGGTCGGGTTATGGGGGACGTACCTGTTCAACGCTGGAGGGTCGATCGGGCTTACGGACACTCCGACGGCACCGGGGTTCAACAGGTGGTTCGTGGACTATGCATATGGGTTCGGCGCGCAGGGTTCGACGACGACAGATGGGTACCTATACCGCGGAGCGTCGGCCAATACGGTGAATTGCGGCAGTGACCTGGGGGAAACCAATTGCACGTTCACCCTGGGGGTGTTGAATGCGGGGAGCTCGGTCAATGCGCCGGCGGTGACGGCGTCGGCTTCCGTCGCCACACCAAGCCTTACGGTCGGCGGGGGTTCGCCGGTGACGCATGTTGCCTACGATTCGACGGGAACGGTAACACCGGCGGCGGTGGCGGCCAGCTCCTGCAGCGATCAGTCGTTTGCGGTGAACGGATTGACGGCTGCTGACGATCTGGGGTCGATCCATCCGCCTGGAGCGCTGGGGAATATGAGCGTGACAGGATATGCGAGTGCGGTGAATATGCTGACGCTCCACTTCTGCAACGTGAGCGCAGCCAGTGCCGTGCCGCCAGCGGGAGCGTATACATTTCTGGCGATGCATTGAGTCCTTCGCTGGGGATGAGGTCTCGCCTCTAACAACCGACCAGGTCGTGGTGTGCGAATGGGAATCGCTGGTCCCTCCACTCCGCTTGCACCTCGGCGACGAAGACCTGTCGCTGAAAATAGCGCTCGAGTCGGGAAGACAGAGGGGTCGATTCCACACTAGCCGCATAGAACGCGGCCAGGGTGGGCACCCGGCTCCCGGCGCTGTTCCACTCTTCGAGATAACACAAGAAACTACAGGTTCCTCGGCTTCGGTCGGGATGACGCGTAGCTGAAGGCGACGGCGACGTGTCGAGGAGGAGTCATGCGATTGGTGAACGCCTTGAATGCGGTCAGTTCGCAGGTGTGGGCAGTCGTTTTGATTGTGCTGGGGCTGGGGGCGTTTGCGATGGCATGCCGTTGCCATGCGGCGGATGTTCGCGCGGCGCTGATGAGCAGCGGCACGGGAATGATTGGCGGCGGGATTGCGATGTTTCAGCACCAGCCGAAGACACAAACGGAAGCACCACTCAACCACTGAAGAGGAAAGGCAACTATGTCATTCATCAGCGTTCTGGAAACTGTCGGGAAGGACTTTGAGAACGGACTGATCCTGGTTCTGGGGGATGTGAGCAAGATTGCGACGGCGGAGCAGCCGGTGATTGCGGCCATCAATCCGGCGGCGGGAGCGGTGGCGGGGCAGATTGCGTCCCTGACCTCACAGGCGCTTGGGATTGCGACGCAGACGGAGCAGAAGCTGCAGGCGCTGGGACAGACAAAAGCCACGGCGGCCCAGAAGGCGGCGGAAGTGGCGATGATCCTGGCACCGGCGGTGGCGCAAGTGCTGGGACTGGCGGGCGTTCAGGCGGCAGGGATCGCGAGTGAGATTGCGAATTCTGCAGTGAATATATTGGGCGCGCTGCCGTCCTCGGTATTGAAGGCTCCGGTGGGGACAACCGCGTAGAAGCCGCAGATTTCCCGACTCGTCCGCTTCACGGACTTGGGTCGAGACGGCAAGGTTTTGATTGGTCGGTCGTTTCTCCCACTCCGCCCGAAGGGATGCGGCTAGAGTGGGGAACCCGACGCTTACGTTTCATCTTCAAGAAAATTGCAGATCGATACTGAGGTTAGTGCGATGGCGGCGCATATTTCGAGGGTGGTCGGAACGGACATTCGACAGGTGACGAAGACCGAATTTTATGACTGCGTGCGCTCCGGCGACTTGCTGTTCTGCTGTGGGCACGCCGATATTTCGAAGGCAATTGAAGACCTGACGGATTCTCCGTTTAGCCATGTACTGATGACCTGGCTGCCACCGGATGCGGATGCGTGGCTGACGATCGAGAGCACGTTTCATCGCGGAGTGCATGTGGGGAAGCTGGCCTCGTATGTGGACGGATATGACGGCGACCTGGTGCTTGCGCGGCGGCCCGGGTTGAGCGAAGCGGAGATGCGCAAGGCGCGGGACGCGGGGCTGCGGGTGCTGGACGACGGATACGACTGGATGCAGGAGGTGAGCATCGTCGGGCATCGCCTGATGAAATGCATTCCGGTGGAGATTCCAAGGCGGGAGTATTACTGCTCCGGTTTGCAGTACTGGATGAGTCTGGCGACCCGATATCCGCTGCGAAGGCCGGGGGTGAATTATCCGACGCCGGAAGATTTATGGGTGGACCCAACGGTGGTTCCAGTGTGCGCGCTGCGGAAGGGGTGAGTATCCCAGGGAGAGAAGCCGCAGATCCCTCCACTCCGCTTCGTTGCGGCCGCGAGGACAAAGTTTCTTGCTGCGATTTGATCGGATATTCAGGAAACGAGTCGCTTCAGTATGGCGGACAATTCGGTGGATTTGTGGGCAGAGCAGGTGAGCTGGAGCGACACGATCGGACGGTTGGGGAACAGCGACCGCGAGCGGTTGATCTGGATGGGGGAGCGGTTGGACTGTTGCTCTCCGGAACTGGGCGGAGAAAGATTGGGGATGCGACTGGCGCGTGCATTGCTGCGGGTGCGCGACCGGCGCGGTGAGATTGTGCCGCTGCATGCGAACGCGGCGCAGCGAATGTATGACCGCGACCGGGGACGGAAGAACCTCGTGCTGAAGGCACGGCAGATGGGAATCAGCACCTGGGTGGCGGGAAGGTTTTTTCTCAAGACGATTACGCGGCCAGGAACGCTGACGGTCGAGGTGGCGCATAACCGGGAGGCGGCGGAGCAGATTTTCCGCATCGTGCATCGATTTTATGAACAACTGCCGGAGGGACTGCGCGAGGGTGTGCTGCGGGTATCGCGGGCGAATGCGGGACAGCTCTTGTTTCCCGAGCTGGACAGCGAGTACCGAGTGGAGAGCGCGGCGGACGGAAATGCCGGGCGGGGAATGACCATCCAGAATTTGCACTGCTCGGAAGTGGCGCGATGGGGCGGAGATGTTGCAGCGACGTTGGCCAGCCTGCGCGCGGCGCTGGTGCCGGACGGAGAAGTAGTGCTGGAGTCGACACCGAACGGCGCCTCCGGCAGTTTTTACGAAGAGTGGAGACGGGCGGCAGAGACAGGAACGGTGCGGCACTTTTTCCCCTGGTGGATGGAGCCGGCGTATGTGGGAGAGCCGGTACCGCCAGAGATGTGGAGTGAGGAAGAGCGGACACTTGCGGAGCAGCATGGCTTGCGGCCGGAGCAGGTTGGGTTTCGGCGACAGCTGGAGGCAAATTTCCGCCAGATGGCGGCGCAGGAATACGGGGAGGATCCCGAGGATTGCTTTTTGGCGAGCGGGCATTGCGTGTTCGACCTCGAGGCGATCGCGAAACGCGCGCGGGCGGTGCATGAACCGATGGAGAAGCGGCGGAATGCGAATCTGTGGATCTGGTATCCGCCGCAGCCGGGGGCGCGGTACATTGTGGGCGCCGACCCGGCAGGCGGCGGAACGGATGGGGATTACGCGGCGATGCAGGTCATCGATATGAGGACCGGTTTGCAATGCGCGGAGCTCAAGGAGCACCTCGATCCACGGGAACTGGCCCAGGCGGCGCTGGCGCTGGCAGATGAATACAACGGCGCGCTGCTTGTGGTGGAGCGGAACAACCATGGAGCTGCGGTGCTGGCGTATCTTGGCCAGCAGAAGGATTGCCCGCCGGTGTACGAACAGCGCGGGGCGGCAGGATGGCTGACGACGGCGATGTCGCGGCCGGCAATGGTTGAGCGGCTGGGGACGGCGCTGGCGCGGGAATCGGCGATATTTTCGAGCTCACGTCTGCTGGCGGAGTGCCGGACGTTCGTGCGGCGGGGCGATGGGCGGGTGGAAGCGGCGGCGGGAAGTCATGACGACTGTGTGATGGCGATGGCGCTGGCGCTGGAAGTGCGAGCGGAGCACGGAATGTGTTGAATCCCATCCAAGCAGCAAAGAACGCGACCAGGATGGGGCTCCGACATTCTCATCGCGACACTCGTTCCGGGTACAATCCGGGAACAGGCTTGCACTGATTTTTTGAAGATGGAGCGGCGGTGGCGGTAACGGCTGTGCAGCAGATTCGACGGATGCGGGGCGGGGCGCAGAGTCACCTGATGCTGGCTTCGGACGGGCACCTGTATGTGGTGAAGTTTCAGAACAACCCGCAGCATCTGCGGGTACTGGCGAATGAATTGCTGGCGACTCGGCTGGCCGAGGCGGTGGGGCTTTCCGTTCCGGCGACCGAAGTGGTGGACGTGAGCGACTGGCTGGCGGAGAATACGCCGGAGCTCACCATCGACCGGGGGCGCGAGCAGGAGCGGTGCCGGGGCGGATTGCAGTTCGGGTCGCGGTTTGTGGGCGGCCTGATGCCGGGACAGGTGGTCGATTATCTGCCGGAAGAACAACTGGGGGCGGTGCGGAACCTGAAGGAATTTGCCGGAATGCTGGTCATGGACAAGTGGACCGGCAACAGCAATGGCCGGCAGGCGGTGTTTCATCGCAAGCCGAGAGAGAAGCGGTACGCGGCCACGTTTGTCGACCAGGGATACTGTTTCCACGCCGGAGAATGGACCTTTCCCGACGCGCCGCTGCGGGGAGTGTACGCGCGCAACCGGGTGTATGCCGACGTCAGCGGATGGGAAAGTTTTGAGCCCTGGCTGGGGAGGGTGGAAAATCTTGCGCCGGAGATATTGTGGCAGATTGCTGAAGGGGTGCCTCCGATCTGGTATGGCGGGGATCTGGGGGAAATGGAGCGGCTGGCCAATACGCTGCTGACGCGGCGGACGCGGGTGCGGGAGTGGATTGTCCAGTTTCGGGAGAGTTCACGGAAGCCGTTTCCAAAATGGGTGGATGGTGGAGTTGCGAAGGAGGAAGGGCAGTTTGTTGAGCGGAAGAGGGTGCAGAATGGGGATTGGGTGCAGTGAGGTGAGGGGACGTTGAACAGTGACCTGTGGTGAGTGAAAATCTGACGACCGCTTCCTGTCCACCGCACACTGTCCGCTGAAAACTGGGAAGACGCATGAGAGAGCGCTTGCAGTGCGAGTTCTTCCTGATCCGGTATGTGCCGGATTCGGTGAAGAACGAGTTTGTGAATATCGGCGTGGTGTTGCGCGAGGCGGGACGCCCGGAGACGGCGCGCGTGCAATTTACCCGGGATTGGAGCCGGGTGCGCTGCGTGGATCCGGAAGCGGACACGGAGATGCTGGAGGCGCTGGAAAATGAGGTACGGGAGAGGTTGACCGGGGATGCAGCGGAGACGGCTTCGATCATGAAGGCACTCGATGAGGGCTTTTCGAATCTGTTGCAGATCACCGAACCCAAAGCGTGTCTGGCGGATTCGATGCCGGCGGAGATGGAGCAGCTAAGCCGACTGTACGTGGAGAAGCGAAAGCAGCGCGAGGCGCGGCGGCAGAGCGGACGGGCGGCGATCGCAGCCTCAATGCGGCGGCAGTTCGAAGCCGCGGGGGTATGGAACCTGATGCGAAAGCGGATTGCGGCTTCGATGTATACGCAGCCGGGCGATCCGTTGCGGATCGATTGCGGCTATCGCCCCAATGGGGTGATCCGCATGTTTCATGCGGTGTCGCTCGAAGGCGATCTGGAAGCCGCGAAGGTGCTGGCCTTCGGCGCAGCGGAAATGATCGCCGGCGTGACGCGGGTGGAGAAGGCGACCCTGGAGCTGACGGCGGTGGTGGAGCCGCTACGCGGACTGCTAGGGAACGACGCTGAACAGGTTCTTTCGAACGGGGCGGAGCAGGACCGGATCGACCAATACAGGTTTGGGGTCGAGACCATGGAGCGGAGCCGGATCCGGGTGATGACGGTGGGGGATTTGCCACGGATGGCGGCGCGGGCGCGGGAGGAATTGCGGGTTTGACGGTTTCAGTCTTATCCTTCGGGAGAAAAAGCCAAGGATGGGCATCCGGCTTTTAGTTGATTTTCCATTGCGATGACAACCGATTTGGGAATGCCTCAAAGAGCGTGGCTTTGGCCGCGCTTTTTGCTTTTTGCGGCAAGGATGTTTCGACAACGAAGAAGGAAAGGCGGAGACCGTGAATTGGAAAACAATGCTCAGCCGCATCGGCAGCCTGGGAGCGGCAACCTCAAATGCCGACGCGGATGCGGAGAACGGGGCAGCGCGGAAGACGATGGCGCTGCCTTCCATCCTGGGGCCGGTGCGCGCTCCCCATGCGATGGTTCCGAAGGCGTCGCCGGCGAACCTGCGGCGGTTCGCTGAAACGCCCGTTCCGCGGCGGGCGATCAATGCAATCAAAGACCGTGTGGCGGCGATGGACTGGCAGATCCGGCTGCGGCGTGGGTTTGCGCTTGTGGAGGTTCCGGATGCGACGGCGCGAATGGAGATTCTGCGGCGGACTCTGGAGGAGCCGAACGGTTCGGATTCATTTCGGTCGCTCATCGAACAAGCCCTGGAAGATGCGCTGGTGGGCGGATTCGGCGCTATCGAGATGGAAAGGACGGACGATCCGGAACGGCCGTTTGCGTTGTGGCCTGTGGATGGAGCAACGATCCAACTGAATGCGAAGTGGAATGGGCAGCCGGATTCTCCGCGCTATGCACAGAACACGAACCGGGTGGGGCCAGGATCGCAGATTCCTCTCCGCGACGACGAGTTGATGTATCTGCGGGTGAATCCGCGTTCGCATACGCCGTTCGGCCTGGGTCCACTGGAGGTGGCGTTCGAGACGGTGAACACGTTTCTGGCGGCACACAGGCATGCGGGACGGCTGGCCAGCAACAGTGTGGTGCAGTATGCACTGTGGCTGAACGAGACTACACCGGACCAGCACAATCGATTGCTCCGGTGGTGGCAGGACGAGATCGAAGGCACCGGAAGAGTGCCGATCCTGACCTGCGAACAGAAGCCCGAGGTGCTGAAGTTTACCGGGGGGACGGACGCGGAACTGCGCCTGGAATGGCAGGAATTCCTGATCCGAATGATTGCGAACGCATTCGGGCTGCCGGCGATGATGCTGGGCCTGGAAAACGACGTGAACAAGAACACGGCGAGCGAGATGGCGGATGAAGCCTTCCGCTCGACCATTGCGCCGATGGCGCGGATGCTGGCCGAGCACATTACCCGCGACCTTTTCAGCAAACGGCTGAGTTGGCCCGAGTTTGAATTTGTGTTCAACGAACTGGATGCGCGGGATGAGATGCAGGAAGTGCAGATCCAGACCGCGCTGCTGGCGGCGGGGGTATTGACAGTAGACGAGGTGCGGGCCCAGCGTGGGTTGCGGCCACTTGGCAATCCGCGAGCGACGGAGTAAGTGGCTTGCTGCAATCCCCTCCGCCGAGAAAAGCGGCGAGAGTTGGCTCGTCAGGGTCAGGATTTTTTTGGAAGAAGGACGGGAAACCGCAGGTCCCACTATTCCGCTTTCCCCCAGCGAATTCTACCGGTAGGACAACTTTCAGGAGGGATCGACATGTCGTTCTTCTACGACTTTTTCGATGAGCATATGGAGCTTTTGGGCGCAATCGTTTTTGGGGTGGTTGCCATCGGGGCTTGCGTGGCGCTGGCGGCCTCCCTGGCGGGGGCGCTCTAGTCTCCTGCATGAGGACAAGCTTGCGGCCGGCGAACCTGCGGCCGCTGGACAACAACACAATGGAACCGAAAAGTGACAGGAGAGCACATGAAACTGGACGCAATGGCGGTCGAGTTCCCGACGGTGCATGGACATCCGAACCGGGTGCCGTTTGAAGGCGTGCTGACGCTGGTCGATGTACCGAGCGACAAGGCGCCCAGCGGATCGCGGGGACACCGGGTGGTGCTGAACCGGGCGGCGGCGGAAAGTGCGCTGCCCTCCTTGCTGGGGATGGCGGTAGATTTCCGGCCCGGATGGGACGGGCACGACGCTCGCAGCAAATGCGGAATCCTGACCGAGGCCAATATCGTGGGCCAGCGGCTGATGGTGGGCGGATATTTGTATTCGCGCGATTTTCCGGAGGTGGAAGAGAAACTGCGCAGCCTTCCGGCGGGGACGATGGGAATGTCCTACGAGCTGGCCGATGCCCATGTGGAGGATATGCGGTCCTCGATATGGAAACTGAATCGGGCGACCTTTACCGGGGCGGCGATTCTTTTGCGGGAAAAGGCTGCGTACCGGCAGACTTCGTTTCGTTTGAAGCCGCATGTCATGCGGCGTCGCGGGACGCCGATGGCGGCGTTTTGCGGCGCTGCTTGAACGTTCGATCCCATCCTAACCGCAAAAGACACAGTTAGGATGGGGTACCCGGCACCCGGCTCCCGGGCGCGAGGACAGAGTTGGTACCGGCGCGGAGCTTAAAAGACCGTACTCGAGGGGCCGGGATGACGAAGTGCTTTGAAAACCGAATTTCGATCCATCCAAACAAGAAGGAGCAAACACTATGGAACAGGGAGCGGAACGTTCTCTTGAAGCGCTGGCCTTGACGCTGGACCGGCTGGCTGGGGCGGCTGGCCTGCTGGAACAGACGGTGGGCCGACTGGAAGAGCAGCACATGGCCATGTCCGGCCAAGTACAGAAGATTGTGGCCACGGTAGAGCAAGGCGGGGGCAGCGAGCGCGTGTACGAGCTGGAGCGCAAGCTGCACGATGCCGAGCTGCAGATCGCGGAACTGCGCGCGCAGGTGGGCGCTGCCGTAGCCAGCGGACGCAAGACCATGCCGGCGGCGGCGGTTTCTCTGCTGGCCAAGCAGGGGATTTCCAATCTGGATTCGATCGAGGCCGGATCTCTCGATGCGGCGATGACGGCGCTGAGCATCGAGCAGCGGATCGCTGTGAAGTCGCAACTTCTGCGCGCTGGACTGCTGGGTTAGGCGGGATTTTCCCGGGGCGAGAATCCACTCAACCGGACGACGGCTGGAATGGGACACCGCCGGATAGACCCCAGGTCTCAGAAGAGAGACCTGGGGCACCCCGCATTTTTCAATGCTGCCTGTTATGGCGGCGCCGGGATTTTTCTGCCTAAAACCGACCACTACGGCCTCCGGGCCTATCTGAAAGGAAACGCATGAAAGCCAATTTTCACGATATTCACGCTGCCGCGGATTACATCGGGCCAGGGGCTATTGAGGTCCCGATTTACCAGACGGAGATCACCGACATTGTGCGCCGCCGAGGGCTCTTCGGGCAGCGCATCAAGCAGGTACCAGCGACTGGGCATCCTTCGCGCTTTTTTGAAGAGACGGCGATCCCGGAAGCGACGGCGGCGACCGGATTTGTCGACCCGCGCAATATTTCCGCTCCACTGGTGAGCCCGACGCGGGTGGAGAGCGCGGTGCCGTTGAAGGCGCTGGTGGCACAGATCAATTACAACTTGTTCGACATCGAACTGGGCAATCAGCAGAGCCAATTTGCATACCTGCAGGCCAAGGACCTGGCCGACACCATTGAAGGCGTGATGCACGTCCACGACCTGGCATTGTGGAACGGTACCGACACTTCGCTGAGCACTCCGACAACGCCGCAGTATTTTGGCGCGGCGGCACAGATTGTGGCGGGCGGATTTACCACCTCGATCGGGACCACGGCGAGCATTGTGGACGGATTCCGGTCGACGATTGCGCTGATGGTATCGAACAGCAATTTCGCCATTCGTCCGACGGCGATTTATGCCAACCCGGTGCTGCTGGACCTGATCGACCGAGAAATGAAAACCGAATACAACGTGGTGCTTTCGACCAAGCAGATCAACGGCGGATTCACGGTGAAGACGCTGGTAACGCAGGCCGGCGAGCTGCCGCTGATTCCAGACTGGACGCTGAGCTATACCGGGACACCGGGTTCGGGCACGGCGCAACTGCCGGCCTACATTGTGACCGAGGACCTGATCGAGTATCACTGGCTGAGCGATCCCAATCCCCGGGTGTTTCAACTTGGCGTGCCGGGTTCGCTGGCCTCGCAGTATGTGGTGGTCAAGTTCGGCGCACCGGTAGTGAAGATGGCGTCGGCGGGTGCGCATTACCAGGTGATTGTCGACCGGTAGGTCTTGAACCCCACCCTTTGCAAACGACGCGAAGGATGAGGCACCCGCTTTTTCTTAAGGGCTGGCTTCGCCTCGGAGCCGGCCTTTCTTTTTTCATCGATGGACGCCAATCCGGAGGACATTTTATGGGGTATCTGCTGCCGACCGACTATGCGACGTATGGCCTTCCGGCGGACACGACGGACGACTGGATCACGATGGCTTCCGCGCTGATCGATTCCTATTGCAAGCGGGCGAGTTTGAATCCCACCCAATATGAGGAACGGTTGCGAATCACGGCCCATGCACAGACGGTTCGGTTGAGTTATCTACCGCTGGTGGCGGTGGCGCCGAATACATCGCCGCTGATTTCCGTACAGGCGCGCTACAGCCGGCCGCGTCGGGGAGAGCTGATCGATCCCAGCTATGAGCAGATCGCGTGGGTGTTCGGACTTCCGGGAGCGTGGTCGACGTTGAACATCGCCGATGTGGATTTTGTGGCAAACACAGGCGAGCTGACGTTTCCATACAACATTCTCGGGCTGCCTTACAACGAAGTGGATGTGACGTATACGGCGGGCGTGGCTACGATTCCTTACACGGTGCAGGTGGCGTGTGCGCAGATTGTGAGGAACGCACAGGCGACGCCGGGGCTGAATGTGAAATCGAACAAGATCGACACCATGCAGATGTCATACTTCTCAAATTCTCTAATCGACCCGCAGGTGGCCGCGATGCTGCAGCCGTATGTGGCGACGATGTTGGGGTGAGCGATGAGCGTTGACTTGAGCGTACGAAATTCCACGGCGGCGCAGCAGAGGGCGTCCGACGCGCTGCTGCGATGCCTGGGGGGAACTACAGTGCTGCTGCGCTTGCCGACGCCGGGATCTGCGGCGTCGGACGCAGAGCAACTGGGGGAAGCGACGCCCGCGTATGAAGATATTCCGTTGTCGCCGGCAGTGTTTCGAAGGCTGCGACCGCAGATGAAGGATGCCGAGGCGAACCGGTATGAGTTGCTGATTTCGGCGTCTTCCGTACAGGCGCAACTAGGATTTCTGCAGCTCGCTTCGACCGACCAACTGTTTGCGATGGCAAGTGGAGTGATGGTGGACGGCGAGTTGATGCCGATTGAAGCGGTGGCAGAAGCGGAGGCGTTTGGGCGGCCTTACGTTTATCGGTTGATTGTTCGGGAGCCTCAGAGCGAGATGCTGTAGCGGCCATAGGGAGAAAAACGCGGATCCCCACTCCGCTGTGCTTCTGTCTGGGTGACAGATTTTGTATTGGCGCTGCTTTTATAAGGGTGCAATGCCTCAGCCGGACCGGCAGAGCGCGTGAGCGCTTGGGCCGGATGCGCCGGGTTCTGAAGCAAGCCATTTGGTGTGCAGTTTAGCGCAGAGGAATGCCATGCAGAATACACAAAACACGTTTTACATCACGCTGCGCGATCGCCTGGCGGCGTTGAATCCCAACCGTACGATCTATCTTCGCGGGGTGACGCGGCCGGGAATCCTGGTCGAGAGTAACGAGCTGGTGACGGCGCAGCCGCCGTCGGACGTGTTTCTCGTGCGATGGACTGGATTGCGTGCGGATCCGTATCTGGCTGAGGTGCTGACGCAGATGGAATGCGAAATCGAATACAGGACCGAGGGAACGAGCGGGAACCTGGGGATGGATCGAGGAACGCTGCTGACCGAGATGGATGCGGAGCTGGTGAAGCTGCTGCAGCCGGCGTGCGCGCAGAAGATGAGCTACGCGGCGACGCCGGCAACCGCGACGGAGACACAGATTTTCTGGACGGAAGCATCGTTTAAGCCGGTGAAGGTGGAACGCGATCGGCTGGCCCGTGTCGCGGCGGTATCCGTATTCAGCTATGAAGAGCCGGGGGAGCAATGAGCGAAACTGAGATCGTTCCAATTCCGTTGACGCCTCCCATAACGCGGCGTGTACGGGCGTATTTCGCCCCAGTCGACCGAATTGCCGAAATTCCGGCGATCTTCGATCCGGCGCAAAACGGAGGGTTCAATCTGGATGCACCACCGGCTCCATGGCTGGACCTAGGCTGGCTGGATGGTTTTGAACGCGCGTCGGGGACGAAGATTTCTCCCTTGCGCAGCGGGGCTCCGGGCTTTCCGTTGTCGCAGGTGCGGACGGAGATCGATGCGGTTGTGCGGGTGAGCTTTCTAAACTGGGGAAAGTTGCAGATGGCGGTGACCGCGGGATCCGAACAGATGAACCTGCTGGCAACCGCGGCGGGAGCGGGGGCGAACGGGTCGGGAGGTACAGCGGCCCCGGCGGTACCGCTGCTGGCCGGGAGCACGACAACGGTGCTGAACGTTGCGGCGAGCGCGCTGGCTGGTTTTTCGGCAGGGCAGATGGTAGCGGTAGACGTCGATTACGCGAGTCAGACGGGCTATGTGGGCAGTGGCGTGAGCGGAGCGTACGTCAGCTCGGCGAGTGCGGTGCATTCGGACGTGAACTTTATCCGTCGCGTGAGCTTTAATGTTGGACGCATCAGCGGAGTGACGGCGACCGGGTTGCAGCTGGCTCAACCGCTGATTGCAGGTGCGCCGACGGCGGAGATGTCGGTGCAGCCGATTCTTGGATTTGTAGACCGGGAGGGAAGCAACTTCTTCCAAGAGTGGTCGGGGCTATTCGTGATTCCTGGAGAACAGGGCGACCGGGTGTTGTTGCATTATCCGCGGCTGCAGATTGCTTCCAGTGCGGCGGAAACAGTAAAGCCGATGGGCACGACTCCGGAAAATACGACCGCCGCTCTGGGCCGAGTGGCACAGGTGGGAGAGTTTCGGGCGCTGCCGGTAACAGATTTGAACGATGGCGTACAGGTGGTTTGCTTCCGCAGCTATATTCCGGCGGCGAGCACAAATCTTTGGTGATTGGCGCATTCTTTCCACTATTTACCGAGAACACGAGGATTGACGCACTCGCGGGAATCCGCAGATCCATCTACTTCGCACTCTGCTTCAGCGAGGAAGACCTGTCGCTGGGGCTGTCTGCGTTCCAGCTGGGATGAGAGACGTGGGAATTGTGCCTCGGTCGGGATGACAGCAGCATGCAAGCGCACGTTGAAAGCGGATACAAGGAGATGCCGTGAAGGTCACGATCGACAATCTGGATGGGAAGGGACCCATTGACTATTCGCAGGCGATTTGTGCGGACTCGGCTGATGAAACGGCCGCAGCGATTATACGCAGCCTGAACGAACCATCGCGGGCGCGACTGCATCTGGATTGCTCGAGTCATACGCTGACCGTACCGGCCGTAAATGGCCTGGTTACGGTTACGGCGGACAATGGCGCGTATCTCTTTACCGGATATCTGCCGGCCGCAGCGGAACCTATTTTCGCCGGCTATAGTTCGACGGGACCACGGTATCGATACGTGGTGAACGCGATAAGCGAGGACTGGCTGTTGAACCGGGAAGCGTTGCCGCAAACGGCTCCTTTATTGGGCCAGACCGCCGGCGCGATGGTGCGCACGTTGACGAATCGGGTAAATCCTACGCTGGTGCAGATGAATGGGCTGGAGGATGTGGGGACGATCGGGTTCTTCGAGCCGATGCCGAACCTGCCATGGTCGGAGAATGTCGCGGCGCTGGCCAACCAGGCCCGCGCGGCGTACCGCGTATTGAATGGGCAGCTGACGTTGGCGCCAGTCGGATCCACGGTGCACGATCTGAGCGACACGGCGGGAACGCTCAACTACGCCGCGCTGAGCTCCACGAATGCACGGCAACTGGCGAATGATGTGACAATCACTGGATTGAGCCAGCCGATGGAGTATGTCACCGAGTTGTTTCAAGGTGACGGGGCCACGGTTCTGTTCCAGGTCCAGCGCGATCCATTTCGTGTGACCCGGCCCAATCTGCTGGACGAAGAATTTACGACGGCTGCGTTGAATACGTCCATCTGGCAGGTGAATGATGCCGGAGGATATTTGAGCGCGAGCGGCGCGGGGCTGGCGTTGACCGGCGGAGCAGGTACGGACGGCACGACGGCATTGAGCGCGATCGATCCCGTAGAGTTGGGCGGGGAGTTGGTGATCGAAACCGGCTTTGTGCAATTGAACAGCGGGAGCGACGGCGTGCTATGCGGACTGTATTCCGGCTCGGTTGGCATTCCGAATTGCGTGGCAGGATTCCGGATACGCACCAGTGGTTCGAATACGATTGCGGTTCCACTGGTGAACGGCAGCGAAGCGGGAACCGCATTTACTCTGCAGGCCGGACATAGCTACATCTTGCGCATGCGCATCCACAGCCAGGAATTGCAGCGGATGCTGAACAGCTATTTCTCCTACGGAAGCGGAGGACCGACCGTTTATGGAGGCGGCACGGTCGCCTCGCCGCTGCAGTTGCTGTTTGAAGTGCAGGACATGGCGTTGCTGCCGTATGTGAACATTGGTTCGACCATTCTGTATGACGGAGCGACGGTCAGTTCACCGGCAATCGCGACGTTCGCGTGCGTGAATAGCCTCAACCTGCAGGGGAATATCGGCTACTTCAAAGTAACGCAACCAGGAACAGTATGGATTGTGAGCACGCCCGCCAGTGGACCTTCATTTACCCGGCGAATCGGCGCGGCCAACCAAGGGGCCGATTGCAATCTATTGCGGGATGGATTCGTTCACTTCTATAAGCTCGCAATCCCGCAGCCTGGAGAAACGCTGGCCGTGACCTATCGCGTGGCGGCCCCTTCTGTGGCGCGCATGGCGATGAGCCAAGGGAGCGGATCGGGAACTCCGGCGGTCTCGCAATGGGTGGGTCATGCGGTGCGGCCGCCGGCACGCTCGTCTGTGGATTGCGAAAACGCTTGTCTTGCACTGCTGGATTTCTCGGCCGATCCTGCCGCCTCGTGGAAGGGCGACTACCGCTACTACAATCTGCAATACCAGGAGGACATCTGGCCGGGAGATGCTTTGAGCTTCCAATCCCCGGATAGCGGGCTGAATGCAAATTTGATTGTGCGGACGGTTACGGTGGAGTCTACGAACAGCCAGCCGGAGGTACTGAACTACTCGGTGAGGTTTGCCAACGATTGGGCGGAGACGATTGCAATGAAGCTGAACGAGGCCATCTCCCCGGATGTCATTCTGCCGACGACAGCTGAAACGGTGCCCGGAAACTATCTGGCGAACCTGAATGCGTTGCAGGTAGTTTCAATCACTTCGACAACGATTACCGTTAACGCGAACATGACGCCTCCTACGAATGGAGGATTTGAAGTACGAAGCCGCGACTATACCTTTGGGAATAGCATCCATGAGAACCTGGTGCTGCGCAGCCCGGCGGCGAACTTTACGATTACGCGTGCAGCCGACGAGGAACAGTTCTACATCCGGATGTATGACGGATCGAATCCGCCGCTGTATTCAAGGCTCTCCTGCGCGATCTTCACCAATGTTCCAATCTCGTAACCGGACGGGGCAAAAGACCGGCATGACGATGGCTCTGCCTAGCGCGGGTGATGATTTATGTGCGAATCCCTCGACCGTGGTGTGGCTCCGCAATGACTTCGATCCGCAACAACTGCTTTGCACGAGGATAAATGCTCTATGGAAGATTTCGAGGTGAGTGTACTTTCGGATTTAGCCGCGCTGAAAAGCCAGATGGCTTCTTTGATCGGACAAGGTCAACCGGGAAGACTGGCCATACTGGAACAACGCATGGACAGGCACGAAGTCTATATGCAAAGGATGAGAGGTGTGGTGGGAGCTTTCTTTGTATTGCTGACGATGGCGAATATTCTTCTCGAAACCTTTCGGCGTTAAAGACCAAGCGCAGTCGGAGAATCTGCGATCTCCGCTGCGCTCCGGGCTATTCCGAAGCAGATGTTGCTTGACGGTGAACCCTCTAATTGAGAGGCCAAACTGCGACCGATCGCGGAGGTTTCATCTCGATCGACGGGATTGGCGCATGAAACAGATCGCTATGGGTCAGATGACCGCCGGCGCGGGCAACCGTTGCGAACAGGACACGGAGATCCGTCACCATGGTGGCTCGGCTCATGTACGTTGCGTCAAGCTGCTGTTTGCGGGGCACGACATGTTCCTGATAGAAGGATTCCAGCCGCTCAGTGGGGACTTCACATAGGATTCGCTGCTCATCACGGAAGGCGAGAGTCGCGGCACCGGTGACGCCGGGGCGGCAGACCAGCAGAGTGTTGTCATGGTGGGGCAGCTTGGGCCGGGGACCGACAAGACTCATCTCTCCGCGCAGAACGTTATAAAGCTGCGGGAATTCATCCAACTTGAAGCGGCGAAGAAACACACCAAGGCGGGTAATGCGGGGGTCGCCTTTGGCGGTGTGCCCGGGACCGATCGCTTCGGAGTTTTCCACCATAGTGCGGAACTTATAGATGGTGAACAGCTTCCGATGCCTGCCCGCACGCTGTTGGCGAAAGATAACTGGGCCGGGCGAAGTCAAGCGGACGGCGACCGCGATGAGGGCCAGAAATGGCGAGAGCACGGTAAGCGCCGGAACCACACACACAAGATCGAAAGCCCGTTTTGCGGCCGAGGCGCACCAGGGGCTGACTTCATAGCTGATTCCCCGCGGTGGCTCCCGTTCAACGGGGTCCTGGTCAGGAACACTCCTCCAGGATGCGAACTCATTGAGCGAAGTTCGATTGTGGTTAAGGATTGATTCAGGAATCTGCGGAAGATAAATTTCAGTGCTCACGTCTGCGTCTCCGTTGCAATAACAGATTACTATTGTCCCGAACTTGCCCACTTCAGTATGAGTTCGTAATCGCTGGGCAGGTTACCCACCATTCAAAACATAATTCCCAACGATCACCTTCGCTCCTTGGTGCCTTCAAGGAAAATCTAAATCCTTTCTAATCAATGCGGTGCCGCGAGAACTGGATTCCCGATTGCATTTACTATCTGAGTTGCAATCACAAGAGATAGGCTTTCTGAATATTATTTCTTACTCAGAGGATATCGGATGACAGGCCAAAAACGACAATCTTTTTTCTCAATTCCGGGCGGGTGACCCAAAAGGGAACCCCCGTCGGCTTGCCGTGAAGCCCGTCCGAGCGACAGAAGTAACCAGGGCCGAAGTCCTGTGACGGTGAAATGTCAGGGTGAGGGATGAGGCTGCAGCAAGGTTTGAACTGCATCGCTCAGAGCGGTCACGACCACGTGGCTCGGCGCCTGGCGGCATCCTGCCACTTCGGTGCCGGCAAGCAATATAAGCGTCTTCACGCCCGCCGCCGCCCCCGCTTCGATATCGGAGCACCGATCGCCTATCAAGATCGACTGGCGAAGGTCGATGTGGTGCTCTCGAGCGGCCCGAAGCAGCATTCCGGGTTGCGGCTTGCGATCTGGACATTCCTTGCGATACCGCCCAAGGCCGTGTTCCGGATGGTGCGGGCAGAAATAGTAACCGGAGAGCTGAATGCCCACCCGGGCAAACTGGCCTTCGATCCAGCGCATGAGCAGATGAAAGTCCTGCTCGGTATAGAGTTGGCGCGCGATTCCAGATTGATTAGTGACAAGGATGAGCTTATAGCCAAGGCGCTGGGCTGATCGGCACAGGTCGAAAATGCCCGGGACAAACTCGAGCTGCTCCGGTTTGGAGAGATAGCCGACCTCGCGATTGACGACGCCGTCCCGGTCGAGAAAGAGCGCCGGCGATAAAGCTTCCGTCTTGTTCATTGCGCTTTCGCGGATGGGTTGAGAATCGAGGTCATTTGGAGAGTTTAGGAGATGGTAGCTAATTTTATGCAGCTTTCATCTGCCGGGGATTGCGGAGGAACCCCAGGTTCTTCCCCTCCACTTCGCTCCGACAACTTTATTCTAAGATTCACTGCCTCAGGAGATTAGTTTCGGAAAAATACACCTGCTCCACGACGAGGCAGAAGATATGCTCCAACGCGAGATGCGCTTCCTGGATATTCATGGTGACCGTCGACGGGACGCGAATACAGATGTCGCAGAACCTTTTCATTTGGCCTCCGCTTTCGCCAGTCAGGCCGACGGTCAGGACACCGCTGGAGTGGGCCAGTTCCAGCGCCCGGACGATATTCGGAGAATTGCCGGAGGTGGAGATGGCGAGAAATACATCGCCGGGTTGACCGAGCGCTTCGATCTGCCTTGCAAAGACACATTCGTACCCATAATCATTGCCCACAGCGGTCAGAATCGATGAGTCGGTGGTCAACGCGATCGCCCGCAATGCGGGGCGGTCCTTGACCAAGCGACTGACAAACTCCGCAACGATATGCTGCGCGTCGGCGGCGCTGCCGCCATTCCCAGCCACCATGAGCTTATGGCCGCTGCGCATGGCGCTCGCCGTCTTCTCCGCTGCATCAACCAAGGCTTCCTGCAAACCAACATCTTGAGCGACCGCATTGAGTATCTCGATCGTCCGTTCCAGTTGATCCGCAACGATGTTCCGCATTGCGTTTTCCTTCCCTGCTAACCTTTCCATCATCGAATCAACCCCTTCCGAGCACGAGAGAGAATCTGTATATTTGTCCGCTCCGCTAAGGTCGAGAGACTAATTCCTTCCGCGGAACTTTCCCGCGATCCCCATATATTTTCGCGCGTTCTCTGTAATCACTTCTGTCCGCCCTTCTGCCGCTGCCTTGGCATCCACCAGGTCGCTGCCCACTCCCAGGGCGAAGGCGCCCGCGGCAAGAAATTCCTCCGCCGTACCCAGTGAAACTCCGCCGGTGGGAATCAGTTGGATCTGCGGCAGCGGACCGGCAAGCGCCTTCAGGTATTTCGCTCCGCCCAATGCACTGCACGGAAACACCTTCACCACGTCCGCGCCTGCCTGCCACGCAGTCAAGATTTCGGTCGGCGTCAGCGCCCCCGGTATCACCGGAGCACTGTATCGCAGACACAACTCGATCGTCCGAACGTCGAGCGCCGGGCTCACGATGAACTGGGCTCCGGCCAGCAGACAGGCGCGCGCCGTCTCCGCATCGAGCACAGTTCCGGCACCGACCAGCAACTTGTCACCGTGGTGCTTGACCAGCTGCTCCATGACCTGCACCGCGCCGGGAACGGTCATCGTGACTTCCAGCACCGTCACGCCGCCCGCAATGATTGCGTCGGCAATCGTCATCGCCTCCTTTGCGGAGGTCGCGCGCAGAACCGGCACCAGGCCAATCTGATGGATCCGCTCCAGAATTTCCGTCTTCTTCATTTATGCTCCTTAACCTAGCGAACGACCCGGGCGCTGGCTCCGCGCATCAGGCGTTCCACTTCGCTCAGCGTGGCCATTGTCGTGTCCCCGGGCGTGGTCATTGCCAGCGCTCCGTGCGCGCAGCCGCAATCGACGGCCCACTGCGGCCCCTTCTCCATCAGCAAGCCATAGATTAGCCCAGACGCAAACGAGTCGCCGCCGCCGACGCGGTCGAAGATTTCGAGGTCCGGCATTTGCCGCGCCTCGTAAAATTCCCCGCCGGCATAGCAGATCGCGCTCCAATCGTTGCGGCTGGCCGTCTTGGCATGACGCAGCGTCGTCCCCACCACGCGAAAGTTAGGATATTCGCCAATCGCCCTCCGAATCATGGCGCGAAACTGCGCCGTGTCCAACTCGGCAATGTTTTCGCCCACACCCTCGATCTCAAACCCCAGCGCCGCAGAAAAATCCTCCTCATTGCCCAGCATTACATCCACCAGACCGGCAAGCTCACGGTTGACTTCGCAGGCGCGCTTCTTGCCGCCGATCGATTTCCACAATGAATCGCGATAATTCAGGTCATAGGAAACGATCGTTCCTTGCCGTCGCGCCGCTTCCATGGCCTCGCGCGCCACCAGCGGAGTCGTCTCAGAAAGCGCGCAGAAGATGCCGCCAGTATGGAACCAGCGCGCCCCTTCCCGCCCGAAAATCTCATCCCAGTCGACCGTTCCCGGCTTCATCTGCGAGACCGCCGTATGTCCGCGGTCGGAGCAGCCCAGCGCCGCCCGCACGCCGAAGCCGCGCTCGGTAAAGTTCAGCCCGTTGCGTACTGTGCGGCCCACCCCGTCATACGGCGCCCACTGCACATGCGACTGATCGACGCCGCCCTGCAGCATCATGTCCTCAATCAGCCGTCCTACCGGGTTGTCTGCCAGCGCTGTCACCACCGCCGTGCGCAGGTTGAAGCAGCGCCGTAGACCGCGCGCCACGTTGTATTCCCCGCCGCCTTCCCAGGCGCGGAACTGCCGCGTCGTCGCCACCCGCTCATCGCCCGGATCGAGCCGAAGCATCACCTCTCCCAGACTCACCAGGTCCCACCTGCACTGCTCCTTGGAGCGGACTTGCAACGGATTGTTTTCCTTGACCATTACATTTTCCCCAGCTATAGATTTTCGACGCGTCTAGGCCGCCAGGTCCACGCTGCGAACTCGCCGCAGGCCCGGCGCCAGCGTCAGCAGCACTCCAAACGCCAACAGATAGGCCACTCCGGCATACAGAAACAGCGGCACGTAGCTCCCCGTCCATTGCAGCACCTGCCCTGCCACCGTCGCCATCACCACGCCGCCAATCGATCCCGCCATGCCACCAAGACCCACAACCGAACCGACGGCGCTGACCGGAAACATGTCCGATGACGTCGTAAACAGGTTAGCGGAAAACGACTGGTGCGCCGCCGCCGCCAGGCCCACCACCGCCACCGCGGTCCACTCATATTTCGCATAGCCGGCGAACATCACCGGCAGCACGCACAGCGCGCTGATCAGCATCGGGATCAGCCGCGCGCGCGCTGTCGAAACCCCGCGACGCACCAGAAATGACGGCAACCATCCCCCGACGACACTGCCCACATCCGACATCAGATACACCGTAATCAGCGGCGGACCAATGTGAATCAGATTCACATGATAGCGTTGCCCCAAAAACATGGGCAGCCAGTAGAGATAGAACCACCAAACCGGATCGGTCAGAAATTTCGCGCCGGAAAACGCCCAGGTCTGCCGCTGCCGCAGCAGGATCTTCCAGGAAGGCGCGACCTCTCCGCTTTCGACGTCGTCGGCCGCCTGGCCGGCGCGGATGTAGGCATACTCCTGTTTCGAAAGGCGGGTATCTTTTTCCGGGACGCGGTAGCGAATCCACCACCAGACCAGCCACACCAGTCCCAGGGCGCCGGAAAACAGAAACACCGCGTGCCAGCTATAGCGAATATAGATCCAGGGAAACAGCAACGCGGCCGCAATCACGCCAATGTTGGTTCCAGCGTTAAAAATGCCGGTAGCCAGCGAGCGCTCTTTCTGAGGGAACCATTCTGCGGTGGTCTTAATGGCGGCGGGAAAGTTTCCGCCCTCACCCAGCCCGAGGACAAACTGGCAAATTCCGAAGCCCAGCACTGTCGAGACCAGCCCGTTCGCCGCCGTGGCCAGGCTCCAGACCAGCATCATCACTGCATAGCCGATGCGCGTGCCTACGCGGTCAATGAACCATCCGGCAAACACCATCCCGATGGCATACGCGGCTTGAAACGCGCTGATGATGTAGCCATACTGGGCCTGGTTCCAGCCGATCTTCGACTGCAGCTCTGTCGCCAGAATGCCCAGGACCTGGCGGTCCATGTAGTTCTTCGTCGTGGCGAAGAACAGCAGGGCGCAGATCACCCAGCGAACATGCCCCGCCGCGCGCGATGGCGGGCGCTCGGGCGGCTGCTCCGCCAACTGATCGGCTGAATCCACGACAACTCCGCGTGCAGGATGAGAACTGCCTGCATCATAGCGGAGGAAGAAAATGAAAGCGAGATCGGACCGTCTCGCAGAATGAGACAATCGGGTGAAGCCTCAGACCAACGAAGGAACCGGCGAATCGAACCGAAAGGCCACGCGTGTCACCGAAGAAAACATTGCTGAGTTGGAGCGGCGGAAAAGACAGCGCCTGGGCGCTCCACACCCTGCGCCAAAACCCGGAGTACCGGGTGGACGCGCTGCTGACCACCGTCAATGAACGCTTCCATCGCGTCGCCATCCACGGCTTTCGCGAAGAACTGCTCGACCGACAGGCGGAAGCTGCCGGGCTGCCGGTGTGGAAGACGCCGATACCCTATCCGTGCTCGAATGCGGAGTACGAATCGCGCATGAGCGTGGTCTGCGCGCGGGCGGGCGCGGAAGGATTCGAGTGCATCGCTTTCGGCGATCTGTTTCTGGAGGACATTCGCGCCTACCGGATCGAGAAGCTGGCCGGGACTGGCCTCGAACCTATCTTCCCCATCTGGGGAATCCCCACGGATCAACTGGCGCGGCAAATGGTGGCGGCCGGACTGCGGGCGCACATCACCTGCCTCGATCCGCGCCATCTGCCCGCATCCTTTTGCGGCCGCGTGTTCGATGAGGAATTCCTGCGCGACCTGCCCGCCGCGGTCGATCCCTGCGGGGAGCGCGGCGAGTTCCACAGCTTCGCCTGCGCCGGACCCATGTTCTCCGCACCCATTCCCGTCATCCACACAGAGACGGTCGAACGGGAGGGATTTGTCTACGGCGATCTAATCGGGGCCGATGCGTAAGGCAGCTTTCTCCGGACGCCGGGAACCTTATATTTGTAGGATTGTGCAGAGAATTTGTAGGATTGTGCAGAGAATTTGTAGGATTGTGCAGCGTATTTGTAGGATTGTGCAGCGCTTTTTCTTCCGGGAAGCAGGCGCAAGCTGTTGATTCTTATGCCTCAATCCATATGGCTTCTGCGCGGGAGGGCCATTGGATGCCCGATTTCCAAAAAAATTTACTGCGGATGGGCTTCCGGCGGCGCCGGGGCCGGAATTGTCGGCTCATGGAACGGGTCGGGCGGGCGCGGGAGGTCTACGGCCATTCTACCGCTTTGGGCCTATATTCATTTCCCGGGATAAGGGCCACCCGCCGATTGTAATCGGCCGCGATCGATCATATCCTTTTGTTTGCGCCGGGGTCTGTTATGTAAATCCCAGTAAAGGATGAACCAGAATCCTTGGGAATTGAGCAACCAGATGGTGGATCTCCCGGCCCAGGGAGGCTCAGGTTGAGAGTGAAATCGGTTATCCTCATGCTCGCGTTCTTTGGGCTCATGCGTGGAGCGACTGCATCTGGCGCAGACCCGACCCACGGTGCAACAAACTTCGTTTTTGTTCCGGCGGGTCATCTATGGCATCCAATCGGCCCGGCTAAGCTAATTACGACGTGGGATGGCCCGTTTACAAATGTCGGAGGGCACCCAGCAAATGTTTACATGGTCTTTACAAAGCAACCCGCCAGGTTATCTCAATCGGTCAAACCGCTGCCAAACGGCCTTCGTGCCTATCATATGCTGGGCACGGACTTCTACTATCCAGCGAACGCATATCCGGGAGTCGATCCTGCGGAGCTTGGCTACACTGCCGATGGATTTGTTGTTGCCAACAATCTGAGCAGCGCCTTTCCTGATGTTGCCGCGTTGTTTCCCGGTGGAATCCAGACGAGTAGCTGCCGTTCGAAGAGAAGCAACTATTCCTTCATTCTCGGGAGAAAGACGGGATCTGCTTATTTGGTTTCCTGGACAGCGACTCATCAGGTAAACGATGTGGCGTACCTTCCGGCCAAGTTTCTAAAGGGAAGCCTCGATACCATCCTGGACAACATGAGTTATTACGAGCAGGGTGGCATGTACGAGCTTATGCGCTTTGGAGCATTGTATTACTATCTGAGTCGCGTTCCTCTTGCGCACAGTCTCGGCCGCTCGCACATCTCCCGGGAGTGCCCGGATACTCCAACCGACACAGCGACGGGTGTCAGTACGCCAGAGGGCTGGACTAAGGCTCTCAGATCCTTGCGTCAACCGTGATGACGAAAGCTCCGATAAAGCTCCGTTTCTCCGCTCATCGACAGGCTTATTGCCATTGATGCCGGAGAGTTAGGCAGCTGGGAGACCTATGTCTCGATTTTGAGGCGTGAGTCTCTGCGGCGCGATCTCGTCTTGCAGCCGTCCATGGCGATTCTATTTCCACATTTCCCACCGCGCCCGTCGTGTCGTGCCGAGAGCTCGACCAGGCCCACGCATCCGGCTCCGCCGCGAGCACAACTCTCTTCGGCTCGCTGAGGAAAAGATGGACGTGCTCCGGCATGACCCCATAGCCAACGATGAAAAAATTCATAACGCAGCCGCATGGTTTCAAGCGAACGCTCGAACAGAGTTCGCGCTGCCGCCGACCCAGGATGCCGTTGCCGCCGATAACAACTGAAGGGGACAACATGAAGATCGCCCGTTTGTTGATATCGAACCAGACCCTGGGTCATTCCGACATCCACCATCCCACATCTCAAAATCGAGATGTGCGGCACCCGGCGTGACTCGTCCAAGCTCAGCGCACAATAAAAATGTCGTACTTCACGAAAGATTTATTACCGGTTTTGACCTCGACCATCTTGCCTACGCACTGCACATTGTTTAGCCACGAGTAGGCCTTGGACGAGGTTTCCATCGTAGGCGCCATGACGAAGTATTCGTCTGCCGAAGTCAGCGCCTCACCGCTTGCATCCCGCTTAGCGACTCCCTTGGACCGACTGATGATGCCGTTGTAAGCGAGATAGATTAGCGCCCCGTCATCCGTCTTGATCGTCACCCGAACATCCTGACGCAGACTTCCGCCAGGCATGACGCGGATCCAGTCCGCCGCCGGGGCAATCAACGCTCCTCTAATCTTGGGGCCCTTGACCCAGCCGCCGGGTCTTACGTTATAGATGGTCAATGATTTATCGATCTTCTGAGGTGGATCCAGTGGTGCATACAAAGTCATCAGATATTCGGTCGTGATCTTCGTCGTTTGGGCACCAGCGAGTGTTGAGCTGAGCGCCATCAAACAGAGAGCTGCGCTAAGAATTCGTGTCACTGTCATCTCCTTGGCGGGTGGCCCACATCTCATTTTCCCTCCAGAGCAACGTTGGGTGCCCCACACAAGCCTTCTGCTGGCTGGTGTGGGGTCGTTCCGGTGCTTGACAGCCGCGCTGCCGCTCGATTCGACTCTTCTTCCGAGGCCAATAGCAGCACGAAGTGACAAAGTGGGTCTGCCCGGACCCCTGAAATCTCTATCCGTTCGCCTGGCATATATGGACTAGATGAGCCTGCAACCCTCCCCCCACTCAAGCCAAAGGAAGGCTTGAATGGGGCACCGCCTCAACCGTCGAGAAAAAACTGAAACCGCAGGTCCCTCCACTTCGCTTTCCACCCCAGCGACGAAGACCTGTCGCCGGGGGCCCCGGTTTCGCTTCGGTCGGGATGACAGACTCTTGCAACAAATCAATGACTCAGTAGACTAGCTCCCGCCGTGGGCGGTCAGCTTTACGTCTACATTCCCGCGCGTGGCGTTCGAATAGGGACAGATGCGGTGGGCTTCCGCCACCAGCGCCTCGGCGTCCTTCTGGTTCAGTTTCGGCAGCGTCACTTCCAGGGCCACGGAAAGTTCAAAGCCCTCCTTGTCGCTGCTGGGACCGATGCCTACGCGGGCGTCCACCTGCACCTCGCCGGTCTCGATCTTCTTCTGGCCGGCGGCGTACTCCACCGCGCCGCCGAAGCAGGCCGCATACGCGGCACCGAACAGCTCCTCCGGGTTGGTGCAGGAGCTTCCCTCCTGGCCGCCCATGCCGGGCGGCGGCGCCAGATTCAGCTTCAGATTTCCCTCTGAGCTTTCTACGCTGCCGGAACGCCCGCCTCGTGTGCTCACCTGGGCCATATAGAGAGTCTGCTTCACCATGATTTTTCTCCTGAAATTTTTCCGTCCGAATTTCTTATTGGATGCAGCGCTCCTGGGTCGAGCCATGCCATCCCACTCCAGCCGCAAAGGACGCGGCTGGAATGGGGCACCCATCTTCCATCCTGATGGGCCGCACCGATCGCCGCAATGCGATTCTACGCGACCGCACGCACCCCGCCGTCTGCTACCCTCAAGGCGAGACCGCCATGGAAGACACCACCCGCCTCGTCCGCGCCGGACTGCCTGAGCCGCCGGCAAAACTCGCGCCCGGAGAGCCCGTCCACTCCGGCCCGGTCTTCGCCTCCGCCTTCGCCGTGCCGGGCGCGATCGACGACGCGCCGTATACCTATGCCCGCTTCCACAACCCCACCTGGGACAAGCTGGAACATGCGCTGGGGGCGCTGGAAGGCGGCACGGCGCGCATTTTTCCCTCCGGCATGGCCGCCATTACAGCGGTGTTTGCCGCGCTGCTGCATCCCGGCGACATTGCCGTGCTCCCGGAAGACAGCTATCACGCGACGCGCACGCTGACGCGCGAGTTCTTCGCCACCATTGGAATCGAAATCCGGCTGGCCCCCACGGCCAATAACGCGCAGGAGAACGTGCTGGAGGGCGCGAAGCTGCTGTGGCTGGAGACGCCGAGCAATCCGCGGATGGAACTCTGTGATATTGGCCGGCTGGCCGAGGCCGCCCACCGCTGCGGCGCGCTGGTGGCGGTCGACAATACCACCCCCACCGCGCTGGGCCAGCGTCCGCTGGCGCTGGGGGCGGACATCTCCGTCGCCTCGGATACAAAATCGCTGACCGGCCACAGCGACCTGCTGCTGGGCCATGTCGCCGCACGCGATCCGGAGCTGATCGCGAAGATCGATCGTTGGCGCATGCTTTCCGGCTCCATCATGGGGCCGATGGAGGCATGGCTGGCGCTGCGTTCGCTCTCGACTTTGCCGCTGCGTCTGGAAAGACAGTGTGAAAACGCGCTGGCGATCGCCGAATTTCTGGAGCGCCGGAAAGGCGTCGGCGCTGTCTATTATCCCGGCCTGCCCAGCCATCCCGCGCATGCGCTGGCCAAACGCCAGATGCGCTTTTTCGGGCCTGTCGTGAGCTTTGAACTGGCGGACCGCGAAGCCGCCGAGCACTTCCTGAAACGGTCGCAGCTATTGGTGGAAGCCACCAGCTTCGGCGGCATCACTTCCTCTGCCGAGCGGCGCGCGCGTTGGGGTGCGGACACGGTTTCCGAGGGCTTCATCCGGCTCAGCGCGGGCTGCGAGGCCATCGCAGACCTGTTGGCCGATCTCGATCAGGCCCTGGGCGCATAGCACGCGATGGCCGCTCGACCCTACGTCTTCGATGAAAGCTTTCCCCATCCCTGGCAGGCGCAGATTCTACCGGGCAGGCCGCTCATCGCTCCCGCGCGGCAGTACGTCTATCCGCTGGCGATGGAAGAAGTCGAACTGGGCGCGCTGGAACTGTTGCTGCGGGTGCAAGCGGGCGCGGCACAAGTGGGGATGACGTTTGCCCTAGGCTTCGCCGACCCTGCACTCCCGCACGGTTTGTGGAGCTGCCCGGACCCGGGCCAGCTCTGCGCGGTCGCCGGGGGTTATGCGTACGTGGTCCGCGCCGACGAGCCAAAACAGTGGATGCAGGTTCCGTACCGCCCGGTCACTTCGGTGCATCCTGCGGTCGAGTCCGGTCTGCTGATCTTCGCCGGGTTCCATCGCCTTTGGGCCCTGGGATCGACGGGGCAGGCATGGGAGACGGAGCGGCTTTCCTGGGAAGGCGTGCGGGTGACCGAGGTCGGCGGCGGCCAGCTCCACGGCTTCGGCTGGGACATGGCCACGGATACCGAAATCCCATTCCGCGTGAATCTCCGCGATGGAAGCCACACTGGCGGCTCGGGGCCGAAGTAGCCTTTCTATTGAGACGGTGCGCATACCGTCCCACCCTAGCCGCAAAGGATGCGGCTAGGATGGGGCACCCGATGCAATCCTCTGGATCAGCGACCGTCTACCGGGCGCCGTCGAGCGAAGCCGTCATCACCTGCGGTGCGGCCAAAACGCTGGCCATCCCGCCGTTCCCTGCGCGATAGTTGCTGAAAGTCACCTGGCTGCCCTGGGGGCCGTCCAGCAGCAATCCGAAGCGCAACGGCTGGTTCCACCGGGTAAGGGCCTGGTCGGAGGCCGCAGTGCCCAGCGCGTGCCAGGAGCTGTCGCCGGGATGGCGCCAGAAGAAGCGCACGGTCGACGGGGTGCCGCCAGTGACGCGAAATTCCAGCGGCGCATCGCCGTTCACCTGGTGCCGGGCCACAATGCGGGCTGCGTCGGGATCGAGTTTCCAGAGCACCACGTCGCCGCCTTCCAGTCCAATCACCATGGCGTGCTGCGAGTCGGTCAAGACAGCCAGGCCGGAAATGGAAGACGTGCTGATGGGCGGGTGCGCCAGCGAGACTTCCGCCGTCGAGCCGGCCGCGTCCGCGCCGCTGAGCAACACTGTACTGCGCTGGCGAGAAGTGATGCGCACCTGGTTGTGTTTGAAACTCAGCTTGGGTTGCTGGCCGGGAAAGGAATACCAACCTGCCTGCGTGGAGCCGTCGTAAACCGCCGGCTGAAAATGGGCGCCCATGGACGCCTGCTGCGCGGCAGCGGGAGTAGCCGCCACGCCGAGAAAGCACACAAAAGGAATCAGAGCGAAAATCGTGTCTCGCAAAAAAATTGTATTCTTCATGTTGTCGAATCCTTTAATCAATCTGGCTGCACCCGACTCTTCCCGGGAGTGAACTCAAGGTAGCCAGACGGGTACCGTAGGGCAAGGAAAACAGTCACAACACTTTAGTTATGTATGAGTAACCAACGTTACCACGGCAGTCTCGGAATGGCTCCATAAATTCCGGCCAAAGCCCAAAATGGACCTGCTTTCTAACCTACTGCCGAGCCGGTCGCTGGCCTCGGCGACAATTGTCTGCGGCGGATCGAATCTGTTGACTCAAAAAGACTTCCCTCAGCGCTCAACGGCGCGGAGGAAGGTAAGCGCCGCCTCCCCCTGGGCGATGGTTCGATACGGCTGCAACCGCCCCGGCGGGACCACGAGCGCGGCGCGGCTGGAGTGCTCCGCGACCGCTACGGCGTCGGGGCGGAGCAGCGGATTTTCCGCCAGAAAGCGCAGCGTCGCGTCGTAAGCTGGCCGGTCGCTGTAAGGCGGATCCAGGAAAACGATGTCGAGCTGTATCCCCGCCTTGGCCAGGCGCCGCAGCAGGGCCAGGGTTCCGTCGGGCTCGACCTGGGCCTCCGCGCCGATCCCGAATTTCTCCAGATTGGCCCGCAGCGCCGCCAGCGGGGCCTTGGCGTCCTCGGCAAAATAAACCTGCCGCGCTCCCCGGCTCAGGGCCTCGATCCCGACCGCTCCGGTTCCGGCAAACAGGTCGGCGAACGCAGCGCCTTCGATTCTGGTCGCCAGCACGTTGAACAGCGTTTCCCGGAGACGATCGCTGGTCGGCCGGGTCTTCCAACCCCGCGGAGCGGTGAGCAACTGCGATCGGAACTTGCCGGCAATGATTCGCATTGGGAATCTCCATCTACAATACCGGCAGAGGGTTTCAATGCGTAGCTGGTCCATCCCCATGGGGCGCATTCTCGGCGTGGAGATTCGCCTGCACCTGTTCTTCGCGCTGCTGCTCGGCCTGGCCCTGTTGTATGTGGAGACGGGCGGCATGTCGCCGGTGCGCGGCATTGTGCTGTGGCTGCTGCTGCTGGCCATCGTCGGCGTGCGGGAGATCACCCGCGCCATCGTCTCGGCCTATTATGGCCTGCAGATTCGCGTTCTGATGCTGCTGCCGATCGGCGGACTGCCCTCCTACGCCACTCCGGAGTCGACCGAACAGGCAGGCGAGGGCCGTCCCCAGCTGGCGCTGGCCATTGCCGGGCCCGTGACCAACCTGCTGGTCGCCGGAGTGCTGTTGGCGTTCGTCATCGGGGTCGGCCCCAGCGTGTCCATGTTTGCCCGGCCCTGGGTCAGCGCCCGGCATCTGCTGCGCAGCGCTTTCTGGCTCAATATTTTTCTGGCCGCCATCAACCTGCTGCCCGCCTATCCACTGGATGCGGGCCGCATCCTGCGCGGCAACTTTTCCCGCGCCCGCGGCGCTCTGCAGGGTACCCGCACCGCCTCCAGCATCGGCCAGGTGATCGCCCTGGCGCTGTTCGTCGCCGGCATCTTTCTGCAGAACCCATGGCTGGTGCTGGGCGGCTTTTTCATCTTTGTCGGTGCACAGTTGGAGGACCAGGGCGTGGTGTTCCAGTCCGTCGTCGATACGGTGCGGATGCGCGACATCATGCTTACCGACTTCGCCCTGCTCTCCGCCTCCGACACTCTGGAAGATGCGATCCATAAATCCATCCACAGCTTGCAGGACGACTTTCCCGTGGTCCGCAGCGGCCTGCTGGTGGGTGTGGTTTCCAAGCAGCGGATCCTCGAAACCCTGCAGGTGGAGGGCAACGGCTATGTGCAATCGGTGATGTCGCGCGGCTTTCAGGTGGCGCAGCCCGAGGACTCGCTGGGCGCGACCTTTCGCCGCATCACTGCCGGACGCGGCCTGTCGCTGGTTCCGGTGCTCGACGGCGAACAGATCGTCGGCATCGTCACCCTGCAGAACCTGATGCACAGCATGGGCCTGCTGGCGGAAAGCCGACGGCTGCGGCAACAGGCCTGACATTCCAAGGGCGGGCTGACGCTCGCGTGGTTTGCTATGGATCGACGGACGCGACGACGCCAACGAATGGAATGACGAACTCCGCCGACACCCCGCTCGCCCCTGGCCTCTATATTGTCGCCACTCCCATTGGCAACCTCGAAGACATCACCCTGCGGGCGCTGCGGGTGCTCAAGAGCGTGGACCGCGTCGCCTGCGAAGATACCCGGCAGACGCAGAAGCTGCTCTCGCACTTCGGCATCCGCGTGCCTACCGTCAGCTATCACGCCCACAATGAGCGCGGGCGCAGTGAAGAGCTGCTGGCCGAATTGAGGGCCGGGGCGCGCATCGCTTTGGTCTCCGACGCTGGCATGCCCGCCATCTCCGATCCCGGGGCACTTCTGGTTGCGGAAGCCGTCGCCGCCGGCATTGCCGTGATTCCCGTTCCCGGCGCGTCGGCTGCGGTGTCGGCGCTGGCCGCCTCCGGCCTCGACACCACTTCGTTTTTGTTTTTGGGGTTTCCGCCGCCGCGAAGCGGGGAGCGCCGCAGCTTTTTCGAGCGCTTTCGCGAGCAGCCGGCCACGCTGATTTTCTACGAAGCGCCGCACCGGATTCTTGGCGCGCTCGAGGATGCGACGGGGGTTTTCGGTCCGGGAAGAAGAGCCGTGCTGGCGCGGGAGATCACCAAGCTGCACGAGGAATTTTTGCGCGGAACGCTGGCCGAACTACGGGAAACGCTGGCCGCCCGCGATTTGCAGCGCGGCGAAATGACGCTGCTGATCGCCGGCGCCGATGCTTCGCAAACGGTAGACACTCCCGCTGCCACCACGCTGCGTGAGCAGATGGCCTTTTACCGGTCGCAAGGATTGGATGAGCAGGCGGCGCTCAAGCGCATCGCGCGGGATCGAGGCGTGTCGAAAAGCGAAGTCTACCGGGAGTGGCAGCGGGAGCAGGCTCGGCGGAAATGACGGCGCACCGCCCGGAACGAAGTGCAATGGAGACGCCTGCGACTCACTGGCCGACACATTTCCGGTTCAGTGGGTAGTGGGTCAGTTTGAATCCACAGATCGAACTGCGATTGGGGTAGGCTGCTGATTCCCCCATCGCTGTCGAGAGCGGCGTTTATCGGGATCGATCGCGCCTCAATATTAGGCCAGCGATCCGCTCGGTACCTAGGGTGTTCGCCGTGCTGGTCTTCGGACTTCAGTCGACTCCTGGATTTCCCCCGTCAACGATCAATCTCTGACAATATTTGGTGCAAACACCTACCCAGGTGCAGGCTCGGGAAGCGTGGTAGTAACGCTCAAAGGACGGCTTGCTAGATCGTTTCGTATTAACGTGGATACATCAGTCAATGCTTCGAAAGAGCTTATGTCCAAATCGCTCGGAACAATCTGGAATTTAGATCCTCATACGGCTAAGAAGCATGAGATCCTGCGTCGGTACTTCGAGGCATGGCTGCCCATCATGGCGAGATGGAACGGTAGGGTCGTTTATATCGACGGCTTCGCCGGCCCCGGCCGTTATAGCGCTGGTGAGGATGGCTCTCCCGTCGTCGTTCTCAAGGCAGCTCGAGATCATGCTTACCCGATCCGCGGAGAGCTGGTTTGTATCTTCGTTGAGGATGATCTTGAACGTTGCAAACACTTGAAGGGCCTCTTGGACGAGCTTTCGACAACTCTACCCGCCCATGTGAAGTGGTCCGTTGTGCACGGCAAGTTTGATGAGCACCTGACGAAGACGTTTAAGCTCATTGAAACCCAGAAGGAGAACATCGCTCCAACGCTGGTGTTCATCGACCCCTTCGGATTCTCCCATACGCCATTTCAAACGATTCGCACCGTGCTGAAAAATGACAGGTGCGAGGTTCTCGTCAACTTCATGTACGAGGAAGTGAACCGCTTTCTCTCGCTCGAAAAACATGCGGAAGATTATGACGAGCTTTTCGGCACGACAGAGTGGCGTGCCGTTCTCGGATTGTCCGAAGCCGCTGAACGACGCAAGGCGATTCACGACATTTATCTGAAACAGTTGAAAACGACCGCGAAATACGTCCATTCCTTTGAAATGTTGAACAAAGGAAATAGCACGGATTACTTTCTCTTCTTCGCCACAAATAGCCTCAAGGGATTAGAGAAGATGAAAGAAGCGATGTGGAAGGTAGATGACACTGGATCATTTCAGTTCTCTGACCACTCTGATACCCGTGGTCTCTTATCGCTGTTCAGTGCACACCCAAATCTCGCTCCGCTGAGAGACGCCATCCTGAAGAGTTTCCAAGGAAAAGATGTTGCGATCGAAGACTTGCGTGATTGGGTGATTGCCGAGACGGAATTCCTGCCCAAGCACTTGAAGGTTCCTATTCTAGGGCCAATGGAACTCGCGGGAGAAGTGTCGGTACTGAACGCTTCTCCGAAACGGCGGAAGGGCACGTTCTCAGATGGCACTCTGCTGCGTTTCATGTGAAACGGGATGGATCGAGTAGAGCGAAGGCATCTCGTCGTGCGTTCTGCCCTGGAGTAGCCTGCCAGCCTTTGATTTCTGACGGCCCCCCCATTGTTTAAAAAAGAACGGCACCTTTGCTTTGGCGCATTGGATCTTTATTGCCGTCACCCACTCTTCGTTCATTGGACGTGCGCCATGGCCGCTCTCCCCACCGACGATCACCCAATGCATCCCTTTCAAATTGAGCGTTCCCAAGCATTCCAGAAGAGGCTCAACAGAGAGAAACCTGACTTTCGCCTTCGCGTTTCGGAGATGGGAGATACGAGGTACACCGTGCTTCTTGTTTTCAACACTGACGCCCCACCAGATATGAGAAGCGGAAGCCGCGAATGCCAAAGAACTGTTCAATAGCTTCGACATGCGATCGGCTCGCTTCGTGAGCACCTGAAAGGTGTGCCACGGAGCGTGCATCATGATTTCCGCTACCTGGATGATGTACGCCTCCGGGACCGCCGGATGGAATAGGTCGCTCATGGAATTGACGAAGATGCGTTTGGGTGTTTTCCATCGTAGTGGCTCAGCAAGCTTTTCCGGCACCAATCGCAGATCAAATCCCTGTTCATAAGGGTGGTTCGGGACGCCTCGAAAACGTTCCGCAAACACTTGGGCATAGCAGTGTTTGCAACCAGGACTGATCTTGGTGCAGCCGCGCACAGGATTCCACGTGGCGTCTGTCCACTCAATCGAAGATTTTTCTGCCATTGTTTTCGCCCTTCCTTCGCTCCTCAAGCTTACCCCCAATATGAGGGAGCCGCAAGGTGTACTGACACCTAAACGTTACCTGACCAACGCCGTTCAGAGCCAATGTTCCTCCGAAGGCGGTGCTCGAATGGTTAGCCCGGAATCTGGTCAAGTGAGTCAGTGAAGATCTCTAGCGCCTTTGACCTTGATCATGCCGGACAGGTCTCCTTCGTCGACAAGGACGAGAAGGCGTTTCAAGGGCATGCGTCTACGACCCATCCAGTCCAAAATGGTCAGCCCCTTGGCAGAGACGTGATCCCGAAGAGGCACTTTTATTTCAGTGCGCGTCAGACTTGCGAAGTGCAGCGGGATTTCGCAAGCCGCGCCAGCAATCAGATCCGGGATGGCGGTAAGATCCTCTATCTGGAGGTCACCCGCGTCACACTTCATTGTGCCGAAGCGAAAATGACCGAGTGCGTGTCCAACATAACCACCGATAATTCCTCCAAAAAGGGGCGTGAGATCGATGACACGTTGGTCGTTGGCCACAAAATCGTCGTTATCTGTCAACCAAAGCACGTCCTGTCCAGTCGAAGATAATCCTGCAATCAAGAGGGCACCCAGGTGCGCAACGAACGTCAGTTTTTGCAGAACTTGATTGGGCCATCCAGCGATGGAGGAAGGAAGTTGCTCCCTGTCTTCTACCGTTACGTTGAGCGTGCGGCTAACGCGTTTATTGACCAGAGCCGTTGTCAGGAGACCGGGAATATGATCGGCCGCAGAGAGGAAAGGTAAAAGCGCGAGTCGGCGTTGCCGATCGTTGAGAGCCTTATAGGACATTCTTCGATTGGCAGTAAGAAACCTGTCGCGAACAAGCTGACGTTCTTCGTTCCATTGAGCACAACTCTCCAGGCCTGCCACCAGGAACGAGAAGGTCTCGTGTGTAGCTGTCTTGTGCTGTCCACCGTAGTCGCTGGTCAGAATCAAGGATCGATGCGAGCTCAGGTCTGGCAACAGATCGACGTCGGCGATCTCCAGCTGACGGATGACCTTGTCTAAGCTGGAAGTGACACTCCAGTATGGGCTCACATTCTTATTCCACTTGCCCGAACTAAACGGTGTGAAGAGCATTTGCTCAAATCATACGGTTCCAGGACGTGCGGATTTAAGGTCACTTGGCACGCTCTGCACTTTAATACGAGCCATGCTCAGGGTGCCCCCTGCTGTCGTGCGAAGAAAATCCCGGCCCTCCAGCCATCGGTAACGAGAAGTCGGCTTCTCGGAACCGATCCGAGCAGATGCCATTCCGAGCGACGCCGAGACGAATGACCGGTACCCGGAGCATTCAAACTGACCCACTACCTGACCCAGTACCGTTCAGTGGCTCTCGGACGCGGCTTCCGCGGCCGGCTCGCGGCCCTTTACGCGGTCATATAGATACAGATCGCTTACCGTTCCCAGCGCCAGATTGTAGTAATCCGGCCGGCCTACGGCATCGGCCAACTCTTCCTGAAAATCGTGCAGCGCGCGCAGGCGGTCCGCCGTGGCGGCCACCTGGAGCTTGTCGGTCACCAGAAACTTCTGGTAGCCTCGGTCGACCAGCGACGCGATTTGCCCGCCAAGCAGATAGCCCGGCCCGGCCACATACGCGGCGGCTCCATCGGCCGCGCGGGCGAGTACCGCGCCACAGCCATGTTTGCCTACCTGCACCTGATTTGCGACCCCGGCGATCTGGGCGACATCAAATGCATGGGCACGAAGAAAGGCCAGGACGCTGTCGAAACCAGGTGCTGGAAGTTTTTGTTTTCGGCCCATACGGACTTTCAATTGCGATGTTTGCGGGAAGTGACGGAAGGAAACGGTTTGCGGCAGCCCGTCAGCAACGCTACACTTTCAGTATACCGTGCGCGGCGAGGGTCGTTTCCTGCGGGTAGGAACGGATGCGTTGTTCTAGGGGGGAGACTTTGCCGTCCCACCCTAGCCGCAAAGTGCGCGGCTAGAATGGGGCACCCGGACTTCTCGACAATACTCAGAAGCAGATCTCAGATACCGATGCCAACGCTGCAACAGTCCGAAGAGACCGCCGCCACCCGGCAATTGCTGGGCAGCAGCATTCTCGACCGCATCGGCAATACCCCCCTGGTGCGTCTGGACCGGCTCACGGCCCATCTGCCGGGCGTGCAGATCCTGGGCAAAGCGGAGTGGGCCAACCCTGGCGGCTCGGTCAAGGACCGCGCGGCGCGGGCGATGGTGCTGGCCGCCATGGAGCGCGGCCTGATCGGCGGCAGGAGCAAGAAGAGCCTGCTGGACGCAACCAGCGGCAACACCGGCATCGCCTACGCCATGCTGGGCGCGGCGCTGGGCTTTCCCGTGACCCTTACGATGCCCTCGAACGTCTCTCCGGAGCGTCGTCGCATCCTGGCCGCCTATGGCGCCACCATCCTGTGGACCGACCCGGCCGACGGCACCGACGGCGCCATCCGCAAGGCCCGCGCCCTGGCCGCTGCCGAGCCGGAAGCTTACTGGTACGCCGATCAATACTCGAACGACAATAACTGGCGCGCCCACTACTCCACCACAGCGAATGAAATCTGGCGTCAAACCCAGGGGCGGATCACCCATTTTCTGGCCGGTCTGGGAACCAGCGGGACCTTTGTCGGCGTCACCCGGCGGCTGAAAGAGCTGAATCTGCTGATCCAGTGCATTTCTCTCGAACCGGATTCGCCCTTCAACGGCCTGGAAGGCCTGAAGCATATGGCCTCGGCCATCGTGCCCCGCATTTACGATGCAAGGCTGGCCGACCGGAAAATTGAGATGGGCACCGAGGCCGCCTATGCCATGGCCCGCCGCCTGCCGCGCGAGGAAGGTCTGCTGGTCGGCATCTCCGCCGCCGCCGCTGTGGCCGGAGCACTGCGAATCGGTGAAGAGTGTGCGGCCAAGAATGAAGAGGCCGTCATCGTGACCATCTTGTGCGACGGCGCGGACAAATATCTGAGCGAACGGTTCTGGGAGGAATGACGATCACGATGGCCGCCACGACACTCCGCATGGAGCAGGCCCAATTCGACGCGATTCGCCGGCACGGGGAAGAAACCTATCCCCATGAGTGCTGCGGCGTGCTGCTGGGCCGTGCGGAAGCGGGCGCAAACACCGTCGTCGAAGCCGTGCCCGCGGGCAACACCCGTACCGATTCCGCCCACAACCGCTACAGCATCGCGCCCCAGGAGCTGATTCGCATCCAGCGCGACGCGCGCCGACAGGAACTGGACATCGTCGGCTTCTACCATTCGCACCCGGACCATCCCGCGCAGTGGTCGCGGACCGACCTGGCCGAGGCCCACTGGTTCGGCTGCTCCTACGTCATCACCAGCGTCGCGGGCCAGGTCGGGAGCGAGCCGGGGAAAGGCAGCGCGCGATGTCGGGCCACCGTGACCAACTCCTTTCTGCTGACCGGCGCCGGGGAAGAGGACAAGCGCCTCGAACCCCAGGCCATTGAAGTGGCCGCAGCCGTCAGCGCATAGGCCGGATGCCACCGAGCGCGAAGCTCACCTGGGTATCTCCTCACCGGCCAGTCGACGAAAAATCGTCCAGCCAGCGATTTAGAAAGTTCGAGGGATTCGCATCATGCAGATTCACATTCCCACCCCGTTACGTCCGCACGCGGACAACCAGTCTGTCGTCACCGTCTCCGCGAAAACCGTCGCGGAAGCGCTCACTTCACTCACGCTGCGGTTTCCCGGCCTGCGCAAACATCTGTTCACGGATGAGGGCAAGCTGCGCGCCTTTGTCAACGTCTATTTGAACGATGAGGACATCCGCTACCTCAAGCAGAAGGAAAATGCGCCGGTGAAAGAATCCGATTCGCTCTCGATCATTCCTTCGATCGCCGGCGGGGCTCCGGTGGCGGAAGCTCCCGCGGCCGCTCCGACGCTGTCGCCCGAGGAGATGAGCCGCTACTCCCGCCACTTGATCCTGCCCGAGGTCGGCGAGGCCGGCCAGCTCAAATTGAAAGCCGCGCGCGTGCTGTGCATCGGCGCCGGCGGGCTGGGCGCGCCGCTCACCCTGTATCTGGCCGCCGCCGGCGTGGGCACGCTCGGCATTGTGGACTTCGACGTGGTCGAGGCCAGCAACCTGCACCGCCAGGTCATCCACGGCACCAGCGACATCGGCCGGCCCAAGCTCGACTCCGCGGAAGACTCGCTGAAGGCGATCAATCCCAACGTAAACATCGTCAAGTACGAGACCAAGCTCACCAGCGAAAACGCGCTGCAGATCTTCCGGGACTTCGACGTCGTGGCCGACGGCACCGACAACTTCCCCACGCGATATCTGGTCAATGACGCCTGCGTGCTGTCCGGCATTCCCAACGTGTATGCCTCGATCTACCGCTTTGAAGGCCAGGCCAGCGTCTTCGCCACCGAGGAAGGGCCCTGCTATCGCTGCCTCTATCCGGAGCCTCCGCCCCCGGGGCTGGTTCCTTCCTGCGCGGAGGGCGGCGTGCTCGGCATTCTGCCCGGCCTGCTTGGCATGATTCAGGCGACGGAGGTTATCAAGTTCATCATCGGGAAGGGCGAGCCGCTTGTCGGGCGCCTGCTGCTGGTCGACGCGCTCAATATGCGGTTCCGCGAGCTGAAGCTGCGCAAGAACCCGGACTGCCCGGTGTGCGGCACACATCGCACGGTCACGAAACTGATCGACTACGCCGAGTTCTGCGGCCTTCCCTCGAAGAATGCTCCGCCCGCAACCGAGATCAACGGGGTGCCCCAGATGGAACCCGTCGAGCTGAAACGCCGCCTGGATGCGGGGGACAATCTTTTTGTCCTCGACGTGCGCGAACCCTATGAGTTCGCCATCGCCCAGATCGGCGGCCTCCTGATTCCGCTAGGCGAGCTGCAGCAGCGCGCCGGGGAACTCGACCCCAACCGCGAGACCGTCGTCCATTGTAAGGTCGGAGGCCGCAGCCAACGCGCCGCGGAGTTCCTGGCGCAGCGCGGCTTCAAAAACGTCCACAACCTGGCCGGCGGCATCGATGCCTGGTCCGACCAAGTAGACCGCTCCGTGCAGAAGTATTGATTTTCAGGTGCGACCCATTCGTCCTGGACTTTCCATAATTTTGATGGCATTGTTAAACGAACCCCTCGCCAAGAGGGGTTTGTTTTGTCGCCTTCATCCATACAATTGGGAGTGGATCGAGTGAAAAAATTCGTATTGATTCTACTGGCATGCTTCTGCCTCGCCGCCGTAACCCGCGCCGACACCATCATCGTTCGCGGCGGCTCCAGCTATTCCGGCCACTATCAGGGCAGAGCGACCATCCGCTTCACCGACACCCACGGAATCAAGTATCAGTTCCCGCAGCGCGATGTGCAGTCCTTGGTCTTCTCCTCCGCGCTCGATACCATCACGCTGCGCAGCGGCAACAGCTATTCCGGCCATTTCATGAATGCCAATCCCATTACCTTCGCCGGTTCGCAGGGCATTCGCTACCAGTTTCCCATCGATGACGTGGACTCGATCACGTTCGGCAGCGACGCCGCGCCTGTCGCTCCCAAATCGACGGAATTGAAGATCATCCCCATCGGCACCGACCTCACCGTGCGCACGGATGAGAACATCGACTCCTCGCGCTCGTATCCCGGGCAGCTCTACCGCGCCTCCATCACCAACACGGTGCTCGACAGCGCCGGCAACGTCGCCATACCCGCGGGAGCGCACGCAAAATTATTGATCCGCAAAATCTCCCGCGGAGGCAGGGTACACAGCCCCGAGTTGGTCCTCGATCTGTATTCCGTCGCCATCGATAACAAACAGTTTCGCGTCGCCACTTCAAGCGTCGCCGAAAGCAATCGTTCCGGCCTGGGCAAGAATCGCCGCACGGCAGAATTCCTCGGCGGCGGCGCCGCACTCGGCGCATTGCTCGGCGGAGTCTTTGGCGGCGGCAAAGGCGCTGGCATCGGCGCGCTCGCCGGGGCCGGCGGCGGCACCCTCACGCAGGTATTCACCCGCGGCAAACAAGTAGAAGTTCACGCGGAAAGCGTCCTGCAGTTTCGTCTGGCAAGAACCATGGTCCTGCGCGTAGCCCCATAGTTCCGGAAAATTGCCAGGAGCAGGCCAGTCTCCGCGTCGCCCGTGATTCGAGAGTAACCGGAAGCCTGGAGTTCCTCGCGGCGGTCGGTAAGTGCCTTGGCGATTTGCCTTCAACTGACAATGAAGAGCATCAATATATCGACCAGACGCCGGGCGACGCAATTTCCAGTAAATGGCGGTCGGGATCCCGAAAGTATATGCTTCGGCCACCCAAATCCCATGTGCGCTTCTCTTCGATAGAGATTCCATTCTCTTCAAGCCATGCTTCCCATCGCGTCAACTCGGAAGCTGGAATCGCGAAGGCAATGTGCAGTTCTCCGCATCCATCGTGCGGCGAGGGGATGTGAATCGAGCCTCCCTTCTTGAACAGCAAAAGGATCTGACGTTCGCCGGCCTGCATCGCACAACCGCGCTCTCCGAAGTCGCTTACTATGCGAAAGCCGAAAATCTTGGTAAAGAACTGCGCTGAAGCGGCCACATTCTTGACATAAAGAGAGGATTCGAGGAGTCCATCACACTTCGGAGGCATGTCGGCATTCTCACATATAGCGGATGCGCGGGGTCAATAGCGCCCGGCTCGCAACTCTCGGTTAGCGTGCCGCCATATGAAGATACATGCGATGCACTCAACTGTGGCTTCATTTTTCTCACGAAAATCAAGCTGGCGTCAGTTCGCGCCAACAGTCCAATGCACTCATCGACGGGCCATTGGTTCATGTTCCTGGCGGATCCTCGGCAATCCAGAAGCTGACCCACGGCGTAACCGATCTACAGCTTCCACTCCGTACTCCAATCAATGGAGGGGCGCAGTTTCCATGCTGCTGCGATCAGCCCGGCCAGCAATAGAAAGCTGACTATCACCACCGCCGGCCAGAACTCCCAGCGACGGATATGCAGCAGCCGCTCCGCGTACCAGAAATACGCAATCAGCAACAGCAGCCAATTGCGCGCCGCGCTGCGACCGGCGCGCAACGCCAATGCCAGGCAAAAGATGAGCAGCAGAAAATCGTAAATCTGATGCTTGAAGCAGAGCAGGCTGGCGGCCGTCAGGCAGGCGAGCTGAATGCGTCCATCGACATGTTTGCCCCGCACAAAGAAATATGTCGCGACAACCACCGCCAAACCGACCCCGCAGAGATAGGGAACAGCATCGACCCAACCGGCGCGTGATGCCAGATAGAAGGCGTCGGGCACGGCCTGAAACAATGGCGGCCGCCGCACCGCAATTTCGCTTACCGCCATCATGTTCGCCAGGCCGGGCGAGACGTTGCCCGCAGCAGCGCAGCGAAAGGGTTCCAGCAGCAGCGTCCAGGAGGGTGTTCTGAGCCAGACGTAGAAAAATAAAAATCCCGCCAGCGGCGGCAGTGCACTGCAGAGCAGCAATCGCCAGCGCTGTTTGAGCAGCAGAAAAAAAGCCAGTACCGGCGGCACGCTGTACTTGGCCCAGGCCACGCCCAACAACAGGCCGCGGCCAGCGGCGGACGATACCAGCGCCCACAACGCCAGCGCCGCCAGCACAAGAGCCGTCACCTGCCCGTTGCCGACGGTTACGCGAAAGGGCGTGCCGGTGAGTACCAGGATGGCGAGCAGCCACGCTCGCCGCCCATTGAGTTCATAGAGCTTCGCCACCCATCTGCAACTCAGCAGAACCAGAGCGATGTTGATCGCGGCCCACAGCAGCTTGGCCGGCAGCAGCGGCATCCAGCCCAACGGCAGCATTGCCAGGTACAGCTCATGCAGATAATTCGGCACCTGGTTCAGCAGAATGCTATGGCCGGGATTCCCTGCCAGGTATGCCGCCCACGGGTCGATATGGCTCGCCAGAAGCCGCGCCGGGCTCCATTGCAGATCGAGCGAATGAAGAATGCTGTTGCGAATGCCGTCGGCCACGGAGACCAGCGCCAGCAGCGTGCCCAGCCATAGCACGGGCCGCGACAAGAGCCAGCCCAAACCCGCCGCCGAGTCGCGATCGGTCGCGTCCATCTGTTTGGGAGTCGTGTTCATGGACTGCTGGCAGTGTACTCAAAGCGTGCGCCGGCACGACTTGAGGCAAGAGCAAGTCGTGCCGTCTCCGGTGTACAACGGGACAACCTCCCGAATCCCGCGAGGAACCGCAGGTCCCTCCACTTCGCTACGCTACGGTCGGGATGACAACCATTTTGGTGGCGCGGCATGTCCACAGCCGCTCTACCGCTTTCCCATGGCAGTGAGAAACAACTCCGCCCGCTGTTGCACGCTTACCACCGGCGTGGGCAATGGCAGCCGGCTGCCGGTTTCGATCAGCGGAACCAGGCGGTCGAACTCCGGCCCGGAGTGCGCACCGGTTAAGGCGATGCGCACGGGATGGAACAGCTCTTTCCCCTTGACTCCGGTTGCGGCTTTGACTTCGTTCATCGCCTGCTTGAATGCCTCGGCGGTGATCGGCGCGGGGAGCGCCGCCACGCGCGCGGCGAAGTCAGTCAGCACGGTGCGCGCGGTTTCGTTCGCCAGAACCGCGGAATTCTCCGGGTCGGCCATCGCCGTGGCCGGATCGAATAGAAACATGGAGCGGGCTTTCTCCGGCAACTGGTCGAGTTGGTCGACCGCCGGGACAAACAGCGCCAGCACCTGCCGGAACCAGGCTTCGATGTCCGCGTCGGGTGCTTCCGGCAGCCAGTCTTTGGCTACAAAATACGGTCGCGCCAGCTTCGCCAGCCGCTCGGGTTCGGTGAGCTTTAAATAGTGCCGGTTGAGCCAGTGGAGCTTCTGAAAATCGAAGATCGCGGGTGAGGGTGTGACGCGCTCCAAGGAAAATTCCTGCGCCAGCTCCGCCATGGTGAAGGTTTCCCGCGTGCCGCCCTCCGCGCCCCAGCCCAGCAGCGCCAGATAATTCGTCAGCGCCTCGGGCAGAATGCCCATCTCGCGAAAGCTTGCGATCGACGTCGCCCCGTGCCGCTTCGACAGCCGGGCCTTGTCCGGTCCCAGGATGGTCGACAGGTGGGCAAACTCCGGTACCGGCCAGCCGAAGGCGCGGTAAATCGCCACCTGCTTGGGCGTGTTCGACAAATGGTCGTCGCCGCGAATCACATGTGTGATCCGCATCAGCGCGTCATCGACGGTGACGACGTAGTTGTAGACGGGCATTCCCGAAGAGCGCACCAGGATCGGGTCGGACACGGCCTCGGCGGCAAACTCGACGGAGCCGCGAACAATATCGTGGAAGCGGATCGGCTCGACGCCAATTTTCAGCCGCACGGCGAACTGTTCGCCCTGGGCAGCACGGACGGCGCTGTCCTCCGGCGCAATCGTCCGGCATCGCCCGGAGTAAACCTGCGGCTGGTGCGCGGCGATGGCCTGCTCGCGCTCCGCGTCCAGTTGCTCCGCAGTGCAGAAGCAGCGGTACGCCGCCCCTTTGGCCAGCAGCCTCTGCGTGTATTCGCGGTAAATCTCCAGCCGCTCGGACTGGCGATAAGGGCCAACGTTCGACTTGCCGGGAGCGGCGGAAACATCTGGACCTTCATCCCAGTCCAAGCCCAGCCAGCGCAGGTCTTCGAGCAGTTGCGTCTCGTACCGCGTCTCGCTGCGCTCTACATCGGTGTCTTCAATTCGCAGAATGAAGTCGCCGCCGAAGCGGCGTGCGAACAGCCAGTTGTAGAGCGCTGTCCGGGCATTGCCGACATGCAGCATGCCGGTAGGCGAGGGAGCGAAACGGACGCGAGGTTTGACATCGACCATGAACTTCGATGGTAGCAAGAGTCTTCCGGGTGGGAAGACCGTTGTTGTGCGGCGGGAAACCCAGGTCTCAAAATCGAGACATGGGGCACCCAGACTTTCTCGATCCCACCCTTCGCAAAGAGCGGGGAAGGATGGGGCACCCGCAGTTTCGCTTGCTATTGCTTGTAATGCTCCCATCCGCCGGGTGGGAGAGGGCGCTGGCGCGTGCGGCCGTTCAACTCCTCGACCAGCACCACGCGCGGCCGGTTCGCACGCCGAGTCCGCATTTCCCCAATGCAGGCGATCGCGACCCCAGCGATGCGCCGGGGAACGCGCATCTTCGGGGGCGCGGTAAACAGTAACTCGTAATCATCGCCGCCATGCACCGCTTGATCCAGATTCTGCGCCAGGGGATGAACGGGGATCGCCCCCGCCTCGATGACAGCGGCCAGTCTTGATTCCTCGCAAAGATGGTCGAGATCGGTCGATAGCCCATCGCTGATGTCGATGGCGGCGGTGGCGCGGCGATTTTTCAAGAGCCATGCGCCCACCTCCAACCGAGGCTCCGGAAAGAGATGCGGATGGGCTCCATCCTGCATCGTTGTATAGCCGCGAAAGCGACGCGGCGCGGCGGCCAACCTCGCCAGCTCCGCCACTGCCCCGCCCAGCTGCCCGGTCACATAAATCCGGTCGCCGGCCCGCGCGCCGGAGCGCAGCAGCGCGTGACCGCGGGGAGCGCTGCCCAAGAGAACAATATCCGCCAGGGCGAGGCCAGAACGCTGCCCAGAACCCGTCGGCGACTCGGCGGTATCGCCTCCGGCCAGCGGGACGCGATATTTTTCCGCCAGAGCGAAAAATCCTCGAAAAAACCGGTCGCGCCACGAGAGCTGCCCGCGGCGACGCTGTACCAACTCCACCGGCAGCGCCAGCGACAGGAAGGCAGCCAGCGGTTTCGCCCCCATCGCGGCCAGGTCGCTTAGCCCTCGGGCCAGGCAGCGGTGGCCCACCGACTCCGGCGGGTGCCAGTCCCGGCGAAAGTGGACGGTTTCAAGCGTAAAGTCTGTCGTCACCAGCACTTCCTGGCCACGTGGCGGAGTGAGGACGGCGCAGTCGTCGCCCATGCCCACCCGCACCCCGGCGGAGGCTTTATACTGAGAACGAAGGGATTCGATCCATTCTCGTTCGCCGGAGATGGAGCGGAGTTTCGGCATCCATGTCAGAATACAACTCAGATCTTCTGGGGTTCCCGAAGTAACTTCCAATCGGTAGAGGAGTGTTGCCTGAGCTTCCCGCCCATCTTTCGACCCGATGTTCGCAATTGACGCCCGTTTTCCCGTTTGCTAGGCTGATGCCTCAGCAAAAAATTATGTAGTACCCGCATCGCCCCGGATGCAACAGGACCGCACGCGAAATTTCCGGGGCCCAGCGGATGTCCGGGTGCCGGGCAGTGCGAAAGGAAGCGCAGCCTCATGCGAAATCGCCATTACATCGTCTATGTAAGCCGCGACAAGAACGGCCAGTTGCGCAAGATCCCCATCCCGATGCGCTACGCCTACGTGTTTGTTGCCGCGGCGGTCGTCGGGCTGTTCACCATCACCGGGCTGGCGGGCTCCTACGGAAGAATGCTGGTGAAGGCAGAGCGCTTCAACCACCTGCGCAGCCAGCAGGTCGCGCTGCGCCGTCAATATGGCCAGTTGGAACAGGACGCCAAGCAAAAGGATTTGCAGGTCGCGTCGCTGGGCTCCCTGGCCAGCGAAGTTTCCGCGCTGTACGGGCTGCGGCAAAGCAAGCTGGTCGCGGCCAAACGGAGCGCGCCGGTCAGCTCCAGTACTCCGGTTGACGATGGCTCCTTTTCCAAATCGCTGAACCGCTTCTACGCGCTGCGCAACACCGCTCTTTCCGGCATCGCCAGCCAGGCGCTGGCCTCCGGGCTGCACCCCGCCTCCACGCTTACCGACTGGGTCAGATTGGCCGACGCGCCGTCGTTGTGGCCGGTCATGGGCCGCGTCAGCAGTTCCTTCGGCGAACGCATCGACCCGATGGGCGCTGAAGGAGGAGAGGGTGAGTTTCACCGCGGCATCGACATTGCCGCCCCGGTCGGCACGCCGATCCACGCCACTGCGGACGGCGTCGTCGCTCGGGCAGGTTGGGGAACCGGCTATGGGCGGGAAGTGGTGCTGAACCACGGCCGCGGCATTACCACCCTGTATGCCCATATGGAGGCGATCGCGGTTCTTCCCGGCGAGACGGTCTCGCGCGGCCAGGTGATCGGCTACGTCGGCGTTTCCGGACACACCACCGGACCGCATGTCCACTATGAAGTACGCATCCGCGGAATCGCCGTCAATCCGTACCGGTACATGCGCGAAACCGTGGCCCAGTTGACGGAGACCACCGTGCCCGTAGACGCGGGCAACTAGAGCGGTTCGCCGTTGCCGTAGGAAATAGCGGCTAAGCCGCCCCAGCGAACTCCTCTCCGAGTCTTCGGGGAGCGTCGCTGTTCCTCATCGATTCGGCTATGGCTGAGTGCCGCCCGGTGTCGTACCCTGCTGCTTCAGCAGGCTCTTTACCAGGCTCACCGGCGCCACCGCGGTCAGGATCGCGCGCTTGCCCTTCTGCTCGATTTTTACCCCCGCCAGCAACGCATTCCATTGCTTCGCGCCGGCCTCATTCGGGCCGGTTGAAATCTGTGCCGAGCGCAGCATTCCCAGCGCCAGCCGCGCCACCTCCGCGGATTGCTGGGCGGCCCGGGCGGAAGGCGCAATCTCTTCCAGGCGAAAGCGTATTTTTCCCAGATACCGCACCGAGGCGACAAACGTGGCATTCACCGGCAAGGGCAGCGGCAAACCGAACACGCGATACTGATGATCGCCGGCAAAGGGCAGCCCCAGCGCGCCAATTCCCCAGGCGTCTGAGAGCAGCGGGACCTGGGAATAATAGCGCGACAGCAGTGTGTCTCCGCTGAACGGCGAGGCCGAGGAGTGATAGCGATCGATGATGGAATGAATCTGCTCCGCGGTCGGCGTATTCGAGACCGCGACCAGGTCGTAGCCCAGGATCACCACCCGTACCGTGCGTCCATCGTGGGCGATCGAATAGACAAGGTGGCCGGCATAATGGCTCTCTCCCGCTTCGCCGCCGGCCTGTGCTGCCAGATACGCCGTCAACCGGGGGGCATCGAAGCGACCGCGGAAGACCTCTGAATACGCCACTGACCCGTTGGGGCCGTCGGGATTGGGCATGCGATGGACGGCGAAGGCGACCTCGTCAAGATCGCGCTCGAACTGGACCCCGGTGGCGTCAATGAATGCCTGATAGCTGGGATCGTGGACCACCGGATGGCGGTCGAAGTGGGTGGCGGCGCGCAGCGGCTGCAGGTTGAAGTAGACGATGGCGTCGGCTTCCGGCAGCAGCCGGGCAACCTCCGGCGGCGCCTTCTTGCGCAGGTACACCGTGACCGCCAACGCCGCCAGAACGGCTGCGACCACAGCAAGACTGATCCAGGTGCGTTTACGCATGGGGTGGAGCGGTCCTCATGCGGCGATCGCCAACGCGGTAGGAACAAACCGCGCCAATGGGAGGAAACCAGGTGCGGGTACTTCGGCCAATGGGGTCTGTCATAGTTCGGGAACTACTGTTCTCCAACTCGCCACGCAAAAGAAATCGAATCAGGCTGCGCGACGAATGTGATTATGAGAATAGCACCGATCGTTGGCGGAATCCGCGGATCTACCTGTGCCAGAGTCCTTCCTGCAGTGGTACCCGCCTCCTCCTGGAGGTGGAACCCTGTAAACAGGAGCGAGCGGAAGCCGATCCGAGTCCCGAGTGGCCGGATTGCACAATCTTTCATCCCATCCTAAATCGCACCGCGTCTTTCTCCTTGATGCCCGGCACTCGACGGGCGGCGCGAGAACCCCATATTCTGAAAGCTGGCATCCACAGGAAAAACTCACATGAGCACAGCAGCAGATTCCATTCAGGTCAAACTGCCCGACGGCAGCGAGCGCGTCGTCGCGCGAGGGACCACGCCCTATGACATTGCCCACAGCATTTCTCCGCGCCTGGCATCCGCGGCTGTCGCTGCGCGCATTGCTCCTCTCGGCGCTGAAACTCCAGTGTCCGACAAGGAAGACGCTCCCACAGAAGCCGCCATGTACGCTGCCGAAGACGCGGCCGCCGAGCGCACCGTCGATCTCTCCCATCCGCTGAACGAAAGCGTCTCCCTGCGTCTGCTCACGGAAAAAGACGAGGAATCCCTGCGCGTCGTGCGCCACTCCGCCGCCCACGTGATGGCCACCGCCGTGCTCGAACTCTTTCCGGAAACCAAGCTCGGCCACGGCCCCGCCACCGACATCGGCTTTTTCTACGACTTTTACCGCCCCACCCCCTTCACTCCGGAGGACCTCCAGAGGATCGAAGCGAAAATGGCCGAAGTCGCCCGCCGCGACGAACCGTTCGTTCGCGAATGGGAGCCGCGCGATCAGGCCCTGGCGCGATTCAAGGCCGAGAACGACTTCATGAAGATGCATTTCGTCGAGCGCTTCACCCACGCCGGCGAAAACGTCTCGCTCTACCGAAATGGCGCCTTTGTCGACTTCTGCCGCGGCCCGCATGTGCCCTCCACCGGCCGTGTCAAGGCGTTCAAGGTGCTCAGCCTGGCCGGGGCCTACTGGCTGGGCGATGAGAAAAATCCTCAGCTCCAGCGCATCTACGGCACCGCATTTTTTTCAAAGAAAGAGATGGATGAGTACTTCGCCCGCCTGGAAGAAGCGAAGCGCCGCGACCATCGCCTGCTGGGCCAGCAGCTCGACCTGTTCTCCATTCAGGAGCTCGCCGGCGCCGGTCTCATCTTCTGGCATCCCCGGGGCGCCATGGTCCGCAAGCTGATGGAAGACTGGATGCGCGAGGAATGTATCCGCCGCGGTTACGATTTGGTCTATACGCCGCACGTCATGCGGAAAGAGCTGTGGAAGGTGAGCGGCCACGAGGGTTTCTACGCGCAAAACATGTACACCCCCATGGAGCTGGACGACGCCGACTATCGCCTCAAGCCCATGAACTGCCCCGGCCACATCCTCATCTACAAAAACACGCCGAAAAGTTATCGCGACCTGCCCGTGCGCCTCGCCGAGCTGGGCAACGTCTATCGCTACGAGCGCTCCGGCACCATGCACGGCCTGCTGCGCGTACGCGGCTTTACCCAGGACGACGCCCACATCTTCTGCACCCCCGAGCAGATCGAGGATGAAGTGGTCGCCTGCATCGACTTCGCCGAGGCCGTGCTGAAAACCTTTGGCTTCGCGGAATTCAAGGTCGAGCTTTCCACCTGGGACCCCAAGGATCGCCAGAGCTACGCCGGCACCGATGACAAATGGGCCCTCGCCATCGCCTCGCTCGAGAACGCCCTGCAGCGCAAAGGCATTCCCTACAAAACCATCTCCGGCGAAGCCGCGTTTTACGGGCCCAAGATCGACATCAAGCTGGTGGACGCGCTGGGTCGCCTGTGGCAGTTATCGACCGTCCAGTTCGACTTCAACCTGCCCGCCCGCTTCGATCTCGAATACGTCGGCGAAGACGGCGAGCGCCACCAGCCCGTCATGGTCCACCGGGCATTGTTCGGCTCGGTCGAGCGCTTCTTCGGCGTTCTTATCGAACACTACGCCGGGGCCTTCCCGCTCTGGCTGGCCCCGATCCAGGTTGGATTGGTGCCCATCAGCGAAAAACATCTCGAGTACGCGAAAAAAGTACAGCAGCAGTTACAAATTGCCGGACTGCGCGTCGAACTCGATAGCCGCAACGAAAAAATGAACGCTAAAATTCGCGATCTGGCCCTTCAGAAAATCCCCTACATCTTAATCATGGGCGACAAGGAAGCAAGCACGAACGCGGTCAGCGTCCGCACCCGGGGCGAGGGCGACCAGGGTTCCATGTCGCTGAATCAATTCATCGCAAAAACCGGAAAGTTGATTGAGGAAAAATCGACAGCGCTAGAAACCGCGTAGCAGGGGATACAGGGATGTGAAACGGAGAAGGACGCCTTGTGTGACGGACAGGCCGAAATACCTGATCAGTTAATTTGCCAAAAGCGCGTTTTCATTGAGCCTTGTCCTCCACTTTGTCCACCACTCTATAATGAGTTGAACTTTCGAACAACGGAAAGGCCACATGAGTAACCAATTCTCGCCCGAGAATATACAGCGAATCTTCGGCCATGAAGCGGCTGAAGACGAGAACGTGGACCGGCTTCGGGAGTACTACTTCAAAACAAAGATATTTGATCAAATCAGAGCGGCCTTGCCTCTCCGCATCCTGGTCGGTCACAAAGGCATGGGGAAGTCCGCATTATTCAAGGTCGCCATGGAGGAGGATAAGGCGGCAGGGCAACTCCCGATATTGCTCCGCCCTAACGATGTCGTAGGAATCGAACCAGAGGCCGGATTCTTGACTCGCATTAAAGATTGGAAGTACGGTCTCCAGTCAATTATCGCGCAAAAGAGTTTCGATACCTTTGGCGTGAAGCAAGAAGGAAAGATTGGAGATGCGCTTCATACGGCGGGCAAGACGCTCGGATTTATCAGGGACACCATTCAACCGTATAGCGAATCAAGGGTCGATCTCTCCCCGACAGAAAAGGCTCTCATCACACGATTTCTAAAAAAATCAAGTATTACCATCTACGTAGATGACCTTGACCGCGGATGGAAGGGCCGACCGGAGGACATCCAGAGCTTATCCGCGCTGGTGAACGCACTACGTGATTTGTCAAATGAGAATGTCGGGCTTCAATTCAAGCTGTCTCTTCGATCCGACGTCTACTTCATGCTTCGCACATCCGACGAGTCCACTGACAAGCTCGAAGGCTCGGTTGTGTGGTTCACTTGGTCAAATCACGAAATTCTTGCACTTTTGGCGAAACGAATTGAAACCTTTTTTGGGAGAGAAGTGGATGAAGACCGCCTACTCGCAATGACCCAACCGGAACTCGCAAAATTTCTTCTGCCCGTGATGACAGCCACGTTTCGGGGCCTGGGCAAATGGCAGGAAGTACCAACCTATAAGGTGCTCATGTCGCTGATTCGGAAGCGTCCTAGAGATCTCGTCAAGCTTTGCTCTCTAGCTGCGAACCACGCCAGGGAACATGATCGAAATATCGTTATAAGTGAGGACCTCCGGTCTGTTTTCGAAGAATACTCGCTCGGAAGAGTGCAAGACACGATTAATGAGTTCAGATCGGAACTTCCGGAAATCGGACACCTTATCCTGAATATGAAACCTAATAGGATGGAGCGATCGGCCCAGGCTGGATATGTTTATACGACCGGACAACTGCTCGCAAAGATAAACAACATCATCAGGTCCCAGGGACAGTTCGCGTTGGCGGGCAAGCAGAATGTTTCCGCCAAAGACCTTGCGCAATTCCTTTATAAGATCAACTTCTTGACGGCACGGAAGCGAATGCCCAATGGCGGCCTTGACCGCAAATACTTCGAGGAAAACAGGTATCTTTCGAGCGCCTTCGCTGACTTCGGATATGACTGGGAGGTCCACCCTGCATACCGGTGGGCGCTTCAGCCGGAGGATATCCAGGGAATTTTCGAATTGCTCGAACTGAATGATACCTAACAAGGCCGTGCGAGCCACTGTCCCCTTGGGGCATAGTGTGTAGAGGTCTCGCCCGGCGGCGTTTGTCCTTACGCGAAGACGACAATGATGGTGCCTAGCCGCGTTGTACAAATGACCCTTTACGCAGCATTTGACTCCATTCGACAAGTTCCAGCCCGAAGTCGGACCTGCTCAGGGCCAAATCCCTTACGACTTCACTTTCTTCGAAGGCTCCTCCTTGCCGGAACGGTTTCGGATTTTCCGGCAGGCACGTTAAAACCTCAGCCGCACCGCCAGTTGAATCTCCCGCGGCGTGTACGTCCCGGTGCTGTTGGCGTTCGTCACCACGCCATAAGTCGGGTTGAACTCCAGATACGGATGCGCCGCCGTCGAATCCGACGGACACCCTTGCGTAAAGGGCGTCGAACAGACATTGTAGCCGAGTGTATCCACGTTGGTTACATTTAGCGTGTTGGTAAGATTGAACGCCTCCGCCATCAGCTCCAGAGTCGCCCCATGCCGCAGCGGCACGCGCCGAGTTACTCGCAGGCTGGTCGTCTGCGTGGAGGGAAAGCGATAACTGTTGCGTTGGATGATGTTCAGCCGCGACGGCCCGCCCGCACCGTTGACGCCGAAGATCGCCCCGCCCGGCGCGCTGCCGCCCACGCCCAGCGTATACGGCAGGCCCGTCTGCCAGGCCACCACCGGCGCAATTCCCCAGTCGTTCACCGCGTACCCAAGCCATCCGCGCTTGTGCCAGCTCGTCCACAAAGACCCGTGCACCACCAGCCGCTGCCGCACATCCGTGTTCGAGTTGCCATACTCGAGCTTCATATTGTTCGGTTCCAGGATATTCGTCGGCGACTTATACAGATATACGTTCTGGTGGTAGTCCAGAGCGTGCGCGAAGGTGTAGTTCATCCCAAAGCTGAGATTACGGCCGGCGCGATGGTCGATCTTCAGCACCCCGGCGTTGTAGTTGGAATTTACATTGCTCACCAACTCGGTGATGTTTCCATATAGATGGTTCGGGCGCACCGAGGTATAAAGCGGGGTTACATAGATCGACCCTTGCTGCAGCGGGCTTTCTTTTCCCAGCGCCGGGCCGGGAATGTCTACGGTGTAACGGATCTGCCCCACGGTGGCCTTGTCGATGTTGGTGTCGATGTAGCTCGGCAAATGTCGCCCCTGGCTTGTCAGGTAACTCAGAGAGATGATCGTCTTCTCTCCCACCCGTTGTTCCAGGGTGAAATTCCCTTGCATCGTCTCCGGCGCCTGGTAGTTGCTGGCGAAATAATATGCACTGGGCAGCGAACCTTGGGTCGATCCCGTCGGCGCGTGGAACAAAATTCCCGGGAACAGCGGCGCTCCCGGCTCCGTCGAGTAGGAGTAGCGATAGGCCCGCTGCGTGTCTGGCGACCCCGAAGCCGTCAGTGCGGAGAATAAGGACCCATTCACGATGCGCCCATAGAACAACCCGTAGCCCGCGCGCACAACTGTCCGGCCATTCCCCAGAACGTTCCAGGCGATGCCAGCTCGCGGAGCGATGTTGTTGCGGTCGTCCGGATAGTTCGCCGTCTGCGGCAATTGCGGATTGATCAGAAACGGCCGCGGTACCCGCTCATACTCATACCGCACCCCGAGGCTCAACGTCAGACGATGAAGCAGGCGCCACTCATCATTTGCAAAGCCCGCGAAATCGTTTGTAGTGATAAAAAATCCCGGCGGCCCAAAGGTCTGTGAAAACCCCGTATAGGTATCCACATAATAGGTCGAGGAGGGCGGTCCCAGCCCATCGACGGCATGGTAGTAATCCGCCAGAAAATCCGCGAACGCATGGTAGCTGTATTGCCCCACGCCGCCGTACAAGTTATCCAGCAGGTCCTCGTTGCGGTCCCAGTCCGCCCCCACCTTAATGGTGTGGCCTCCGGCTACCCAGGTCAGCGTGTCCGCAATCTCCGCGCGATGCTCGTCGGGATACTCCGGCCGCGGCAGCTTCGCCGGATTGCCCAGCACCATGCCCTCGCCACGCGCCCCACCCGCGATGGTGATCTGCGGTGCCAGCCCATACTGGTTCCTTGCCAGCGGAGCTTCTGCGCCCGCCGCTGCCGGACTGGTTTCGCGATCGATCTCCCGTCCCAGCTGCACGCGAATCTCGTTGCTGATGTTCTCGGTCAAAAACGTCGTCAGTCGTCCAATAAACCAGTCCACGCTGACATAGTCATTGCCCAGGCTGTTCACTCCGTATTGCGTGGAGCTGTGCGTCTGCACGCCATTGGGCGAACTCCAGCGCATCCGGTTATAGGAGAGCGTCGCGTGATTGTGCTGGTTTATCTGCCAATTCAGCTTGGGAAAATTCAGCGTCTCACTGCCGGTGCGCGGCGCCTCGCCCGTCAGCGTTCCAATCAACTGCAGGCCTGTCTGGTACTGCTGCACGCCGGTACGATACGACGTCAAATCGAGACGGTCGTACATCTCGCATGCACCCTGCGTTGCCTGGTACTGAAACACGTTCGCATAGATCGCGTTGCTCACATTGTAGGGTGGAAGGTTGGCGCAGGTGATTCGAAATCCCAGGTAGTTCCCTGCTGGGATCGCCGCTAACGGCTGTGCGTAAATCGCCGCCGGGTAGCCCACGCGCGAAACCGCGGGAAAATCGCGCGTCACGTGTTCGAAGGAGTAGAACCAGAACAACCTGTCCTTCACGATCGGGCCTCCCACGCCAACGCCCATCTGCCGCCGCATATCCAGCGGCCGGTACGCGTTCGTCTCAAAATCGTCGGTCGCCGCGTTGAAGCGGGTCAGCGTCGTATACGGATTGGTCGCCCCCAGGCCGCTGTTGCGCTCAAAGAAAAACACGTCGCCATGCAGCGCATTCGTGCCGCTCTTCGTGACCGTGTTGATCACGCCGCCGGCGGATCGCCCATACTCCGCGGAGTAGTCCGCCGTGTTCACCTGAAACTGCTCGACCGCCGCCATGCTGATCGAGTATGGCGCCCGTGTCCGTCCCCGCTCCTCGGAAAAGAACGCCTGGTTATTGTCGGCGCCGTCGATGGTGCTGTTGTTCATCAGCACGCTCACGCCGCGAAAGCTCAGGCCCTTTCCTTGCGGCCCGCTCACCACCGCCGGTGTCAGCAGCGCAAAGCTGCTCCAGCGGCGGCTGTTGGAAGGCAGGTCGAGCAGTTCCATCTGGGTAATGTTGGTCGCGATCGAAGGATAGGTCGCCTGCAGGAATGGCACCACCGCCCGCACGTGGATGGTGCTCGCGGAGGCACCCACTTCGAGCGTCGCATTCAGCGTCGTCCGCCGCCCCAGCTCGATGACGACATCGGTCGCCGTATTGGCCGTGAACGCATCGGCCGTAATGTCAACCGAATAGGTGCCCGGCGGTAGACTGGCCAAGGTATAGTTGCCGCTTCCGTCGGAGTAACCGATAAACTCCGCGCCCGTCGCATGGTTCAGCGCCACCACCCGCGCGTTCGGCACGACCGCGTGCTGCGGATCGTAGACCGTTCCCCCCAGCGTTCCCGTAGTCGACTGCGCGCGCAGCCAGCCGCGCGCCAGCAACATCAGCAGGCACAGCACCATGGCAGCGCGCCCGCGGGGGAAAACCAAGCGCAGCATCGAATCTCCTGAGAAATCTCTGCCGCTTCAGGCGAGTCGAGCTGCCCCGCGACGAACGAGCGACCTGGGTGCCGCACCCTTTCGCGATTCCGGCGAAGCGTGGGGCACAGCTTTCAGTAACTGTGGTACCGAGCGTTACACTGAGAGTAGCGCGATTCCTTCGCGCCGGAAAGATTTTTCCCCGCCCATGTTTATCGATGAAGCACGGATCAAGGTCAAGGCCGGCGATGGCGGCAACGGCTGCATGGCCTTTCGCCGGGAAAAGTTCGTCCCTCGCGGAGGCCCTTCCGGCGGCGACGGCGGACGCGGCGGCGATGTGATCCTGGAAGCCAGCCAGAGCCACAACACCCTGATCCACTTCCGCTACAACCCGGAGCACAAGGGCGAGCGCGGCCGCCACGGCGAAGGCTCCAACTGCTCCGGCCGCGAAGGTGCCGACGTCATCCTCAAGGTTCCCGTCGGCACCGTCGCCTACGACGAAACCACCGGCGAGCTGATCCACGACTTTCAGCATCCCGGCGAGCGCATCGTCCTTTGTCACGGCGGTCGCGGCGGCCGCGGCAATCAGCACTTCGCCACTTCTACCCACCAGGCCCCGCGCGAACATGAACTCGGGTTTCCCGGCGAGGAGCGCCTCGTCCGCCTGGAGCTGAAACTGCTCGCCGACGCGGGCCTGGTCGGCTACCCCAACGCTGGCAAATCTACGCTCATCTCTCGCATCTCCGCCTCCCGGCCTAAGATCGCCGACTATCCCTTCACCACTCTCGAGCCCAATCTCGGCGTGGTCACCGTCGGCGAAGCTCCGCACGAGGAAAGCTTCGTCGTCGCCGACATTCCGGGCCTCATTGAAGGCGCGCACCTGGGCGCAGGATTAGGCGTGCAGTTTCTCCGCCACATCGAACGCACCCGACTACTGGTCCATGTCGTCGATGTCTCCGACGCCAGCGGCCGCCCCGACCCGGTGGAAGACTACAAGGTCATCGAGGCGGAACTGAAAAGCTTCGGCCATGGCCTGGACGAAAAGCCCCAGATTATCGTGGCCAGCAAAATCGATGTCGCCAATCCCGACAAGCTAAAAAAATTGCAAACCATGGCGAAGCGCAGGAAGCTGCAGCTCTACGCCATCTCCGCCGTCACCGGCCAGGGCATCGACCCGCTCAAGTACGCATTAGCCGAACGAATCCGCACCCTCCGCGAAACACAGGCCGAGCCCCAACCCTCCCCGGCCGCAGCCGGCTGACCCTTCCCCCTGCATCCATAGCGTCTCGCGCCGAAATCATGCCCTCCCAATAGAAGGCATATCGCTGTCAAAGTCCTGTTCTCGCCATCTGGGCCTCAGTGTCCGGTTTGCCCGCGACACTCCCTGAGTCGATGACCAGCGTAAATCGCGTTTCCGATTTCCCGCAAACGGCCTTAGAGAGATTGATGTATAAAATGGCACTGGCTCTCCAGACTGCGAAGATGGACTGTCTTCTCCTTGGGAAGACAGGTACTGGGAGGAAAGAAACATGCAAATTCATTGGGTGATGGATGGACCGAGCGGTGCTGGTCATAGGTTCCGTATGGGTTCTCATTTCACACTGAAGTCAGGAGTGCGTGGGTTGGGCGTCCTGCTCCTCGCATTGTCATTAGGCGGGGTGGCGTGGGCACAGAGTGGTCCACTTGTGCTGGTGCGTCCAGGGAGAGTGATTTCGCTGGAGCCCTACGCTCCGAACATTCTGCGAATCACGATGAGCACGGACAAGGTCGCCGCGACCGCCGCTCCGGGATACGGCTTCGTGGCAAAGCCGTCTGCGGCTGGATGGACGCACGAGCGCGATGCGGAAGGCGACGACGTATTCCGATCGGCACGAATGGTAGTGCGTGTGGCACCAGGAGATCGTAAACCTGCGGAACTGCCGCAACCCATGCCGCTGGATTCTCTGAATCGTCAGTTGCGCGAGCATTATTTTGGAAGAGGAAGCTCTCCATATGCCCCGCATCACGATGCCTTACTGGTGACAACTACGGATGGCAAGGTGCTGCTGCATATGCGTACCTGGACGATGGCGCCGGAAAGCGTGGAAGTAGCGCAAGCACACCCGGCCGACAAGGGATACAGGGTGGCAGCCATGTTCGACTCGCCCGCGGACGAGCACTACTACGGCCTGGGGCAGCAACAGAAGGGCTGGATGGATCTGCGCGATCACCAGATTCGCTGCTGGCACGACTATGGGGCAATTGGCGGTGAGGACGTGTGCGTACCGTTTATGGTTTCCAGCCATGGCTACGGACTGGTGTGGGACAACCCATCCAAGACTACGATCGATCTGGGATTCAACGGTCAGAACGTGTGGTCGTCAGAGGTTGGAAACCGGGTATCGTATTTCGTGATCGCGGGGCGAACCAGCGATGAAATCTACGAGGGCTACCGGCTGCTGACCGGTGTGACCCATATGCTTCCGAGGGCGGTTTACGGGTACATCCAGAGTAAGGCAATTTACGCGACGCAGGAACAACTTCTGGACGTGGCGAAGGAGTATCGGAAGAAGAAGTTGCCACTGGACGTTATGGTAGTGGACTTCCTCAATATGACTCGACAGGGCGAAATGGACCTGGACCCGAAGCGCTGGCCCGATCCGGCGGGGATGAATCGGGAACTGCACGCGATGGATGTAAATACGTTATTGAGCGTGTGGCCTCACTTCGCGCCGGGGACGCGATACTACGACATGTTATTGCGCAAAGGCTGGCTGGTTCATACTCCGGACGGAAAGCCGGATATGGGCTCGATGAAGAGCGTTATCGGACCGAACATCGACACAACCAACCCGGAGGCGGCGAAGTGGTTCTGGGAAACGATTCGTGACCGGTATATCAAACCGTACGGGTTCGATTACATCTGGCTGGATGAAACGGAGCCGGACATTGACCCAGCGAAGGATGTGTTCTCGGTTGGCTCGGGGACACGCTTCTACAACGTCTATCCGCTGTTTCACACGGCATCGGTATACGAGGGCTTCCGGAGAGATTTTGGAGACAGCCGGCGGGTCATGATCCTGGCGCGGGCCGCGTACCTGGGCGCGCAGCGTAACGGTACGGTGTTCTGGTCGAGCGACATCGTTTCGACGTGGGACATGCTGAAACGCTCCATTCCGGCGGGGCTCAATTTCACGGCGAGCGGGATGCCCTACTGGGATACAGACATCGCAGGTTTCTTCTCACCGAGAATACCAGCCGACTATCGTCCAGCCCACCCGCCGCTCATTGATGGATCCGATGCGCGCGAAACGATTGGAAACTACCAGGATTACCCCGAATTATTTGTGCGTTGGTTCGAATGGGGCTCGTTTCAGCCAATCATGCGGGCCCATGGCGAGAGGATGCACAACGAAGTATGGTCGTACGGGAAGCAGGCGGAACCGATTCTGGCGAAGTATCTGAAGCTGCGGTACCAGCTTCTGCCGTACACCTACTCGGTTGCCTATCATAGCTACCAGACCGGCGCGCCATATATGAGGGCGCTCTTCATGGATTTCCCGGGAGATCCAAAGGCTGCGAATATTCCCGACGAGTACATGTATGGCCCGGCTTTCCTGGTTGCTCCCGTGACCGAACAGGGCGCCACACGCCGGACTGTGTATCTGCCGGCAGGATGTGATTGGTACAACTACTGGACCAACGAGCGGCTGCGCGGCGGACAGACGATTGTGGCGCATGCCCCGATCGATACGCTGCCTCTGTTCGTGAGGGCGGGAAGCATTGTGCCGCTGGGCTCAGAAGTGCAGAGCGCGCAGCAGCCGCAGACGATTGCGTCGATCCGCGTGTACCCGGGAGCGAATGGAACGTTTACCCTCTTTCAGGACAACGGAAAGACGTACGCCTACGAGAAAGGTATCGACTCCGTCACAAAGTTGACTTGGAACGATGCGACGCATCAGTTGACGCACAAGGGTGGGTCCGCACCTGGCAAGCTGACCGAGGCAGCCGTGGTGGTGATCGGCAGGTAGGCGAAACGAGTTCGTAATCCGACGACAGCGGTCGCCCCGACCCGGTGGAAGACTACAAGGTCATCGAGACGGAACTGAAAAGCTTCGGCCATGGCCTCGACGAAAAGCCGCGAGTGGTCGTCGCCAGCAAAGGCGACGTGGCCAACCCGGACAAATTAAAAAAATTGCGAACCATGGCGAAGCGCAGGAAACTGCCGTTCTACGCCATCTCCGCCGTCTCCGGCCAAGGCATCGATCCGCTCAAGTACGCATTGGCCGAACGCGTCCGCGCCCTCCGCGAAATCCAAGCCGAGCCGCAACCCTCCGCCGCAGCTACTTGACCGTTCCCCGCATCCGTAGTGTTTGGCCGTCGAAATCATGTCCTCGCAACAAGAGGCATAGCCCTGTCACCGCCCAATCGGACTAGAGCCAAGTCTCCCTGGCCAAGCACCGCTCCTCCCGAGCTCTTATCAATAATGCCGTCTCCGTCGGTTTCTAACGCCGAAATGGCGGCGGCATTATGCTCAGTCAAGCTCAATTTCTACGGCAACGCGGACAACACGATACTGAGCAATGGTGCCGCATGTTGCAAGCGACGGATCAAACAAAGCAAGGTTCATCCCGGTACTCACCGAGCTGCGGTATATGACCCCTTGGTATCCGCACTTCTTGATGAACTCGCATAAGTATTGGCTCGGGGTGTAATCAATTGCTGCTGACTGCGGAATGACGGGGCGCGTAAGCTCATTTCCCAGACGCTCCAAAAACGGCAGGTCATTTCGCATGCGTCCGATATCATCGGCATCGGCCAACAGGAAAGGAGACACCGTCTTTCGGGGGGCGCGAAGGTCGACAAGCTTCAGGGTTGTCGGTGTCGTGAAGTCCGCGACGCAAGCGATTTCTCCAGGGTGCGGACGGATTTCTGAAATGGCCGTGTCGTGATCTGATCCGAGATAGAGACAAGGTATACCGGCAGGGTTCGCACGACCATGCGATGCAATCCTCTTGGGAGGTGCGCCCATCTGGTCTACCGTGAAAGGCACGTCTTCAAGGCGAAGTCTCGCTCTGTACCACAAGGTCGGAAGCTCGTCTACATCGAGTTCGAGCAAAGGGAAGAGCGCCTCAAGCCGGTTTCGATCAAATACTTTCTCAGGAAAGTAGCGATTGTGATACATCAACTCATCGCGCAGATTTTCCCATTCACTCAGACGATCTGCGGTGGGGTCGTTCGCCGGCGCGAACGTTTGACGCGCAATTTCCCCGTCATCAAGGATCTCGCTGAGTAAGTCTTTGGCTCGAGAGTCATCCATCCGCGGGTGTTGGAACAAGGCCCAATCTTCGCGGAACCAATGAATGAGAAGCTTGCCCGAGCCGTCCGGACGGTAAGCACTCACCAGCAACTCAAAATACTCTGTAAGCTCCTTCGGCTCGATGACGGAGACGTCGTCAGATTCGCAATAGGAACAGCGTCCAGTTGCCACGGAACGCGAAGGGATGATGCTTCTACGAAGATAGCGATCACCAAAGCATTCGGCACAGCAATTCATCGCAGCCTATATCGCTTTGCCGAAGTAGTGGGCCAGTGTTTCGATATGGTGGTTCATCGACAATTTCTTGACATGACCCAGGCCGGGAAAGTGGCCATCTTTATGAAGTGTTCTGAATTCTTGTACAGCTTTAGTTTCGAGGATTTTGGAATCAGGTTTGTTCAGAACATTCATCATTCTTGCGAGTGCTTCCGCGAATTTTCCGGCTGGGTCTTTGGGAGTGTCCTGGCGCTCTGATAGGAAGTGATGAATCCACATCTCGTCTTCCTTGTCATTGTCGATGAATGTCAGATGTATCGCAATCGCGTAGGCGGGGCCGCCGCTCTCGCTGAATTCATCTCCGACAATCAGAAAATCACCAAAGCCGTCCATGCCTTCATCCTCAAAGGTGATGTGAAGGTCCGAGAACTTTTCAAGAGGTTCATAGTCCCGATTGCGCTTGCGTTCGAAGCCATCACGCAGCAAAACGCGGTGCCCACCTTTGAAATGTTTTAGGTACAGCTTTCCGCAATATCGCTCAAAGAAGACGTGGCATTGGTCCTTGGTGATTGTTCCCAGGCCGTCTGATAGCGCCTTCGCTTCTCCAAAGCCTGCGTGAATGAGGACGGGGGAATGCGAAGAATGCTGCTCAAAACACTTCAGCGCCTCGGCTGTGCTCGTGTCATGTTTGAGAAGAATTCCGGCTGAAATCCCGGGCATATCCGAGAACTTTTCCTTCAGCAGATAACTTAGCTGTGTGCCCGCACCGGATAGATCGCCGTGATGCGGATTGACGATGACGACTGCGCGACCGTCCGCCTCAACGACGGCATTAAGCGATTTGTTCAAGCCTCCCAGTACATCGCGGACCGGCTCGACGATTGGGCGAAAACCTGCCTCGCTGAGCAGGGGAGCCATCTCTCGAATAGTCAAAAGGTCAAATTGTTTGCCGCGAAAGTAGGGATGATACATGCGTTTAGCTCCACCCCATCGCGTCCTGCAAGCTGGAATTAACAGCTGTCACAAGACGTTCGTGATCCGCTTTCCGTAGCGGGATCGACAGCGCCGCAGTCTGAAGGGAGCGTGGGAGCTGGTTTACTAAAGTCGAAAGGGGCAGGAGGTTTCGCGTTCGTTTCAGGACTCTAACCATCTCTGTATGGGCCTGTATAGGGGCTAGCTTGACGAACTTTTCACGTAAGACTGCGTGCAAGGCCGTGTTGGGCACAGCAGGGATCGTCACGCCAAGGGACGACAGGATCATTCGCGCTTCGGCGGTCCTGATTGAATCGAAGATTGCGCTCGGCGACGTGCGCTCGGGCTGATCAATGGCTTCACGCATGGGTGAGATTTGGTGTCGACTGTTGAGCCGCAGAATGCCAACGAAATCTGGCACTGTCTTCGCTACAGCTTGGACATGGCTCTCAGCAGCAATTACATACACTTTTGCAAACACGGTCGCGTAGGTCGTTACCTGGCGCTCAAGCCTGCTGAGAGAATCTCTTTCAGACTTGATCTCGTAGACCTTAGCCGTGCCGTTCAGGATGACGACATCAGCCTTGCATTCACCGACCCGAAACTCATTCATCATTGATGCAGTCTGAAGAGAATGTGTGCCGAGCAAGATATTGTGCGTGAGGGCGGCCTTGTAGATATATTCATGCCGGTATCCCTCGCGCTTCAACAATGCGAACGCCGCATCGAACAACGCAGATACGCACGCGGAGGGCGACAGAAAGCTGTGCAGACGGGATTGGCTGGCAAGCCTTGCGAACAGGGGAGAGCGGCCTTTTTTCGCCATCTCCTGAACGACGCTCGACGAAAACAGCCTTGAAATCGCAGCCAATTGCTCGGTTCCGAGGTCACTCATATTGCTCACCCGACCTGTGTCTTCATGCGCTGCTTGGCCTCCTTTGATTCTAGCCCACTTCAGTCCGGCCCTCCCAGGCAAATAGCAGAATCAGATCCTCTAGTTTCAAAGACATATTTCAAAGGTTCGAGGCCGCTCAAACGATCTCTGGCGACCCGCATGTGACGAGAGATGTGAAAAATCCAGACGTGACCTGTTTAGCCGAAAATCCCTTTTGACTCCTAACCAGCGAACCGGTTTCCTCCCTCATTGCCGCCCCATCCCGCCGAACCCCATGCCGTACCATAGCAACCATGCAACGCATTGCATTCTTCGGCGGCAGCTTCGATCCTCCCCACCGCGGCCATCTTGCTATCGCGACGGCCGCTGCCGACCGCTTTGCGCTCGACCAGGTTCTGTTCGCGCCCGTGGCCGCGCAGCCGCTCAAGCGCTCCGCCACGCCGTTTCTCCATCGCTACACGATGACGGTGCTTGCCACCCAGGCCGACCCTCGCTTTGTCCCGTCGCTGTTGGACGCTCCACAGGCCGAATCGCAAGGCCCAAACTACACCGTCGACACGCTGGTCCGGCTGCGCGCTTCCTTTGCGGAGGAGATCGAGCTATTCACATTGCTCGGTGCGGACAGTTGGCTCAACATTGCCCGCTGGCACGAGGCCAGCCATCTGCTCACTACGTCAGATTGGATCGTCGCCGCGCGTCCTGGTTTTTTGCTCGCCGCCGCCGCCCAGGCGCTTCCGCCCGGGATCGTCGCCGAGCAGGACGCGGTGCAGGCTACTCTGCTGCTGCATCATCCGGGCTCGCGCGTTACACGCGTCTACTTTCTGCGCGACACCCATGAAGACATCTCCGCCACCGCGCTGCGGAACGCCTACAATCACGACGTTACTCTCATCCCGGCGCCGGTACGCGACTACATCCGCAAGACCGAGCTCTACCGCGAACGCTAACCAGGCTCTATAACGGAATGTTCCCGTGCTTCTTGGGCGGATTCTTGTCCCGCTTGGTGTCCAGCATCTCCAGCGCGCGGATCAAATGGCGCCGCGTCTCGCTGGGCCGGATTACCGCATCCACATAGCCGCGCTCGGCGGCCACATACGGGTTGGCGAAACGCTCGCGGAACTCCTCCACTTTTTCTTTCCGTGCCTCAGCCAGAATTTTCAGCTTGTCTTCCTCGGTAAACGGACGCCCTGAAGGCCACACCGCCTGCGCCTGTCGCGTCGCCTCTTCCAGGTCGCGCCGGTAGACGATATTCACCGCTCCCTCCGGGCCCATCACCGCAATTTCCGCCGTGGGCCACGCCAGGTTCAGGTCGGTGCGGATGTGCTTGGAGCTCATCACGCAATACGCGCCGCCATAGGCCTTGCGCGTGATCACGGTCAGCTTGGGCACCGTCGCCTCCGCATAGGCATACAACAGCTTGGCGCCGTGGCGGATGATGCCGCCATGCTCCTGCTGGGTGCCGGGCAGAAATCCGGGAACATCTTCGAGCGTGATCAGCGGAATGTTGAAGGCATCGCAGAAGCGGACAAACCGCGCCGCTTTGACGCTGGCGTTGATATCGAGCACCCCGGCCAGAAATGCCGGCTGGTTGGCCACCACGCCCACCGAACGGCCATTCATGCGCGCAAATCCCACAACGATATTGCGTGCGTAGTGCTCGTGAATCTCAAAAAAATATCCATCGTCCACAATGCGATGGATGGCGTCCTTCATGTCGTAGGGCTGGTTGGCCGCCTCCGGCACCAGCTTGTCCAGCTCGCGGTCGGCGCGGTCGATCGGATCTGTTGTAGGTTTGCGCGGCGGGTCTTCCAGGTTGTTTGAGGGGATGAAGGTCAGCAGTTCGCGCAGCATGGCCAGGCATTCGGCGTCGTCGCGGGCCATCAGGTGGGCCACGCCGGAGGTGGCATTGTGCGCGGTTGCGCCGCCCAGCTCCTCCTTGGTCACCTCCTCGTGCGTAACCGTTTTAATCACGTCCGGCCCCGTCACAAACATGTAGGAGGTCTTGTCCACCATGATGGTGAAGTCGGTGATCGCCGGCGAATACACGGCCCCGCCGGCGCACGGCCCCATGATGGCCGAAAGCTGCGGGACGACCCCGGAAGCGAGTGTGTTGCGCAGGAAGATGTCCGCGTAACCAGCCAGCGACACCACGCCTTCCTGGATGCGAGCGCCGCCGGAGTCATTCAGCCCGATCAGAGGCGCGCCGACACGCATCGCCATTTCCATCAGCTTGACGATCTTGGCGGCGTTGGTCTCGGACAGCGATCCGCCGAAGACGGTAAAGTCCTGCGCGAAGACGAAGACGACGCGCCCGTGGATGCGGCCATGCCCGGTAATGAAGCCGTCGCCGGGCACCTTCTGCATCTCCAGCCCGAAGTCCGTACAGCGATGGGTGACCAAGCGGTCGGCCTCCTCGAACGTGCCTTCGTCGAGCAGCAACTCCACCCGCTCCCGCGCCGACAGTTTGCCATCGCGATGCTGCCGCTCGCGTCGCTCCGCTCCACCGGCCTCTTCCGCCAGCGCATTGCGACGCTCCAGTTCAGAGAATTTCCCTTCGATGCTCATCAGCAATGGATTATAGAGAAGAAGAGGGTATGGCCGCTGGCATGGCAGACAGATCGTCTCTGCATCGTGGGTCCGCACCTCGCTCGCCCAGCACAGCCAGGTGGACAACCTCAGCTATGGCTATTTCTGGTGGCGCTACATCTTTACCGTGAAGAAGCCTCGCGGCACACACAGGTCGTCATCCCTGCCGCGCGAGGCAACGGAGGACAAAAGATTTACATTGCACCGCAGTACACTTGTTCGCCGTTCTCACCGCCGGCGGCTACAACGCAGCCTGGACTCCGCCCAACACCATCATGGAGACGATCATTCTCCCGAAATTGATGACGAAGGTTCCGACCAACAACCAGACCTCCACGTTGCGGACAAGTGGATTCCTCTCGGTTGTCCAGTCGCGACTCGGCGATTTTTCATCCATTGAATAGCGACCACGCCGGGGGCTTTACTTCCGTGTTGCCGACGATCCGACCGGAACACGAACCGATGCGCCTCAATGAGTGCATTGCCCTGTTTTCGCCAACAGATCGCGGTGATTCAAGTATGGTGATTTAGACTTGTCCCAATCCGATAGGTGGAGCGAGTGACTGTGACTGTCCGGCAAGGACCGATAAAATTGCTGAAGAAGAAGGTCATCAGGTTTCTCAAAATTCTTGGCCCCGGCGTTATTACGGGCGCAGCCGATGACGATCCATCTGGTATTGCTACCTATTCTCAGACCGGTGCCCAATTCGGATTTGGTCAGCTCTGGACGGCGCTCTACCAGATTCCCCTCTTGCTCGCGGTTCAGGAGGCGTGTGGTCGCATTGGCGCAGTAACAGGCAAGGGGCTTGCCGGGGTTATTAAAGATCACTACGCTCGTAAGATCCTGATCGGTGTCGTCGTTCTGGTGGCGATTGCCAATACGATCAATATCGGCGCCGATATTGGTGCGGTCGCGGCATCGGCTCGGCTCGTGGTGAATCTGCCATTCTGGTTGTTGGCAATTGCAACAACTGCGTTGCTGGTAGTGTCGGAGATTTTGGTTACATATGAAACCTATGCGAAATGGCTCAAGTGGCTAGCGCTGGCGCTACTTTCCTATCCGGCTACGGCGCTTATTGTGAGGCAGCCGTGGAAGGAAATTCTGTATGCGACGGTGGTACCGCATATCGAACTGACGTTTGCCTTCTTCTTCATCATTACAGGTGTCTTTGGAACTTCAATTTCACCCTACATGTTCTTCTGGCAGGCTTCGGAAGAAGTGGAAGAAGAAAGAGCGGTGGGTATGCGGAATGGACCTGGCGGCAAACCTCAGTTGCCGCGGAAATATATACGCAATATGAGGATCGACACGCTGGTAGGTATGGTTTCTGCGGAACTTGCGCAGTGGTTCATCATCATTACGACGGCGACAGTCCTATTCAAACATGGAACGACGACAATCAACACCGCTGCGGATGCAGCCAAGGCTCTGGAGCCCCTGGTGCAGTCGTTCCCCAACTCCGGGCAGCTGGCTAAGGACGTTTTTGCGGTAGGCGTGATTGGGCTGGGGCTGCTTGCAATTCCGGTTCTGGCGGGTTCGGCGGCATATGCACTCGCTGAGGCCTTCGGCTGGAAGGAAGGCCTATCGAGAAAGTTTAAAAGGGCGCGGGGTTTTTACGGCGTCATCATACTGTCGATGCTCATAGGCTTGCTGCTCAACTTCATTGGGATCGATCCGATGAAGGCTCTAGTCTTTACGGCGGTTTTGAATGGTGTCGTTGCTGTGCCGCTGCTTTTTCTGATCGCGAGGATCAATGGTAGCTCGAAGATATTGGGTGAGCATCAAGGTGGGATGCTTTCGCGAATGTTCGTCTGGATCACTTTCGGAGTGATGGGGCTGTCGGCGGTCGCTCTGTTGTATACGCTGGTGTTTCAGCATCCTGGGCATTGAGCTTTTGTGCGGGATATCGATCAGGATGTTCATACCTATCCGGCCCGAAAAATCTTATCCAATTCACGATCGGCAAGCCGGAGATAGTGTCGAAGATTGCAAATGAGGGACGACCATTTTGCAGGGTCGACGTAGCTATCCCCTGCAAGGAATTCCCCGCCCCGCATCAGTTTGCTTCGGAACGAGGAAGTCTCGATGGAAGGCTTGGCGCTATCGAGGAATCACTTGATGACAAATCGCCAATGCGCTCATTGATTTTCGTACAAGCTCAAAAATGTCGCGTTGCTTCCGAATCAGGGACAAGTCGGAAGCAATTCTAGCCCGGCGCCTGCAGGCGATTCGCCCATTGAGATTCATCGATCAAAACAAATCAACCGGAGCGCACCCGAATCAGATACGCATGGGCATGATGATGTAGCGATAGCGGAAGTCGTCCTGGGCGTCTTCCGGGCGGACCTGGCCGGCGGTCTGGGCGTCCTTGAACTCCAGCCGCACTTCGCTCACATCGCCTACGGCCTTCAAAAAATCCACCATGTAGGACGAGTTGAAACCGATCACCAGTGGGTCCATGCTGTAGGGCGTTTCGATGGTGTCTTCCGACTCGCCCGCCTCCGCGGATGAGGAGGAAATCTTCATCTCATTCTGCTCCAGGCGCACCTTGACGGCGCCCGAGCGCTCGTCGGCGAACTGGGCCACGCGCTGGATCGAGGAGAGCAGGTCGCTTGTCCGGACAATGACAAAGCGATTGTTGTCGCGCGGCAGAACGGCCTCGTAATTCGGAAACTGCCCGGTGAGTTTGCGCGATGTGAGGACGCGGCTGCCGACCTGAAAATACAGCGTCTGCTCATCGTCGGCAAAGTCGATGAATTCCTCGTCCGTATTGGCCAGCAGCGACTGCAACTCCTGCAAGGCCTTGCGCGGGACCAGCAGGCGCTTTTCACCGCTGACGGCAAGGTTCTCTCCGGATTTTTCAATGTGCGCCAGACGATGCCCGTCGGTCGCCACCATGGTCAGGCTGCCGGTCTTTACCAATAGCAGCGCGCCGTTCAGCGTATAGCGCGATTCCTCATTCGCCACCGCGAAGATGGTCTTGCCGATCATGGCGCGCAGTGTCGCCGCCGGCAGACGAATCGCGCCAGCCGAGGGAAACGACTGCACCTGGGGAAAGTTCGCGCGCGCCATGCCGACCATCTTGGTGTTGGACCGGCCCAGGCGAATCTGCACCCAATGGTTCTCCATCAATTTGATCGTCAAGTCGCCGTCCGGCAGCAGCTTGATGTAGTCGTACAGCTTGCGCGCGGGAACCGTGCAGGCGCCGGGCTTCTTCACCTTGGCCTCGCAGGAGGTGCGGATGCTCTGGTCAAGGTCGGTCGCAGTAATCGTGAGACGATTATTCTCGGCCTCCAGCAGAAAGTTCGACAGGATGGGGATGGTCGTCTTGCGCTCGACGACGCCCTGGGTTGCCGTCAGTTCGCGCAATAGTTGCTGGCGGTTCACACTGATTTCCATCGCAGTATTTTCGGCCACGGTCTTCTCCGGCTGCACTTCGAGGGTTGGCATTTCCATCTCTCTCTGTTGAATCTTCTACACCAGGGAGCACAGTACGGCGAAACGCGCTCGATGGTTGTGTTTCCAATTGTAGAGATAAAGCGACGGAGAACGGAAAAATCCTCTGCGGAAAAGGGGGTCTTTTTCAATGAAAATTGGGCGTGAAGTCGATGCGGTCCTTTGCGCCGCACGCCGGGAAGAACGGCTACTGGAAAAGCATTATTCAAGATAAATACAGAATTAGTAGTAGCAGTAGATGGCGGTGGGAAAGTGTACAAAACAGGTTTAACCCATACTGGTGCGGGGGAGAGACATGCCCTGTTTTCTAAAACCGGGTTGTGGGGAACTGGATAAGCGGGAAAACCGGCGCATGCATCGCGGGGAACATGCCGGTTCTCCATATTCTCCACATGCAGGCCGGAGAGGCCTGTTGGTTTCTCAGCCGGATTGTGCAAAGCCAGTCTCTGAGCGCTCGAAACAAGGCCCAAGCGAGGGAGTGAAATCCACAATCGACAAACTAGGAGAAATTTTGGATATTCCAGGACAACGGTCCTATTCGGGGTGGGGAAGAGGTGCGAAAAGAATCTACTTGGCCGGTGCAATCCCCAGTTCGCGGGCTACGGTCCCATCGTTCAGCATCTGGGCGGCCTGCGTCAGCGTCAGCCCCGGCGGCGTACGTTTGTAGTGGCTGGTCTCCTCCTCCTCCTGATCGCCGATGTCCTTGAAGAATAGCGCGCGGCCGACGATGTGGACATGGGTCTGGGTGATCTGCCATTCGCCCGGCGCGATCTGGGACTGGATGACCTGAAAGGTGCCACCTGCCCGCAATTTGCCCAGCAGACCCCAGCCGAACTCGACCGTCTTCGTCAGGGTGCCGCTCAACATCTTCAGCCGCTTTTGTGCCGCGTCCACCACCATCTCCCCAGCCATCGCGGCATACACGCGGGAGGCGTAGGTGGGCGGCTGGAAGGCCGGATTGGGCTTGAAGTGGAGCGTGATTTCGCCGTTGAACTCGCCGGTCTCGGTCCACAGGAATCCACTAGACATCATTTTCATTAGAGAGATGGCCTGCTGGTCGTCGTGAGTGCTGTTCTTGTGCTGCCGGGTGCGGGCGCCAGGATCGTTGACCAGGCTATCCATTTTGACACGGTCCTGCTGCTGTTCTTCCGGGGTAAGGGGCTGGCCATTCATCAGGATCGTCTTCGAGAGGGTGGCCTCGGCGGTGTTGACTTTCAGTTGGACCGTGTCTTTTGCCGGCGATTTGTAGGCGTCCCGATACATCCATTTGGTGTGATCGGTATGGTTCGCGTTCAACTCGTTGTAGATCACATCCTTTACCAGCTTGTGGGCGGCAGCCGACTGCGCCCGGGCCGAAGCGGAAATGACCAGCAGAAACGCAGCCAGAACAATGAGGCCGGCTGCCTGGGAACCAGACCGATGAGAGAACCAAAAGGAAGGTACAGAATCTGTGCCACTATGTTTTGTCTGCATAATGATTTATGTTCAAAAATGCTGCAATCGCTCCAAGTTTGGATGCTGAGGATGGCGCCAAGCGTGGCCCCAGCCAAACAGCCCTTCCATTGTTGGACGCAGGTACGGATTCCTCGCGAAAGCGGTAGCCCGACATTTTGCTCCGACGCGCACTCGCGTTACGATACGGTCGCTTTCGAAGAGGCCGTGGACCAGCTTTGGTACCAGTTTTCCCGTGTCGTCAAAGTTCCCCTGTCATGCGCCGGCCGGGGACCCAACAGCACCTGGTAGAGTTCGATGTCTCCGCGGCGAAAAGCGTCCGCCGAGCCCGCCATATAGAGCAGCCAGATACGATACGTGCGCTCGGAGGCATAATTGAGCACCGTCCGCGCATTCTGCTGCAGGTTCCCCACCCACATTCGCAGCGTGCGGTCGTAGTGGCTGCGCAGGCTGTCCACGTCGCGCACTTCGAACCCAACCGACTCCGCTGTTTCCAGCACCTGGCCCAGCGGCACCAGCTCGCCGTCGGGAAAGACATATCGGTTGATGAAGGAATCCTTCGAAGGAGGCGAGGTGGCCGAGCGGGCGATGCCGTGGTTCAGGAACACACCGTCGGGGCGCAGCATTTTGAGCGCGATGGTGAAATAGTCGCGCAGGTTCTTCAGGCCCACATGCTCAAACATGCCCACGCTGGCGATCTTGTCGAAGCGCTCCGGCAGCTCCGGCATCTGGCGGTAGTCGCGCAGCTCCACTTTGCACTTGTCCCCCAGGTCCGCATGCGCAATGCGTTCCGCGGCAATGGCCGCCTGCTCCTTGCTTAACGTGATGCCGTAGGCCTCGGCGCCGTGCTGCGAGGCCGCGTGCAGCAGCAGGCTGCCCCAGCCACAGCCGATATCGAGAAATCGGTCGTTGGCGCGCAGGCCCAGCTTCCTGCAGATCAGCTCCAGCTTGTTGGTCTGCGCCGACTCCAGGCTCTCCGACGGATCGCGGAAATAGGCGCAGGAGTAGGCCAGTGTCGGTCCCAGCCACGGCCGGTAAAATTCGATCGGCAGGTCGTAGTGATAGCTGATGGCGGCGCGGTCGCGGGCCATCGAGTGCCGCGGGCCATGGCGCAGCAGCCGCGTAAAGTCCGCCGAGTGGTGCCAGATGGTGCGCAGAATGCTGTAGCGCGAGCCCGTGGGCCGCTCGAGAATATAGTGGACCACGGGAAAGACGGCGAACAGATCGCCTTCGACGTCCAGGTCACCGTCGATGAAGGCCTCGCCCAGCGTTCTTTCGGTCGGGTCCTCCATCAGCGCGCGCCAGGCGGCGGCGGTCTTAAAGATCAGCGTACACTCGGGCGGCCGGTCCGCCGAGGAGCTCCAGTGCCAGCCATCGGCGCTGCGCACGGCAAAGGTGCTCTCATGGAAGTCGCGAAACAGGTCGTTGAAGACTTTGGTGCGATAGGCATGGTCCAAGGCAGAAGGCATATCGTTCTCCCCCCTGCCAATACAATAATCAGATATCGGCGCCATCGCAAAACGCGAACGGTCGGGGCATCCTGTTTCCTGCCCATAGGAGGAGCAACAGAGCGAAGGAATCGTTTGCCTTCGCGCGCGCCGCGGGAAAACTCTCACCCGGCGCTGGGATGTCGCACGGATCTGTCATCCCCACCGAACTCCGCATAGCGGACGATGCGGAGGGACCCGCGTCGCTCCCTGGTCCGGCGAAGCGAGCGTCCCATTCTTCGTGTTCTTTGCCGAAGGTGGGGAAGGGGAGACAACTGCACTTCTCATCCCATCATCCAAACCCAACTGACCGATAAATGCGCGAACAGCCAGTCTCGATCGTTTCCTTCGCCTCCTTCGCCGCGTCGAAGATAGCCCGATGAAATCCACTGCGCCCTCATCCTCTGACAAGGAAGTCGCAAGAGCGGTAGCCACCGGTATCGTCGGTCTGGATGACATTCTCTACGGCGGCCTTCCTGCCAATCATCTCTATCTCATCACCGGCGACCCCGGCACCGGCAAGACCACGATTGCCATGCAATTTCTGCTGGAGGGGATTCGGCGCGGCGAGAAGTGCCTCTACATCACCTTGTCGGAGTCGAAGCGGGATCTCGAGGAGGTGGCCCGCTCCCACGGCTGGTCGATCGACAAGCTGCCCATCTTTGAAATGATGGCGGAGTCCGACGAGCTTAACCCCGAGGCCCAATACACCGTTTTCCATCCCGCCGACGTGGAGTTGGCCGACACCGTCGCCTCCGTCCTGCGCCGCGCCGACGAAATGCAGCCGACCCGCATCGTTTTCGACTCGCTCTCCGAGCTGCGCATGGTGGCGCGCGACCCCCTGCGCTATCGGCGCCAGATCCTCGGCCTGAAGCGCCACTTCGCCGGCCGCGACTGCACCGTCCTGTTGCTCGACGACCGCACCGCCGACGGCAATGACCTGCAGCTCCAGAGCATCGCCCACGGGGTCATCATGCTGCAGAGCCAGGAGCGCGACTTCGGCATCAAACGCCGCCGGCTGGAAGTCCGCAAAATACGCGGCGCCCGTTTCCGCGAGGGCTATCACGACTTCAACATCCACACCGGCGGCGTGGTCGTCTATCCCCGCCTGGTGGCGGCCGAGCATAAGCCCAAGTTTGAGAGGCATCTGGTTCTCAGCGGGGTGCCCGAATTAGACAAGCTGCTGGGCGGCGGGATCGATTCCGGAACCAGCACCCTGCTGATGGGTCCGGCCGGCTGCGGAAAATCCACCATCGCCGCTCGCTATGCCGTCTCCGCGGCGGATCGCGGCCACCACGCCGCCATCTTTTCCTTCGACGAGTCCACCGGCACACTGCTCAAGCGTTGCCGGGGTCTTGGGATCGACCTCGAACCGCACATCGACTCCGGCCGGGTCTGCATCCAGCAGGTCGATCCTGCCGAGATGTCGGCCGGCGAGTTCATCTCCCAGGTCCGCGAGGCCGTCGAGCAGCGGTCCGCAGCCGTTGTCGTCATCGACAGCCTCAACGGTTTCATCAACGCCATGCCGGGCGAGCAGTTTCTCCTGCTCCAGTTGCACGAGATGCTCTCCTATCTCAACCAGCTTGGCGTCGCTACCTTTCTGACCTTGGCGCAGAGTGGGTTTCTCGGTCCCCAGATGGTCAGTCCTGTCGATGTCAGCTACCTTGCCGACACCGTCCTGCTCTTCCGCTATTTTGAGGCGGCGGGGAACGTCCGGCAGGCCCTCTCGGTGGTGAAGAAACGCAGTGGCTCGCACGAGCGCTCCATCCGCGAGCTGGACTTCCATGGGGGAACGATCAAGGTAGGGGAGCCCCTCGTCGGATTTGAGGGAATCCTGACCGGGAATCCCGTGTTCACCGGCAAGAAGGGAGAATTGCAGATCTTTGGAGCAGGCAACCAAAACTGAGAGAAACGGAACCCGCGCCGCGGCAGCCGACCCGGCCGCCCGGGTCTCGGTTCTCGTGAGTCTGGAGCGCGACGCCGTGCTGATCCGCGACGTGCTGCAAAAGGCCGGCATCGGCGCCGAAATCTGCCCGGACGCCGCGCCCGGCACACTGGCCGCGGCCATCTCGGGCGACTGCCTCATCCTCGCTGAAGAGCTATTGTCACCCACTCTGGTGGAATCCGTGCACAGCCTGCTCCAGGACCAGCCCGCCTGGTCGGATTTTCCTCTCCTGCTCCTGACCCTGGGCGGCGAAGTCAGCATCTCCAGCCAGCAGCGCCGCGCCCTGCGCGAGCCGCTCGGCAACCTCATCCTGCTGGAACGGCCGGTGCGTCCGGAAACCCTGATCAGCACCGTGCAGAGTGCGCTGCGCGCCCGCCGCCGTCAATATCAGATTCGCGATCAGATCGAGCAGTACCATCGCGCCGAGGATGCCCTCCGCGAGTCGGAGAAACTCGCCGTGGCCGGACGTCTGGCATCGAGCATCGCCCACGAGATCAACAACCCGCTCGAATCGGTCACCAATCTCCTTTTCCTCATGCGCGGCTCCGAATCGATCACGGAGATAAAGCAGTTTCTCCGCACCGCCGAGCAGGAGCTGGCTCGCGTCTCGGAGATCTCCAGCCATACCCTCAAGTTCTATCGCCAATCCACCCAGCCCATCCCGGTTCTGCTGGCGGAAGTTCTGGACTCCGCCCTCGCCCTCTATCATCCCCGGTTGATATCAGCGGGCGTCGCGGTCGAAAAAAGTTTCAGCCCGGTTCTGCCTATTCTCGGCATGCCGGGGGAGCTGCGTCAGGTCTTCTCCAACTTCATCGGCAACGCCCTCGACGCCATGCGTTCGGGCGGCCGTCTGCTTCTGCGGATACGCAATTCCTGTGACAGCCGCGACGGCATCATTCCCGGCGTTCGCATCACCATCGCCGACACCGGCAGCGGCATCCCGGCTGACATTCGCCCGAAAATCTTCGAGCCCTTTGTCACCAGCAAAGGAGCCACCGGCACCGGCCTCGGCCTGTGGATCAGTTCGGAAATCGTGCAGAAGCACGACGGCCACATCGACCTGAAGACCCGCACCGCCGAACCCGCCGGCACCGTCTTCTCCATCTTCCTGCCGGGCATCAACAGCTACACCGAAAGCCCCGCCAGCCCGGCGGCCCGCGTGCGCAGCGCGGGTTTGGTCTAAAAGCTTTTCCCGCTGTCGGGAGTACGCGTTCAGGCCGTGTTGTCATTCGGAGCGAAGCGCGACCTGCGGGTTTCTTGCCGACAAGGTTTCCGGGCAGCGCCTTTACACAGCAAAAAGGGCAGGCATCCGGAGATGCCCACCCTTCATTTGGGTAATTATATACTTGACGAATCAGCGTTGAATGCTGAAAATGGGGGTGTGCGGTGAATCTCACTCCCGACATAGAGTACCTGATTGAGCTATGTCATGATGCCGGTGCTTTCGCGATGTTAAAGGCCTATTTCGATGAAAGTGGTATCCATGCGGGTGCTCCCGTGTGTGTGGTATGTGGGTTAGTCCTTCCGGCTCAACGCGCGGCTTGGCTTTCACGCGATTGGCAAAACGAGGTGCTCTTTAAGCACAGAGTCCCATATTTTCATGCAAAAGAATTCGCCCAGCGGAGTGGCCCGTTTAGGGGATGGAAAGACGCTGCCATCCGCGACTTTGCGATAGATGCTCTCGCAACAATCAATGCAGCATGTTCCCTGGATGAATTAAGGGTGGGGGCCGCTATATTTTCACGGGATTTTCATTGCCTTTCTATTGATGAGAGGCGTTGGCTCACAGGCGGACAATTCGTCCTATCGGGTACAACAAGAAAATGGAGGAAGATGGGCGCTCCGTCAAAACCTTATTTCCTTCTTTTTCAGCAAACCATGTTGGATGCCGTGAAGCATACGCAAGACAAGGATTGCACAGGTAGGGCATTAGAGACCGGCGAAGTGGTGCATTTTGTATTCGACAGGCAGGAAGAATACGAACCGACTGCTAGAGCATTTAACCCATAGGTGTATATTATTTCTGGCGAAGTCTCAGCGATACAACAGGGATGGGGAGAGCATATTCGGACGATCTGCGTCGGAAGCTGCTGGAAGCGCAC
>Ga0208717_1000008_pt1 | contig 165900 bp, 161 predicted proteins | sample NGESurF53shallow_FD_184489 | JGI IMG/M metagenome (GOLD analysis project Ga0208717, IMG submission 184489) | Arctic peat soil microbial communities from Barrow, Alaska - NGEE Surface sample F53-3 shallow (SPAdes) | ecosystem: Environmental > Terrestrial > Soil > Wetlands > Peat ... | reverse complement strand
AAAGCCCGCTCCGTCGATGCCCTCCAACAAGCCATCTCCGAGGCCATCCCATCCATCTCATCCAGCAACGCCCAAGCCTGGTTCCATCACTGCGGTTACGATATACACCTATAGGAGAAATGCTCTAGAACCCTCCGGATGGACGCGACTCGAAGATGAGATATGCAGAGCCATCGTCGTCGATAAACTGACCGATGTCGCGGGATTCAAAACCGAGTGGGCGAAAGCTGCGCAAGTAATGGTAGGGCCCGGTAATGCGGTCGCTGACAGCGATTGCGACGCGGGCGAACGTGTAACGGGCATCGTCGAGATGCATGTACATTACGAAATGCCTGGTCATGGGACTATAAAAAACCTTGGGCCGCTCGAGTTTCCAGCCGACGCCAAGATGTTCCGGATCGGAAAGTTGGAGCGGGCGTCCGCAGAAGGTCCAGTGGATGAGATCGCGAGAGGAATAGCAGCTGACGTAACGCTTGTGGGGATCGAGGCCGGGCGTGCGATCTTCCCCGAACCAATACCAGGTGTGATCGAAGTGAAGGATGCCGCCGCCATGGGCCTGGATCCGGTTGCCGTGTGTGTCCCGCCACGCGGCCCCGGGACGAATGAGAGAGGTTGTCGCAGCGACGACGCCAAGGGCCGCAAAAACTAGAAACGCGTTGGCAATCAATGCAACGCGGAAAAATTTGCTGATACGCATCAGGATGGACAAGCTCCTATCGGCGGTTTTTAGAGGAATGTGGAGTTCAAGCGGACGCTTTTTTTCGAGGACCGTTGCGGGCACTACTCGCGGGACTTTTTGCGAATTTCGATGTTCAGCCGCTTGATCTTCTGGTTCAGGGTGGAGAGCGGCACGCGGAAGGCTTCCGCGGCCTCGGTCTGGTTCCAGTTGCAGGTTTCCAGGCGATCAGTGATGATGCGCTTTTCGATCTCTTCCATAATTTCAAACAGGGATGCGTCGGGGCTGTGCTCCATCAAGCTGGCGGCGTAGTTGCGCCCGGTGAGATGGTCGGGCAGCAGATCGCGACGGATGGTTTCTTCGGTTGAGAGCACCACGCAGCGCTCGATCACATTCTCCAGTTCCCGGACATTGCCCGGCCAGGAGTAGTCGAGCAGCAGCCGCATGGTATCAGGCGATATGGTGCGCAGCGGAAGGCCGTTTTCCTCGCAGAAGCGCTTCAGGCAATGCGCTGCCAATAGCGGAATATCTTCGCGGCGATTGCGCAACGGCGGGAGCTCGATGGTGATGACGTTCAGCCGGTAATAGAGATCTTCGCGGAAGCGGCCGTCGCGAATCGCCTGCCGCAGGTCGGCATTGGTGGCGGCGACGATGCGCACGTCCACCTGGATTTCATCGATTCCGCCGACCAGCATGAACTTGCGGTCCTGCAGGACGCGCAGCAGCTTGGCCTGGGTGTCGAATGCCATGGTGCCGATTTCATCGAGAAACAGTGTGCCGCCGTTGGCGACTTCAAACAAGCCCTTTTTCGACGCGACCGCGGAAGTAAACGCGCCTTTGACGTGGCCGAACAGCGTGCTTTCGAGCAGGTCCGCCGGCACGGCGCCGGTGTGGACCGGAACAAACGGTTTATCGCGGCGCGGAGAATGGAGATGAATCGCCTTTGCGATCAGCTCCTTGCCGGTGCCGCTTTCCCCCTGCACCAGCACGGTCGAGCGGCTGGGCGCAACCTGGTCCACCAGGTCGAGGACCGTTTGCATGGGCTCGCTTTTGCCGATGATGTTCTCAAAACTGTAGCGTTGTTTCAGCGCCCGTTTTAGCTGGACATTTTCCGTCTCCGCGCGATGCTGACCGATGGCGGCGCGGATGTCGGCCAGAAGCTTTTCATTGTCCCAGGGCTTCTGGATGAAATTGTTGGCGCCGTGGTGCATGGCCTCAACGACGTTCTGCACGGTGCCGTAAGCGGTGATCATGACCACCGGCAGGGTGGCGTGGCGGGCGCGGATGGCCTGCAGAATTTCAAAGCCGCTCTGGCCCGGCAGCGCCAGATCAAGCAGGACCAGGTCGAAGACCGATTCCTCGAGGACCTTGAGCCCCTGCTCGCCGTCGGGGGCGGTTTCGACCAGGAACCCTTCGAGTTCCAGCAGAATTTCGAGCGACTCGCGAATGGCCGCCTCGTCATCGATGATGAGTACGCGCGGCCGCAGCTCCTCAGAGTCGGAGTTGGCCGGCTTGGCGGCGGAAACGGCGGCGTTAGGCATGAACGGGCTTCCTCATCATGGGAAATTCCAGGCGAAACGTGGTTCCATGACCCAGCTCGCTTTCCACCTGAATCTTGCCAGCATGCTCCTGGATGATGCCGTAGCTGACCGAGAGACCGAGGCCGGTGCCGCGCCGGCGGCCCTCCACCACTGCGGACTTGGTGGTGAAGAAGGGATCGTAGATGCGGCGCAGGTTCTCCGCCGCAATGCCGGAGCCGGTGTCGCCGATGACAACCTCCACGTGTCCATTCGCCATTGTGGCGACGTGCAGCACGCCCCCGCCGGTCATCGCGTCCTTGGCATTCAAAAACAAGTTGAGAAATACCTGCTGCAGTTTCCCGACGTTGCCCAGAATTTCCGGCAGGTCCGGTTGCAGACGAAGATCGACTGCGATGTTGGCGGTGCGGAACTGGTGCTCCAGCAGCGCCAGCGTTTCGTGAAGCAGTTGATTGACACTGACGGCTTTGAACTCAATGCTGCCGGTGCGTGAAAAATTCAGCAGGCTGTTGACGATCTCCGAGGCGCGGAAGGTCTGCTGGGTAATCTTGTCCAGCAGCGGAGCGACCCGCTCGTCGCCGCGGATTTGCTTGGCCAGCATCTGGGTGTAGGAGGAGATGACGGCCAGCGGCGTATTGACTTCATGCGCCACGCCGGCGGCCAACAGGCCGATCGAGGACAGCTTGTCGGACTGCATCAGTTGACTTTCAAGCTGGATGCGCTCAGTGATGTCGTCGACCAGGATAATTCTCCCGACGGCGATGAAGTCCTTGTCGACCAGCGGGGCGATGGTGATGTTGGCGATTCGCATTTCGCCGGAGCGCGCGGCCAGATGAAACTTATACAGGTTGTGAACGCCGGCCTCGTTCTTGAAACGTTCGTACTCAACCATGAAATCGGGCGGAAACAACTCGGCGAGGGGCGAGCCCAGCGCTTCCGTGCGTTCGACCGCGTACATGGACTCCATCTCCGCATTCCAGCTGTCGATGCGGTCGGCAAGATCGACGGCCAGGATGCCGATGTTGATCGATTCGACGATGTTCTCGTTGAATTCCTTCAACTGCTCGTACTCGGCGATCTTTTCTTCCAGTCGGGCGTAGAGGCGCGCATTCTGGATGGCGATGCCGACATAGCTGGCAAGGGTTTCCAGCAGCTCGACATCTTCGCTTGACAGAAAGTCGCCACGAGTGGTGCGGCCCAGGCCCAGCACGGCGATCGTGCGCTGCTGCACCAGGCAGGGCAGGTAATAGTTCAGGTCGAGCAACTGGACGGCGCGGCGTTCGCTTTCCGCCAGGTGCGGCGCGTTCTGCGGGCTCTCGAGGAAGATGTGCGAGCTGTCCCCCAGTCCGTCGAAGCGCAGAAATCCGGTGTCCAGATTTTCCGCGAAACTCTGCACCAAAGAGGGAATCCCGTGGCTGGCGGCCAGTCGAAAACGCCGGACTTGTCCGGCCTCCTCATCGAGAAACACCCCTACCCGCGCCACTTGCAGAATGCGCGGCAGCCGGTCGACCAGCTCGCCCAGCAATGCCCGCAGATCGGTCTGCGTGTTCAGGCTGCGGGCAAACTCGATCAGCGTGGCCCGAGAGTCCAGCCGCGTGCGGTCGAAAATGCGGTCCACGCGGTCCTGGATGCCGCGCTTCATGGGATCGAAGACCAGCGCGGCCACAATGATTGCCGCCGCCAGACCCCAGCCGCCGGTTGCCGGCAGACGCGTGTGCGCCACTTCTCCCACGAAAGCGACCGCGCCGAAATAAATCGCCACCAGGGCGCCGGTGGCCAGCGTGTAGGTGACGCCGCGCTTGAAGATCAGATCCACGTCCATCAGCCGGTAGCGCACAATGGCGTAGCTGAACGTCAGCGGCAGGAACACCAGGCAAAGCACGCCGATGTGACTGATCAGGTTGGGCTCCGACGGACCCCGCACCAGGTAGGGAATGGCATAGAGCGCTGTGAATGGCACCACCGCCAGCAGCGTTCCACGGGTCAGCCACTTCAATTGCTGGCGGGTCAGCGGATTGTCCGCGCGCCGGTAATTGATCGAGAAGACCAGAGCCGCGGCGATATAGTAGACGGACATGTATCCCAGCGCGAGTTGGTTCAGCCGATGCTGCAACAGTTCGGTAGCGGACCAAAGTTGAATGGAGGCGATAAACAGGCCAACCAGCGCCACGCCGGGAAGATAGAGCAGCCAGGCTGCTCGACGCCGGCCCATGGTCCGATTGGGTTCCGGGAACGTAAAGGCGAAATGCAGAAACAGAGCGGGCTGGGCCGCGGCCGCAGCCACATTGCCCCAGAAAATGATCCAGTCAAACGGGTTTAGCTTACCGGTGAAAATGAACGCGTACAGCACAAACGAGGACAGGCAGAAGATATAAAAATGCACGGAACGCGGCGCGGTCCACCGCCGGAACAGGATATAGAGCCCGATCAGCAGATATACCAGCGCGATCAGTCGCAATCCGTAGTTGATGCCGCGGTTTGTCGGCACCAGAATGACTGGAATCTCCAGCCGAATGCCGCGGCGCGAAACCGAGTACGTGGCCTTGCTGTAAATGCCGATGCTGAAGATTTCCCGCTGCAGTGCAGCGATGCTGGGCATGGCGCGTTTGTTGACGCCGCGGAGAAGATCCCCGGTCTCAATGCCGGCGCGCTGGCCGGGGCTGCCGGGCAGCACTTTTTGGGCCACCAGACCGCCCTTGGCCGCGGCCCACCAGACGCCGTCGGTGGGGAGCTGAAAATCGTTCTCGTGGGTGTAATTAATGGAGGCGAAGACGACTGCGGCCAGCGTCAGAACCGCCAGAACAATGGCGGCAATCCGGAATGGGATGTTCCGTGGCATTTCGAAAGGCAGGTCTTTCCGCGTCTGGCGCCGGGGCCACGGAAGGACATCGCGGTGTGGCCGACTAGCTAGTGATGCAACTCACGTGCCATGATCCGGCTTGCGATCGAGAGGTGTCCACGTGACTGTAAGTAATTGTATCGAGGGAATTAAAGAGACGGATTTTCGTCCTTTAATTCCCATGCCTCCGCTATTGTAAATCGAAATCTATGATTTATGGAATTGCGGAATCGAAAAGCAGCAGCGCTATTGATTGGGTTCCGCGAGCAGAATGCGCAGGTCGCGCACGTTATTTCCCGTAGGGCCGGTAGTGAGCGTTGCCTGTTGTGCCGAAAGAAAATTGTGCGAATCGAAACTGCTCAGCGCCCGCATCGCCAATTCCCTGAGGATTGGATCTTTTGTAATGCCGGCTTCGACCACTGCGCCCGCCGCCGGGCTGTTTCCGTCGATACCGTCCGATCCGGCGGAAAGAACCCCAACCGCGCCGTCACCCGGGCTAAGCAGCGTGGCCGCGTAGAGGGCGAAGTGCTGGTTGCGTCCGCCCATGCCTATGCCGCTCGCCGGCAGAGGTACGCTCAGTTCGCCAGCGGAGATCAAACACACCTGCCGGTACTCGCGCCGCAGGGCACGCAGCCGGTCCAGGAGATAGCTTGTCGCCTCGCGATACTCCCATTCGTCGCAGGTGTTGTCGAGGACCGCCGTCCAGCCGAGCGCCTCGGCCTGGCGCGCGGCGGCCAGGGCTAAATCCTGGGAATCGAGCAGCGTGCAGGCGCGGGCGGAAAGCTGGCCTGGTTTGGGCGTTTCCGGCAGGGTGTCCGATTCAAAAAACCGCCGCACGGAGGCAGGGAACTGCGGCAGCAAGCGATGCCGGGCAAGAATCTCGCGGCATTCCTTCACCGTGGAGGGATCCGGGAGCGTGGGGCCGGAACCGAGCGAATCCCGACGGCTGGCGGGAACGTCGGACACCAGCAGCGACCGGCACAGAGCGCTGCCGGCAGCCAGCACCAGACGGCCGCCCTTGACGGCGGAGAAGTGCTTGCGGACGCAGTTCATTTCCGCAATGGGAGCGCCGCTGGCAACCAGCGCACGATGAAAGGCCGCCGCCTCCGCAACCGTGATTGCAGGGTCGAGGGGCAGCTCCATCATGGCGGAAGCGCCACCGCTGATCAGGAAGAGGCAGAGAGTGTGCTCCGGGTCTTCCGCAGCCGCGCGTGCCGTTGCCAGCGCCGCGCGGGCGCCGGCAAACGAGGCCTCGTTCGGGACCGGATGGCCGCCGCAAAAATACTGAAAGCCGTCCGGCATGGGCGACGGTGGCTGCGGCGCGATGAGCACGCCGGCTACATCCTCGTGGGGCAGATATTTCCACAGCGCCGGCAACATGGTATGGGCCGCCTTGCCGACAGATGCAATCCGGATGCGGTGCATGCTGCCAAGATCGATGTCTTCGTCGTCGATGTTCAGATGCGCGTTCCGAGCGGAGACGTGCCGCGCCATCGCGCGCTCGACGTTGCAGTCGGCCATCGCCCGCTGGAAAATCGTTCGGGCTGTGTCAGTCAGGGTCATGGAAAGATCAAGCGCCGGGCGGAAGAAAATTTCGGGTCACCCAATCGACGATTGCTGCCTGCACCTGGTCTAGCTTGCCCACAAAGAAGTGGTCCGCGCCCGCGACCCAGATCATCTGCTTCGGCTCCGGCGCGGTCGCGACCACGGCTTCCACCTGCGCTGCCGGACCGTACTGATCGCGATCGCCGCTGATAAACAGCTTGGGCTGGCGACATTTGGGCAGGTACTTGTAGGTGTAGCTGCGTCCTTCGGCGGCCACCGGCAGCCCCAGCGCGATCAGTCCGGGCACGCGCGGGTCGCCGCAGCAGGCGCGCAGCCCCACATTTGCGCCAAAAGAAAATCCGGCAAACAGGATGGGAAGATGGAATTCCCGGTCCAGCCAATCCAGCGCGGCACGCACATCGTCCTGCTCTCCGCGCCCCTCGTCGTGGGCGCCCTGGCTACGTCCAGTGCCGCGAAAGTTGAAGCGCAGCACCGGCAGTCCCAGTCCGTTGAGCGCCTTCATGGCGTGATAGACCACCTTATTGTGCAGCGTGCCGCCGCCCATGGGATGGGGATGGCAGACTAGCGCGGTGAACTGCGCCTGCGCGCTGCCGGTGTTCAGCAGCGCTTCCAGCGAGCCGGCCGGGCCGCGTAGATCGACAGATTGAATGGAGGCGGAAGTCGAAGACATTTCCATAAGCGCGTGGAGTGCGAGTCCTGCATCCATTCTATGAGGTCTGCAGTCTATGCGGTGGGTGCGCGGTATGCTGGAGGTGCATGCCTATCGATCCCGTTGCACTCACGCGTCAGCTCGTAGACATCGAGTCGATCACCGAGAATGAGGCCGCGGTCGGCCATTTTCTTTCCGCGTATCTGACGGGGCTTGGCTTCCAGGTGGAAACGACGGCGGTGCCACACTCCGCTGGACAGGAACGGTTTAATGTGTATGCCGGCGTCTCTGCCGAGCCGCCGGACATTGTGCTCTCGACCCACATCGACACGGTTCCACCTTTCCTCCCCAGCAGCGAGGATGAGCAGTACATCTACGGCCGCGGCTCCTGCGACGCCAAGGGAATTGTCGCCGCGCAGATTGCCGCCGCGGAACGCCTGCGGGAGATGGGCGTGCGCGTCGGCCTGTTGTTTCTGGCGGGCGAGGAACGCGGCAGCCACGGCGCTAAGATCGCGAATTTGAAACCCAAAGGAAGCCGGTTTCTCATCAATGGCGAGCCGACCGATAACCGACTGGCGCTGGCTTCGAAAGGCGCACTGAATGTGACCGTCCGGGCCCGCGGCAAGATGGGCCACTCGGCCTACCCGGAGCTGGGCGAGTCGGCCATCCATAAGCTAATTCCGGTGCTGGAGCGGATGTTGCGCATGAGTCTGCCGTCCGACCCCGAGGCCGGCCCCTCAACCCTGAACATCGGCCTGATCGAAGGCGGTCATGCCCCCAATGTGATTGCGGACGAGGCCTCGGCGACGCTGTTGATTCGGCTGGTGGGGCCGTCCAACGATGTCCGCGCCGCGCTACAGCAGGCCGCCGGGAATGATGCCGAGGTGGACGTGACGCTCGAAATTCCGTTCCAGAAGCTGAAGCGCGTGGAGGGTCTGCCGACCATGGTGGCCGCCTTCACCACGGATGTTCCCGCGCTCAGCGATTGGGGCGAGCCGCTGCTGCTGGGCCCCGGCTCGATCCACGTTGCCCACACGCCCAACGAGCGATTGTCGAAGCAGGAACAGCGCGAGGCCATCGATTTGTACACGCAGATCGCGCAGCGATTGGTGGGGTAGGGCTGTCGGCGAACCGCAAGGTCCTTCGCGTCGCTCGGGATGACAGACGTTTGCAAGAAAGAAAGGTTTTGAAATGGAACAGCAACAAGAGCACGAGGTCACCGCCCACCGCAACGGTCTGGCGAACGCATCGTCTTCCTATCTGCGCTCTGCCATGCATCAGCCTGTGGACTGGCAGGAATGGGGCGAGGCCGCGTTTGCCCGCGCCCGCGAGGAAAACAAGCCGGTTCTGCTCGACATCGGCGCGGTGTGGTGTCATTGGTGCCACGTCATGGATCGCGAGTCGTACGAGGACGCCGAGATCGCCGAGATCATCAACAGCCATTTCGTCGCGATTAAGGTTGACCGCGACGAGCGGCTCGATGTGGACACACGCTACCAGGCGGCGGTCTCCGCGATGAGCGGCCAGGGCGGCTGGCCGCTGACGGTGGTGCTGACGCCGGAAGGCAAACCGTTCTTCGGCGGCACCTATTTTCCCAAAGACGAGCGCTATGGGCGTCCCGGTTTCGGCCATGTTCTACGCACCATGGCGCATGCGTATCACGAGCGCAAAGACGAAGTGCTGGAGTCTGCCGACAGTGTGCTCGCCGCGATCGAATACAACGAGTCTTTTTCCGGCCAGTCGGCGAACCTGGACGGCGGCATCGTCGAGAAGCTGGTTGCGTCCGCCGTGCAGCAGTTCGACAAGCACCACGGCGGGTTCGGCACGCAGCCGAAGTTCCCCCATCCTTCGATCCTCGATCTGCTGCTCGACCACGCCGGCCGCACCGGCGACGAGGCGGCTAGAGACGCCGCGCGGGTAACGCTGGACCGCATGGCCGCGGGAGGGATGTACGACCATCTTGCCGGCGGCTTCCACCGCTACTCGGTTGACGAGCGGTGGGTGGTTCCGCACTTCGAGAAAATGTCGTATGACAATTCCGAACTGCTGAAAAATTATCTCCACAGCTTTCAAAGTTATGTCGAACCGGAGCATGCGCGAGTCGCTCAGGAGATCGTTCGTTGGATGGACACCGTGCTGAGCGACCGCGAACGCGGCGGATTCTATGCTTCGCAGGACGCCGATATTTCCCTCGACGACGACGGCGACTACTTCACCTGGACCATGGCCGAAGCGGCCGCCGTGCTGACGCCGCAGGAGATGGCGATTGCAGCGCCCTATTATGACATCGGCGAAATCGGCGACATGCACCACAATCCGCAGAAAAACACTTTGCACGTGGAGCGCTCGCTGACGGAAGTCGCCCGTCGCGCCGCGGTGGGTGTGGAGCAAGCGGGAACATTGCTGGCGTCGGCGAAAGAAAAACTCTACGCCGCGCGGCTGGAGCGGCCCACGCCGTATGTGGACAAGACGATCTATGTGAACTGGAACGGCATGGCGATCTCCGCCTACCTCGATGCCGCGCGAGTGCTGGGCATGGCGGAGGCGCGCACGTTTGCGCTGCGCTCGCTCGACCGGATTCTGCGCGAAGCCTGGCAGCAAGACGGCAGCCTGCACCGTGTGGTGGGGTATGGAGACGGACAGCGGCCGCAAACTCCGGTCGCGGGCATGCTGGACGACTACGCCGCGCTCGGCCTGGCCTGCCTCGACGCCTGGGAGGCAACCGCCGACCTTGGCTATTATCGCCACGCGGAAAACATTGCCGACGCCATGCTGGCGCGTTTTTCCGATAACGACGGAGGCGGATTTTTCGACACCGCGCAGGGCTCCTTCGCGGCCGCACCGCTGGGTGTGCTCGCCGCCCGGCGCAAGCCGCTGCAGGACTCGCCCACGCCGGCGGGAAATTCCCTGGCCGCCACGCTGCTGCTGCGGCTGGCGGAGCTGAGCGGCCGCGCCGACCTGCGCGCCAAAGCCGAGGACACGCTGAAGGCCTTCGCCGCGGTTGCCGAGCAGTTTGGACTCTACGCCGGCGCCTATGGGCTGGCGCTGGAGCGGTATCTGCAGCCGCCCGTGCAGGTCTGCGTCGTCGGCGAAGACGGGCCAGCCGACGCGCTGGCTGCCAGCGCCACCGCCCGCTATGCGGTGAACAAGACCGTACTGCGTCTGCCGCGCGACATCGTCCAAGCAGGGGATTTGCCGCCCGCGCTCAAAGAAACGCTGCCGCATTTGCCCGAGTTGCACCAGTCCCGCAGCTTCGCCGTCGTCTGCAGTGGGATGAGCTGCCAGCCGCCGGTGTACGAAGCGGAAGCGCTGATCAAGATGCTGAACCATTCGCTGGGGTAAAACCGCACTGGGTCATTCGGGGTCCAGATGACACGCAACGTCCCACCCCTTGGGTTTCGGACATTTTATCCACAATGGGTTGTATTTGGATTGTTGACCCACCCCCTTTCTCGGGCTACATTGAAGCCATTGGCGACGGATTGACCCCTAACCGTAGGAGCCCTGCTTGCTGGAACTGAAACGTATTCACATTCTCGGCTTTAAGAGCTTTTGCGATCGCACGGAGGTCGCGCTGGATAGCCACGGCGTCACCGCCATCGTGGGGCCGAACGGGTGCGGCAAGTCGAACATCTCCGACGCCATCAGCTGGGTGCTGGGCGAGCAGTCGGCCAAGAGCCTGCGCGGCATCAAGATGGAGGATGTGATTTTCTCCGGCACCCGCGAGCGCAAGCCCACCGGTATGGCTGAGGTGACGCTGGTGCTGTCCGACCCGGAGGTCTATCAGGTCTATCGCCCGGCCGCGGAAGCGTCGGGACCGCAGCCGATCGAGGACGACTGGGACGAAACCGCCGCTCGCGCCCTGGCGGCACAGGAGACGGAAGAGACGATCGCCGAACTGCAACCGGGCCAGGCGATCGGGGAAGCCGACGTTGAAACCCCCGAGAGCGCGCCGGACGCGAACGCCGTGGTGCTGAAGGTACGGCGGCGGAAGTTCCAGCGCAACCATGCCCAGGATGGAGAAGTTATCATCTCGCGGCGGCTGTTTCGCACCGGCGACAGCGAATATTTGCTGAATGGAAAGCTATGCCGCCTGCGCGATATCCATGACGTGCTAATGGGCACCGGGCTGGGGGTGGAATCCTACGGCATCATCGAGCAGGAGCGCATCGGGCAGCTATTGAGCAGCAAGCCGCACGATCGCCGCACCATCATCGAAGAAGCGGCCGGTATCACCCGCTTCAAAACCAAGAAGCATCTGGCGGAACTGCGGCTGGAGCAAGCCAAGCAGAACCTGGCCCGGGTGAACGACATTTTCGATGAAGTCGCGCGGCAGATGAACTCCCTGAAGCGGCAGGCGGCCAAGGCGGAGCGCTACGGCGCCCTGCGCGATGAACTGCGCCAGCGGCTGCGGGTGGTGATTGCGACGCGGCTCTCCCTGATGGATGCGGCGACTGTGGCGGCTGCGGCCGAGCTGACGGAGTTGACAGCGCAGATCGACACCTTGACCGAGACGATTGCCACCGTCGATCAGCAGCGGGCGGCGGCGGTTGCCGAGGGCTACAGCCGCGAGCAGCAGGCGCGGGAGGCGGCATCGCAGGCCAACAATGCTTCCGTGGAACTCGAGCGCACCCTGGCGCAGTTGCAGGCCAATCAGGACCGTGCGGCCGATTTGGGAGTTCGCCTGCAGGCGGCGCTGGCGGAGCTGGCGACGACGGAGCAACAGTTGGCGTCGGTCGAAGGCGAGCGCATCCAGCAACAGGCTTTTCTGGCACAGGCCGAGGAGGCCGCGAACGCGGCGCGGCGAGATATGCAGGCGCAACAGGACGCGGCGCGCCAGGCCGCCGATGAACTGTCCGAGGCCGACCACCGGATTGAGGCAGCGCGGCGGCAGATGCTGGACTGGATGAACCAGGCCATCCAGGTGCGCAACCAGATCACGCAAGGTGAGGCGAGTCTGGAGTCGCTGGAACACGAGGCGGAACGGCTGGAAGCGGAACGTGCGGGGCTGCATGGGGAACTTGAGAAACTGGGCGTCGAGCGCGGCCAGGTTTCGCTCACGTTCGAGTCGGCCGATTCGTTCCTGCAGTCCACCGAGGCCGAGCTGACGGCTCTGCGCGCGGAGCTGGAACGGCAGCGCGGGGAAGAAACCGCATCGCGGCGGCAGGCCGACCAGTTACGTGCGGAGCAGGCCACGCTGCAGGGGCGACACAATTCTCTGGATGCCTTGATCAAGGAGCACAGTTATTCGACCGACACCGTGCGCAAGCTGCTGCGGACCAATTCGATGGAGGGCGGGCAGGCGCCGGTGGGCGTGCTGGCGGACTTCCTCGAGGTCTCCGGCCAGTATGAAAGTGTGGTCGATGAATTTCTGCGCGAAGAGCTGAATTACATCGTGGTGAAAAGCTGGGACGACGCCCAGGAAGGCATGCGCGTGCTGAAGACCGATGTCGACGGCCGCGCGACGTTCCTGGTCCATCCCAACGATTCCCAGGCGAAGTTTTCCTTTGCTCCCGGGATGGTACAGCCGTTGCGGGACGACGACGATGGTCATGAAGGGGTCATCCGGCTGAAAGACTGTATCCGCGTGCTGGACGGCTTCGGCAGCTCGCTCGAAGTGATCCTGCCCAAGCTGCGCCATGGCTACGTGACGCCGGACTCGGACACGGCGCGGTCGCTGGCGCTGGAAAATCCCGAAGCGTTTTTCCTGGCTCCAAACGGAGAATGCTTTCACAATGTCACCGTGACCGGCGGCAAACCCAGCGTGGAAGGCCCGCTGGCGTTGAAGCGGGAATTGCGCCGCGCCCAACAGGCGTTGGCGCAGGTAGAAGAGGCGCTGGTGCAGGCCGACGTGAAGACGGCGGAATTGGGCCACGCCACGACCGAGCTGGCGCGGCAGATTGAAGTGAAATCGACCGAGCGCCGCAAAGCCGAGCAGGAATCGGCCAATACGGGCGCGGCGCTGCGGCAACTGGAAGCCGAAACAAGCCGGCTGGAGCGGCGGCTCAACGAGTCCACCTTGCAGGCCGACCGCAACCAGGACGCGCAGGCGCAAAAATCCGCCTGGGTGACCGAGCGACGCGAGGAAGTGGAGCGCCACGAGCAGGAGCGATTGAAGTTCGAGCAGCAGATGAACGAGTCGCAGGGCGCGCTCGAAACGTTGCGGGCTGCGCGCGATGCCGCCCAGCAGCAGTTGTCCCAGGCCTCGGCGGAACTGGCCGGTCTGGAAGAACGACGGCGCGGCGCGGCCGGCTCCGCCGAACGGCTGGAGCGCATGTTCCTGACCTTGCAGCAGCGCGTGCAGCAGTTGGGCCAGCAGATCGACTCCGGCGATGCGGAACAGAAGCAGCGTGCGATCGAACACGAACGGCTGCAGGTGCGCGGCGAGGAGCTGGCAGTTGTTCGTGACACGGCGCGCCGTGAGGCGGAGGAACTGGCCCGGCAGACGGCCGTGCTGCGGCAGCAGGCGGCGGAAGTGGAGCAGCAGGTGCGCGCGCTGCGGGTCGATCTGGAAGCCGTGCGCGACCGGCGCGGCGAAGAGGCGGCGCGGGCGGCCCGGCTGGCTTCCGATCTGGCGCATCTGGAAGAGACGGCCCTGCAGGAGCTGGCCGTGAGTTCCGAAGAGTTGCGCGCCGACGACTCGATGATTCCACTGGAGCCCGAGCCGCTGGCGATTGAGGAAGAGGGCTGCCGGGGCATCAAGCAGAAGCTGGAAGCGATGGGCCCGGTGAATATGATGGCGCTCGAAGAGTACAAGGAAGCGGCGGAGCGGCATGCATTTCTGGAGGAGCAGCGCCGGGACCTGATCGACTCCATCGAAAACACGCAGAGCAGTATCAAGGAGATCGAGGTTGTGCTGCGCAGCAAGTTCGAAGAGGCGTTTGCAGCGATCAACAAAAACTTTTCTGAAACGTTCGCTTATCTGTTCGGCGGCGGCCAGGCCTTTATGAAGCTGACCGATCAGGAGAATACGGACGAAAGCGGCGTTGACATTATTGCTTCCCCGCCGGGGAAGAAACTGCAGAATGTCCTTTTGCTTTCCGGAGGAGAAAAATCTCTGACAGCATTGGCGTTGCTGATGGCGATTTTCCAGTATCAGCCCAGCCCCTTCTGCGTGCTCGACGAAGTGGACGCGGCGCTCGACGAGTCGAACGTGGGTCGGCTGGCGAGCTTGCTGGAAAAGTTGAGCGACCGCACCCACTTCATCGTGATTACCCATAGCAAGCGCATGATGCAGGCGGCGGACGCCATCTTCGGTGTAACCATGCAGGAGCCGGGGGTTTCAAAGATCGTATCGGTACGGCTGGGAAACAGGCAGGCGCTTTCGGCGTGAGCTTCAGGAGCTCCCCTGGCGTGGGCAAACGATTGCGATGCAACAACACGAACGCCGCCGGCATCCCAAAAGTGGTATTCTGCATTGCTTTTATACATTTGTGGGCGAAAGGCCAATCTGAATGACGGAAGCACTTTTGGAAACCAACATCCCAGAACTGACGCTGCAGGCGCGCGGCAAGGTACGGGACATCTATGCCGTGGGCGATCACCTTCTGCTGGTCGCCACTGACCGCATCTCCGCCTTCGATCACATTCTGGCGACCGGCATTCCGGAGAAGGGAAAAATTCTAACCCAGATTTCTCTGTTCTGGTTCAACCTGCTGTCGGACATGGTGCCGAACCATCTGATAACTTCCGACTTCGACCGCTTTCCCGCCGTGCTACAGCCGTATCGCCCGCAGTTGACTCTTCGTTCCATGCTGGTCAAACGCGCGGCCATTTTTCCCTTCGAGTGTGTCGTGCGCGGGTTCCTGACCGGCTCGGCATGGAAGGATTACCAGCAGACAGGCAGCGTTTGCGGCATCAAGCTGCTGCCTGGACTGGCCGAGTCCGACCAGCTTCGTGAACCCGTGTTTACACCCGCGACCAAGGCGCAGGCCGGCGAACACGACATGAACATCTCCATGCGCGAGATGGCGGCCAGGATCGGCATCGAGCGCGCCGAGTTGCTCCAGGACCTGAGTCTGATGATCTATAACCGCGCGTTTCGGGTTGCCTACGACAACGGGCTCATCCTCGCCGACACCAAGTTTGAATTCGGCCTGACGGAACAGGGAATCATGCTCGCCGACGAAGTGCTGACTCCGGACTCCTCGCGCTATTGGCCGGTCAACGATTATCATCCCGGCGGCCCGCAGGTTTCCTTCGACAAGCAGTATGTGCGCGACTATCTGATTGAAAGCCACTGGGACCGGTGCGCACCGGCTCCCAGCCTGCCGGCGGAGGTGGTAGCGCGCACGCAGGAGAAATATCTGGAGGCATTCCGGCGACTCACCGGCCTGAGTTCGATCGGCTGAGACGCCGCCCGTTCACGGCCTTTACAATCCGGACCAGATGCCCATGACGATCTTCGACTTTTTCATCGTCGCCATCATTGTCGTATCGGCGATCGTGGCGGCTGCGCAGGGTTTTTTGCGGGAGGTTTTCGGTCTCGCCGGTCTGGTGATCGGCCTGTGGCTTGCGCTGTGGAATTATCGCCTGCTGGCAGCCTGGTTTTCCCACGTCATCCGCTCGCAGGCAATCTGCGACGTGCTTGGTTTTCTACTGATCGCATTGGGAGTCATGGTGCTGATCGGGCTGATCGGGCGACTGTTTTCCAGCCTCGCCCGCGGCATCGGACTGGGCGGCCTCGATGGGCTGCTGGGTGCGCTGTTCGGCATCGTTCGCGGCTGCGTTCTGGTGGTGGTGATGATCATCGCCATTGCGGCATTTTTTCCGCAGAATACGTGGATGAAGGGGTCGAGACTGGCGCCCTATTTCCTGGCCGCGACCAACCAGGTTTCCGCCGGCGCTCCGGCGGAGCTTCGGCTCAAAATCCGGGAAGGTGTTGCCGCCCTCGAACACATCCGCCCCGTTCGACTACAATTTGGCTTGCATCCTCACCCTGCGACACGTTAGAACATTCAAAGCGGACGTTTACGGAATTTTCCGTCGTCCACTTCCAGCCGCCGGCACCGACGGCGCCGCCGCAATCATCGACAGGCAAGCGAGGGCAGAGTGAAACGTGAATTGGACAATCTGGTTGTGCAGATGTATGCCAGCGGGATCACGTATGAAGAAGCTGTCCGCGAATTTCGCCGCCGTTATATCCAGGAAGTCCTGGGCCATAGCAAGGGCAACCAGTGCAAAGCCGCGCGGGAACTCGGCATGCACCGCAACACACTCAGCCGCATCCTGGCCGACCTGGAGCTGGATCCGGTGCAGATCAAGCTGGGCCTGAAGCGGCCGCCGCGCGGCGAGCACTCTTTGCTCTCGCCGGTGCGGATGGTAGGCTCAAAGTAGCGAGCTTTCCCTCGGCAAAGGCAGCGTTTCCTTCCAGTGGCAAAAAGGCCTCCCACGCATGACTTTCATCCCTTCGCCTGGGCACGGGGCCTTGTCCGCACATCCATTGCTCCACCCACAGGAGCATTTCATCTCGGCATTCGAAAACTGACGGCCGCCGGCCTGGCGCTATCGCTGGGTATGTTCCCCTGCGCCCCACTAGCGGTCGGGCAAACTTCCCCAACCGCCGTCACCAAAACGGTCACTCCACCGCAGCCTCGATCGCTGCCCGGGCCGAGCGCAAAGCAGAGCGTCAAGGCGCGCGCCAAATTCCGCAAAGGCACGGAGGCGCTGCGGGCGGGAAAGTCCGGCCGCGCGATCAAGCTGTTTGCCGCCGCTCACCTCCTCGATCCAGGGAACGGCGCTTATCTTGCCGCCTATGAGATTGCACGCCAGCAGCAGATTGGCGATCTGGTGGAGACGGCGAAAACAGATCAGCGTCAAGGCCAGACGGCGCAGGCGCGGAAGCAGCTAGAGTTGGCGGACAACCTCGATCCAGACAATCCGTTTGTCGAGGAACATATCCGCTCGCTGGCCAGCGAGCAGGAGCCGGAGGTGGTGCGGTCGACGCCCATGCCCGAATTTTCCAGCGGCCTGGTGGAGCTAGAGCCGACCGATGCGCGGGCTACCTTCCATCTGCGGGGGAACGCCCAACAGATTGTCAAGCAGATTTTCCTTGCCTACGGCGTCACCGCGCTGATCGACGATTCCGTGATGACCAAAGAAGTTCGCATTGACCTGACGAATGCCTCCTTTGCCGAAGCTTCGACGGCGATCCAGCTCTCCACGGACACCTTCATCGTTCCCCTGGATGCACGGCATGCGTTGGTGGCGAAAGACACAAGAGAAAACCGGACCAAATTCCAGCGATTGCTGCTCGAGACGGTGTTCCTGCCCGGACTGAGCAAGAAACAGATGGCGGAGCCGGTCAAACTGATCCGTACTGTCTTCGGAGTGAAGCAGGTTTCGGATCATCCGGCGACTGGCGCGGTCAGCATCCGCGCGCCGGAGGCCACGCTGCGCGCCGTAAACGCCACCCTGGCGCGCTTATATCTGGACAAACCGGAGGTGGTCCTCGACATTCGCGTGTATCAGTTGAACGACTCCCGGCAGCAGGACCTGGGTGTCTCGTTTCCGCAGTCGCTCGACGTGTTCAACGTAAGTTCCCAGTTGAGCAGCATCATCGCCAGTAACCAGTCCACGGTGTCGGAGTTGATTGCCAGCGGGTTGGTAAACCCCGGCGATCTGGCCGGTATCGCCGCCCTGCTGGTAGGCCTGGGGCTGGTGAACGGAACGGTGTTGAACCAGCCGTTTGCTTTGTTCGGCAACGGACTCACCCTGAGCGGGCTCTCGTTTGGAAGCGCGAGTGCGAACGCCTCGCTGAACGTCTCCAACACCCGCGAGTTGGACCACGTGCAGTTGCGCGGCAGCGATATGGAGAAGCAGTCGTTTCTGGTCGGTTCCCGGTATCCGGTGGTCACGCAAAGCTACTCCTCCGGCACGCAGTTACCCACCAGCAGCACCAGCCTCGAGGGCCTGCTAGCGGGCAGCAACCAGGCCACTACGGGAACTGTAAATCCGCTCTCCTATGCGCCCAGCGTGCAGTACCAGGACCTGGGGCTGACCGTGAAGGCGCAGCCGCAGGTGATGGCGAGCAACGATGTGCAGGTCAAGCTGCAGGTGAAAATTGCCTCGCTGGGCGGGGGCACCGTGAATGGAAATCCCATCATCAACAATCGTTCCTTCACCACCTCGGTCCAGATTCCCGACGGAGGCAGCGCGCTGATCGCCAGCAGCATCAGCGAGACTGAGTCGAGAGCGTTGTCGGGAATTCCCGGACTGAGCGAGCTGCCCGGTTTTGCCTGGACCGCCAGCCCCAAGACGCAAAGGATGATCGGCAAGCTGCTCATTGTCATCAGTCCTGAGATCGTGAGCGCCACCCCCAACCGCAGCTTCACCAGGATGCTGCCGCTGCCGCCGCATAGCGGAACGCGGTAGGCTCAGGCGGTCCTCACAAAACCGCCCGGTTGATATGCTTAAGCCGTATGTCCACAGTGGCGAAATGAAGTGAAGTACGAGACGAGCTTCGCGCCTTCGATTTGGACCCCAGCATCATCCTGCGGGAGATGGGACCGTTTATGAGCAAGCTTCAACTGCTGCGCCGGCAGGCATTTGAGATCGACCCGAAGGACAATATCGCAGTCGCTATTGCCAGCCTGGCGGCGGGCGAGGAGGTCGTGGTCGGCGGCACGACCTATATGCTGGTGAGCGACGTGCCGGCGAAGCATAAATTTGCGCTGCAGGATTTTGCCATGGGCGATCCGATCACCATGTACGGCGTGCTGGTTGGCGAGGCGACACAGCCCATTCGCACCGGGGAGCGTATCACCACGCGCAACGTGCATCATCAGGCCACCGGGTTCCATGGGAAACAGAAGCCTTACCAGTGGACGGCGCCGGACGTTTCCCGCTGGATGCAGCGGACCTTCCTGGGGTATCGCCGCCCGGACGGTCAGGTCGGCACGCGCAATTACTGGCTGGTGGTGCCGCTGGTTTTCTGCGAAAACCGCAACGTGCGAATCCTGCAGGAAGCGTTTGAAAAGGGGCTGGGTTTTGCTCCCAGCGACGCTTACCGGCTGCAGGTGGCCCAGCTTTCAAGCCTGTATGCGCAGGGCAAGACGGAGCAGATCCGCGATTACAAACCGGAGACGACGGACGCCACTCCGGAGCGCAACCGGGTTTTTCCCAACCTGGATGGCGTGAAATTTCTCACGCACGAAGGGGGCTGCGGCGGCACGCGCGAGGACGCGCGTCTGCTGTGCGGTTTGATCGCCGGATATCTGCATCATCCCAATGTTGCCGGCGCCACCATCCTCAGCCTGGGCTGCCAGAACGCACAGATCGGCATGCTGCGGGAGGAGATCGCCAAGCGGACCACGAAGCTCGACAAGCCGCTGCTGATTCTCGACCAGCAGCAGAGCCAGCTTGAGTCGACGATGCTGTCCCGGGCCATCCACGAGACGTTTCTCGGGCTGATGGAAGCCAACCTGCTGGAGCGCGCGCCGGCTCCGCTGTCGTACCTGACGGTGGGGTTGAAATGCGGCGGCTCGGACGGGTTTTCCGGGATCACGGCGAACCCGGCCATCGGCCATGTTTCCGATATGATGGCCGCGCTGGGCGGCAAAAGCATTCTGGCCGAGTTTCCGGAGCTGTGCGGCGTGGAGCAGAACCTGATCGACCGTTGCATGGACGATGCGCTGGGCGAGCGCTTCGGCAGCATGATGCGGGCCTATGCCGCGCGCGCGGTGGCCGTGGGCAGCGGGTTCGATATGAATCCCTCGCCCGGCAATATCAAGGACGGCCTGATTACCGACGCCATGAAGTCCGCCGGCGCGGTGAAGAAAGGCGGCACATCGCCGGTAGCCGATGTGCTGGACTACCCGGAGTATGCGACCCGGCCGGGGTTGAACCTGCTGTGCACGCCGGGCAACGATGTTGAAGCGGTGACCGGAGAGGTGGGCGCCGGCGCCAACGTTGTCTTGTTCACGACCGGCCTGGGCACGCCGACGGGCAATCCAGTGGCGCCGGTCATCAAGCTGGCCACCAATTCACCCCTGGCGCATCGCATGTCGGACATTATCGATTTCGATTGCGGCCCCATCGCCGCCGGAGACGCTACCATTCAGGAGTCCGGCGAAGCGATTCTGGAGTTGATCATTCAAGTCGCCAGTGGGGAGAAGCGCACCAAGGCCGAGCTGAACCATCAGGACGACTTTATTCCCTGGAAGCGCGGGATCTCTCTGTAGCGGGTGGTTTTCAGAAAGCCGGCTCAACGCCGGTTGAGCCGCCGGATGGTTTCGAGCATGGTCTGACCGACCACCGTCAAACTGTGCGCGCTGATCTTGTCCATGGTGTCCTGCGCGGTGTGGTGATAGCCGTCCGGGTGCAGCATAGTGTGCGGGCCGTAGTCGATGTCGATGATGTCCGCGCTGGGCACGCCGCGCTGCACGAATGGCAGATGGTCGTCCTCGATGGTGTTCGGCTTGGCGAAAAAGTATGAGCCGTCTCCCTCTTTTTTCGCCGCCTTGTCCACCAGGTCCAGTAGCCAGGGGGTGGAATTTGTGTCGCGGTCGATGTTCAGGCTTTTGTCGCCGATCATGTCCAGCAGCAGAAATGCCTTGATCCGCTTCAGCGTGCCGTCGCGGTCCCATTTTGCCGCCAGATGCCGGCTCCCGTACAACGAATCCGTGTTCGACCACGACTGAATGGCTTCCTCGCCATCGAAAAAGACCAGCCAGATGCTGTACCCGTGCAGCTTGCGCCCACGCAAATAGTTGGCCATTTCGATCAGCAGGCCGGTGGTGGAACCGCCATCATTCGCGCCTACATAGTCGATATTTCGCAGCGGATAATTCGTCTCGTAATGCGAAGCCAGTACGATGAGGCCGGGCCTGCTGCCGGGAAATTTCACGATGAAGTTGTGCATGGTCATCACCCCGGCGGGGGTGTTGGTGCTGAAGGTGTCTTCGACGAGGTCGTCGTGGGCAAAATGCTTCTTGAGGAAGTTCTCCGCGCAGACATGTCCGGTGCTGCCAATCCAGCGCGGGCCGCAATCGACAAATTGCCGGGCGTAGTCGTAGGCGCGCTGGCCGTTAAAATGCGTTGGCAGCGAACTCTGCGGCGCCGCCAGGCAGGGAGATCCGGCAAAGGCGGCGGTCAAGACCGCTAGAAAGGCCAATTGCGCGCGCCGACGCGGCATTTACTCCTCCTGCTTTTCCTTCTTCATCTTCAACCGGTTCCTGCGGTCCGGGTGGACCATGTGGGCAATGCCAATGCTGGCCAGGTAGAGCGCCAGCATTGGGGTGGCGAAGATGCACATGCTGAGCGGGTCCGGGGTCGGAGTGATGATGCCGGCGACAATGAAGATGACCAGAATTGCGTAGCGGATGTTCTTCCACAGCCAGCGCGCGCTGACCAGGCCGAACAGCGCCAGAAAGAACACCAGAATCGGCAGCTCAAACACAATTCCGAGGCCCAGGATGACGGTCGAGAACAGCTCCATGTACTCGCCGATGGTCACCATGGGCGTGAATTGTTTGCTGTAACCGATAAGAAATTCCAGCGCGCCAGGATAGACGAACTGGTAGCCGAAGTATGCTCCGGCGAGAAACAGTCCGATGGTCGCGGCCATAAACGGGACGACGTAGCGGCGCTCATTCTGGTAGAGGCCGGGCGAAATGAACAGCCACACCTGATACAGAATGAAGGGCGAGGCGACGATAATGCCGCCGAACAATCCGATCTTCAGATAGAAATTGAACCCGTCCATCGGATTGGTATAGACGAGCTTGGCTGGGAGATGATGAGCGGTCAGGGCTTTGGTGATCGGCGCGATCATCAGCGCGGCGATGCGGTCGTGGAACCCGTATGCCACGCCGAATCCGACGCCAATCGACACCAAAGAATAAACCAGCCGCTTGCGCAGCTCCTGCAGGTGTTCGAGCAGGCTCATGCCGGGCAGCTCGGCTCGCTCGCTTACCGCGGCGCGGGCGCGATCGACCAGGTCAGCCATGGATTTTTTCCGTCTCGGCGGGATCCGGAATCGGCTCCGCGGGCGGCTCCACAGCCGGATTCTCCGACGCCGGAGGAACGTAGGCGAACGGTGGGCTCATCCGCGGTTCCGAGCCTTTGACGGGCACAATGGCCAGCGGGGCAGGTTCTTCCTCCGGGAGCGTCCAGTCATCCGCAGAAGATTCGGAAAAATCCTCGTTCGCACCATTCAACCCGGCGGTATTCAGCATGTCGATGTTTGGATACTGGCCGACGGGCAGATTTGCCTGGTCGCCGGAGAACTCAGGCAGAACGGGCGGCTGCAGGGCCTCGGCGACCTCCGGGTCAGCCGCGGGAGAAGCGATCGTCTGTTCGGTTCGGGGGTACTTTTCCAGGATATCCGCCTGACGCAGTTCTTCTTCGATCTGGAACTTGAATTCATTGCTGGCGCGGCGGAATTCTCCCACCAGCTTTCCGACCTGGCGCCCGATTTCAGGCAGCTTCTTGGGCCCGAAGATAATGAGGGCCAGAACGAAGATAAAAATTGTGTCGGGCAGACTCATTGAATTCCATCATACCTAGTGAAGTTTCAGCGAACAAACAGATTGGCGACGGCGCTTGTTCCGAAGAGTTTTCCGAATCACTGAGGGAACGGCGTAGCCTGCTAAAAGGATTCTTTCTCGTCTGCACCCTCATATTACAATTGGGTCAATGGAATGTTTTCCGCGGGTGAATCTTCCGGCCCGGCAAAGCGTCCAATAAGTGTTGCAACATCCCCGTGGGTTGGGGGAACGGCAGAGCTTAGGGCCGTCTCAGTGAATCCACTGCAACAAGTTCGATGAATTCGAATGCTTTCAACATCCCCGTTCCAGCGCGGTCGTAAACGCGGGCTGGAACTGAAGGCGGAAAATTATGGCTACTCTGGTGGAACCTGCTCCGGTCGCTTCTGCGGAAACATTGCAGGAAGCCTGCTCTCTCGACAACTATCTGGCAATGCCGGACCATTCAATGGACGGACGGATTGCCGCTGCGCGCGCCAAGCTTGGCAAAGACGCGCTGATTCTCGGTCATCACTACCAACGCGATGAAGTGATCCGCTTCGCGGACTTCAGCGGCGACTCCTACAAGCTGTCGAAGCTCGCCGCGGAATCGACCGCCCGCTACATCCTCTTCTGTGGCGTGCATTTCATGGCCGAAAGCGCGGATATTCTGGCGCAGCCGTATCAGCAGGTGGTGCTGCCGGACCTGAACGCGGGCTGCTCGATGGCCGACATGGCCGACATTTCTCAGGTGGAGGATTGCTGGGCAAAACTGGTCGCCGCGGGGCTGGATGCGGCGGGCTCCGGCGGACTGATTCCGCTCACCTACATGAATTCGAGCGCTGCCATTAAGGCCTTTTGCGGAGAACGCGGCGGATTGGTCTGTACCTCCTCGAACGCGCAGGCCGCCTTCAAATGGGCCTTCGAGCGGGCGAAACGCGTGTTGTTTCTTCCCGACCAGCATCTGGGCCGCAACACCGCCTTCGGCATGGGCATCCCGCAGAGCGAAACCACAGTGTGGGACCCATATCAGGTCAATGGCGGACTCACACCGGAGCGCCTGCGCGAAGCTCGCATCATCCTCTGGAAGGGCCATTGCTCCGTCCATCAGCGTTTTCTGCCGGAACACGCCGACAAAGTACGCGCCGCCTATCCTGGAATTCAGGTAATCGTCCATCCGGAGTGCCGGTTGGAGCTCTGCCAGAAGGCGGACGCGATCGGTTCGACGGAACGGCTGATCAAGATTATTGACGACGCGCCCGCTGGCTCCAGCTTCGCCGTGGGCACGGAGATCCATCTGGTCAACCGGATGAGCAAGCGTTTCGCTCCGCTGGGCAAGAAGGTCATCACGCTCGATGATTCCGGCTGCCTGTGCACCACCATGTTTCGCATCTCGCCCAACCACCTTGCCTGGGCGCTCGAAAATCTGGTCGAGGGCCGGGTCGTCAATCGGATTTGCGTGGCCGAAGATGTAAAGAATTGGGCGCGGGTGGCATTGGATCGTATGCTGGAGATACGGGGGTAGTCCGCATGAAAACTTTTTCGCTCGACGAGGCGCAGACCCTGCTTCCGGTGCTGGAGTCGCTGATGAAAAACGCCATGGACTCGAAAGACACGGCCCAGTCAATCGCCGAGGAACTGCAGGAGTTGAGCCAGCGGATTTTTCTGAACGGCGGCACGCTGGTTCACATCGCCGAAGTCGCCAAGCGTCGCGCGCAGCAGGACAAGGCCGTCCAGCAGGTCAAGGACACGCTGGCCGAGATTGACTCGATCGGCGTCGAGGTTAAGGATCTGGACACCGGACTGCTCGATTTTCCCTGCCGCCTGGGTGAGGACATCGTGCTGCTGTGCTGGAAGATGGGTGAGTCGGAAATCCAGCACTGGCACACAATGGATTCCGGTTTTGCCGGTCGCCAGGCGGTCGATGAGCGCTTCCGTCGGTCTCAAAAGCAGAAGCCGAATTAATGTCTGAAAGCGCCGGGTGAAGGGCATTTCCCGCGATGTGCTTCGATCCGCAGGATCCCTATATCGGCGTTCTGCTCTCACTGCGCAGAGGATGCGCGACCGGCAAGTTGCGCCGGCTTTGCAAGCGCCGGCGAATCGTAGCGCCCGGCACTGGGTTTTTTCGCAGCCCGAACCTGTCGGCGGTAAACTGTGCATCTATGGGCACCCAACCATTGATGCAAAATGCGCTCCGCGGAATTGCTGTTCTCCTACTGGCCGCACTCCCGACGATCACGGGTTGTAAAGGGTTTTTCGTCCCCGTTTGCCAGGAGACCAATACGTGCCCCGGCCAGGTGGCCACGCCGACCGCGTCTCCGGCTGCCGGAGCCTATAGCGGGGCGCAGACCGTCTCCCTGTCGGATACGACCAGCGGCGCCACGATCTGCTATACCACGAACGGATCGGCGCCCACAGCGACGACTCCGGGCACATGCAGTAACGGGACAATCTACACCAGCCCGATCGCCGTTTCGGCCACCGCCACGATTCGGGCGATCGCGACGCTGTCTGGATCCACGAACTCGCCGGTATTGACAAGCACTTACACGATCATGTGAGGAGCCCGCGCGCTCAGGAGCCGTGCGTCGGCGAAGGGTTGGCCAAGCTGTCGATTTTTTGCCATGCGTGGAAATCGATGCCGGACAGCAGACCTTTGTCGGCATCGCCAGCTCGAGTCTCCGGTAAAATCTTGTTGGCGGCCATAGCGGGGCAAACTTGATTTTCCTGAGGTTTTTGATGAGAGCGGTTCCGTCTATCTCGAATGTGTCGCGAATTCGCACTGCAATGCGCGGGGCTGCGATTCTTTGCGTGGCTTGCATTCCTATCCTGGCTGGCTGCGGCTCAGGGAAGTTTTTTATCCCGGTATGCCAGGCGCAGAACAACTGCAACAGCAGCGGCGGCGGCGGTTCGACCACATATAGCTCCTACGCGTATGTGGCCAATGCCACCACGCAAAACCTGGCACTGTTTCCACTGCCGACCGCAGCCTTCACCAGCATCAGCGGCACGACGAGCGTGCTGGGTGCGACTCCGACGGCGCTGGCGGCGACCCCGGGCGGTACATTTCTGTATGTGGCAACCAGTCAAGGATCGGTCGTCGTGTATTCAATTGGCGCCAAAGGGGCCTTGACCCTCGGCAACGGCGGCAATGCGGTCACTACAACGCTGAACCCGGTCTGGATGACGGTCGACCCCAGCGGCCAATGGCTGTTTCTGCTCTCTTCCAGCACAACAGCGCTGCTGGAGTACCAGATCAACACTTCCACGGGCGTGCTGACGGCGGCCAACGGCAATGGAACCGCGCTTGGCAGCGGCACTCCAGCCCAGGTTTACGTTACGCCGGACAATCAGGCCGTGTACGTGGCCCATGGCACCGGCGGCGTGGCTGCATTCGCCTTCGATTCAACCACCGGCGTGCTCTCCAACCAGACCAACCTGGCTCCGAAAAGTTCCAACGGAGTTTCCGACAATGCCCTGGGCGGGGATGGCAATTCCGCGTTCCTGATTGTGGGGGAGGCGGGGACTGGACTCCGCGTCTTCAACATCGGAAATGCAGGGGCGTTGACGGAGGTTTCAGGATCGCCGTTCGCCACCCAGCTCGGTCCCCGGTCGATCGTGGTCGATCCGACGAATACTTACGTCTACGTCGCCAACAGTGCGGCCAGCGTGATCACCGGCTATACGCTGGGGACCAGCGGAGCGCTGACGCCGTTGTCCAGCTCGCCCTTTACGGCGGGCACGACACCGGTCTCCATGTCGCTCGACTCGACAGGGACGTACCTGCTGGTCGTGTCGCAGGGGGGCACTCCCGACCTGCGGATTTTCAGCTTCGATGCGACCACTCCCGGCAAACTGGATTCGGTCGCCAGCTCCGCTACCGGCACCGATCCTACCGGTCCTGTTTCCCTGGCCGTGGTGCCTTGAGGCTTTCGGTCGTTCAACACGCCACGGCGTAGCCTTCAAGTAACGGTCGCGCGCATCGCCGACCGCGCATTTTGCCGGTCATTCCGCATACACTGAAGTGTTGCGGCGCTGAAGTTCCATGTCCAATTTCCCCCTGCCCATTCCGCTCCTGGTGCGGTTTCGCCGCTTTGCCGCGGCAATTCTTCTGCTGGCCTTGACGGCCGCACTGGCCGGATGCGGCCATTTCCATTCCTCCTCACCCGCGGACTACGTCTATGTCACCGTGAAAAAGATGTTTCTGCGCGACCGGGTTGCGGTGATCGCCAACCATGTGGCTGAGGTGAGCAACGGTGAGCGGCTGAAGGTGGTCGAAAGGATTCCCCGATTCTTGAAGGTCGAAACCCCTCAGGGCAAGGTGGGCTGGGTCGAGGACCACGCCGTCATCGATCAGGAAGAGTATGACAAGTTCCAGCAACTGGCGAAGGAGCGTGCCAGCCAAAAGCCGGTGGCAACGGCCATTCTTTATAACGAGCTGTATATGCACATCGTGCCTGGCCGCAAGACGCAGCATTTCTATCTGCTGCCGATCAACGCCAAGGTATCGCTGCTGGAGCGTGCGTCGGTGGCCAGAAATGCGGGCAATGGGGTGCTTGGGCTTCCTGCCCAAACGACAAAGCCAAAAAAGAAAGCTGGTAAGCAGAACTTCGTTGCGCAATTTACTTCTCCCGTCCGCATGGAGGACTGGTGGTTGGTGCGTGACGGCAGCGGGCACACCGGATGGATGCTCTCCCGCGATCTCGATGTGAATGTGCCGGAGGACGTGGCCCAGTACGCGGAAAGCGAAAAGATGATCGGCGCCTACGTTCTGCGTACCGTCGACGATCCCGACTCTGGCAAAGCCAGCCCCCAGGTGCCGGAATATGTGACGGTGCTGACACACTACGACCAGGGTTTGCCCTACGACTTCGACCAGGTGCGCGTGTTTACCTGGGACATACGCCGGCATCGCTACGGCACCGCCTTCCGCCTGCGCCATATCGTCGGGTTTTTTCCTGTCAAGGTTATTCCCGGCAATCCCAATGCCCCGGGCGGTTCGGAGCCGGTCTTTTCCTTCCACGTGGCGCAGGGAAACGATGTCAGCCTGGACCCGGCAACCGGCAGGGCGCACGCCGCGAAACTCGAAACGTTGACCTTCAAAATGGAAGGAAACCTGGTCCACCGGGTGCTTCCGCCGGGGGAGAAAGAGGCCGGCCATCCCGGGCATACAATCGCCCGTGATCACGCAACCAGCCGGCATCGTCACCATCGTGAGCACCGCCGACGCTACCGCTGATCTGGAGGGACGGGGATCTATCGTCTGGCATCCGCAGAGCCGGTCAGAGCCCGCATCTGGCTGGGGTCGACCTGGGGCATCTTCTCCTTCCAGCCTTTGCGGATCAGCCATGCATTTGCCGGCAGAGAGGTAAAAAAGCCTGCGATCATGGCAATCTGCATCATGAACCAGAAGACGGCCATTCCGGGATCCAGGTGCGTCGACGGAAAGAACAGGAAATAGACGATCGCCATCCAGCCGAACATTCCGATTTCAAAGAGCGTAATGGAAAGCGTGTCGGCGCGCAGGGCGCCAATCAGTCCCTTGCGGAAAGATAAACCGTACATTGGAACAATACTGAAGTATTGAAACGCGATGCCGAGAATATAAGCGAAGGCGAAGTCCAGGACGAGCCTGGATCCAAACTCGCCGACAAAAATCAATCCCATGGCGGGCACAATCGATTCCGCGATCAGATCGCCAATGCTGCATCCCGCACCGCAGTGAAACACGGCGATGCTGAGCTGAAACATCGTTGGAGGCCTGTCCCTGGTGCGCTCGATAGCCGCCTTCATTTCCGGTGTCTGGGGTATCTTCTCCAGCAACGGCAGTGACCGCCAGTACATGAACACCGCGAAGGGACCCATGTACAGACAGGTGATGGGCCACACCAGGCCCATGATCCACATCTTCTGCGGACGCAAAACGGTGTGAACGGCGATGCCGAGCGAACAGGCAAGACAAACGCCGATGTAGGCCCACGCTAGGATATGCAGCCAGTCCGGATAGGGCGTCATGAACTGATAGATGCGGTGGGAAGGAAATGCATACGTTCCTCTTTGCCGCGAGACGGTTTTATATGCGGAGTTCGTGCACGAGTGCCGGTGGGCAGGGCGGCCATTACGATCCACCCTGCCTGCCAAGCGGTTTGGTTCTATCCAGTCAGGAACGTTCTCCTGGCTCTAGAAGACGCCACGTATTAGCTCCCACATTTCTTGGTCACGCCGTTGATCTTTCCCGTGGTGACGGCATAGCTTCCGCACCCAAGGTTCAGATTCGGCGCGCCAGTAACGTTGAAGCTGCTGTTGTTTCCCGGCCCGTTTCCTGCTCCCATGGCGTACGGGGCTTGGCAGCCCGCCAGCGAAGCCGTGAAGTTGGTCGCCCCGTCCCAATCAATCAACGCGCAGGCGAGGTCGTTGGTCTTCAGGGTGTTTGCGCCGAAGACGACGTTCGACAGGTCGTCGGCATCGAGGTAATAGAGCATGCCGTAGTCCTTGTCCGCTCCGGCGTTTCTATTCACGGTAAATGTGTTGCCCTGGATGGTTGCCTTGGCGCTGGAAGGCCAACCGGTTACCCGCAGCACTCCGCCTCCGCAGCCACCGGTGTTCAGGGTGACTGTGTTCCCGTTCACAAGGATGTTGCCGGCCGACGCGATGTCCTGTTCAAGCTGAATGCCGTAGGCGCCGCCGAGCTCGCAGCCGCCGTACTCGGGAATGACCGGCGCTTCGGTGACCACAATGACATTGTTGTAAACATGGCTGCCTTCTCCATTGACATGGATTCCGCGGCCGTTTACCGGGTGGCAGTAGTTGCTGTATATCTGTTCATCCGCCCCCGGATCTTGTTGTTATCGATGTGGTCGGGAGACCGCATGGTGGTGGAATCGTTCACGAAGATCGCTTCGCCCTGGAACTGGGACCTGGCTCCTTCATCCGACTGTCCTGAATGGTTGATCGACTTTACGTTGTCGTAGATGGTGTTGTTCTCCACCAGAAGCTGACCCTGCTCCCAGTCGCTGTAGAATCCGATGGTTCCAGGCTGCTGGATTGTGATCGTCAGATCGTGGACGTCGATCGTCTGGCCGTTGTTGTTGTTTTCACCGAAAAACAACGCGTGGGAAAAGGACGGTGCGTGGGTCGACTGCACGATGGAACCGCCGTAAATATTGGCCGCGATGCCGGCATTTTTGTTGTCGCAGGGAGCGGCGATTGCACTGTGAGAGGTGTCCCAGCAGGCGTCATTCTCAATGCCGAAGACAGCGCCGGAGGTGCCGCCGGAGGTGCCGTAGGTGATGGTATGGCCGTTCAGGTTGAGGTCGATGCCCGGTCCGCTGATCATCAGCGCGGTTCCGGGACAGCTTAAATCTTTCGACAAGTAGTAGTCGCCCGGAGAGGTGATGGATCCGCAGGCGGTGATCGCAGTGCCGCTCAGATCGGTTTTAGAAACAATCCGACTGGGTGCGCCGGCGTTGGGGGCTGGATTTAGCGCAAAGAGGGTGCCGCCGCTCAGGACGAGCAGGAGAAGGACATAGTTCAGCTTCATTGGATCTCCAAAAAGTAGGTGGGGAATTGCAGTGGATAAGAGGCGGGATCAATCTTGTAGAGCCAAAAACAAGTGCAGCACGACAGCGGAATCCAACATTCGGTTCAAACTGGGGGTTACTTGGAAATTATTCTACACGTTCCGTGGGCCTTGGGCGAAACCGTGGTTTCTTCATCAGGTATCCGATGGGAATCAGACACGCGGTCATCACAACCAGAACATGAACCGTGTCGACGTAGGCAAGCACGACGGCCTGCTGCCGCATCATGTCGTAAATGCGCGCGGTCGCACGCATTGCCGCATCGGCGGAGGAGTAGCCGCGGGAGTGCAGCGCGCCCGCGATCCCCTGATGGAGGGCCATGTACCGGGGCGATCCGCTGTAGACATGCGCCGACAGCACTTCCTGGTGGGTCTGGGCCCGGCGCAGCAACATGGTGCTGATAAAGGAAATGCCGATGCTGCCGCCGATGTTGCGGGCCAACGCCGTCAGGCCGGAGACTTCGTTGTTTTTTTCCTGGCGGACGCCAACGTAGGACATAACGCTGATGGGAACAAACAGGAATGGCATGCCCAGGACCATGATGACGCGCCAACTGGCAGCATCCCAGAAGCTGATATTGAGATTGAGGTCGCCGATACGCCAGATGCCGAAAGTCAGTAGGCAGAAGCCGAAGGTAATCATCAGGCGTGGGTCGAGCGTTTGCCCGATGTAGCCGACGATGGGCAATAGCACCAGCAGAACCAAACCTCCCAGGGAAAGCGCCCAGCCAGCTTCCGTCGCCGTGTAGCCCATCACCTCCTGCAGGAACTGCGGAATCATAACGGTTGTCGAATAGAGTGCCGCTCCGATGAACAGCATGACCAGTTGCGTCATGGCAAAGTTCCGCTTGCTGTAGAGAGACAGATCGATGATCGGATGCTTGGCGGTCAGCTCACGATAAAAGAACAAGATCAAGCCGATGCCCGCGAGCCACGCCAAGGTGACGATCAAATGGGAGCCGAACCAGTCGTCCTCCTGCCCCTTGTCGAGCATGATTTGCAGCGCCCCGATGGTCAGCGCCAGCAGGCCGAGGCCGATGCCGTCAATGCTGCCGGCGCGTTCCCGCACCTTCTTGAGATAGGGAGGATCTTCGACGATGCGGCTGGTCAGCAGCAGCGAGATAATACCGACCGGGATGTTGAGAAAAAATATCCAGCGCCAGGTGTAGTTGTCCGTAATCCAGCCGCCGAGCGTGGGACCGATGGCGGGCGCCACGACCACCGCCATGCCGTAGAGAGAAAACGCCATACTTCGTTTTTCCGGCGCGAAGGTGTCGGCCAGGATGGCGCGTTCGCTCGGTTGCAGTCCGCCGCCGCCCGCGCCCTGAATGACGCGCAGAACAATCAACATAGGCAGGGAAGTGGCCAGGCCGCAGAGGAACGAAGAGACTGTGAACAGGGCCACGCAGCTCATGTAGAAGCGCTTGCGTCCGATGCGGTTGGAAATCCAGCCGCTGATGGGCAGCACGATGGCGTTCGACACCAGGTAGGAGGTCAGGATCCACGTGGCCTGGTCGTAGTCAGCGCCCAGGGTGCCGGCAATGTGGGGCAGAGCGACGTTGGCGATGCTGGAGTCGAGCGACTCCATGAACGTGGCTAGCGTCACCGTAAAGGTGATGACCCACGGGTTGAACCGCGGCGTCCAGTGCTCGTAATGAAACTCGCTGTCAGCGTCGTGCTTTTCCGCGACGGCGGAGGACTGCGCCATGCCTGCTCCCGGTGCTACCGTTCCCTTGCAACTGCCGTCCGGATCACCGCGTCAAATCGCGCACCGAACGCATGCCTGCCGAACTGAAACAAGCGGGAAAGGCGCAGTCATTGCAGGGGAGCTCCAATACAGGATAAATGCTGCCGATGGGATCGTTTGCGGTGAGAAAAATTTCCGGCGGATTGCACGGTTGATTGGATCGGCCGCGAAGGCCGAGGATGCAGGAATTTCACCTAAAATTCAAATTCTTCGCAACTCTTCTATGGCGGCTATTCCTTCCACGCAAGGCTCCGGACGCCGGGAAGAGCGCGCAGTTGCTCGATCGAAGGCGGCGTTTCCGGGACACGGGAAGCGCGCGCGTGCCATTTCAGCTCGCATTCGAGCGTGGCCAGGGTGCTTGCCGGTTCATACACGGTATTCCACCGGGAGATGATCCAGCCCGCCCCGAGCAGCCGCCGGCGAAGTTCGGCTTCTTCCGGGGGTGGGCTGGCAAAGGTGAGATAAAGCGATCCGCGCAGCTCGCGGGAGTACCACTTCTCAACGAATTTGAGCGCCCAGAGAATTGCGAACGCCAATAACGAGCCGGCAATGCCCAGATAGATGTTCCCGCCGCCGAAAAGAAGGCCAAGTACGGTGACGAACCAGATGGTGGCGGCGGTGGTGACCCCGTTCACATCGGCGCCGCGGTGGATGATCACTCCCGCGCCGATGAAGCCGATGCCGGACAGGATGCCGAGGGGCAGCCGCATCACGTCCATGACGATGAAGGAAGCCGGCGGCTTGCCCGCGGTGGGCAGCAGCAGGTTTGCCTGTAGCATGGCCAGCGTGGCCGCCAGACAAACCAGCATGGTGGTACGGATGCCGGCCGGATGACCCCGCGCGTCGCGATTGAAGCCGATGACAAAACTGGCAATGGAGGCCAGGGCAAGCCGCAGTACGATTTGTTCCCAGCTAAGATGCAGCGGCATGGCGAAACCCTCTCGTGGAATTCTAAGCCATTCACCACCCAGCCGCGCCTCGCTCGAAAGCGATATGATCGCAACGGGTATGGCGGCTTCACTCTCGACTGGCGCGGTGAATTCAGAGCAAGTGGAAGCATTGGTTGCGCGCTTGCGCAAGGGAGATGTGCGGGCGCTGGCGCGGGCGATTTCGCTGGTGGAAAATGACGCGCCACAGGCGGCAGCGGTCCTGTCGGCCTGCTTCCCGTATACGGGCCACGCACTGCGAATCGGTGTGACCGGTGCTCCGGGCTCCGGCAAGAGTACGCTGGTCGACCAGTTGGGACGACAGTATCGTGCCAGCGAGCAAACGGTTGGAATCGTCGCTGTAGACCCGACCAGTCCATTTACCGGAGGCGCGTTTCTGGGCGACCGGATTCGCATGCAAAGCCACCATGCCGATCCGGGGATGTACATCCGCAGCATGGCGACGCGGGGTTTTCTGGGTGGCCTGGCCTCGACGACTGCGGACGTGGCCTCGATCGTCGAAGCCAGCGGCAAGTCGCGGTTGATGATCGAGACCGTCGGCGTGGGTCAGGACGAGGTGGACATCGTGCGGCTGGCCGATGTGACCGTGGTGGTGCTGGTGCCCGGCCTGGGCGACGATGTGCAAAGCATCAAAGCGGGCATTCTGGAGATCGCCGATATTTATGTCGTGAACAAGAGCGACCGCGAAGGTGCGGACCGCGTGCAACGGGAGATTCGCGCCATGCAGTCGCTCGGCGCGCACGAGGGCTGGGTTGCGCCGGTGCTCAGGACCGTAGCCAGTGCCGGAGAAGGCGTGACAGAGTTGGTGGAGACGATCGACCGCTGCGCGGGTTGGTTGCGCGACCACGGAGGGCTCGAAGAAAGACGTGCCGATGCATGGAGGGCGCGGCTGCTGGAAATGGTGCGCCGCCGCCTGACGCGCGAACTGGTGCGGCATGGCCTGGGCGCATCCGAGCTGGCGGCCTATGCCCGGCAAGTGGCAGGGGGCGACGAAGATCCCTATGTTCTGGTAGAACGTCTGGTGGCTGGCCTGCTGGATTTGCACAAGTAACGCTGGGCATCCAATTCATATAGAGGGCGATGGGCACCATGCCAGTGCTGGAAAGGCTTCAATCCATGTTTCGCATCGATCACCTGGGGATTGCCGTCGGGGACCTGCGGCAGGCGCGCAATTTCTATCAACTGCTTGGACTGGAACCGGGCCTGGAGGAGGTCGTCGAGCACGAGCGCGTGCGCACGGTGATGATTCCAGTTGGCGAGAGCCGCATCGAGTTGCTGGAGCCAACTTCGCCCGACTCCGTGATTGGCCGCTTCATCGAGCGGCACGGGGAGGGGATGCATCACGTTGCCCTGCACGTCGACGACATCGCCGAGGTGTTCGCGGAGATGAAGTGCGCGGGCATGCGGCTGGTATCGGACGAACTGAAGATCGGGGCGGGCGGCCATCTTTATTTCTTTGTCCATCCGTCCAGTACCGGCGGGGTCCTGGTGGAAATCTGTCAGAACGCCGACGCCGATGTACCCGCGGACGTACGCGCCTGATGCGCTTGCTGGCGGTCGATACGGCGGGCGAGACAGGGAACGTGTTGCTGGCCCGGCTCGAAGCTGGTGCAATCGAGGTCCTCGGCGAACAATTTCTGGAGCCGCGGAAATTTTCCACACAAATGATCTCTTCCATTGCGGAGTTGCTCGATGCGAACCGGTTGCAGCTATCGGACCTGGATGCGTTGGCGGCGATTTCCGGTCCGGGCTCGTTTACCGGGCTGCGGGTCGGTCTGAGCGCGTTGAAGGCGATGGCCGAAGCGACGGGAAAACCTGTTATTGCTGTTTCGCGGCTAGCGACGATGGCCTCGGCAGCGGGCTTGCCAGCAGGGCAAACTGTCCACGCTGTGCTCGACGCCGGACGAGGGGAGTTTTACCACGGCATCTATCGCGATGCCGGCCGTACCTGCATTGCGGAATCACTCGCCAGCGCGGGGGAGCTGTTGGAAAGCGTGGCTGGCGTTCCCGGCCCGGTGGTTGCGTGGGAGCCGACCGTTTTGAGCGCGTTGCGGGTCGCGATTCCCAGCCCGTCGCCGGTGGAGATCCCTCCAGTGACGGCGCGCGGAGCGCTGCCGCTGATCCTGGCCGCCTGGGAGACCGGCGACTTCAGCGATGTTGCCGCCCTGGATGCGAACTACTTGCGCCGGGTGCATGCCGAACCTGCCGCGGGCACCCCCATACTCACATGAGTTCCGGGGTGGCCAGTTCCGGGGTGGTCGGGGCCCCGTGTATCGTCCGTCGCATACGTCCCCCTGAGATCGAAGCGGTCAGGCATCTCGCCGCTGCCATTCCAACCGCGGCCCACTGGTCTCGCGAAGAATATGAAAAATACGGGGTGATGGCGCAGCCCGGGGACGCGCAGGTGAAGGCGCTATTTGTCGCCCGCACTTCCGACGGGGTCGTCGGCTTCGCGGCCTATTCGTTGCTTGCAGAAACTGGCGAGTGCATGCTCGAGAACATGGCCGTCGCCGAGCCGTGGAGACGGCAGGGAATCGCACGGCGGCTGCTGACCGTCGGACTGCTCTGGCATCGGACCTGGTATGGGGCAGAGCGCTCCGCCGACCCAGCATCGGCCGCCGCGCTGTGTCTGGAAGTCCGCGCCTCCAACCAAGGCGCAATCGTTTTTTATGAGAGTGCGGGGTTTGCCGCAACCGGCCGCAGGCCGCGCTACTACGCACAGCCTGAAGAAGATGCCGTCCTGCTGGCGCGCCCGCTGGACGAGCCGTCGCCGCGCCGTTGAAATCTTTCCGTTGCCAGCCGGTTAACCCGCGTGATATTTTTGCCGTCTATAGGAACAGGAGGCGCTTCTTCATGGAGATTTCCATTGAGCACGATCCCCGCACCAGTCCCAATCCTCTGGGCCGCCTGGTCGAGGAACACCGCCAATACTCCCGCAAGCTGGAATCCATTCTGTCCCACCCCTATCTGAGCGAGAACGAACAGGCCGAAGCGGCCCGGCTGAAAAAGCTGAAGCTGAAGCTGAAAGATGAAATGCAGCGTTACGCTTGCCCATCGCGGTCTTGTGGCCTGAACACCTAGAGCGCGACGGCATGCACAGTCGGTGAACGCGCCGGAATTCCCTCCCGCGGACCGTATAATCGAACAAATCAAATGGTTCGCGACGGGTACTTCTACGGATTTGGATTTGCGGCGGTAGCTGCCTTGGTTGGGGCGGCGACGCAGTCCTTTTATTTCTTCTGGATTCCGCTGGTTCTGGCGGCATTTTTCCTGTGGTTTTTTCGCGATCCGAACCGCGAAATCCCAGAAGCGCCCGGCCTGATCGTTTCTCCGGCCGACGGCAAGGTAACGTCGATTGAAACCGTGCCCTCGCCGGCTGGGGATGTGCGGCGAATCAGCATCTTTCTGAATGTGTTCAACGTGCATGTCAACCGCTCTCCTATCGCCGGAACCATTCAAGCCGTCCAATACCAGAAGGGCAAATATCTGAACGCGATGAATCCGGACTCGGCCGTACACAATGAGCAGAACCGGGTCCAGGTAGCGGGCGAGTTGTGCATGGTTTCGTTCTCTCAAATTGCCGGCCTGCTGGCGCGTCGCATCGTCTTCACCAAGCGGGTTGGCGACTGGGTGCATCGCGGCGAACGGGTGGGGCTGATCAAGTTCGGATCGCGCGTCGACGTGGCGTTTCCCCTCTCCTGCGAAGTGCAGGTCAAGCTGGGCGATACGGTCCAGGGCGGGGCCTCAGTGCTGGCGATTATGCCGCCAGAGGATGAGGAGGAACTGCTGGCGGCCTCATCCTCCGAGACTGGACAGCCCGCTTCGTTTGCGGGGCCGCAGCGATGAGCGAGATCGAGGCGAAGAAACGCCGTCCGGCGCGGCGCGGCATGTACATTCTGCCATCCGCGTTTACGGCTGGATCGATCGCCGCCGGATTTTATGCGATTGTGCAAAGCCTGCAGGGGTCTTCGATCGAGCCACACCATTTCGACTATGCCGCCCTGGCCATCGGCTTTGCTATTCCGTTCGATGGGCTGGACGGCCGGATTGCCCGGATGACGAACACCGCCAGCGAGTTCGGCCGGGAGCTCGATTCGCTCGCTGACGTGATTACCTTCGGCGTCGCCCCCGCGATTCTCGCCTATACATGGGGCTTTCGGATGCTGCCCACGGGGATGGATCCACTGCTGCGCCAGAAGCTGATCGAGATTGGCGCCGTGGTCTGCTTCCTGTTTCTCATCTGCGGCGCCTGCCGTTTGGCGCGCTTCAATATCAGTTCCGACGCCAAGCCGAAAAATCCCGGCCGACCGGACCGCAAGTATTTCGTCGGCATGCCGATTCCGGCGGCGGCGGGCGTGATTGCCGCCACCGTCCATTTTTTCGGTGGAACCCCGGTATTCAACGGCTTCGTCGCGGGCGCGTGGATTTTTCTGGTCGGCCTGGTGGGTTTTCTCATGGTCAGCACCTGGCGGTTCTGGAGCGGCAAGGAGATCAGCCTGACCGGACGGCACCCATTTCAACTGCTGGTGCTCATTGGCGCGGTCGTGTGTGTGGTGGTGCTGTTCCATCACCTCATCCTGCTCCTGCTCGCACTGGGATACGTGTTCTCCGGGCTGCTGGCGCGGGCGGCCTATTCCTGGTCGCTGCGGCACCGGCGCCGGGCAATCCCGCATTCCTCCACTTCTCTGATCGCAGCCGACCGCGATCAAAGTATCCCCACCGATACCGCCAGCCGGAGATTGGACAGGTAGGACGCGAATGCCGGAAAAGCCGCTGCGAATTGTATTGGTGGGCGCGGGCACCCTGCAGGGGAAGGCCCTCAACGAAGAGCTGGCCGCATCCGCATTCGCCGCGACGGACTTGCACTTGATCGACGACGAGGAAGCGTTGGGCAAGCTGGTCGCGGCCGGCGATGAAGCGACGTTTATCCAGCCGATCGAGCCGGACTCTTTCGACGGCTGCGACTTTACTTTTTTCGCCTGCAGCCGGGAGCTGACTCAGACCCACTGGCGGCAGGCGCTCCGTGCCGGATCGAGGATCATCGATTTGTCCGGGGAACTGGAAGGTGCGCCCGGCGTTCCGGTGTGCGCGCCGTGGATTCAGAACAATCCCGCCTCCGTTCCCGACCTGCAGACCCGCGCGGTAGTCTCGGCGCATCCGGTCGCGTTGCTGCTGGCGCTGCTGGTGGCGCGCGGTGGACGGGTTGCGCCGGTCGAGACTCTGTGGGCCACGCTGTTGCAGCCGGCGTCGGAATACGGCCATGAAGCGCTGGAAGAACTGCATCGGCAGTCGGCCAGCCTGCTTTCTTTCCAGCCAGTGCAGACGGAGGTCTTCGGCGCTCAGACCGCTTTCACGCTGGCAGTTTCCTTCGGGGTGGAAGGCCGTGTGGAGCTGGGGAAAAGCGCCGGCAACATTGGCCGCCATTATGCCGGCATCGTTGCTGCCGGATCGCCGTTTCCGGCACTGCAGGTTGTCCAGGCCCCAGTCTTTCATGGGCATGCGCTGTCGGTTGCGATGGAGTTTTCTCAGCCGGTCGCGAGCGATGCGCTGGCGCGGGTTCTGGCTGGGCGGTATGTCCATATCGTCGCCGATCCCAATGCGTTTCCCAGCAACGTGCAGGCGGTCGAGGAAGAAGAGATGCAGGTCCTGGTGCGGCCGGTGTTCGAGGACGCCGAGACTTCCGGAAAACGAGAGACGCGACGGTTCTGGCTGTGGATCGTCGCCGACAATCTGAAGCTGGCCGCGCGGAACGCCATTGCCTGCGCGGCGGAGTTGAACCGGCTGCGTCCGCGCGGCGGCGTGCAGTAGATTACTTCGATTTTCAGTTCAAGGACATTGACATGGATATTCCCAGACGAGACTTGTTGAAGTTGGCGGCTGGCGGAATGGCAGCTTCGATGATGGGTGTGTCGGGGGTATTCGCGGCGGTTGCGCCTGCGGGCAGCGGTACCTTCGACGTTCGCAGCTTTGGTGCAACCGGCGATGGAAGCACAATCGATACTCCGGCCGTGAACAAAGCTATTGCGGCGGCGAGCGCTGCGGGCGGGGGCAGAGTGCGGTTTCCGGCCGGGACCTATGCCTGCTACTCCATCCACCTGCGGAGTTCTGTCACGCTACTTCTGGAACGGGGAGCGACGATACTCGCCGCACCCAGCACCGGCTCAAGCGGCTATGACGCGCCGGAGCCGGACGCCGCCTGGTCCGCCTATCAGGACTATGGCCATAATCACTGGCACAACAGCCTGATCTGGGGCGAAAACATTCACGACTTCGGCATTGCCGGGCCGGGATTGATCTGGGGCAAGGGGCTGGACCGTGGAGGCCACGATCACGTTCCGGAGCCACCCGGCGGTGGCAACAAATCCATCGCACTCAAGAATTGCCACAATGTGACGCTGAAGGATTTCTCCATCCTGCAGGGCGGCTGGTTCGGCATTCTGGCGACCGGCGTGGATAACCTGACCATCGAGAACCTGAAGATCGACACCAACCGCGACGGCATGGACATCGACTGCTGCCGCAATGTGCGGATATCAAATTGCACCGTGAATTCTCCCTGGGATGACGCGATCGTTCCGAAGAGCTCCTATGCGCTGGGCTACGCGCGAGCAACGGAAAACGTCACCATCTCAAACTGCTATGTCACCGGCGCATATCAACTGGGTACGCTGCTGGATGGAACCTTCAAGGAATTCGCCCCCGGCGCGCATGTTTCGCACACGGGACGTATCAAATTCGGCACGGAGTCGAACGGTGGCTTTAGAAATATTGCGATTTCCAACTGCGTCTTTGAAGGCTGTTCCGGATTGGCGCTGGAAACCGTCGATGGGGCGCTGCTGGAAGACATCGCCATCACCAACTTGACTATGCGGGATATCGTCAGCGCTCCCATTTTTCTGCGTCTGGGGGCGCGCATGCGCGGGCCGAGCGGCGCCGCAGTGGGCCAGTTGCGCCGGGTGTTGATCCAGAATGTGGTCGCGTCCAATGTGAGCGGGAAGCAGTGCTCGATCCTCACCGGCATTCCCGGACACAGGATCGAAGACATCCAGATGGGGGATATCTTCATTCAGCATCGCGGCGGGGGAACGCGCCAGCAGGCCGAAATCCGCCTGCCTGAAGCGGCCGGAAAATATCCGGAGCCGAACATGTTCGGCATTACCCCGGCGCAGGGGTTTTACCTGCGGCATGTGCAGGGCATCGACATGAGCCATATTGAGATTGAGTCGCTGCGTCCGGACGATCGACCGTCGTTCCTGCTCGACGATGTGCGCGATGCGGATTTTCTGCGTATTGAGGCGCCGCGGGAGACAGGTGTGCCGGTGTTCTCTCTGCGCAATGTGGAGGACTTCAGTTCCGCCCTGGTGCGAGGAGTGGCGGACAAGAACATGAAGCAGGTCTCACAACGAGATTTTTAGAACGTCCTTAGAAACGCTGCTCCCGCCGAAGATTCGTTTTCTCCCGGCGGAGACGTCGCGACGCCAAAATGCAGTCGAGGAGCCCTGCGTCAGCTTCCCCTCAAGCCGAACCCCATAAAGGAGACTTACAGCTTTTAGGACAAGCGGCCTGACTTCGCGGCTTGTTTCGCTGCGTCTTTCGACGTATCATGGAGATGCGACCAAGTTTCCCAGGAGGGCTACGCTATGGCTACGATTACTCCAACTCCCGCAACTGAGACAACCGATGCAGCAAAGGCTCCTTCGGTATCGCTGACGCCGCAGGCGGTGGCCAAGGTGCGTGAGATTATGGCAACGCAGGACCCTGTTCCCGCCGGTTTACGGCTGGGCGTGGTGGGTGGCGGCTGCTCTGGATTCCAATATTCGATGTCGTTTGAAAACCAGCCGGGAATGATGGACAAAGTCCTGAGTTTCGATGACCTGAAGGTTTTCGTGGACTCGACCTCGCTGATGTATCTAAAAGGATGCACGGTGGATTATCTGGAGACGCTGGATGCCTCTGGCTTTAAGTTCGAGAACCCAAACACCAAGAGCACTTGCGGCTGCGGATCTTCCTTTAACGCTTGACTCGATACAGGTTCAAAAGAAAAGCCCTCGCGGGATGCGAGGGCTTTTCTTTTGGAGAAAGCCGTCTCGGCTATTGAGGTCCATTGCTGCTCAAGCCGCTCGAACTGGAGCCGAATCCGCCTGATGAACTGCCGAAACCTCCGCTGGTGCTTCCCAGGCCACCCGAGCTGGGCGAGGAACTGCCGAAGCCGCTCGACGATCCGAAGCCTCCAGAGGAAGAGCCGGCCGGTGTGCCGACGCCCGCGCCCGCCGTACCCCCAATCTGACCGGCGGCGTGCTTGGCGGCTTCCTCCTGCGGGTTATAGATGAAATCCCATTGGTCGTAGACCGTCTTCATCCGGTAGGAGAGGATGGACTTCTTCTTGAGCGGCACGGTGACGCCAACAATCGGTGCGCCGGTGGCTGAGTCGCCAAACATACCCCCTCCGCCGGCTGGCGTGCTGGCAATCCCTCGGACGGCTCCCAGCGATCCGGCGGAACTGGTGGCTCCTAAAGCCGGGGTAGCGCCGCTGGTCTGCCCGCCGGGTGGGGAACCGAATGGAGTGCTGCCGGAAAAGGAGCTATCGGAGTCGAAGCTGTTGTCCGAGTCGGAGCTACTATCGGAGTCGCTTTGGCCGCCGGAGGCGTTCGTTGGATTGGCTGCCGAGGCCGCGGTGGACGTCGCCGCTGCCATACCCTGTGTCGTTGACTTCCCATTCGCGTTGCTTGTCCCGGAAGAATTCGTCGTTCCGCTAGCGGTGGACGAGTCATTGAAGAAGCTGTCGAAGGAAGAACTGCCAGAATCGGAGCCGGAACTGCCGCCGAAGCCGGAACCACTCCCGAAGCTAGAACTGCTAAGGGCTGAACCGCCGCCCAAGCCGCCATTCTGGGTGCTGCCAAAGGAGTTACCTCCGGCGATCGAACCGGCCATTCCGGTAGCGCCTGGCATTCCGGACCCGGCCATCCCGGCCACCGCAGGCATTCCGGCAACGGGAGATCCTCCCGTCGCCAGGGGTTTCCCGAACAGCCCCATCGCCACCATCGGCACCTGGCCAAGATGGAGGAGCTTCCAGTCCTTCTTGCCCGTCATGGGGTCGATATATTCCTGCCGTAGGAAGCGGATGTGGTCCGTTTCCTTCAGTTGGTCCATGGTCATGGGGTATGAACCGAACTTCCGGTAATAGAGCTGAATGGCGCGCTTGTACTGTTCCCCGCGATGGATGGTTTCGGCCTCTTTTTCCCGCTGGATCTGCTTGCCGATCTCCGGCGCAGCGATGGCGAGGCCGACCATCAAAATCGCGACAAGAAACAGCAGTCCCAACAACAGGTATCCCTGTTCGCGGGCGCACTGTGAATGTGGACGAGGCTTGATCAAGGCGAAAGATTCCCTGATATAAGGGTACGCCGCCGGGCACAATAAGTCGTGCCCGATCGGGCCGGGCCGCCGGTACCGATCGGGTTAAAAAGACTACCTGGCTTCGAGGCTATCGGTGGTGCTTGTCGGCGTAGCTGGCAGCCATTGCCAACTGCTGTGCTGCATCCTGGAGAAGTTCCTTTGCCCGCTTGGCATGGCCGCCGAGGTACCCCCGGTTCGCGCCCTGCGCGGTGGTAATTTTCTGGTAAGCGTGGCCGATAGAGCGTTGCGCCGCAGCGAGGTTCGGGTGCAGGTTCGGGCGGACGGATTGATTGGTTTGTGCAAAAAGCGCGGGCCCAAACAGCAGAGCCGAGCAGAGAGCGACATTGGGTAAGAATTTTTTCATTGTCATGGATCAATCTCCTGGATTCGGGATACTCCTACAGTAATTCTGGGCTTGGGATGCTCTATTTCCTATTTTAGAGATGCCCTTGCTTTCGATTGAGCGGCCATGCGGTAGCGGCTGGAGACAACCTGCCCCCGTGCTACAATTCGCAACTGTGGGGCACGGTGGGCCTGGAACGACCAACGGCCACTGCCTCGCGAACGGTTCAGCACAACGGGCGGTTAGCTCAGTTGGTTAGAGCGCCTGCCTTACAAGCAGGATGTCGGGGGTTCGAGTCCCTCACTGCCCACCAAACAGCCTCAATCCAGTTTGCGCTTGCGTTCGATTCGCGGAGCCGCACCGCTATATTCTGACATAGCCGATTTTCTTTTTGATCGATTCACAGCGCTTTACCTGCCGTATTCAGAGGATTGCAGATGACGGCCGATTGGAAGCTTGCAAAACTGACGACTGTGTTGATGACCATCGGGTTGCTCTGGGGATGCATGCTACCCGCAACGGCAGGTACGCGGCAACTGAATACACTAACCCCCCAGGAGAAGCAGGCTGGCTGGCAATTGCTGTTCAATGGACGAAATCTGGAGGGCTGGCACTCCTATCTGGAACAGGGCCCCGGAAAAGACTGGTCGGTGCGCCATGGCGCCATCGTGTTGAACAAGCGCAACACCGACCCCACCAGGGATTATCAAGACCTGGTCACCGATCGAGAGTTCCAGAACTTCGACCTCAGGCTGGAATGGAAGGCGAAACCCTGTATCGACAGCGGAGTCATGTTCTACGTTCATGAATCGCCGAAATACAAACAGACCTACGAGACTGGAGTGGAAATGCAAATCGCGGACCTGGCCTGTACCGTGCCGGACAGCCGGGTTCTGAAGGACCGTTCCGGAGACATTTTCGACCTGATCTCCGACCATGTGGAATGGGTAAAACCTGCGGGGGAATGGAACCAATTCGAAATCATTGCGGACAACGGACACGTTCAGTTGTTTCAGAATGGGCATAAGGTCATCGACACCAACCTGGACAGCGAGCATTGGAAGAAACTTGTCGCCAACAGTAAATTTGCGCAGTGGCCTGATTTTGGCACCTTCCGCAAAGGCCACATTTCCTTGCAGGGTGGCGAACCCAAGGGAAAGCCTGGGGTGAAAATCCAATTCCGAAATATCAAGATCAAAACTCTATAGAACAAATCGCGTTTCTGTGGGGGAACTTCGACCTGCGCGATGATGCGCGCTGGTTTTCTTCCCACCCTTTATGCACAGTAAAATCGCAACCATGACTGATCATCCGCATGCACTGCTCGAGCGCGCCAAACGAATCAAGCTTCTTCTGATGGATGTCGACGGAACCCTCACTGATGGCGGCGTCTGCCTGATATCGCTGCCGAACGACGGCGGAATCGCGGAGCTGAAGGTCTTCAGCTCGCTCGATGGCCTGGGGCTGAAGCTGGCCGGCGTGATGGGTATCCGCACAGGATTCATAACCGGCAGAAAATCTCCCGCGGTCGAGCAGCGCGCTCGGGAGAACCATGTGGACTATGTTTACCTGGGCCAAACCACCAAAATGGCCGCGTTTGAGGAATGCCTGCAAAAAGCCGGCGTAACGGAAGACGAAACGGCGTACATGGGCGATGACCTTCCCGACATGCCGCTCGCCGCCCGCGTCGGCCTGGCGGTCGCAGTGGCCAACGCTGTGCCGGAGTTGAAGGCTATGAGCCACTACGTGACTGATGCCAAAGGCGGCCAGGGCGCGGCCAGGGAAGTAATTGAGCTCATCCTGAAATCGCAGGGGAGATGGGAAGAATCCATCCCCAAGGCGCGCGCGTAGACGGCCTTTGTCCGCGGGCGATGCGCCAGGATGACGTACAATTCTCCTGCTTGATTTGGCGAGGAGTGTGAGGTCCCGTGATCGGTGAATCCAATGCAGTGCAAACCAGGTCCGCAACCATCCTGCTGCTGTGTTCCGACGCGATTCTCCGCCTGGTTCTGCAGGAAGTGCTGGAGACGGAAGGACATGTGGTGCTGCCTGCCGGAGATCTCGCCGGTGCGGTGGACTGGTTGAGTCGCTCCCCTGCAGACCTTCTGATTGTCCGGCATTATCTGAGCGGCATCCCCGGCCAGGAGGCGGCGCGCTACCTGCGAACCAAGCGCCACGGACTGCGCGTCCTGATGGTGGGAGGATTTCTCCAAGACGACCGGCTCCTGAACCGGTCGAGCGTTGAGGAGGTAGCTATATTTCCCAGGCCGTTTAGCGCGGCGGAGTTCACCGCCAAGGTATCGGAAGTGCTATCCCGCCGCATTTGACGGCTTATCGGCGATTGCGAAAAATACACCTGTGATTCCCTCCGCGGCGGAATCGCGAATCCTATTGGGTTACTTTCATCCCGCAAACGTCTCCGCGATGCCATCCTCCAGCGATGTGAATGGCTGCGTGTACTGCCCGGCCAGGCGCAGAGAAGTGACATCCGCCTCGGTGAAGTGCTGGTACCGCCCATTCAAATCAGCGGGAAAGGGAATGTATTCGATCTTCGCTGGGCCATTCACCCGTTCGAGCGTCTGGGCCACGGCGTTGAAGCTGCGGCTCGTGCCCGTCCCGGCGTTGAAGATTCCCTGATACACGTCCGCCACTTCGCCCATTCCGGAGCGGAACGCCTCATCTCCGATGCCGGCAAAAAACAGATTCATCCGGCAAAGGTCGCGAACATAGACAAAGTCGCGCCGCTGTTCGCCGTCGCCGTAGCCGCCAGAGCCTTGAAACATGCGGACAGCCCCGGTCTCCTTCATCTGCTTCGAGAAATGCTGAATCACCGAAGCCATGCGTCCCTTATACAACTCGCGTGGGCCGTATACGTTAAAGTAGCGCAGTCCGACCACGGTGCTTTCAATCGTTGGGAGCAAGCGCCGCACATAGTTGTCGAAGACCAGCTTGGAAAAGCCGTACACATTGAGCGGGTGCTCGTTCTCCGGGTCCGGGGTAAAACGCTCGCTCAGTCCGTACACCGCCGCGGTCGACGCGTATACAAACGGAATGCAATGTTGGGCGGCGTAATGCAGCAGCTCTTTGGAATAGGTGAAGTTGTTGTCCATCATGTACGCGCCATCGTCTTCGAGCGTGTCGGAGCAGGCGCCCTGATGCAGGATGGCGCGAATCCGCTTGGCCGAGAGCACCTTCGATTCGATGACGCGGCGAAATTCGCGCTTGTCCATATAGTCGAAAAACTTCGCGCCTTCAAGGTTGCGGAATTTCGCACTATCGGTCAGGTTGTCCACGCAGACGATTTCCGTCTCGCCAATCCGGTTCAACTCATGGATCAGGTTGCTGCCAATAAATCCCGCACCGCCGGTGACAAGAATCATGCCTTCTCCACGTTCGTATTCAATTTCTTCACAATATTCGTCGTACTGAAGCCCGCCAACGTGGGCACGATCGCAACCCGGCCGCCCCAGCCGCGGACCAGTTCCGCGCCCACCACGGTCGCCTCGTTATAGTCGCCACCCTTCACCAACACGTCCGGCCGTAGGGCTTCAATGGTGGCCAGCGGTGTGTCCTCGTCGAAAACGATGATTGCGTCGGTAGAAGCCAGCGCCGCCAGAATCCGCGCACGCTCTTTTTCTCCGACAATCGGCCGCGTCGCTCCCTTCAGCCGTCGAACGGAGCCGTCGCTGTTCAGGCCAATGACCAGGCGGTCGCCCATGCGATGCGCATCTTCCAGCAAGGTAATGTGACCCACATGCAGCAGGTCGAAGCATCCGTTTGTAAACACTATGGTCTCGCCGCGGCTGCGCCACTGTGCCGACCGCGCCACCAGAGCCGTGCGGTCGACTACTTTTTCCTGGGTGCTCAAAGCCAACTCACCGGAGAGAGTCGCCAGCAGGCTGGCACGATCGATCGGCACGGTGCCTACCCGGCCTACGACAATTCCCGCGGCGGTATTGGCCAGTTGCAGTGTGCTCTCTAGATCCAACTGCGCCGCCGCCGAGGCCGCCAGTGTCGCCATCACCGTATCGCCCGCCCCCGACACGTCGTAGACCTCGCGCGCCTGAGCGCTGGCGTGCAGGTCGAGATCGGAATTCGCACCCAACACGCAGATGCCGAGTTCGCTCATCGTTACCGTCAGATATTCAAGTTCAAGCGGCGCGATCAGCGCCCGCCCCGCTGCCATCAACGCACCTGAGTTCTGCGCATCCACTCCTGTGCATGCGGCCAGCTCCTGAAGGTTCGGGCAGATCGTCGTGGCGCCGCGGTACTTGGAAAAATCGCCGCCCTTGGGGTCGACCAGCAGCGGGACGCCGCGCTTTCTCGCCTGGGCAATGACAGTCTTGCAGACCCGCTCCGGCAGCACCCCCTTGGCATAGTCGGACAGGACAATGCAGTCGGCGCGTGCAATTTCGCTGGCGAGCGAACCCAGCAGGGAATCGATCTCGTCCGACGAGGCCGCCTGCGGAGCCTCCACATCCAGTCGCATCAACTGCTGACGCCCGGCCATCACTCTTGTTTTGGAAATCGTTTGCCGCTGCCAGACGCACAACGCACAAGTATTAACGCCGTCCGAGCCGGAACCAGCCAGTGCTTCGCGCAACAGTTGTCCATCTTCATCCGCGCCCAGAAAGCCTGCCAGCGAGACCTGTGCGCCCAAACCTGCCAGATTCATGGCCACGTTCGCAGCACCGCCGGCAACATGGGTCCGCCGCACCGACCGCAGCACCGGCACCGGCGCCTCCGGGGAGATGCGGCTCACATCGCCCCACACATAGCGATCGAGCATCAGGTCGCCGACGACCAGCACGCGATAGCGCGCAAAGCCGGACTCCACCAGTTCGAGGACACGATGCAGATCGCGAATCATAACGGGTTCCCCTGTATCTTAGCTGTCTTTTGGACGATAGAACATCACGAACCCACGGATGGATCTGCTGAAGGATGCTCTCTAAACGGAGCCGCTTCGCAGCACCACCTTGTGCACGGCGTTCATTCGCGCCAGCACGCGGTCTACGGCGGAGAGTACCTCTGCCGGCGCGATCGAGCTCAGGCACTTTTTCTTCTGCTCGATGCAGACGTCCAGGTCGCAGTCCCAGCAGTCCGTGCGATGGTAGATGATCTCATGGTGATCTCCCCAGGGAAACCAAACGCGCGGCCGGCTGCGCGCGGCAAAAACCACCACGCAAGGAGTGCCGCCGGCCGCGGCAAGATGCATGGGGCCGCTATCATGGCCGAGGAACAGCCGTGCCCGCGCCAGCACCGCGGCAGACTCTCGCGGCGTCAGCATCCCGCACAGGTTGGCAAGCCGCCCCGACCAGGCTGTGGCCGCCTGCTCGCTCAGTCCGGCCTCCTCTTTTGCCCCCACCAAAGCCAGCCCATACTGGGGCAGCTTCGCCGCCAGTGAATCCAGCACACGGTGCCAATTCTCGCTGCCCCAATCCTTGGCCTGCATCTTGGTTCCAATGCAGCAGGCGACGAGTGGCCGCCCCTGTACCGGCTCCAGTACTTCGGCGGCACGCTTGTGTTCGGCAATCGTCAGCCCCAGGTCCCAGTTGGCGCGATCGCTGAGGTCCACACTGCCCAGACTGCGCACCAGACGCGCCAGACGTGCCGCTTCCGGTTCGCAGTCGCCAGTCTGCGGGTCGATGCGATTGACACGGGTATCGCGTCCGAGTGGTACGCAGGCTATGCGCGGGATGCCGCACAGGCGGAAAAAGGCCGAATCCCGCAGGACGTCCGCGGCACTGCGTCGCGCGGTCAGGTAGACCAGCACTTGGGCGCGGAAGGCGCGAATCTCGCGTTGCAGTTCCACCAGTTCGGCAAAATTGCGCGTAGCCACTGGGTAGCGCATAAATCCATGCACCAGCCCGGAACCTTCCAGCACGGCGAAGGCCGCCGGCGCCTTGGTATGCATGGGGATATTCGTCAGCAGGCAGCGTTCCGCCTCAGGAAACGCGCGGGCGATCTGATGAAAACACGGCAGCGCCACCACGGTGTCGCCGAGGCTTCCCAGACGATAAATCAGAACGCGTTCGATAGCAGTCTGCATGGGAGGAGGGTTTAAGTTTGATGCTACAAGAAAAGTGCGCCTCGCAAGGAAATAGTCGCCCCAGGGGTAGCTCGCCTCCCACCGGCCGGCTTCTGATATACAGAGGAATATGAACAAACGAACGCTGCTTCCGGATGCAGTCGAGCACTACCTGTTTCGCCTGATGGGGAACCGCGGCGACATCGAGCGCCGACTACGCGAGGAAACCGCCAGACTCCCCGAGTCTGGGATGCAGATTGGCCCCGATCAGGCCGCATTCATGGCGATGCTGGTGCGCGTAAGCGGCGCACGGCGAGCCCTGGAGATCGGCACCTTTACCGGCTACAGCGCGATGGCGGTCGCCGGAGCTTTGCCGCGGGATGGACGCTTAATCTGCTGCGATGTTAGCCAGGAGTGGACCGGTATCGCGCAGCGCTATTGGAAGGAAGCGGGGCTCCAGGGAAAAATCGAGCTGCGCCTTGGACCCGCGCTTGAAACTTTGAATGCGCTGGTCCGAGAGGGCGCGGCCGGCTCTTTTGACTTCGCGTTTATCGATGCAGACAAGCCGAACTACGACCGCTATTACGAAATCTGCCAGCAGCTTGTCCGTGCCGGCGGTTTGATTCTGCTGGACAACATGCTGTGGAGAGGCGAGGTGGCCGATTCCACGAGCACTGACGAACAGGCTCAGACACTACGCGCGCTGAACGAGAAAATTCGCAGCGACAAGCGCGTGGAGGCCTGCCTGCTGACCATTGGCGATGGAATTATGATGGCAAGAAAGTGCGATTGAGACGAGCCGCAAGATCGCGCTGACGCGACTTTACTGGTGCGCGACGTTCTCCGCTCCAGCCGAAACGGCCGGGACACCCGCCATCATTGCGGCTTCGTCCGGGGCAATCTCCGGCAGCGGTCCTTCGAGGGCGACCTTCAGCACCTCATCCATCTGATCGACGAAGTGCAGTTTCATGGTGGATCGCAGGTTTTCCGGGACTTCTTCGAGATCGTTCTTGTTCTGCGCCGGCAAAATCACCTCAAATACCCCGGCGCGATGCGCCGCCAGCAGCTTCTCCTTGAGTCCTCCGATCGGGAGGACCTTGCCGCGCAGCGTGATTTCGCCGGTCATGGCCACATCGCGCCGCACGGGAATTCGCGTCAGCGCGCTGGCCAGCGCCGTTGCCAGTGTAATGCCGGCGGACGGTCCGTCCTTTGGAATCGCGCCTTCCGGCACATGTACGTGGATGTCGAGCGTGCGATAAAATTCCCGTCCTAGGCCAAGATGATGCGCGCGGCTGCGAACGTAGGACAGAGCGGCCTGGGCCGACTCCTGCATCACCTCGCCCAGCTGACCGGTCAAAGTTAACTTGCCCTTGCCATCCAAAATCTGAACCTCGGTTGAGAGAATGCTGCCTCCGACTTCAGTCCACGCCAGCCCGGTCACCAGACCGATTTCATTCTTCTCGTGCACCTGGGAATGACGCACCTTGGGCAGTCCGAGAAACTCCCGCAGGTTGGCCGCAGTAATTTCTTCCTTGTGCCGGGCGCCGTTCTTCAGGATGCGCCGTGCCACTTTGCGGCATACGTTGCCAATCTCGCGCTCCAGGTTGCGTACCCCGGCTTCACGCGTGTAGGAGCGGATGGTTTCGAGCATCGCTTCATCCGTGTAGGTGAGGTTCTTTTCCTTCAGCCCGGTCTGCTCGCGTTGCTTGCGCGTCAGATATTGCTTGGCGATCTGGAGCTTCTCATCTTCGGTGTATCCATGCAGCCGCAGAACCTCCATGCGGTCCTGCAGCGGCGCGGGGATGGTATGCAGCACGTTCGCAGTGGCGACGAACAACACCTGGGAAAGATCGTATTCGACGTCCAGATAATGGTCTTGAAACGTAGAGTTCTGCTCCGGGTCCAGCACTTCGAGCAGCGCCGAGGCCGGGTCGCCGCGAAAGTCCGAAGCCATTTTGTCGATTTCGTCCAGCATGAAGACGGGATTCTTGGTTCCCGCCTTCTTCATCGCCTGCAGAATCTGCCCCGGCAACGCGCCAATGTAGGTGCGGCGATGGCCGCGGATTTCCGCCTCATCGCGCATTCCACCCAGCGACATGCGGACGAATTTGCGTCCCGTGGCTTTGGCGATCGACATGCCAAGTGAGGTTTTCCCTACGCCCGGAGGGCCGACGAAGCAAAGAATCGACCCCTTGGGATTTTTTACCAGTTGCCGAACAGCGAGAAATTCCAGGATGCGTTCCTTGATTTTTTCAAGCCCGTAGTGGTCCGTGTTCAGGATCGTTTCCGCGTGTTCAATGGAGCGAATTTCTTTCGATTTTTTCTTCCACGGCACGGCCAGCAGCCAGTCCAGGTAGTTGCGCGAAACGGTGGACTCCGCCGACATCGGAGGCATGGCTTCCAGCTTCTTCAGCTCCTGCGTGGCCTTTTCAAACACTTCTTTCGGCATGCCTGCCGTCTCTATCTTTTTCTTCAGCTCATCAAATTCGCTTTTTTCTCCGCGGCCGAGTTCTTTTTGGATGGCCTTGATTTTTTCGTTGAGATAGTACTCTTTCTGAGCCCGTTCCATCTGCCGCTTTACGCGCGATTGCACGTTGCGGTCCATGTTCAGCTTCTCGATTTCGATTTCCAGGGCGCCGACGAGATGTGTCAGGCGCTCCGCGGGGTCAAAGATCTCGAGGAGCGACTGCTTCTCCTCGATCGGCAACTGCAGACTGGCGGCAATGGTGTCGGCCAGTTTACCCGGCTCTTCCATGCGGATCGTTGCCGCCGCGGTTTCAACGTTCAACGCCTGCTGCAGCTTGACGTATTGCTCGAACAGGCCGGAAACACGCTGCATGAGCTGTTCGATGGCTTTGGTCACTTCGATTTCGATTGTGCCAGCGCGGACCGTGGCGACAAAGAACCCGTCGGAGTCGGAAATCTGAGTCGCCCGGCCACGCTCCACGCCTTCGACCAGGACTTTGATGTTGCCGTCCGGCATCTTTACGCTCTGAACGATATTTCCAATGGTTCCGGTCGCGTAGATGTCTTTCGCCGTCGGGTCATCCTGAGTGGCGTCGTGCTGGGTGGCCAGGAAAATCTTCCGGTCCCCGGTCAACGCCTCTTCGAGCGCGCGCACGCTGGATTCGCGGCCCACGACAAATGGAGTCATCATGTGGGGGAAGATGACCATGTCGCGGATCGGCATCATCGGCAGTTTGCGCTGGTCGAATTTGTCGCGGGTTTCTGTCACATTCACCTTTTTCTATGGAGCGCCTTTCCCATTCTAATTTGTTGCCGGCATCCATGCGAACCGGCGTGGCGCCCTATGCCGACGGCTACACCGCCACAGGTTGCGTGCAATGCGAGCATCGGGTTGCCTCCGCGGGAATATCACTGATGCACTGTGGGCATTTCTTGATCGCTGGCGGGACCACAGGAATGGGTGGGTGGAAGCGCGCCATCAGCTTGCTAACGGGAAGGACTACGCCAAAATAGATTGCGAAGGCGATGATCAGAAAATAAAGCAGAGCGTTCAGGAAATTGCCGTAGTGGATCACCCCTCCATTTACATGCGCTACCAGGGTGCCGAAGCTCGGCTTGCCAAAGATGGCGGAGATGAGCGGGTTGATGATGTCTTTTACCAGAGAATTGATAATTTCGGTAAAAGCGGTACCGATAACTACGGCAACCGCCAGATCGACGACATTGCCGCGCAGGATAAAATCGCGAAATCCTTTGAACATGTGAACGTTCTCCCCACAGAATTTTGGACAGCCGCAAACCGGGAGGATAATAGCGTGGGTCGATGAGCGCCGCCAGTTGCCAGCATCCTATCACTGCAGCTATGAAAGGTTGAAAGAGTTTACGGCAACTTCGCCGTTCTTCTTCCGTATCGTCAACAGTTAGCAGTGGATTCTCGTGTGCCGCTGAGGTATGCTCGATGGTTCCAATTGTGCGAGTGCATGAGGGCTAATGAATAAGGTTCTGTCCACGGCGGAGGAAGCGGTTCGCGATATTCCCAGCGGCGCGACCTTGATGTTCGGCGGCTTCGGCCTGTGTGGCATTCCGGAATATTTGATCGACGCGCTGGTGCGCCGCGGCGTGACCGGCCTGCATACCATCAGCAACAACATGGGGGTGGATGGCTTCGGCATGGGGCGAATGCTGGAGGCCGGCATGATAGCGTCGCACACCGGCAGCTATGTGGGAGAGAACAAGCTACTGGAAGAGCGCGTGCTCGCGGGAAAGCTGGAGCTGACGCTGGTCCCGCAGGGAACGTTGGCCGAGCGCATCCGTGCCGGGGGTGCGGGTATTCCGGCCTTCTTCACCCCCACTGGCGTGGGAACGTTGGTGGCGGAAGGCAAGGAGTCGCGCGAGTTCGACGGGAAAATGTATCTGATGGAGCGTTGGCTGCGCGCCGACTTTGCACTCATCAAAGCGTGGAAGGGAGACCGCATGGGCAACCTGATCTATCGCAAGACAGCACGCAACTTCAACCCCATGATGGCCACCGCCGCCCGCGTCACGATCGCGGAGATCGAACAACTCGTCGAGCCGGGAGAGATCCCTCCCGACAGCGTGATGACGCCGGGCATTTATGTACAAAGAATTGTTGTGGGAGAAAAACACGAGAAGCGCATTGAGCGGCGGACCGTGCGTAGTGACTAGCCGATACGCATGAAAAACGGATATAGCGCCAGAAACAGGATCATGACCAGCGCCATCAAATCCATATAGAGCGAGACCATGACAGCGCCGTGGTACCAGCTCCAACGTGCGCGGAGGCAGCGAAAGGTCTCCGCCCATCCGACTGCGGCAAAAGCGATCGGCAGAATCATCATCGCCGTGGCTTGATTCATGGGGAATTTCGCCAGCCGGAACGAAGCCGCCAGGCTGCCCAGCACGAGAATGTTGCCGCGCAGCAGGGAAGGTATCCGCGGATTGAAGAAGGAGCGGAGCATCGCACTCGAACCGGAAAGCGGGGAACAAGACCCACCATGAACACTCTATCGAACTCGAACCGCCCGGGCGCCGGGGAAAAACCGGCGGGGGCACGCGCCGCCGGCAATCGCGCACAAAACGCAACCGCAATCGCAAAGCGGGTGGCTCTGGAATTGCACGATGGCTTTTATGTCAATCTGGGTATTGGCATACCGACACTAGTCGCCAACCATGTGCCCAAGAGCATGGAAGTGGTGTTGCAATCGGAAAACGGAATGCTGGGCGTAGGCCCCTATCCGCTGGCTGGGGAGGAAGACCCCGACCTGATCAACGCCGGCAAGGAAACGGTGAGCGAGCTGCCGGGAACGGCGTATTTTTCGAGCGCCGACTCTTTTGCGATGATTCGCGGCGGCCATGTGGACCTGAGCGTTCTCGGCGCGATGGAGGTCGATGAAGCGGGCAACCTGGCTAACTGGATGATTCCTGGGAAAATGGTGAAGGGAATGGGCGGTGCGATGGACTTGGTCGCCAGCGCCCGCCGCGTCGTCGTGGCCATGGAACACACTACCCGGGACGGGCGGCCGAAGATTCTGAAGCACTGCACGTTGCCGACCACGGGTCTGGCAGTGGTGGACACCATCGTCACCGAGATGGCGTATATCCGCGTCACGCCGGGCGGTTTGCTACTGGAGGAGGTTGCGCCCGGACTGACGGTAGAACAGGTGCAGGCCGTGACCGAGCCGCGGTTGCTGATCAGCAAGACAATCCGGCAAATGAACATTGCCGGCGCTTAGCGGAATAGCATCGACTCCACCTTTTTGCGCACCCGATCTGTATTGTGTTCAAACACCATGGCGACTCCATAGGAATACGCCAGGGTAAAGCAGAGCACCACTATCGGGACGGAAAAGTTTCTGGCCGTAGGCTGTGCGTGGTGGTTAAGCCACGCGGCAAAAAATATCAGTACGGGCATGTGGGTCAGGTACAGCGTGTAGGAAAAGCCAGCGGTGCGCTTGCCGAACGTCCGATACCATCCGCTGACCGGGTATGGAAAATGCAGCAGGGAATAAAGCAGGATTGCGACCAGAATCCCGAGAAAAAAGTCCGAGTTCCCCCAGCTTTCCAACGAATAGAGATAAGCCGATCATGACGACGACGGCAATCCACCTGCGTTTCCAGGAAAATTGGGACATCAAGGCGATGGCGAGGCAGGGAAACAGCGCGTAGTACCAGAATTCGTTAGCCAAACTCCAAAGCGGGTTGTCGGTGCCCAGCGTCGGAACGAGCAGAGTTTGCAGAAATCCTGCATTCCCCAGGAAAATGCGCCAGCTCAGCCAGTGGGAGACGTTGTAGTTGAGCACGGAAATTCCGCTGGTTCCCAGGTAGGTTCGCGAGGGAGAGAATAGGTGAATTCCGGCCGAATCCCACATCCAGCAAAGGGCCAGTGCCGGCAACAGGACCAGTTCCAGGCGGACGAGCCGATGGACTGCATATCGTGTACCGCTCCAGCGCCGGGCCCACATCCCGCGGAGGACTGTGCGGCCAATCAGATACCGGCTCAAAACAAAAAAGACGATCACAGCCTCGTGACCGAATTTCGTCGCGCCGTAAAACACGTAGAGAAGAAAATTCCGTCGATGGACGTGCGGGCAATCGACAAAATAAATGCAGCGCCAATGCTCAATCAGCATAGCGAAGGCAGCGATCGCGCGCAGCATGTCGAGGTGTGCCGAGGCCTGCTCGGTGAGCGGGGGAAGAACTCGGGGAACAGATTCCTCGCGGGCCCTCGACTCGGATAGGCAGAACAGTGGCACACGACGAATCCAGCTGCGGAGTGGGGGCGATCCGCTTCCAATTCATGCGTCACAACCTCGCGGCACTGGCAATACGGTTTTATACAAACACCGGTCGATCGGCGATTTCTTTGAGCGCTGCTTCGTACGGCGCCCGCAAAACTCCCAACTCGGTAATGATAGCGGTCACATATTTCGCTGGAGTCACATCAAATGCCGGATTGAAAATTTCGGCGTTTTCCGGGGTAATCTGACGTCCGTTGAAGTGTGTTACTTCCTTTGCGGGACGCTCTTCGATTGGAATTTCATCGCCGGTCGGGGTGGCCATGTCGATGGTCGACCAGGGAGCCGCCACATAGAACGGAATACCATGCTCTTTCGCCAGCACCGCCACCCCATAGGTACCGATCTTGTTGGCCACATCGCCGTTGGCGGCAATACGATCGGCACCGACGATGACCGCCTGAATTTTGCCCGCGCGCATCCGGCTGGCCGCCATGTTGTCGCAGAGCACGGTCGTCGGAATGTTGTCGTGCAGCAGCTCCCAGGCCGTCAATCGAGCGCCTTGCAGGAAGGGTCGGGTTTCATCGGCATATACATGGATCGCGTGGCCGCGTTCGACCGCTGCGCGGATTACGCCCAGGGCAGTTCCGTAGCCGCAGGTCGCCAACGCTCCTGCATTGCAGTGGGTCAGCACGCCGCCTTCGGCGGGCAATAGCGCCGCGCCATGGGCGCCCATCGCGCGGCAGGCGGCAATGTCTTCGTCGTACATGCGGCACGCCTCGGCGACGGCCTGTTCTTGAACCTTGGCTACCGTCGCGCCTGGTTGTCGCGCCACGGTAGTTGCCAGTTGGCGGATGCGCTCTATAGCCCAGAAAAGATTCACCGCCGTCGGCCGCGTGGCCGCCAGGGTCTCGCAGATTTCCTCCATCTCCTTTTCGAGCTGGGGAATATCCGCGGCCTGGCTGCGCTTCAGTCCGAGCGCTACACCCATTGCAGCACTTACGCCGATGGCCGGCGCGCCGCGGACGACCATGGTGCGGATGACGTCCGCCACCTCGCGATAGCCTTTCGCAAGCACATAGGTTTCTTCCATCGGCAGCTTCGTCTGGTCGAGGAAGCGCACCCCGGCATCGGTCCATTCCAAAGTGGGAATCATGGGTTTTAGTTTATTGCATCGGGGTCGAGGATCATCTCATCGATGTAACACCAGCCCCAGTCCTCGCCGGGCTCAAACGACCGCATGATTGCATGCTGCGTTGCGTGGAAATGCTTCGTCGCATGCTTGTTTTTCGACGAGTCGCAACAGCCGACGTGTCCGCATTCCAGGCACAGGCGCAGATGCACCCAGCGGTCGCCGCTCTTCAGACATTCCTCGCAGCCATTGGGGGTGCGCGCCGTAACCGGGCGAATCTGGTTGAGATGCTCACAGGCGGCCATGGTCTTCTCCTGTCTCTCCATGCTATGCCTTCGCGGAAATATGCGCGGCTCGCACATCCTTAGCGGTAAAGAGCGAAAAGAAGGGAGCGCCCTCGGCAGCAGCCTCCACGGCGGCGCGCCCGCCTTGCTCCTGGCGATCTACCAGGCACAGGACCCCAGCAATCTTGAAATCCGCCGCCCGCGCGGCCTCGATCGCCTGTATTGTCGAGCCGCCCGTGGTGCAAACATCGTCCACAATCACCACCCGCGCCCCCGGTTCGTTGAACCCTTCAATGCGTCGCCCAGTGCCATGTGTCTTTTCGGATTTGCGCACCAGGAAGCCGTGAATCAGCGGTGTTGTCGGATCGGCCACCCTTCGCCAGGCGCTGGCGGAGGCGATATTCGATACCAGCGGATCGGCCCCCATCGTCAGACCGCCGACCGCCCGCGGGTTCAGGTTGTGTTCGCGGATCAGATCGTAGAGCGTGAGGCCCGCCAACCGTCCGCCCTCGGCGTCGAGCGTGGTAGTGCGGCAGTCGATGTAGTAATCGCTGCGCGCGCCGGAGGCGAGCGTGAAGTCTCCCAGTTGGAACGAGAGAGTTGCAATCAGGTGCATTAGGGGCGTGCGGAAATCCTGTGATGTCGGCATGGGTCTATTCGATTGTATTGAAGTGTGAGCCTCGGCACGGATTGCTATCGAAGCAGTTCCTCAATGTCCTGCTGGAATTCAGCCTGGTTGACGATGCCCACGTGGGATACCGCGATCCTCCCGCTTCGGTCGATGAGCAGCGTCAGGGGGAGTGCTTTGACACCGAATTGATTTCCAATCGCATCCGTGCCGATGGCGACGGGGTATTTCATGCCAGACTTCGCCATGAATGCCTTCACGACTCCGGGGCTTTCACCGTACATGTCGATACCAATAAGAGCCAGCCCGTTGCCGCCATATTTTCCGTCAAATTCCACATACCACGGAATCTCAATCTTGCAGCCTCCGCAGGTTGTCGCCCAGAAGTCCAGCAACACGACCTTCCCCTTGTATTGAGAGAGCGTGATGGTTCGCCCCTGAACATCTGTAAGAGTGAAATCGGGGGCCGGCTTTCTTGATCGAGCAGGGATAAGCGCGTCCGTACTTCCTTTTGCCGCGGGTACCGCCGTGGAGGATTGCGCGACAGCGGTATACATGCCCCAGTGCATCACGACGATCACCATCGCTATGGCGGCCAGCTTGCCGAATGGACAAAGCGATCTCGACGCCATCGAGTATAAATTTATTATCTTCGCCATGGGTCCTTTCACAACGCACGGTATGCCGCCAGTCTACGTCCTTAATCGATTCCCATCTTGCGCTGCATTTCTTCGAGAGAGAGACCTTTCGTCTCCGGGTAGATAAACAGTACGACGAAGAATTGCAGCGCCATCATGGCGGCGAAGAAGTAGAACGGAGCCGCGGCATGGTGGACGGCAATGATGGGGAAGACTCCGGAAATAATGGCGTTCGTCACCCAGTTGGCGGAGGTGCCCAGGCTTTGTCCTTTGGCCCGCACACGGGTGGGAAAGACTTCGCCGAGATAGACCCAGACCACAGCGCCCTGCGAGATGGCAAAGGCAACGATGTAGACGATCAGCAGCGGCAGTAGATATTTCTGGTGGCCGCGCGTCTGGAAGAGCACCGCGACCACGGCAAGGCAGAATGTCATGCCGACGGCGCCGATCAGCAGCAGTGCCTTGCGCCCCAGCTTGTCAATGACCGCGATGGCGGCCAGCGTGGCGACCAGGTTCGCAAGGCCCACGTAAACGGCTTGCTGATAGCCTGACATGCTGCTGAACCCGGCGGCGGCAAAGATGTCGTTGAGGTAATACAGAATGGCGTTAATGCCGGAGAGCTGGTTGAACACGGCGACGGTAACCGCCAGGAAAATCGGCAGCCGATATTTCCTGCTGAATAGCGGCTCGGCTTTGGCAATGCGATCGAGATGAATCGACGCGATGATATCGCGTAGCTCCGTGTCTACGTCCGGAGTGCCGGTCTTTTCCATTGACTCGCGCGCCTCGTCGACGCGGGCCTGCATGACCAGCCAGCGCGGGCTGCGGCCGATGGTCAGCAGCATGACGAGAAACAGAATCGCGGGGATGCCGGCCACGCCAAGCTGCCAGCGCCACTCCACGGCGCCGAGATGAAATGTCGCGATGGCGTAATTCGACAGGTACGCCAGCAGAATACCGACGACGATGTTGATCTGAAACGTTCCCACCAGCCGCCCGCGCCACTTTGCCGGCGCAATCTCGGCAATATACATGGGTCCCAGCACCGAGCTTCCGCCAATTCCAATGCCGCCAATAACGCGGAAAGCAAGCAGCGCGTCCCAGTTCCATGCCAAACCGCATCCGATGGCGCAAACCACGTACAACACCGCCATAATGCGCAGGCTGTCACGGCGTCCGATGCGCTGGCCGGGTATTCCGGCAATCATGGCGCCAAAGACGGTGCCGATCAGCGCGCTGGCCACGGTAAAGCCCAGCTCGGTGCTGCTGAGGGAATAGGCGATCGTTAGCAGATGGGTGGTGCCCGAGATCACCGCAGTGTCAAAACCGAAGAGCAACCCGCCCAGGGCGCCTACAAGCGTGCTGCGTACAAGATATGCATTCAGCTTCATGGCGTCGGAGAGTTCCCGTCCCGATGGGTCGGGTCGCTTCTCAGAAACCATACAGGACGCGAACAGGTAGAGTCACGCGCAACCTGCCCGGCCTGGCGGTACCGTGAGGGGGCTTCGATTACGGCTGCACAGTCAGATGGATGGTCGATCCGGCGACGATGCGGCTGCCCGCAATTGGTTCCTGTGCAACCACCGTGCCGGAGGGCGCTGCGGGCTGTGCTGGCGGCGCGGTCGCGACCGGGCTCCCCACCGGGGCCAGGTTGAACCCGGCATGAAGGATCGCAAGCGCCACGGCCGTAAACGGCTCTCCGACGAAATCCGGCATAACGCTGGCTTGTGGTTGCGAGACGACCGGCTGGGCGGTCAGCAATGCAACCTTCGGTCCCTGCACATCGGTCGCTTGGCCCAGCGGCGTCTGCGCCACCACCGTATCCTGCGGCGCATATGGGTCGGACATGGAGAGAACATCCCCGAGTTGCAACCCAGTCCGCTGGATGGTGATTCCGGCGAGGCTTTCATTCATGCCTTCGAGCGTCGGAATCGCGGTCTTCTGCGGCCCCAGACTGACGGTCAGCCGTACGCGCCACGATTTGCGGACCTCGGTGCCCGGCATGGGGCTCTGCGTCACCACGTGTCCGGCGGCCTGCGTAGTGCTGTAGTAACGGCCATCGATGGCGGCCTCCAGGCCCTTTGCATGCAGCCGCGCAGCAGCTTCGGGAACCGTCAGGCCGGCGAGCGCGGGCACACGCACCTCCGCGCCATGAATCGCGAACCGCATCGCAATCAGCGCGGAAACGAGCGCGATCGCCAGCAGAACGAGAACGGCGGAAAGGACGCGGAAGATCTGCCGCATGGTGTGGCTTTATTTTATTCGCGATGGCATCGAACCGCGAGTGCCTTCGCCTGCCGCTCAGAACGACCGATTCTTCGTGCCGCCTAGCGGGCGTTGTCGGTGGCCGGCTCGGGATGGATGAATACCCGGGAGATTCCTGGCACTTCCGCTTTCACCCGGTCTTCAAATGCTGTAATCAAAGCATGCACGTCGGACATGCTGCGGTCGTCCGGCAAGGTGCAGTGGCAGGAAATATGCACCCGGCCGTGCGCGTTCGACACGACGACATCGTGCACATCGACAATGTCGGGAAATTCACCGGCAATGCGGCGCAGTTTGGCTTCAAGCGCCGCGTCCCCGCTGCGCTGCTCTTCCATCTCGATGGTCCCGCGCTCGCTTTCAATGTGGGTCAGGATGGAGTCGATCTCAGGAACGTCGGCACGAGTCTCGCTCTCGATGGTCGTCACCAGCGCGTGCGCCTCGCGCAGAGTGAGGGATTCCGGTACTTCCAGGTGCTGCTCCAGATGCAGGCGCGCATCGTAATTCTGCACGCTCAGGTCGTGAACGGACAGATCATGGCGCGCGGCCACAGCGCGAACCCGGTCGAAGATGCTTTCCGAATGGCTCGCGCGCGGCACCACGTTGACCACCACGTCGGCCTCGGGAAGGATGCGGCGAACAGCGCCGGCAATCTGCTCCTTTCGCTGTTCCGTGCGTTGGAAGCTAAGGTTCCGCGGTATGCCCACGGTAAGGTCGGCGAAGTAGTGATTGCCGGAGAGACGCAGCCGCACCCGCTCGATATCGACCACATACGGCAGCTTCCGCAGAGACTCGGTAACCCGCCGCCGGGTTTCGACTGGAGCCGCGTCAGTCAGAATGTCGACGGTCTGGCGGGCGAGCCGCCAGCAGACCTTGAGAATAATGATCGACACAACCACAGCGGCCAGTGGGTCGCCGAAGTGAAGCCAGCGTAGGCCCCAGGTCTGCGATGCAGCCACCGCCAGCAGCCCGCCGATGACGGCAAGGCTAGACCAGATGTCCATGCTGAAATGCAGCGCGTCCGCCTCGAGGGCCTGGCTTTTGGTGGCGCGGGCCACGCGGCCGAGCGCGCGGGAGCGGAAGAAGTCCACCGCCATCGAGAGCAGCAGCACCGCGAACGGCCAGACGGAAAGCCGCAGGGCGGGCGCGTGTCCAACCATGCGCTCGATGGCCTCGGCGACGATCCATATCACCGAAGCCACCATCAGCAGCGTCTCAGTAAACGCCGCCAGGTTTTCCATCTTGCCGTGTCCGTAGGTGTGTGCCTCGTCGGCGGGCCGGCCGGAAACGGTGACCGAGGCCAGAACGATAAATGATGCGATCAGATCGAGGCCGGAGTGGGCCGCTTCCGACAACATGCCGATCGAACCGCTGGCCAGGCCGGCCCATAGCTTAAGAACTGTGATGATCGCCGCGGCCAGCAGAGAAACCGCCACCGTCCGCTTCTTGATGGAAGTGTCGGAGGCCTCACGGGCGGAGATGAAGGTAGGGCGCGCCATGGTTGCCGACGCTCATGCTTTCACAGCGCGGTACAGACCGGCAATGCCAAACGTGTAGGGGGTCCAGGTTGCGTTGCGGAAGCCGCAGTCGCGCATCAGGGTAAGCATGTTCGAAGGGGGCGGAAAGCGATGGACCGACCGCGGCAGATATTCATACGATGCGCCGGAACCGGAGAGCGCCTTGCCAATGCGCGGCAGCACATGACGAAAATAGACCCCATAGAGCGCGCCCAGCGGTCCCTGGGGCTCGCTAAAGTCGAGAATGCCCAGCTCCCCGCCGGGGCAAAGAACGCGGTGGAATTCCCGCAGGCCAGCCTCATAGTTGGCCAGATTGCGGAACCCGAACGCGGTGGTAATCAGGTCGATGGAGCCGTCGGGCAGCGGCATGTGCAACGCATCGGCCTGGATGGTCTGCACGCCGAAATCGGCGAGTTCGCGCGAATCGAATTTTTCCCTGGCACGGGCCAGCATTTCTTCGGCAAAGTCAAGCGCGATCACCGGCTGGCCGTTGAGCGGACGATGGCGCAGCAGCGCCAGCGTCATGTCACCGGTGCCGCAGCAGACATCCAGCACAAACGCATCCGGCTTTTCCAGAATATCGGTGAAGGTGCGCGCCGCTCGCTTCCACCACACCCGGTCGACGTTGGCCGACAAGACATGATTCAAAAAATCGTAACGCGGAGCGATACCGTTGAACATGGCCCGCACCGCCTGCCCGGCGCTCTGCTCGTCTGTGCCGCCTTCCGGTTCGGCGCCGCGCGCAGGCCCGGTCATGCGCCACGTTCTTTCACGACGAGAAGCATGGAATGGATGGCGGCGAGTAGTTCCTGCCGGGTCACATCTTCGACGACTACGGCCTTGCCGATCGCCACCGGCAGCACAAAACGCTGGGCTGACTGCAGATGCTTTTTGTCCGCCAGGGTCGCTTTCAATAGCGCCTCGGCCGTGGCTGGGAAGCGCCGGAATGGTCCCAGGCGAAAGAGCAGGTCTTCGATGCGCTGGGCCTGCGCCGGTGGAAGCGTTTTGCGGGCGACGGACAGGTGCAGGGCGGCAATCATGCCCCACGCGATCGCCTCCCCATGCAGCAACCTGCGATAACGAGTGACCGCTTCAATGGCATGCCCAACGGTGTGGCCCAGGTTGAGGAGCATTCGCCGGCCGCTTTCGCGCTCATCGGCAGCGACGATGGCTGCCTTGATCGCGATTGAAGTTGAGATGGCGCGCGTCAGAAACCCTTCCTCACCCGCCAGCAGGTTGTCGAAATTCGTTTCCAGCCAATAGAAGAATCGCGCGTCGCCGAGGACGGCGGCCTTGACGCTTTCGACCATGCCGGCGCGCAGCTCGGCGGCCGGCAGCGTGGAAAGGATTGCCGGATCGGTGAACACAGCCAACGGATGGTGAAAGCTGCCGATCAGATTTTTCCCGGTGCTGAGATTCACTCCCGTCTTGCCGCCGATGGAGGAATCAATCTGCGCCAGGTAGGTCGTCGGCACCTGAATATAGCGGATGCCGCGCATATAGATGGCGGCGAGAAACCCGGTCATGTCGCCGACAACGCCGCCGCCGAAGGCGACCAGCAGCGCATCCCGCTTGGCGCCGGCGGCGCTCATTTCGGAGGCCAACCGCTCGACCGTCGCCAGTCGCTTGTGCCGCTCGCCCGGTGGAACAAACAGCATGTGGAGAGGAGTTTTTCTGGACGCGAACGAGGACCCAAAGCGCTCGCCCCATAGTCTCCATATCTCCGGAGAAGTCACTACAATAACGGAGCGCTGACGGCCCACGATCCGCACGATCCTGCTTTCAAGTTGATCAAGCAGCCCAGGCTGGACACGGACGGAATACTGCGCCGACGGAATTTCGACCGGAATGGTACGCATGCTGAAATTCATCGTACCGCAGCCATTGGGTTTCGACGCGTCGTCGCGTGCTACCCTCAGATTCGTGGAGAAGCCTGAACAACCGCATTGGATCGTTGTCGGCGCGGGGATTGCCGGCCTGCGCGCCGCGCTCGCGGTGGCGACCGAAGGTAACGTCACTCTGATCACCAAGGAAGCCGCGTCGGAGTCGAACACACATTACGCGCAGGGCGGAATCGCGGTTGCCATGGGCGGCGCGGAGGATGTCGACCTCCACGAGAAGGACACTATCGAGGCAGGCGATGGGCTGGTGTTTGAGCCGGCGGCCCGGCTGCTGGTGGAAGAAGGGCCGCGTCGGGTCGAAGAACTGCTGCAGTGGGGAACCAACTTCGATCGCGAACAGGGAGGGTTGATGCGCACCCGCGAAGGCGCGCACAGCCTGCCACGTATTCTGCACGCCAACGGGGACGCCACCGGCAGAGAGATCGGCCGCGCGCTGCTGGAGCGCGTCAGCCGGAATCCGCGGATTCGCCTGCATGAGCGCGTGACCACGAGCGAACTCATCCTGCGCGATGGTCGAGTGACGGGTATTACGGCACTCGATGCAGCGGGTGAGGCTAGACAATTTTCCGGGGACGGCGTGCTGTTGGCCAGCGGTGGGGCAGGCCAGGTCTATCGCGACACAACCAACCCATCCGTGGCCACCGGTGACGGCATTGCCATGGCCTATCGCGTGGGCGCGGAAGTCGCCGACATGGAGTTCTATCAGTTTCATCCCACGGCGTTGGGCCTTGAGGGCGAGCCGCGTTTTCTGCTGTCGGAAGCGCTTCGCGGCGAAGGCGCGTATCTGCGTAACAGCCAGGGCGAGCGCTTCATGGAGCGCTTCCACCCGTTGAAAGAATTGGCTCCCCGGGATGTGGTGGCGCGGGCGATCGCTCGCGAGAGTCGGGGCGCGTCCGGCGAGTTGCTGCCGGTCTATCTCGACATGCGTCACGTCACGGGAAAAGATCTGAATGCTCGCTTTCCCGGTATCTCATCGTTCCTGAAAAACTACGGACTGGAACTTGCGCACGACCTGATTCCCGTGCGACCGGCGGCGCATTATCTTATGGGTGGCGTGCGCACTGATTTGTTCGGGCGGACCACCTTGCCCGGGCTATACGCGGCGGGCGAGGTCGCCTGCACCGGCGTCCACGGCGCCAACCGGCTGGCGAGCAACTCGCTGCTGGAGGGACTGGTTTTCGGCGCGCGCGCCGGAGAGGCGATGATTGCGGACCAGCCCAGAGCGGACGCCATGGTGCGGAAAGACCCGGAACCCGCGGGTGACAATATCGGCGCAGGAATATCTCAGATGCGAGAGTACCTGCGGGACCACATGTGGCTCGAAGCCGGCCTGCTGCGCGACCGTGCCGGACTTACCGCCATGCAGGGGCAACTGACGGCGATGCTTCCACAACTGCCGCCAGCAACCACGCGAGAGGCGGTCGAGTTGCGCAACCTGCATACCGTGGCGGTGCTGATTGTCGCCCCCGCTCTGGCGCGCGAGGAGTCGCGTGGCGCGCATGCGCGCACGGATTTCCCGCATCATCTACCGGGTCCGGCGCGTCACTCGCGCATGGTGCGGGGCCGGGTCGATTTCATCGATTTCGGGTAGGCTTTTCTGGCGCTTGTGCCGGTTCGGTGAGCAGCGACCAAGCCCCCGTAACCGCAATTACGGAAGCGATCACGGCAAGCGATATCCAGATGGGCAGCGTTGCCACGTTCGCCAGCATCATCTTGACTCCGACAAACGCAAGAATCGCTACTAGACCATAGCGCAATTTATTTAGGCGTTTGAGGGCCGCAGCGAGGGTGAAGTAGAGCGAGCGCAGCCCCATCACCGCGAAGATGTTCGACGAATACACGATGAACGGATGATGGGTCACGGCCAGTACCGCGGGCACGGAGTCGGTGGCAAATACCGCGTCGGTGGCTTCAATGGCGATCAGCGCCGTCAGCAGCGGGGTCATTCGCAGACGCCCGCTTTCCCGCACCAAAAAATGGTTCTCTGCTCCGGGAGAACCGCTTGATGTCGGTAGCCGCCGCATCAGCCAGGCGATGACACGCGGCGGACCTTCTTCGCGGGGATAGAGCGATTCGCGCAACAGGCGCCACGCCGTGTAGAGGAGTACTGCGCCGAACAGGTAGTTCATCCAGGCGAACATGTCCAGCAGCCGGATGCCGGCGAAGATCATCAGCGCCCGCACGAGGATAGCTCCGACAACCCCCAGAAACAGTACGCGGCGCTGCTGCGACGGCGCCAACCCAAAGGCGCGAAACAGGATCAGAAAGATAAAAAGGTTGTCGATGCTGAGGGCTTCCTCAATGCCATACCCGGTGAGGTATTCGAGCGCGTATTGGTGGGAAAGCACACGGACGACGAGCAGGGTGAACAGCAGAGCGGCCGTCACCCACAGACCCGTTAGCCAGTAGGAACGGCGTTCGATGGTGGTGGCGGGAAGGGAATCGCGGGTAAGGAAAAAATCCGCGCCCAGCAGTGCGAAGACAATGCCATGAAATAGCAGCCAGAGCCAAACCGGGGCTCCCCCCAGGATATGGTCAAGCATGATGGACGCCGGCTCGCATGGTCGTTCTCCCATGCTACCGCGACCATCTGGTTCAGCTTTCGCCGTTTACTTCTTCAGCGTGGGCCGTACCAGAACTTCGCTGATGAACGATTGGTCCGCCTGGGTTGCCAGCATGGCAACAATCTCCGCAACGTCCTCTGGCGCAATCGCTCCCATTGGGGATTTCTGCGTCGCCGAACCGGACCCGAATTCCGTCCTGACCGATCCTGGCTCGACCAGGGATACCCGCACCTGGTGAGAGCGTAGCTCTTCGGCGGCTGAAATCATCAGCCCGTTCAGCCCCCATTTGGAGGCGGCATAGGCGGCGGCATTTGGTACCGGATTTCTGCCGGCCAGCGAAGAGATATTGATGATGTGTCCGCGCCGCGCCGCGACCATCGCCGGCGCAAACGCGCGCAGCAACAGATATGGGGCGCGCAGGTTGATCTCCATCAGGCGTTCCCAGTCGCTCAGTTGCATCGTATGCAGCGGACCGCCGAACCAGCCCACGCCGGCATTGTTCACCAAAATGTCGCAGCGCCCATGCTGCCGCAATATATCCGCGGCCAGGCCTTCGATCACCGCTGGATCCATCAGATCCCCAGGGCGGGATTCCGCGCTGCCTCCGGCGGCGGCAATCTCCTCCACAACCACCTTCAAGCGCTTCGCGTCTCTGGCGGTTAGAACTGTATGCGCGCCCAGCACGGCAAGCTTGCGCGCAATGGCAGCCCCAATCCCCCGGCTGGCTCCGGTAATGATCGCAATCTGCCCCGCAAGTGGATTCTTTTTCATCCAGTTACCGCACAATCTCTACGATCAGCCACCAGCCGATCAGCAGAATGGCTGTAATCCCCAATATCATCCAGCGCACATTCCCAATCTTTTCGTGCAGCCGACTCATCCGTATCCGCTCCCTGTAGGATGGTACACGTTTCGTCACTCTTGATCCTATTGAATGAGAATGGAATACTCATCCAGGAAGGACGAATCGCTTTTATAATGCGAGTGCACGACCTTGAAGGCGTTTCGACCGTCCGCCTGCAAGACAGTTTACGCATCCTATCCGTATTCGTCCTGCGTTCCGAGTACGTTGCCGGAACGGAAGCCGGTGCAAGCCGGATGGGCAAACGATTGCCAGGCAGCTTTCATTATCCATTTCCGAAAAGATTCGTTCGCTAGGAGCGACTGATGAAGAAACAGATTCTATACGTCACGGTACTGGCGCTGGCCGGTTCCGCAATGGGTGCTCCGGCGATGCTGGCGCAATGTTCCAATTCCAAAACAATTACGATCAAAGACCCTGCCGAGTACAACGCCTACAACTCCGCCATCGGCCAGCCGACCGCGCAGGCCAAAGAGTCGGCCATTCAATCCTTCCTGCAGCAATATCCGAACAGCCAGGTCAAACAGCAACTGCTGGAAGTGCTGATGGACGCCTATACGAATACCGGCAATACCGACAAGGCGCTGGATACCGCGCGGAAGGTGCTGCAAGTCGACCCGACCAACCTGCGCGCCCTGGCGCTGAGCTCCTACGTGCTGCGCACGGAGGCCAGCAAGAAGAGCAACCCGGCCAACGCGCTGCCTCTGCTGAATGAAGCCGCCGCCGATGCCCAAAAGGGCAAGACCGCGCCCCCTCCGTGCGGTGCCGACGCCGCAAATTACGGGAAGATGAAGGCTGCCGTCACGCCGCTGTTCGACGGCGCCATCGCCGCTGACGATCTGGAAAAGAAGGACTACCCGGATGCCATTGAGAGCTTCAAGGCGGAATTGAGTAACATGCCGGAGGCGAGCACGACCAAGGGTCCGGCTATCGAGGACACCTACCTGCTGGGTACCGCCTACGCTCAAGAAAAACCCCAGGACCTGATCAATGCGGTCTGGTACCTGGCCCGCGCCGCCGCCTACGCTCCCGAGCCGTTCAAGGATGAGATCCAGAAGGCCGCCCAGTACTGGTACAAGAAGTACCACGGCGGTATGGACGGATTCGAGCAGGTGCAGGCGCAGGCAAAGGCCGCGCTGAATCCTCCTGCGGGATTCACGATCAAGCCTGCACCGCCGCCGCCGTCGCCGGAGCAACTCGCTCATACAGCGGTGATGAACACGCCGAATCTGAAGGACATGGCTCTCACGGACAAGGAGTTCGTGCTGGCCCATGGCAATCAGACGGACGCAACTCAGGTCTGGAACACGATGAAGGGCCTGACCACGCGCGTCCCCGGCAAAGTGATTGCAGCGACGCCCGACTCGATCCAGTTGGCCGTTTCCGACGACGCCCAGCAGTCTGACAAGGCGGACTTCACCATCAATATGAAGACGCCGCTGCGCCATCTACCGGCCATTAGCTCGATGGTGACCTACATTGCGACGTTCGACTCCTACACGACTACCCCGCCGATGATCATCATGAAAGACGGGGAACTGTCGCCAACGCATCATACCGTGCACCATCGGACCCGCCACCACACCCGCTAATTTTGCGGGCCCATGGAACGCGGAAGGGGCGCCCGATTCAGGGCGCCCCTTTTTTCGTCCGTGATTGCGGAACCTCTATTCACCAAGCATGAGATGCCGTATCGACAGCGCCCGTCCGGTCGCGGCGTCGCACTCAATCAGGGTTGCGCACATTTTCGGATTCTTTTTCGCCGCATCGAACTTTGCCGGCATACCTTTCAAAAAGCGCTCCAATACCTGCTCCACTTCCACGCCGATTACGCTGTCGAACGGTCCGCTCATCCCCACGTCCGTCTGGTACGCGGTGCCCTGGGGAAGAATGCGGGCGTCCGCTGTAGGCACATGCGTGTGGGTACCCAATACAGCCGTCACCCGCCCGTCGAGATACCACCCCAGCGCAACTTTTTCCGATGTGGCCTCAGCGTGGAAATCGACCAGGATCACCTTCGCCCGCAGCGTCGCAAGAATCGCGTCTGCGGCGCGGAATGGATCGTCGCTTGCGGCCATGAAAACCCGCCCCTGCAGGTTGATGACGGCATACTCCGTCCCGTCGGTCAGCATGCCCTCATATACGCCGTGACCGGGAACTCCGGGGACGTAATTTGCCGGGCGCAGGAGGCGGCGCGGGCGCTCGCGGCTGTCCGCAGGGACCGACTTCATCCAGTCAATGATCTCGCGTTTGTCCCAGACATGATTACCGGTGGTGAGAACATGCGCGCCCAGGGCGAAGAACTCCTCGGCGATTCCGGGTGTGACGCCGAAACCGCCGGCAGCATTCTCCACATTGACGACCACCAGGTCGACGGCGTTGGTTTCGATCACGTGATGCAGATGGGCGTGCACGATTCTGCGCCCGGCACCGCCGAAGATATCGCCGACAAAGAGAATTCGCAAAGGGAATGGGCTCCAGATGACCGCTGAGGATTTGAAACCCCGATAGTAGCACTTCTCGCTCGTACTTCCTTGTCATACCGTGCCAATCAAACTGTGATAGTTTGGGCGACATGGCGACGAATCTGCGATTTTCAACCGGAATTGAAGCGCTCGTGCTGATGGCGACCGAGCCGGAGAAGTTTCATACTTCGCAGGCTCTCGCCCAGGCGCTTGCAACGAACGCCGTAGTGGTGCGGCGGCTGCTGGCCGCTCTCAGCCGTGCGCAACTGATCTCAACGGCTAAGGGGCCTTCCGGCGGCTCGCGGCTGGCCCATAGCCCCAAGCAGATTACGCTGCGCGACATTTATCGCGCGTTAGAACCTGGGGAACTGCTGCACCGCAGTCAAAATGGATCGGCAGAGACCAAGGCGTTAAAAAAAGCCATTCAGGGAATTTTTCGCAAGGCGGAAAAGAGCCTCGAAGAAGAGCTCGAATCAACCACGCTGAACCAGCTCATCAAGAAATCGGGGAAGAAGGCCGCGCGGCCCTCTACACAACGGCCAGCGGAAGTGGCCGCGAGCGCTGCGGTTTCAACGGCACAGAACGCGGGGTAGACAGCCCGCAAACCCCAGCCTCAAAGCGGCCGCATGCGATTCGTAATGGCCGCAATCGGTGTGTCGATCGCGAACAGGCCGGGGCCGAAGATGAGCACGATCAGCGATGCGGCGAGAAAGGTAAAGGGGGTGGCGGCGGTAAATGTTCCCGGATCTTTAAAGAAGGAGAGCAGCGCGGCATGATCGCCGGCGACGTAGGCCACGATCATATCGATGGTAAGCGCCAGGGCGGTGACACGGGACAGCAGGCCGGCCATCAGAAGAATGCCGCCAATAAATTCCAACCATGCAGCAAAGATTGCAGAGACATGAGGGAACGGGAGTCCCAACTGCGTAAAGTAGCCCGTTACCTGACCCAGCGCATGGAGTTTGCCCCAGCCGGTCTGGATAAACTGCCAGCCGAAATACAGCCGGACCAGCAACAACAGAGGCGATTGCAGGCGGTTTACTGCTCGCTTGAATATCCGGTACCAGTCCGCGATCCAGTTCATTCTTCCCGCCCTCTTATCCTAAATATTTCTAACACTTGAAGCGCTGAAAGCGCAGGCATTTTCGCATCGTTGCATGCAGTTTATCCCGAGCGTAATTGAGAGGGGAAAGAGATGGCAGCGGAAAGAACAGCCACCGAAGGACGTCAGCGATCAGGCTGCGGCGGCTTCGAGAACCATCCCATCTGCGCCCAGTCGGAAAACCACTCCCGCAGATGATCTGTGATTTCACTCTCGCGCAACCGGCTTCCCCGCACCGCATAGTCGAGCGCCGGGCCCAGGGCAAGACCCTGCCGCAACCCGCGCAGCACGCGAAAAGATTCCCGAGTCAGGCGACGGTCGTACACCCCGAATTGTCTGCGATACGCAGCGAGAAAGATGCGCTTGGGATCGAGCCGCCCCACCTTTCCAACCGCAGGATGCGACTTGCGCTGCAGGGAAACGGCGTTGATTGCGGTATCGTTCGGCTGGTCCGTAGCTTCGGATATGGCGAACAGCAGTTCATCGACCGGATATGCGAGCTGCAGCAGGCGGATATGCGGCTGGATGCCGAACTTCGTCTCCGGAGTCACTTCCAGCAGATCTTCCGGGCCGACGACGGGGTTTTCGGCCTCATCGAAGGCCTCGACGTGCGCCCACTCCAGCCGCACCATATCGAGCGCCAGTTTTTCGCGTGGGTGGGTCCATTCCGGATGCGCGCGCAGCCACGGCAGCATCCGGCTACCGAGGTTACGCAGCGTGAAGGAGCGCGAAGGGCAGTCGGTGAGATAGGCGACGGACAGGCGCTCGAACTTGCGCTCGCCTACAATCGCGGACAGACCGGGAAAATCGGCGGCCAGAGCATCGAGTAAACGAAACCAGTATTGCCGGTTGTAAATCTCCAGGCGTTCAAAGGAGGTGAGGCGATTGTTTGGGCGAATAAATTTCCCGGCGTTGGCGGCCATCGAGCCGCCTTCGGGCGTTTTACTGCGCATGCCGTCGTTGCGTGTCAGCGGCGCCATGACGGCCGAAGCCATACGCCGCTGCAACTCCTTCAGCTCGCTCATGGCGCGATCTCGACCAGCACCCCGGCCTCGGGCCTGTTGGCGGCCTTGAGGTAGCGGTTGGCCTTCGACGCCTCGGCATGGACATCCTCGAAGGAGGGGATGTTGTCGTCCCATTCGAGCAGCGTTGCGACCGGGCCGGTGCGGCCGATGGCGCGCTCATACAGATCCCATACCGGGTCGAGCACGGGATGATCGTGAGTATCGAGAATGTACTTTTCATAGCGGGAATGGCCGGCAACGTGGATCTGGGCCACGCGTTCAGCCGGGACATAATCGACATAAATACGAGGATCGAAGCTGTGATTCTTTGAGCTGACGTAGATATTGTTCACGTCGAGCAGAATGCCGCAGTCAGCGCGCTCGACGACCTCGGTGAGGAATTGCCACTCCGTCATTTCTGAGACATGAAACTCGGCATAGCTGCTTACATTTTCGACCACGACGGGAATTTCCAAGGTGTCCTGTACCTGACGCACTTTTTCCGCGGTTTTCTTTACCGCCTCCCAGGTATAAGGCATTGGCAGCAGATCGTGCGTGTATCGCCCGTCGACACTGCCCCAGCAAAGATGATCGCTAAGCCACGGAGTTTTCGTCCGGCGAGTAAGCGCTTTCAAACGGCGAAGATGTTCCTTGCTCAGCCGGTCGGCAGAGCCGAAGTACATGGAGACGCCGTGCTGGACGACCTTGTATTGCTCCAGAATCGAGTCAAGCACAGCCAGCGGGCGACCGCCGTCGATCATGTAATTTTCTGAGATGATCTCAAACCAGTCCACCACCGGGCGTTTGCTGAGAATGTGCTGGTAATGAGGAACCCGGAGGCCGATCCCAATGCCATAATCCGTAAAACCGTTAAAACGATTTGCCGCCATGATCTACCCGTGGATGTGGGGAGAAGGGCGGCGAATGAGGTGCAGACCCTCGCCGCCCGCTTCCATTTGCTATAACGCCAGGGAGGGCATCTTGTGGCCGTTGGTGGCGCAGCCGCCTTTGCCCTTGCAGGAATTTTTGCCCTTGCAGCCGTTGTCGGAAGACTTGCAGCCGCCTTTTCCTTTACAGGAATTTTGTCCCTTACAGGAATGCTTGTCTTTCGTGCCGTGGGTGTAGAGAAGATGAGCGCTGGAGCTTTGTGGGGCGTATTGTGAGCCCCCGTTTGCTGTGGTTGCGGCGTGGGCGCAGACGGCAGTGCCCGACAACAGGCCGGTAACAGCCGCGGAAAACAGTAGGTGCTTGAAGTTGGAGTTCATGCGATGATCTCTTTCCTTGCTCGGGATAAGACCGCCAAACGCCCCGGTCTATAGAAGGTACGATACCTGAAGTGGATAGGATTCGAATAGGCGATGATTTATCTATATTTTTCATCGACTGCAAGGCCACTCGATAGCCGGCCTGGGAGTCGCTTTTTGGCCCTGTGGGGTGCAGGTGGAAACAGTAACGTCTTGAAGTTGTTGATGAGATGAAAAGCCCGTTGATAATTGAGGGATGCGGCCGCAACAGAAATGGTCAGGCATACGGTACGCTGCACATTCCAACCCAGAGGACTCGTAAAGCTGAAATTTAGTGTCTGGAGCTTGTTCCGGGCAATCCCGGCGTCGTGATGCTCTCCCGGATGCGCGCCAGCGGTGCATGGCTGTTGAAAACCACCTCGCCGTTGCGGAAGCTCACGCCGAGCTGTTTCCACAGCGCGTTCAGGGCGACCGGGTCGGGACCTTTGCCCATTTTGCCGTAGAGATCGATCAGGACCGATGTCCCCGTGGCCCGGTCGCCGACTGCGAGCGCTTTGGTGAGGGGCCAGTCGCGGTTGATGGTTCCACCCGCGGAGACGATCGCCCGCAGCGCATCCTGCAAACCCCTGCGGTCATGGGTTTTTTCGCGGATGGCCACGTCAGCCATCAGGCAAAACAAGGCCCCACTCCAGTAGGTACTGGCCCAGGTGTGGGTGTTGTCCAAACCATCGCCCTGGAGCGCGGGCTCCCCTTGCGGCATTCCCCGCAGCATTTCTCCCCAGACGGTTTGGGTGGACTGGGTTCCGAGCTGCGCCCTGGCGATCGGCTCGATATAGGTGGCCAGTCCTTCTTCGATCCAGTGATGGTTGGGCGCCTGGCTGGGAAAGGCGGTATGGACAAACTCGTGGGTCATGGTCCAGTCGTTCGCCAGCTCCTGCTGCGTGGTGTGCTGTCCCAGGCGCATCCGCGTAAACGCTGGATAGCCGTCGACCCCGCCCCAGGTGGTGCCGGACAGCACACCGCGCTCGTCGGTGCCGGATACGATCAGGACACGCGCGCGAGGAACGGGGAAGCCGCCGTAATAGAGGGAGACGGCCTGGGCTGCCGTGTCGACCCACTTGACGATGTCCCTGCGGGGCAGGTCGAAATTACCGGGGCGAAAATCGATTCGTATCGCGGCGCCGCCCACGTGGATGACTTCCGAGAATGCCACTGGACCGGCCCAGGGCGGCCGGTGCGACCGGGAAAACCGCGTCGAGGCAGCGCCCGCGGAAGAACTGCAGAAAAAGACTGCGGCAAAAAGGCAGGGATACAGCAGAAACCTCATGAAGGGTTCATCCTGATCTGTTGGATGTGGACGGACGGCGACCCGGATCAGCCCGGCCGACGAAACACAAGATCCTTCGCCTGCTGCTCAGCAAGACAGCATTTTGGTCTAACCCGCGCTCACCAGTTCCGGCGATTTGGCGGAGCCGTAGCGGCTTTGCACGTATTCGTCGAGGATATGGGTGAATTCCTCCACGATGCGGTCGCCGCGCAGGGTTAGAAACAGACGGCCATCGACGTAAACGGGGGCGACTGGATCTTCAAAGGTGCCGGGAAGGGAAATGCCGATGTTGGCATGCTTCGATTCGCCGGGGCCGTTGACCACGCAACCCATGACGGCGAGCTTCAGCTCCTCGACGCCAGGATATTTCTCACGCCAGACCGGCATCGAGGTGCGCACGTATCCCTGAATGTCCTCGGCGAGCTCCTGGAAAAACGTGCTGGTGGTGCGGCCGCAACCAGGGCATGCCGTCACCTGCGGGGTAAAGCTGCGAATGGCGAGCGATTGCAGAATCTGCTGCGCCGTCAACACCTCCTCCGTACGATCCCCGCCTGGCTTGGGCGTCAGGCTCACTCGGATGGTGTCGCCGATGCCGGCCAGCAGCAGGGGCGTCAGCCCGGCGGTCGAGGCGACAATGCCTTTCATGCCCATGCCGGCTTCGGTCAGGCCGAGGTGCAGGGCGTAGTCGCAGCGGGCGGCCAGCATGGTGTACACGTCGATCAGGTCGTGGACGCCGCTCACCTTGGCGCTGAGGATGATCTGGTCGTGGCGCAGGCCGTACTTTTCCGCCATGGCGGCGGAGTCGAGTGCGCTCACCAACATGGCGTCCATCATCACGTCGCGGGCCTCGCGCGGCTTCGGCCGCCTGGCGTTTTCGTCCATCATGCGGGTCAGCAGCGCCTGGTCAAGCGACCCCCAGTTGACCCCGATGCGAACCGGCTTCTGGTTCTCAACGGCACATTCGATCATGGTGCGGAAATTCTCGTCGTCCTTGCGGCCGATGGAGCAGTTTCCGGGATTGATACGGTACTTGGCCAGCGCTTGTGCACAGGCGGGATACTTTTTCAGCAGCAAATGCCCGTTGTAGTGGAAGTCGCCGACAATGGGAACAAATTCGTTCTGCCTGGCCAGCGCTTCGACGATATGGGGCACCGCTTTGGCGGCGGCGTCGTTGTTGACCGTGACCCGCACAATCTCCGATCCGGCGCGGGCCAGCGCCGCCACCTGCGCGACGGTCGAGGCGATGTCGGCGGTATCGGTGTTGGTCATCGACTGCACGACCACTGGGGCGTCGGAGCCGACCCGCACGTTGCCAATCATCACCGTGGGAGTTTTTCTGCGAATGGTTTCTGGCATAGTGAACCCGAGCCTATTTTAGCATCGGGTCGTCGCCGGTACGCGGTTCCTGCGCGCGCCCCGCGCATTGCAGAGCGGCTATTTTCCTGTTACGTTTACGAGGGTTGGGGTCATTCGGCGCTCCGTGATCGGAAAGGCTGCGCAGTCGAAAAACACGTGAGGCGAGTGTGTCGGCAATGAAAGAAGCACAATCAAAAAAGAAGACGACCGCTATCCCGCGAGTGATTGCCGGCGATCCGTCCCATCTTTCCGATCCGGGAAGAAAGCAGCGCATCCAGCAGTATGAGACGGCGGTGCGGCTGATGCGCGATGGCAAGTATGAAAAGGCCCGGGCTGCTCTGGAAACTCTGCTCTCCGACGGGGCCGGCGATCTGCTGGACAGGACGCGAGTCCATCTGGCGGCGTGTCAGCGACAATTGGAACAACATCAGATCGCCTTTAGCAGCCTCGAGGAGCAGTATGACTACGCCATTTCGCTGGTCAACACCGGCTACTATGAGGACGCCCGGGAACACTTTGAGGCTATCCTGAGCAGCAATCCCTCGGCAGACTATGCGTATTACGGCCTGGCGGTGATGTACAGCCTGACCGGGCGTGCCGAGAACTGCCTGGAGCGGCTGGCCAGCGCCATTGAACTGAATCAACAAAACCGAATCCAGGCGCGCCTCGATTCGGACTTTCAGGAGATGTTCGACGACCCCCGGTTTACAGAACTGCTGTACCCGGAAGTGTCGTAGAGAAATTCTTCTTCGACTTCCAGCCTGCGTCGGTTTTTTATCGGATGCAAGCGGAGGAACCGCAGGTCTCCACCCCGCTGCGCGGAATCCACCCTGAGCCCCAGCCGTAGGGGTCGAGATGACAAGGGATTTCGCGAGCGCGGCCAATGAGGGCGGTCGATCGGGATGCACCCGGCAAGCCAGACAACGACTTCGGAACGATCCGACCTCGAACGGAATGAGGAAGCCGGTTGTCTGCGGGTAGCGGCCATTGGCGGCGGTACAGGCTTGTCGACCCTGCTGCGCGGTCTCAAGCGGCACACGCGTCAGTCTGCCGGATATAGCTCGAATTCTGCCGATGTAGCACCGGATTTCCCGTCAGCCATTTCCGATCTGGCGGCAATCGTGACCGTGACCGATGATGGCGGCTCCAGCGGCCGTCTGCGCAAGGACATGAACATACTGCCGCCGGGCGACCTGCGCAACTGCATGGTGGCCTTGTCGGAAGATGAACACCTGCTCTCGCGCCTGTTTCAATATCGCTTTGAGAGCGGCGAAGGCCTGGAAGGTCACAGCTTTGGCAACCTGTTTCTGGCGGGGCTGACAGCCGTCACCGGGGACTTTGCCCTGGCCGTGAAAACCTCTTCGCAGATTCTGGCCACCCGCGGCCATCTCTATCCGGCCACCAATTCAAACGTCACTCTGGCGGCGCTGATGGACGACGGTTCGACGGTGCTGGGAGAAACCAATATCACTGCCAGCAAACGCCGCATTGTGCGTCTGATGCTGGAACCGGCGGACGTGCCTGCGTTGCCCGAGGCGATCGACGCCATTTTAGGGGCCGATCTGATCACGCTGGGACCCGGCTCGCTCTATACCAGTCTGGTGACCAATCTGCTGGTCTCCGGAATCTCCGACGCGTTGCACGCCGCCCATGGCCTGCGGGTTTTTGTCTGCAACCTGATGACGCAGGCAAATGAAAGCGTCCATCTGACCGCCTCGCAGCACATCGAGCGGATTTACCAACATGCCGGCGGCGCAATCTTCGACGTGGCGCTGGTCAATACCGCGCCGGTACCGGAGAGCGCGCGAGCCAGGTATGCCGCCGAAGGGGCCGAGCCAATCCTCGCCGATCTCGAGCGGGTGGAACAGCTCGGGGTGCGCTGCATTACGGGAGATTTTCTCCACGCCGACGACGTGCTCCGCCACGACTACGAGCGCGTCGCGGAAGAGTTGCTGGCGCTCGGCCGTAGTCGGCGCAAATAGACAAGAAGAAGCCCACTGCGCGACGGTAACTGATTTTGTCCGGATATCGCCAATTATCTGCGCCGGTCGAACGGCAGAAAAATAGAGAATACCGTTCCCCTCCGCTCCGGACGCTGGGAGCTTTTCACCCGGATGGTGCCGCCGTGTTTTTGTACGATACCGGCAGACAGCCATAGTCCCAGGCCGGTGCCGACGGCGGACCGGGTGGTAAAGAAGGGCTCGAAAATTCGTTTCTGCGTTCTCTGGCTCATCCCGTGACCGGTATCGGCGACTGCGATGCGGACTCCCTGGCGCCCGGTACGCCAGTTGGTCGCACATCCGGTCCGGATGAGCAGCCGGCCGCCGTTCGGCATGGCGTCGATGGAGTTGTGGATCATGTTGACCAGAACCTGACGCAATTCCTCTTTCGCTCCCAGCACGGTGGCGGCCTCGCTGTCCTCGCGCTCAACCTGTATGTGCATGGCGGCGATACGGCCGTTGAACAGGGTAAGGGCAGAATCGACCACCTCCCCGATGGGGCAGGGTGCCGGCGCGCTGGGATCGCGGTAAAAGCGCAGCGCCTGGGTGGAAATGTCGACCACGCGCGCCAGTTCCTGCTGCGCCAACTGGATGTATTTGCGCTGCTCGGCTTCCGGCGAGCTTTCTTCGAGCAGATACAGCAGGTTGGTGATCGCCTCCAGCGGGTTGTTGATTTCATGGGCAATCGAAGCAGCCAGCCGGCCGGTCACCGCCAGCTTTTCATTTTGCCGAAGCGATGCATCCGACTGCCGCAGTTCTGTAATGTCGAGTGCGGTCCCGATCAACCGCGTGGCCTTGCGCTCCCCGTCCCCATGCGAAAAAAAGGTATGGCCCTTGGCTGCCACCCAGCGTACCGACCCGTCCGGACAGATCACCCGATAGTCGCTGCCAAATTCGCCGGTGCCGTTGGGGGCCAGACTGTCCTCCACGGCACGGTCGGTCCGCGCCCGATCCTCCGGATGCAACAACTTCAGAAACGTCGGATAGTCGACCGGCGCGTCCCAGGGAAGGAAAAAGATTTCGTGGCAGCGCCGGGACCATCGCACCTTGCCCGTCGCTGGATCGTAGTCCCAGATGCCGACCTCAGCGGAATCCACAGCCAGGCGTAGATGCTGCTCCTGTTTCTCCCGGGTCTGCTGTTTCTGCTCGAGCGCAGTCACGTCGGTCAGGTTGACCTGGGTTGCATTGCCGCCGGCAAGCGGAACGTCCCAGGCGCGCACATCGAGTACCACCGTTCCGCCGTCCTGGCGCGTCCATTTGCCCTCGCGGCGCACCCAGCCCCGCCGCCCAATCGTGACCCGGTCTCCGTACTCGCGCAAACGGTCGAGACGGATTCTTCTCGTTTCCTCGCTGTCTTCCCGATTTCCGAACTGCAAAATGGATTTGTAAATCGTGCGGTCGGCCTCTTCCACGCCCAGCAGCGTCAATCCGGCGGGATTGATATAGACGATCTGCTCCCATTGATAGATAAAACCGGCTACGGGAGAAAATTCCAGTCCCGCACGCATCTGTTCCAAGGTCAAATTGCGCGAATAGGCGGGTTGTTGAACCATAGGCATGAATTGTTGGGAGCAAAATTCCAGAGCTTGACGCGCTCCGAAGCGACGACTGCAAATTCCAGAATTGCCAGGCATTCGTACCTGACTATGATGCTCAGTTATACCGGGTTTCTCTGCAATTGTGCGAAAAAAACTACACTGGAAAACTATGGATTTTATTGGGCGCCCGTAAGTGAGTTACTAACGAGTTACTTCAGTTACTCACGAAAGTCGATAATCCCACTTATAAAATCCATCGACTCTACTATTCATCTGCCGATGAGCGCTGACCCAATCGTAACCATGCAGACTGCCACTCTGGGTTGATCATGACGGCGAGCCCGGAAAAATTATTTTTTCGCTTTGCATTCTGCGGCCACCCAATCTGCGTATATGCAGGTATGGGAGAAGGTTCTCGAGAGGCGGAGAATTGTTGCGGCGACCGCTAAGCTTCAATCTCAAACCGTTCGAGCTGGAGTTTCGTCATCTGGTCGAAACGCACCAGTCGCGCGTGTTCAGCATTGCCTATCGTATTCTGGGTGACCGCGGGCTGGCGGAAGAGGTGGCACAGGATGTCTTTCTGGCGCTTTATCGCGATCTCGATCGGCTTGAGTCTGACACACATGTGCTGGCATGGCTCCGCCGGGTGACGGTGCATCGCGCCCTGGACGCGCACCGTCGGCGCGCCAGCCGCATCGAGTATGCGGCGGAGGAATTTCACGAGGAACGCACGCAGGTTCTCTCCGCCGGGGAGAATCGTTCCGCCGCGCAGGGGCGCACCTATACCTCAGCGCGACTCGAGCGGTGGATGAGCAGCTTGTCGGCAATACAGAAATCTGTTCTGCTACTGCGCTACCAGGAAGACATGCTTCCTGGAGAGATTGCCGCCGCGCTGGCCATGCCGCAGGCCACCGTGAAGAGCCATCTGCAACGGGCGCTCAAGCTGCTGCGGAGCCAGGCGGAGCGACAGACCAAGGAGGTCGCCAATGGTTGAATTCGAAGACAGGCCGGAACGCGACGACGAGCTAGACCGGGAGCTAGACCAGGAGCTGCAAGCCGCGCTGCGTCCGCTGCAGCCACCGAGCGGCTTCGCGGACCGGGTTCTGGCGCGTGTTCAGGAGGCCCAAGTGCCGAGATCGCCTGCATTTCGCGAGCGAGGCGGATTCGCCGGGCGGATGCGTTGGGCGGCGGCCGCCGTGCTGCTGCTGGCGATCGGACTGGGCGCGGTGTGGGCGCTCCAACGGCAGCGGCGTATAGCAGGCGAGCGGATGCGCGATCAGGTTCTGCTGGCGCTACGAATTACCGGCGCCACCATCCACGCGATGCAGAACCAGGTTGCGCAAAACAGTCAACGAAGTGAACAACGGGAGACACCATGAATAAATCATTCTTCAAACCAATCATCCGCAAGGTATTAACGGGTGGAGTTCTTGCCGGCGCCATGCTGGCGACGCTGCCCACGGTTGCTCAGAATACGCCGGAGGATTTTCCGACGATTCCAGCAGCGCTCGAAAAGAAGCTCGCCGCACGCGCTGCGAACGTCAATGAAGTCACGCTGAACAAGAACATGTTGAACTTTGCCGGCCAGTTTATGAACGACAAAAAGAAGGACGACCGGCAGGCGCAGCAGATCGTCAAAAACCTAAATGGCATTTATGTGCGGGACTTCGAGTTCAAAACTCCCGGAGCCTACACGCAAGAGGATCTTAAAATCATCCGTCGGCAGTTCCTGGGGCCGCAGTGGAATCCGATGGTCCACGAGCGCTCGGAAAAAAGCGGAGAAAGCACGGACGTCTACGTGAAGATGGTGGACGGCAAAGTCCAGGGAATGTTTGTACTTTCTGCCCAACCCAAAGAACTGAATCTGGTCTATCTCTCGGGCTCCATTGATCCTTCGCAACTGGGCGCGCTGGGTGGCAATTTTGGGGTGCCCAAGGTCGATACCGGAGGCAGATCGGGTCCTTCTTCGGGGAAGACGAAATGAAAATTGTTCTGGGGTGCGTGTTGACCGTAGGGCTGCTGTGCACAGCTGGCTGTTCCGCCTCCAGCCGTGGTTTTGACTCTGTTGTCGCAGGGGTGGAGCAGCGCTACTCCATCCACTCCCGTCAAATTCCGCTGATGGGCGTGATCAGCCTGTGTGCCCGCTTCAAAACGCACGGGGGCGTGAGTGGGCTGCACATTGCGGAGTTCGACCATATTGGGAAGCTCGACGTTGCTGGGCTTTCCGAACTGATGCAGTCGGAACTGGGCGCTGGGTGGCAGCCGATGGTGAAGGACCGGAACGGAACTCGCTCCTCGCTATCCGTAATTTTCGTCGAGCCGTCAGACAAATCGATGCGCATGGTGATTGCCGATTACGAACACGGCGAACTCGATCTGGTGGGCATGGAGATGAACGGCGCCCGGCTGGCGCACTGGATGCACCGACCGGAAGCCGATGGCATTTATGCCGGTCGCAATCAGGAGCGGACGGACCGGACCGATTGAGTCGGTATGCAATGCTGAAACCCGGGTGCGGTTCTATTCCACGGTGCGCTTCAATTGTCCACAGGCGGCGTAGATATCGCGGCCACGAGGGCGGCGCTGGAAGGCTGGAATACCGCTGGCAATCAGGTGCTGCTGAAAGGCGGTAATGTCAGCCGGGTCCGGCATTCGGTAGGGGATCGATGGGCCCGGGTTCCATGCGATGAGATTGACCTTTGCCGGCAAGCCGGAGGCGCGCAGCAGGGAAACCAGCTCGCGGGCGTCCTGCAAGCGGTCATTGATGCCACCGAGCAAGACGTACTCGAAGGTGATGCAGCCGCGCGGGCCGAGTGGAATTTTCCGCAGAGTGGCGAGCAGGGCCTGGATGTTCCACTTCCGAGTGATGGGCATGATGCCCTCGCGGATGGAATCGTTCGGAGCGTTGAGGCTGATGGCGAGTTTGGGTCGGATTTTTTCTTTGGCGAAGCGCTCGATGCCGGGCAGGATGCCGGAGGTCGAGACCGTCATGCGCGACTCCGGGATGGCGACGCCTTCGACCAGCAGATGAACAGCGGCCATGAAATTCTCGTAGTTGAGGAAGGGCTCGCCCATTCCCATAAAAACCAGGTTGATGCGGTCGCGGCCGATATGGACGCGATGACGGTTCAGCACCGCGACCACCTGGCCGGCGATTTCTCCGGGAGTCAGGTTGCGTTTGATGCCCAATTTGGCAGTCAGGCAGAACTGGCAGTTGACCGCGCAGCCGACCTGGCTGGAAACGCAGATCGTGGCGCGGCGATAGGGAACCTGCAGGTTCCCGCCTTTGGCAAAGCGCGCAGGGGGGCGAGGCTCCGACGCGAGCGATTCTTCCTCGGCTGCCTCGGAGCCATCCCCCATTTCCCCATTGTCGCCATTCGGCATCCAGACGGTTTCGACTGTCTCGCCGTCCGTGCAGGCGATCAAATAGCGCTCCGTGCCATCAGTCGATCGGAAGGTCTGAACGATCTCGGGCAGCCCGAGTTTGTACCCGGCTTCAGCAAGGGCGGTGCGGGCGGAATGGGGCAAGGTCGCTAACTCGTCCAAAGAGGAAATCCGCTGACGATAGAGGCCGTGCCAAAGCTGCCGGACACGGTACTGCCTTAATGTAAGGCTTGAGCAAACATCGCTGAGGCTTTCCAGTGAAAGGCCGAATAAAACATTTGCCGACTCTTCGCCTACCTGGGAAAGAATTACGCTGGGCTGTGGAAAACTTGCCATAAATTGTGGATAACCGCTTGCTTGCCTAAGGTTTGTACCCCGCCCGGCACGCGCGCCCGGACTATGAAAAAATTGAATAGATGACGATCACGACCAGTACCGGCACCACATTCCCAGGCACTCCGCAGGATACACCGCAGTTCAGCGCCCGAGGAAACCCATTTCCCACAGAGGGGCGCAATATCCGCCGTACGGAACTGCCGAACGGACTCATCATACTCACCGAACGCATGGAGCACGTTCGCTCGGTCTCCATGGGGGTATGGGTTCGCACCGGTTCGCGGGATGAGCTGCCGCAGATCAACGGCGTCTCCCATTTCATCGAGCATATGGTGTTCAAGGGAACCAAGTCCCGTTCCGCGCAGCGCATTGCCCGGGAGGTGGACGCGATCGGCGGCAATCTCGACGCCTTCACCAGCAAGGAAAATATCTGCTTCAACATGAAGGTGCTCGACGAGCATGTGCCCAAGGCGCTCGATGTGCTCACCGACCTGGTCATGGATCCGGTTTTCGCGCCCGGCGACATTGAGCGCGAGTGCAAGGTGGTCCTCGAAGAGATCAAGATGGATGAGGATAACCCGGACATGCTGGTACATGAGATTTTTACTCAGAGCTTCTGGAAGGACGATCCGCTGGGCAGGCCCATCCTGGGTACACGGGACACGGTACGGAGCTTCGACCAGGCCAAGTTGTTCGACTTTTACGGCGGCCGCTTTCAGGGCGGCAACATGATTTTCTCCGCCGCCGGAAACCTGGAGCATGACGCATTTGTCTCTCTGGTTGCGGAAAAACTGGGCGGGCTGCCGGCGGCGACGGAGCCGGCAAACGTACAGCTCAGCCGGCCCGGCGTCCACGCGCGCATCGTTACCCGACAGAAAAAGTCGCTCGAACAGTTACAGCTTTGTCTCGGTGTTCCGGCGCCGGCGGTCAACGACGCACAACGCTATACCGCGGCACTTTTGAATATCATTCTTGGCGGCGGCATGAGCTCGCGGCTGTTCCAAAACGTGCGCGAGGAGCGCGGCCTGGCGTATTCGATTTTCAGCGAGCTGAATTCCTTCCGCGACACCGGTGCCCTGTGCGTCTACGCCGGTACCTCGGCCCGGAACGCCGAGCAGGTGATCCGGCTTACCGTTGAGGAACTCCGCCTTCTAAAGATGGAAGCGGTCCCCGAGGAAGAACTGCAGCGGGCCAAGGACCAGTTGAAGGGCAATATCCTGTTGAGTCTGGAAAGCTCAGGCGCGCTGATGTCGAATCTGGCCCGGCAGGAGATGTATTTTCAGCGCTTCCTTGGAGTGCCGGAAATTTTGGAGCATGTGGGCAGCGTCACCAGCGCAGACCTGATGGCGATGGCGCAGCGGCTGTTCCTGCCGAAGTCGATCGCCCTGGCCATGCTGGGGAACCTGAACGGGCTGAAACTGACGCGGGACCACCTTGCCTGCTGACGGCTTTAGGCACAGAATAACGGTAAGTCCCGATTTGTTCGACCCAGGCAGGTGCAGGAGTTTTATGGGTACAGCTTTTGAGAGTCCACGCAAGCGGCAGTTCCAGGGCGGTTTTACGCTGATGGAGCTGCTGATCGTGATGTCGGTCATTCTGATCCTGATGGCCGTTGCGATCCCGAATTATATGAATATGCGCAGCCAGGCCAATGAGACCGCGGCGATGGAAGAGTTGCGCACCATCAACAGCGCGGAGATTCAATACCAAACGAACTTTCCCGGCAATGGATTTGCCTGCGGTCTGACGCAGCTCGGCGGTGATCCGAAGTCCGGCCCACCCAGTGCCCAGGCGGCTCAGTTGATCCCGGCCGATCTGGCCAGCGGCTACAAGAGCGGATACCTGTTCCACGTTGTCAACTGCACCAAGGTCGAGGTAAACAACCAGGACGTATATACCTCGTTTGAGGTGACGGCGGTGCCGCAGTCGGTCGGCAAGACCGGACATCGCGGCTTCTGCATGGACCAGACCGGTGAGATCAAGGCCGATCCGGCGGGCGGCACCAACTGCACGCAGCCGATTTCATAGTTGTTCCGGCATAAACCACCTGTCGATAGGAGACGGCCGAAGGCGGCGCTGGCAGGCTTAGTGCTTTCAGCGCTGTGTTGGTTGCTGCTTCCTGCATTGGCTTGGGCCACTCCTACAGTTAAGGAGGTCGCCAAGGGCGTGAACCGCCACTATAACCGTTTGCACAGCCTGCGCGTCCAATTCACAGAGACCTACAACGGCATGGGGATGAAACGGACGGAAAGCGGCACGCTGCTGCTGGAAAAGCCGGGCCGTATGAAGTGGCTGTACGCGCAACCGGCAGGCAAGGTGTTTGTGATCGACGGTAAGTACGCTTACTCCTACAGCCCCGGAGATGCGCAGGCAGACCGCTACCCGGCTAAAAAGCTCGACGATTTTCGCACTCCGCTCCGATTTCTGCTGGGCCATGCACATCTTGAAAAGGAGTTGTCGGGGCTGACCATGACGCCGCTTGGGAAAAATTATCGATTGCGCGGCGTCCCGAAGAATATGGGGCGGCAAGTGTCAGAGGTCGAGCTCACGGTGACGGCCGACGGAACGATTCGGTCCATTTCCTGGAAGGAGTCCGACGGCGCGACGACGGCGTTTCAGTTGTCGGGAGAGCAGGAAAATCCGCGGATCGCTCCCGACTCGTTCCATTTTCAGCTGCCCGCCGGAGTGGTGGTGGTGCGCGGTCTGCCCCCGATCTAGACGAAACCGCAGGTCTCTCGACTGCGCAGCGCATGGCTGGCAAATTTATGGGTCAAATTTCCATTCGCCATCTTGTAATCGTTTTTCTTCTAGGCGCCGCCACGCTGGCGCAGGCGCAGTGGCGGATGCAGGCCAGCGGGACGAAAGCGGGCCTGCGCGGAATCCATGCCGTGGATGCGAACACGGCGTGGGCCAGCGGCACAAACGGAACGATTCTGCGCACGACCGACGGCGGCCGCCATTGGCGGCATTGCAGCGTCCCCCCGGGTGCGGCCAAGCTGGACTTCCGCGCCGTCTGGGGATGGAATGCCGACGAGGCCATGGCCATGTCGAGCGGACCCGGCAAGCAGTCGCGGCTGTATGCAACGGACGACGGCTGCCAAAGCTGGAAGCTTACGTTTACAAATCCGGACGCCAACGGCTTTTGGGACGCGTTGCAGTTCTCGAGCCGACGCTTTGGAGCGATTTTGGGAGATCCGGTGGATGGCCGCTTTACGCTGTTCGCTACCTACGATGGCGGACGACATTGGACGCGGCAGGTGGACGCCTGCCTACGCGCAGAGCCGACTGCGCAGGGGGCCTTCGCGGCCAGCAATCAGGCACTGGCGGTGCTGCCGCTCGACGACCGCAATGCCGCGCCCGGGTTTAGCGTCAACCATCAGATATGGTTCGGCACCGGCGGCGGTTGGATCTACGGATTTCCATTAGCCCCATTGCGGCTGATCGCAGTCTCGACCGGTGGGTGCGTCCACACGCGAGTGCTGTCGGCGGCGCCGGCGGACAATTCGGCGACGGGAGTTTTCGCCATTGCCTTCCGCGACCCGACCCACGGGGTCGCTGTGGGCGGCAATTACGCGAAACCCGGCATTGGCACGGCTACCGCTGCATATACGACCGACGGCGTTCATTGGAAGCGCGCATTGCAGCCACCGGCAGGGTACCGTTCGACGGTGGTGTGGAATGGTTTGGACGGCGCCTGGATTGCCGCCGGCTCGACCGGCAGCGATGTCTCGCGCGACGGTGGCAAAACCTGGTCGCCGCTCGGCCATGCCGGCTGGAACGCGCTCAGTCTCCCGTTTGCCGTGGGCGCGGACGGACGCATCGGAAGGCTGATATCTTGGGGTGAGTTGCGTGCGGAAGAGCGGGTTCCGGCGCACCGTGTACTTGCACGAAGTGAAGGACGGTAGGCTTGGCGGAATATCTGGTCAAAGTAGCGGATGAACGCGGGCATGTGCAGGAGAACGTCCACCTGGCGAACTCGGCAGAAGAGTTGCGCCAGCGCTTCGCGCAGTCCGGGCAGTTTGTCTACTGGGTGAAGCCGAAGGGCATTGCGGCCGCGGCCGGCAAGACGAAAAAGGTCAAGCTGGAGCCTTTCCTCATCTTCAACCAGCAGTTTCTCACGCTGATCCGCGCCGGTTTGCCGATTCTTTCCTCGGTCGAGCTGCTGGCCAAGCGGCAGAAGGCGCCTGCGCTGCGAGCGCAGCTCGAAGATGTCGCCGTTCGGGTGCGAACCGGGCAGTCGCTTTCGGCTGCGTTTGAGGCACAGGGAGGATTTCCCGTCATCTACACCACCTCCCTGCTGGCCGGAGAGCGCTCAGGCAATCTGGAAGAGGTTTTGAGTCGCTATCTCGCCTTCCAGCGTATCGCCCTCACCTTTCGCAAGAAGCTGATCGCCTCGCTGGTGTATCCGGTGCTGCTGGTGGTGATGGTGACCGGGCTGTTCATCTTTCTCATCAGTTTCGTGGTGCCGCGCTTCGCCGCGCTTTACGACCAGATCGGCAGCAAACTGCCCAGCATCACGGTGTTCATGCTCGACATGGGCAAGGATTTTCAGGCGTACCTGCCGTACATGCTGGTTGCGTTCGCCGCGCTGTTGTACGGCATTTTTCGCTGGAGCCGCACTGACCGGGGCGCAAACAACATCGATAGAGCCCGCATCGCCACGCCCATCTTCGGCAGCATCTGGGTCAAGTACCAGGTGGCGCTATTCGCGCGCACGCTGTCGACACTTCTCTCCGGGGGGCTGCCGCTGGTGCCGTCGCTCGATACGGCAGCGAGTTCGATCGGCAGCCGGCAATTGAGCCGCGCTGTCAGGCGCTCCGTGGCTAGCGTACGGGAAGGCAAGGGTCTGGCGACCAGTCTGAAGAACACGAAAATTTTTCCCGAGCTGTCGATCGAGATGATCGAAGTGGGCGAGGCCACCGGCGCGCTGCCGGGTATGCTGAATTCCGTCGCAGAATTTTTTGAGGAAGACGTGCAAACCGCGCTGACGGCGGCGCTGTCGCTGATCGAGCCGGCGATTCTGATCGTGATGGGCGGCCTGGTGGTGACGATTCTGATTGCGCTGTACCTGCCGATTTTCAGCCTCGGCCAGGCGAGTGCAATGCAGCATTAGGTTCGGCAGGGAATGGGTACACGCAGGTCCCTCGATTGCGTTCTCGGTACCCGAGAACTCCGGTCGGGATGACAGATTTACAGGTCGGTAGAAGGAGAAACAAATGGCGGATGCAGCCGTACTTCCCAGCCCGAAGGCGTCGAGTTTGGATGAAATCTCGCAGGCGAAGATGATTGCGGCGCGCTATCGCTGCGAATTCGTCGATCTGCGGAATTTTCGCATCCAGCACGAGTTGTTCCGCAGCGTCCCGGTCGACATCATGTTCCGTTACAACTTCGTTCCTCTGGAACAGTTGGAGACCAAGCTGGTCATCGCCGTCAGCGACCCCAGCAGATTGATGGTGATGGATGAAATCTCCGGCCTGCTGGGGCAGAAGATCGCCGTACGCGTGGCCACGCTGAGCCAGATCACCGACCTGCTGAAGAAGACAGAACAATCGCAGCGCGTGCTCGATGAAGCCACCGAAGGCCTGACCTTCGACGTGCTCTCCTCGGAGGAAAATCAGGACGAGAATCTTTCCATCGAGAAGCTGACTTCGGAGGAAGACATCAGCCCCATCATCCGGCTGGTGGACACCATGGTTTTTACCGCACTGGAGCGGCGTGCGAGCGATATTCATCTGGAGACGTTCGACGACTGCCTGATGGTGAAGTACCGCATCGACGGCGTGCTGCAGCAGGCCATGGCGCCGATCGCTCGCGAGCACCATCAGACGATCCTTTCCCGCATCAAGGTAATGAGCGAGCTCGACATTGCCGAGCGACGCGTGCCGCAGGACGGACGCTTTCGCGTGCGCTATAAGGGCCGGCTGATCGACTTTCGCGTGTCGATCATGCCTACCGTACATGGAGAAAACGCGGTGTTGCGCGTGCTCGATAAAGAGTCGATGAGTGAGACCTTTACCAAGCTCACCCTGGACGTGGTGGGATTTCAGGAAGACGATCTTTACCGTTTCCGTCGTTACATCCGCGAGCCCTACGGCATGGTGCTGGTCACCGGGCCGACCGGCTCCGGCAAAACGACCACTCTCTACGCCGCGCTGAACGAAATTAAAAGCGATGAGGACAAGATCATCACCATTGAAGACCCGGTAGAGTATCAGATTCGCGGCATCACTCAGATTCCCGTCAATGAGAAAAAGGGACTGACCTTTGCCCGCGGTCTGCGCTCGATTCTGCGCCACGACCCGGACAAGATTCTCGTCGGCGAAATCCGTGACCAGGAGACGGCGCAGATCGCCATCAACTCCGCTCTGACCGGGCATCTGGTCTTCACCACCGTCCACGCCAACAATGTGGTCGATGTGCTGGGCCGTTTTCTCAATATGGGCGTCGAGCCGTACAACTTCGTGTCCGCTCTCAACTGTATCCTGGCACAGCGGCTGGTGCGGACAATCTGCAACGACTGCAAGCGCCCGGTCCACTATGATGCCGAGGCGCTGCGGATGAGCGGCCTGGACCCGGCGGAATGGTCCGATTTTCCGTTTCAGGAGGGCGCCGGATGCATCGAGTGCGGCGGGACAGGGTATAAGGGCCGCACCGCCATTCACGAACTGCTGGAATTGAATGACAGAATCCGCGAGATCATTCTGGAGAAAAGACCAAGTTCCGAAGTCCGCAAGGCCGCAAAGAACGAGGGCATGACGTTTTTGCGGGAGTCGGCGCTGCAGCGCATTCGACTGGGGCTGACCACACTAAGGGAAATCAACAAAGTTACCTTCATTGAGGCTTCACGGTAAGCTAGGTTCAGACATGCGCTTGTTTCCAACTTCACTGCGGACGGCAGTGCGTCCGCGGCTAGCCTGTGAGATTGCGGCGGACGGCATCCTCGCGGCCGGGTCGCCCGATGCGGAATTGCCGCTCGACGCGACCGCTTATGTGCCGCAGCAGGACACGATCGCCGCTGGGTTGAACAGCCCCATGTTCCGCGACCGGATCGGAGTGGCCGCGGCCTTGAAGAGCGCGCTCGAGGCAGTGAGCCCCAACGGTCGTGACTGGACGCTGATTCTGCCCGACGCCTGCACTCGGATACTGATTCTGGATTTCGACACGCTGCCCGCCAAGCCGCAGGAAATTCTGCCGCTGGTGCGCTTCCGGCTGCGCCGGATGATCCCGTTCGATGCCGACACGGCGGCGGTGTCGTATCAACTGCTCAAGCCGTCCGGTGTGACAAACGGCAGCCCGGTGCAGGTGCTGGCCGCAGCCATGCCGGCGGAAGTGCGGGAAGAACTGGAGTCGTTGCTGCGCGAAAGCGACCGCGAACCGGGCACGCTGCTGCCGGCCAGCCTGGCCGCTCTGGCGGCGGTACCGGAAACCGGCTCCCACCTGCTGGTGCATACCGGGGAGAACTCCATCACGACAACGATCACCAGCAACGGCGAGTTATTGCTCTATCGCCGCACAGAGTACTCCGAAGGCGAGCTGGGTGAGCGGGCGCAGGCCGTATTGATCGCCGCCGCATACTATGAGGACACGCTGCACGAACCGCTGCAGGAGGTCTGGGTGGCGGGTCTGGAAACTGTGGAGATCCTGCGGAGCCACCTGGAACAGGATGGCGAATGGCGGGTCCCGCTGCGCAGCCTGATCGCCTCTGACGCATTTTCCGCTGGCGCGGTTCCGACCGGCGTGGCCGCCAGCCGTTTCACCAGCGTGGTGGGGGCGCTGCGCGGCTAATGCGGATCACTCTCAACCTCGCTTCCCGGCCGTTTTTTGAGCTGCGCCCGCTGCTGGTGCGGCTGCGCATTGTCGCCGGCGTGCTGGTGGTGTTGGCAGTGGGGCTGTTCTTCCTTTTGCAGCGGGCGGAAACCAGAGCGGCGCAGGCGAAAGTGTCGGTCCAATACTGGACGACGGCAACCAACAGTCTGCAGCGGGAGTGGCAGCAGGATCAGCAGCTAATGCGGCAGCCGGCGAACGCCGGCACACTGGACCGCGCACAGTTTCTGAACAGCCAATTCCGCAGCAAATCTTTTTCTTGGACCACGGCGCTGATGGATCTGGAATTGGTATTGCCGCAGGGCGTGCAGGTGATCAGCATCGACCCGCGAATGACGAAAGGCGGTCAGGTGGAAGTGCGGCTGCGGGTGAACGGTCCCCGCGACAAGGCCGTGCAACTTGTCGCGAACCTGGAAAAATCGCCCCACTTCCTGAACCCCCGCGTGGCCGGCGAAGCAGCCCAGATCCAAGGGCAGGGCCGCGCCGGATTTCGCCCCACCATGTCGGAGTCGACCGACGTGAATATGGACATTCTGGCGGAGTTCAACGCCGGCGAGATCGAATCGAATGACGTGGTGGCGGAGGAAAAGAAATCCGGTACGCACGCCGCCGATGAGACGCCGGCGAATACCCCATCCGCGGCGGCGGAAGCGAAACACCACCCTCTCCCCCGCCGGCATGAGGGAGCGCGATGAAGCTGAATACGCGCATCACGGCGCGACACTGGCACTATGGTCTTGTCGGACTGTTGTGTCTGCTGAATCTGGCGCTGGGGGTGCGCCTGGCGATCGCGTGGCGGAGTACCGAAGCGGGCAATGCGGCGCGGCTGGAGGCGCAGCGGACGGAGTACCGGACGATGCAGCTGAAGACGAAACCGCTGCGCGGGCTGGATAAAAAAATTGTGCAGGCGCGGGCCGATGAGCAGGCGTTTTACGAGAAGCGTTTTCCCGACAGCTATTCCGAAGTGGAAACGGAACTAGGGAAACTGGCGGTGAAAAACAACGTGCTGTTGAACCGCGTGCAGTACGGGCAGGGCAAACCGAATCAGGGCGTGTCGCGGATCCTGATCGACGCCAGCCTGAGTGGAGATTATGCGCCCGTAGTGAGGTTTATCAACGGGTTGGAACGCGCCAGGGTATTTTTTATTATCGACGGCATTGTGCTGAACGGCGAGCAGAATGGCATCGTCAGCCTGCGAATGCGGATGACGACCTATCTTCGCGGTGGAACCCAGAACGGCGAGGGGAAGGCGGAAACGCCTGCGCCGCGAAAAGACGGTAAAGTTCGAGCACGCCCTGTTGGGGCGCGCCATGTACGGCGGATGAATCCTTCCGCCACGGAGCGGCAGTAGACCATGGCTATGCGACTTGGGACCGAGGACAAACGGAAGCGGTTGATCGCGATGGTGCTGGTCTCGCTGGCGCTGACGCTGATTGCGCATACCGTCTGGGACCTGGCCAGCGGGCCGCCGTCCGCCGCGCCTCCGCCGGCGGTCGAGAGCACCGCACCCACAACCGCCGCTACCCCTGCGGGTCCCGCCGCGCGACAGATTGCAGGGGCGGAAGCGCTGGACCCGACACTGCACCCGGAGTGGATGGCGCGGGCGGAAAATACTCGTTATACGGGAACCAGCCGCAATATTTTCTCCCGGGATTCGCTGCCGCCTTCCATGACCCAGGCGATCGAAAACCCGATCTCTCCGGTGCGGACCGGACCGGCCGCGCCGACCGGTCCGCCTTCCCCACCGCCCATCGACCTGAAGTTTTACGGCTTCGCCACGGAGACGGGCGGCCGCAAGCTGATCTTTCTCTCTCATGGAGAGGATGTCTTTATCGCCGCCGTCGGAGATGTGGTGGAGGGAAGGTACAAGGTCCTCAAGATCGGACCGAGGTCCGTCCTGATGGAAGATCTTGCGTACAACGACAGCCAAACGTTGCCCATGACGACCGTCTAGGCCGAAGAATCTTCACATTCCCGGGTCGTGGGATGGGAGGACAGACATGGTCCTCAAGCATTGTAAGTGCTATGAAATTGGTGCAAAAAGTGGGCATTCGCTCTGTTCGATCCACTGCCTGCCCGGTATACTGGAAAGGTGACCAATTTAGTCCGCAATCCTGTGTTTCCGCCTCATGCTGACGCCCAGAACGGTCGTCGGGTTCTGCTTCTAAAGCCCCGTGGCTTTTGCGCCGGGGTTGTGCGGGCCATCGACGTGGTCCGGTTGGCGCTGGAAACCTTTGGCGCACCGATCTACGTCCGACGGGAAATCGTCCACAATCGCTTCGTGGTCAATGATCTGGCGGCAAAGGGAGCGATCTTCGTTCACGACATCGATGAGGTTCCGGAGGGGGCACGGGTGATTTACAGCGCCCACGGCGTCTCCCCCGCGGTGCGGGAAAAGAGCAAGGAGCGCAAGCTGCGAGTGATCGACGCCACTTGCCCGCTGGTGACCAAGGTGCATGTGGAAGCGGTCAAGTTCGCGCGGCAGGGCTACTCGCTGGTGCTGATCGGCCATCGCGACCACGATGAAATTGAAGGCACGCTGGGCGAAGCGCCGGAGGAGACCCAAGTGGTTTCCACCGTCGAGGAGGTGGCCGCTCTCCAGGTGCCGGACCCCGACCGCGTGGCCTACCTAACGCAAACGACGTTAAGCCTGGACGAAGCACGGGACATTATTCATGCGCTGAAAGCCAAATATCCCAAAATCGTCGGACCGCACTCTCAGGATATTTGTTATGCCACGGAGAACCGGCAGGTGGCGGTAAAGAACGTAGCTCATCAGGCCGACCTGGTGCTGGTAGTCGGATCGAACAACAGCTCGAATTCCAACCGCCTGGTGGAGGTTTCGCAGAACCTAAATACGATCGCTTTTTTGATCGATAATTCCGAAAAGATTCGTCCAGAGTGGCTTAAGAATGCCAAAACGGTCGCCGTGACGGCCGGTGCATCGGCTCCCGAAGTGCTGGTGCAGGACGTCATCGCCTACCTGCAGCGCAACGGCTTTGGGTCTGTGGAAGAGGTGGAAGTGATGCCGGAAAATGTACGGTTTGGGCTCCCGCCGGAGATTGTGCGGGCCATTGCGGTAGCTCCTGCGGAAAGCGCACCCACTGTGTAGTCCAGATGGCTGCCGATCTAGTCTCGGGGCGATTGTTGGTACGTTTTCAGCAATGCCGTTTTCCCGGATAGGATGTACCCTCGATCCGGCAACTTACGTAGAGTTGAATCTCGGTCTGAGACGATGAATCCATTGTCGCAAGCAAAAAAAATCACGGGAGATACTGTTGCGGTGAAACTGGCGACGCCGGTCGCGGCTGCTGCAACCGGCGAGGTGCGATTTGGGAGGCTGGACGCCAGCCTCGACGATGTGGTCGACGCCATCGAAGGCTCCTGCGATTTTCTGTTCTCGCATCAGCATCCCGACGGCTACTGGTGTGGGGAACTGGAAGCCGACACCACGCTCGAGTCCGACTACATTGTGCTGCATACTCTGCTCGGAACCGGTGACCGGGGGCGCATGGAGCGGGCGCTTACTGAGATTCAGCGCCATGTCAATGAAGACGGTGGATGGCCGATCTACCGCGGAGGCCCTTCCAACATCAGCGCCACCGTGAAGGCGTACTTTGCGTTCAAGCTGATGGGCTGGACGGCGGATCATCCAGTGTTGGCGAAGGCGCGGGAGTGGGTGCTGGCCCACGGTGGCGCGACCGAGGTCAATACATACACCAAGCTCTATCTGTGTTTCTTCGGGCAATACGACTACAACGCTGTTCCGGCGATTCCGCCGGAGATCGTGCTGTTCCCCCGCTGGTTCTACTTCAACCTGTATGAAATCTCCTCCTGGTCTCGCGGAATTCTGGTGCCACTCTCGATTGCGTACGCCAAGAAGCCTTTTAAGAAGATTCCGGCGGAGCAGGGAATCGACGAACTGTTTGTCGGCGGGCGAGAGAACGCGAACCTGTATCTGCGCTGGGAAGACAAGCTGCTCGGCTGGCGCAATTTCTTCTTGCTGACCGACCGGATGGTGCATTGGTTCGAACGCATCCATGTGCGCCCCTTGCGGGCAATCGCGCTGAAAAAGGCGGAGCGCTGGATGCTGGAACGCATGGAAAAGACCGATGGTCTGGGTGCGATTTATCCGGCCATGCTGAATGCCATCATTGCGCTGCGCTGTCAGGGCTATTCTCTGGACGACCCGCAGGTAATTCGAGCGCTCGATGAATTCGAAAAGCTGGGCATCGAAGATCCTGGCGTGCCGGGCGAGCGCGAGCCGGCGTTTCGTATGCAGCCCTGCAAGTCTCCAGTGTGGGACACCGCGTATGCGATGTTCGCCCTTGGCGAGGCAGGGGTTTCGAGGAACGATCCGCGGCTGTTGCGGGCCGCCGACTGGATGCTCTCGAAGGAGGTCCGGCATAAGGGCGACTGGGCGGTGAAGGTCCCGAATGTCGAACCGGGCGGGTGGTATTTCGAGTTCAACAATGAGTTTTACCCCGATGTGGACGACTCCGCCCAGGTGCTGCTGGCCTTGAATAAAGTGGACAATCCGCGGGAGCGCTATCAGTATGAAGTTTCGCAGCGCGCGCTGAACTGGATCTGGGCAATGCAGTGCAAGAACGGCGGCTGGGCCAGCTTCGACAAAGACAACAAAAAAATGATTTTCGAGCATATTCCATTCGCCGATCACAACGCGATGCTCGATCCACCGACCGTGGACATTACCGGACGCATTCTGGAAATGCTGGCCAGCCACGGTGTGACGGCGGACGATTCTCGGGTAAAGAAAGCCATCAAGTTCCTCTACAGCGAACAGGAACCGGATGGTTGTTGGTTCGGCCGCTGGGGCTCGAACTATATCTACGGAACCTTCCTGGTGCTGCGCGGGCTGGAGGCGATGGGAGTGTGGAACCATGAGCCACAGATCCAGCAGGCAGCGGAATGGATCCGCATGGTGCAGAACACCGACGGGGGCTGGGGCGAAACCCTGGCCAGCTACGACGATCCCACACTACGCGGCATCGGAACCAGCACTGCGTCGCAAACCGCATGGGCCATCCTGGGCCTGTTGGCGGCGGGAGATAACCGGAGTGATTCGGTGGCCAAAGGTATACGCTGGTTGTTGGACCGGCAACAGCCGGACGGCTGCTGGCATGAAGACGAATATACGGGGACAGGTTTCCCAAGGGTGTTCTACCTGTCGTACCACATGTATCGCAATTATTTCCCGCTGCTGGCGTTGACAACGTATCGGCGCGCGATGCAGCCGGAGCTGGAAACGTCTATTCGGAAATAGAGAACTCCACAAGGAAGCCGAGCAACGGAGGAAGAGTTCAATGGCAGTACCAATTTCGCAGATGTGGACGGTAGCGACCTATGTGTTGCGCCAGCGCTGGAGCGGCCGCAAACGGTATCCCCTGGTGTTGATGTTGGAGCCGTTGTTTCGCTGCAATCTGGCCTGCGCCGGCTGCGGAAAGATCCAGTATCCCGCGCACATTCTCAAGAAGGAACTATCGCCGGAGGAATGCTTCCGCGCCGCTGAGGAATGTGGCGCGCCCATGGTTTCAATCCCCGGTGGAGAGCCGCTGCTGCATCCGAAGATCGGCGAGATCGTCGCCGGGCTCGTCAAGCGCAAGAAGTACGTGTATATGTGCACCAATGCCTTGCTGCTAAAGCAGAAGATCGACCTGTTCAAACCGAGCAAGTATCTGACGTTCTCCGTGCACCTAGACGGCCAGCGGGAACATCACGACTTCTCCGTCTGTCGCGAGGGCGGATACGACGTTGCAGTCGAGGGGATTCAGGAGGCGGTAAAACGCGGGTTTCGCGTGACCACCAACACGACCCTGTTCGACGGCGCCGACCCGAACAGCGTGCGCACCTTCTTTGATGAAGTCATGTCGATGGGCGTGGAAGGCATCGTGCTATCGCCGGGCTATACCTACGACAAGGCGCCGGACCAGAAGCATTTTATGGGGCGGGCGCGTTCGCGGCGGCTGTTCCGCGCCATTCTGTCGAATCGGAAGAAGAACTGGAAATTCAACATGTCGCCCTTGTTTCTCGAATTCCTGATGGGCAAGCGCGATTATCAATGCACCCCCTGGGGTTCGCCCGCTTACAACGTTTTCGGCTGGCAGAAGCCCTGCTATCTGTTGCAAGACGGCTATGCGGACTCCTTCCAGGAACTGCTCGACACCACGGAATGGTCGAACTATGGGACGGAATCGGGCAATCCAAAATGCGCGAACTGCATGGTGAGCTGCGGGTATGAGCCCTCGACCGTCGACTCTGGATTCGGTTCGATCAGCGGCATCCTGGCCATGGCCAAGGCCACCTTATTCCACAGCTACCCGGACAAGGGAGCGCTGGATTTGTTGAACCAGCCCGTAGCTCCGGTCCATGCCATCAATCCACTCATCCAGATCAATGCGCCGCAGACGGTGAATTCGCTGGAGGAAACGCACGCATGATCGACGCACACACCAAGCCCGTCGCCAATCCCGACGACATGGAAGTTGCTCCGGGCGCGGAGCATGAAGCGCTGGAGGGTTGGATCCCAGCGCTTGCGAGCGAGCAGGAGATAAGAGAAGCTCTGGAGCAGGCATTTGATTATCGCGGCGACGTGACCATCACGTTGAAGACAGGCGTGCGTATCGAGGGGTATATTTTCGACCGCAGGTCAGCACAATTTCTCCATAATTCGATCGTCCGCATGCTGCCCAAGGACACGTCGGAACGGGTGTCGATTCCATATTCTGAAATTGCCCGCCTGGTTTTTTCCGGACGCGATACCGCAGCCGGAAAAAGCTGGGATGCATGGGTGAGGAAGTATTGGGAGAAGAAGGCGGCGGGAGAGAAGAACATCGGGATCCACGCCGAGGCTTTGGATTAGCGACCGCACTTGCAGCGATCTTTTGAAATGCTGACGCCATCGAAAGCTTCTCATCTCGGCCCAATACATTCCATTCGATTTTCCTTTCTATGCGGGTTTTCCTGACAGGTGCGACCGGTTTTGTGGGCAGCCATGTGGCTCGGGCGCTCGCCGCCGGCGGTGCCGAGCTGCGTCTGCTGACACGGGCCACCAGCCGCACGGAGCATCTTGCCGCGCTGAATGCGGAGCTGGTCACGGGGGACCTGCGGCAGCCGGAGAGCCTGCGCGCCGCGCTAACCGGGTGCGATGCGCTGATCCACGTCGCCGCGGACTATCGGCTCTGGGTGCGCGATCCGGATGCAATGTACGCGGCCAACGTGGACGGAACTCGCGCATTGCTTCGGCTGGCGCGCGAGGCAGGCGTGCGCCGCGTAGTCTATACATCGAGCGTGGCAACGATGGGGTTTCGTTCCGATGGCACGGTTGTCGATGAGGACACGCCAGTGTCGCTCGACCACATGATCGGCCATTATAAGCGCTCGAAGTTTCTAGCCGAACAGGAAGCAATCGTCGCGGCGCGCGCGGGCCAGCAGGTCATCATTCTGAACCCTACGACGCCGATCGGAGCTAACGACGCCAAACCCACGCCGACCGGGCGCATCGTGGTCGATTTCCTGAACCGAAACTTTCCCGCGTATGTCGATACCGGCCTGAACTTTGTCGATGTCGAGGACGTGGCTGCGATGCATATCCGCGCCCTGGAGCAGGGAACTCCGGGCGAGCGTTATATTCTCGGCGGGGAAAATCTGACGCTGAAGCAGTTCTTGGACCGAATGGCGCAGCGGACCGGACTGCCTTCTCCCTCGATGCGGGTGCCGCAATCCGTTGCCATGGCATATGCGTTTTTTGATGAGTGGATCACCGGACGATTACTCGGTCGTGAGCCGCGCGCCACGGTGGAAGCCGTGCGGATGGGGAAAAAGAAGATGTTTGCCAGCTCGGCCAAGGCCGAGCGCGACCTGGGCTATCGCGCCCGCGGCATCGATTCCGCGCTACATGCGGCGATCCAGTGGTTCCGCAGCAATGGGTATGCGCCCACCGCATGAAAGCCCGCATCGCCATCCTGGCGGCCCTCCCGCGCGAAATAAAGCCGCTGATTCGAGACTGGCCGACGCGAACGTGCTGCCGCAATGAAGGCACTTTGATCGCTCAGTGCGATCGAGCGATTGCGGTCTGTGCAGGCATGGGACCCGTACGGGTCTCGCAAGCCTTTACCCTGGCGGAGGGTTGCGGGCCCTTGAGCATGGTCGTCTCCGTTGGATACGCGGGCGCCCTGCGCGACTGCATCGCGCGCAACACGCTGCATTGGCCGGAAACGGTCTTCGATGCCGCCACTGGGAAGCAATACGAATGCGCAGGCGGTAGCGGTGTCTTGGTGACGGCGGGGCATGTACTTGGGCGCGAGGAAAAGAGACAAATGGCGGGGCGCTGGAACGCCGACTTGGTGGATATGGAAGCGGCGACGGTGGCGCGGCTGACATGCACCCGCGGGTTGCCGTTTCGTACGCTCAAGGTGGTGAGTGACGAGGCCGGCGACAAGCTGCCAGACCTGAGCCGATTTATTGATACGAACGGCGGGTTTCGTGAGTCTGCCTTTGCCTGGCATCTCGCGCTCCATCCCTGGTTGCTGCCGACGGTGGTCCAACTGGGACGCAATTCGCAACGGGCTGCCGAGGCGCTGGCGCAAGCGCTACGCGAGATGATCGACCGCGCCGACTAAAATGGAGATCGACATGGCTGCAGAGATATCAACGAAAAGTAAGCTGCCGGAGAGGATGCAGGCTGCCGTCTATCGGGGCGTGAACGATGTTCGAGTGGAGAATGTGCCAGTCCCGGAAATCGGCCCCTGCGAAGTGCTGGTGCGCATTCGCGCCTGCGGCGTCTGCGGCACCGACCTGAAGAAAATCCATACCGGATCGCATTCGCCCCCCCGTATTTTTGGGCATGAAATGGCCGGAGAAATCGCCGCCGTCGGCTCGGCGGTCGAAGGCTGGACGGTCGGCGATCGGGTGATGGCCTTCCACCACGTCCCGTGCGGCCACTGCTATTACTGCCGCAAAAGGACTTTTGCCCAATGTGCAGTCTATAAACGCGTTGGCTGTACGGCTGGGTTTGAGCCTGCCGGCGGCGGCTTCGCCGAATACATTCGCGTGATGGACTGGATCGTTGCCCGCGGTCTGGTGCGAATTCCGGAGCACGTTCCATTCGAGCAGGCGGTGTGGATTGAGCCGGTGAACACCTGCTATAAGGCAATCCGCAATCTGCATCTGGAGGCAGACGAAACCGCACTGGTGATCGGGCAAGGGCCGATTGGAATCCTGCTGGCATCGCTCGCGACGAAGACGGGGGCTACCGTGATGACGTCCGATATTTATCCTGCGCGACATGCCGTGGCCTCGCAATTTGGCCTGCATCACCCCATCCATGCCGGGGAGCAGGATGTTGTCGCCGTCGCCCGCAAATATACGGAGGGCCGGGGCGCGGATGTTGTGATTGTGGCGGTGGGAGGCAATGCTCTGATCCGCGCCGCGATGGACGCTGCGCGGCCCGGCGGACGCGTTCTGCTGTTTGCGGCGACTCAGCATAGCGAGGCGACGATCGATCCGGCGGCGATCTGCATGGAGGAAAAGTCGCTGCTGGGTTCGTATAGCTCCGCGGCGGACATCCAGAATGAGGCAGCGCAACTGGTGCTCGATGGATATGGCAACGGGTTCGATCTGACGCGGCTGATCTCGCATCGGTTTCCACTGGAGAGGGCGGCGGAGGCAATTGCATTTGCCTCCGAACCAAAGCCCGATTCAATGAAGATTCTGATTGAACCGTAGCCGAATCTGTACGATAGGCCTTACTGTCCACTCTCTGCGAAAATACAACTATGGCTGAGATGAACGCCGCCGTTCTGTACGGCAAACAAGATGTGCGGATCGAGCGTGTTCCCAAGCCGGAAGCGGCGGAAGGGGAATTGGTCGTACGCGTCCAGACGGCGCTGACCTGCGGGACAGACCTGAAGGTGTATCGTCGCGGCTATCACGCAAGAATGCTGCAGCCGCCGGCGCTCTTTGGACATGAGATGGCAGGAACCGTCGCGGAAGTGGGCGCCGGAGTAGAAGATTTTCACGTCGGCGACCCGGTGGTGGCGGTGAACTCGGCGCCCTGCGGTGAATGCTACTTTTGCCAGCGAGAGCAGGAAAATCTTTGCGACGATCTCCTGTTCAACAACGGCGCCTATGCGGAGTACATTCGCATTCCCAGTCGGATTGTGGCGAAGAACACGCTGCATGTTCCTGCAAACGTCCCGCTGGAGCACGCCGCGATGACCGAGCCACTGGCCTGCGTATTACATGGACTCGATGAGACCGGCGCGCGGGCGGGCGACAGGCTTGCCGTGATCGGCGCCGGGCCGATCGGGCTGATGTTTGTGCATCTCGCGGCGCTGATGGACATCGAGGTGATTGCAGTGGTGAAGCGCGACGAGCAGGTGGAGTTGGCGCGGTCCTTCGGCGCCAGCCATGTGGTGCAGACCACGGCGGAAAAAGACGTGATTCATGCAGTCCGCGCACTGACTCCGCTGGGCCGCGGGGTCGATGCGGCGGTCGAGGCTGTGGCGACGCCTGCGACCTGGCAGTGGGCGGTCGAGATGGTGCGCAAGGGCGGCGTGGTGAATTTCTTCGGCGGATGCGCCGCGGGAACCAAGGTCGAACTCGACACAAACCGGCTGCATTACAACAATCTAACGCTCCGAGCGAGCTTTCATCATCGCCCATCGGTCTGCCGCCGAGCGTTTGAGTGGATTGCGAGCGGGCGATTTATGAGCGAGAAATTTATTACCGACCATGCCCGGCTGAAAGATCTGGTGCCGGTGCTGGAGCGGATGATGAACCGCGGAGGCAACATCAAAACGGCGATTCTTCCCGGTCGAGAAGCAGCATGAATCCAAACGGGTTGCGAGAGACGGAGATCACAGCGGATCTATTGCAGGCGGGATGGTGCAAGCTGCCGGCAAGCTATCGCATGCCCAACCAGGTTCCTACGCTGCAGGAAGCACACCAATATTGTCGCGCGCTGGCGGAGTCGCACTATGAAAATTTCCACGTCGCAACCTGGTTCTTGCCCAAGCGACTGCGGCCGCACTTTTATAGCATTTATGCCTACTGTCGAATTTCGGACGACTTGGGCGATGAAGTAGGCGACACGCACCAATCGCTGGCGCTGCTCGACTTCTGGAACGGCGAACTGGACGCCTGCTATCGCGGTGAAGTGTGTCATCCTGTTTTCGTCGCGTTGGCGGAGACCATTCGAGTCTGCGATATTCCTAAGGAGCCGTTCGCCGATCTCTTGATCGCGTTTCGCCAGGACCAGACGGTTACGCGTTACGCGACGATGGAAGAGGTGTTTGGCTACTGCCGCAATTCGGCGAACCCGGTGGGCCATCTGGTGCTCTATGCCTGCGGATATCGCGACCCAGAGCTGTTTCGGCTTTCCGATTTCACCTGCACCGGGCTGCAACTGGCGAACTTCTGGCAGGACGTGGGAGACGACGACCGGCGCAACCGGATTTATTTGCCGATGGCCGACATGGAGCGCTTCGGAGTGAACGAGCAGCAGATTCACGATCGCCGGTTCACCCCGGAATTCCGTACCTTGATGGAATATGAAGTCGCCTGTGCGCGCGATTTATTCGCCCAGGGAAGGCCATTACAGCGGCGCGTCGATCGCGAGCTCGCGGTCGATCTGGAATTGTTTACGAGCGGCGGGGAAGAGATTTTGCAGGCCATCGAGCGGCAGGGCTATGATGTGCTGCGCGCCCGGCCCATAATTTCGAAGCCGCGCAAGGCCGCGCTCCTATTGCGCGCCCTGGCGGGGAAGCTTACGGCAGGACCGACGTGAGCGTTTCACTCGAACAGGCATATGCAGTCTGCGAGGCGATTGCGCGCCGCGAAGCAAAGAACTTTTACTACGCTTTCCGGGCGCTGCCCAGGCCGAAGCGCGCAGCCATCTGCGCAGTCTATGCCTTTATGCGGCATGCCGACGACCTGGCAGACGACGAGCAAAGGACACGCGAAGAAAGGCTGCGGATCACCCAACAATGGCTGGAGCAATGGCATCGCGCAGCCGCCGGGGAATCCACGAACGATCCGGTTTTCATCGCACTGCACGACACCCAGCTGCGTTTTGGGATTTCCCATGAGTTGCTCGATCAACTGGTGCAGGGAACGCAAATGGACCTGACGGTTCCGGCCGGCCAGCAGGTGTATGCGACCTTCGCAGATCTGTATCGTTACTGCTATCTGGTGGCGTCGGTCGTCGGACTTGTGTGCATCCGCATCTTCGGCTACAGCGATATGAAGGCGGAGAAATTGGCCGAAGAAACGGGCATCGCGTTTCAACTGACGAACGTTCTGCGCGATGTACGCGAGGATGCCGAACGCGGAAGAGTGTACCTGCCAGTGGAAGACGTGGCGCATTGCCATGTCTCCGTCGATCGCCTTTTAGCCGCGCGGGGAGATCGAGCGCTGTTTGCAGCAGAACGTTCGCTGATGGAATTGGAAGCGAAGCGGGCACGAAAATATTACGCGGCGGCGGACGCCCTGTTGCCCCTGATCGACGCCGACAGCAGGGCGGCGCTGTGGGTTTTGGTCAGAATCTACCGGCGGCTGCTAGAGCGGATTGAGGCTGCGCGGTATGAAGTCTTTGCCCACCGAATCCAGGTGCCAACATGGGAGAAGATATGGATTTTGCTGCGTGGTCTTGGGATGGCGTTTCGTCTGCGATATGCCCCGGAGCGAAAGACGCGAGGTCCTTCGCTTTACTCAGGATGACATTTGTTTTATGACGATAGAGATGGAATCTGAATCGGTGACCGCGGGCGCGATTCGTGATATCGCCGTAGTGGGCGGGGGTCTTGCCGGGCTGTCGGCCGCTTGCGCGCTGGCGGGGGCAGGGTATCGCGTTCACGTCATCGAGCGCCGACCTTATGTGGGCGGGCGCGCATCTTCCTATCAGCATCCGGGTACTGGAGAGATTGTCGACAACTGCCAGCATATTCTGCTGGGCTGCTGCACAAATCTGATTGGATTTTATCGGCAACTGGGAGTGGAAGATCGGATTCGCTGGTTCGACCGGATCACGTTTCTGGAGCCGGGCGGAAGGCAAACTGTGCTCGAAGCGGGCGGGCTGCCAGCGCCGCTGCACTATACTTTTTCGTTCCTGGCTGCTTCGGCGCTTTCTTTTACGGATAAGGTGGCGATTGCGCGCGGGATGATGGCGTTTCTACTTAGTGTTCCTGAAGACAGCACGGAGAATTTCGCCCACTGGCTGGCGCGGCACGGACAAACGCGACGGGCCGTCGATCGCTTCTGGAGGCCGGTTCTGGTGAGCGCATTGAATGAGGATCTGGAGCGACTCTCCGTGCATTATGCCGGGTTGGTGTTTCGCACGGCATTCATGCAGTCGGCACAAGGAGGGCGGAAGGGCGTGCCGACGATTCCGTTGAGTGAACTTTATGGCCATGCGGTCCAGTATATTGAAGAACTCGGCAGCACCGTACGGTTGCGGACGAGCGTAACTGGATTGGAGCACAACGAAACCGACGGCCGCTGGCGTGTTCAGTTTGAAGGCGGCAGCATCGATACCGACGCAGTGGTGCTAGCACTTCCATTTGAGGGGATGCAGGCACTGCTGCCGGCATTGCCGGGTGCAGACGGCTACGGGGCAAGGCTTGCCGTGCAACTGGAGCATTTTGAGCACTCGCCGATCACCGGGATTCACCTGTGGTTCGACCGCGCCATCACGAACCTGGAACATGCCGTGTTACTGGAGACGACGATCCAGTGGCTGTATAACAAGTCGCTGCTGCAGCCGGAGACCCGCGCGAACGATGCGGAGAGCTATCTGGAGCTGGTGGTGAGCGCGTCGAAGTCGCTGGTGGGGAAGTCGCGCCAGGAAATCATCGATCTCGCGCTTCGCGAGCTGGCTGAATTTTTTCCAGCCGTGCGGGAAGCCAAATTGCTGAAGGCCGCGGTGATCAAGGAAGTGCGCGCCACATTTTCCGTCACGCCTGGGCTGGATGCCTATCGGCCGGGCGCGGCGACCGGCTGGGCGCGCATCTTTCTGGCGGGGGATTGGACCGCAACGGGATGGCCGGGGACCATGGAAGGCGCAGTCCGCAGTGGATATCTGGCGGCCGAGGCGCTGACCCGGACGGCGGGTAAGCCGGAGAGTTTTCTGCAGGCAGATCTTCCACCGCGGGGCCTGATGCGGCTGTTCGGGTAATGGGCTTCGATTCGCTCAAAAGGCGCGGAAAGCTGGTCCCGTGTGCTTCTCTCGGGATGCCAAGTCTGAGAAAACGCTCAGCGCGACAGAAAAAAAACTCCGGCGCAGACGCAGAACGCGGCGATCCAGCGGCGGCGGTCGACATTTTCTTTTAGAACCCACTTGGCCGCAAATGCATTAGTCACGAAGGTCAGTGCCGCGGACGCGGGAGCGACCAGGCTAACCTCCGCCCAACTGAGCGCATAGAGCAGAGAAAAAAAACTGAGCGCCATGGAAAGCACGCCGAGGAGAAACCGCACATTGCCAAGAACGGCAAGGATGGCGCCGAAGAGTCCGGTGCGGCAGCGAATCTTGTCGAAATCGCCGACCTGGCGCATGGCACTGGCAATGAGCACGTCTCCCACGGTGGCGAACAGAACGATGGCGCCAATCATGAGCCAGACAGCGGAGCGGGCGGCGTGCGTCATGCGGAATGCTCCCGGGCGCAGTCCGCCGGGCCTTCCAGCGCGCCTGTCCTGGAGGGTGACTCATGGAACGTCGTCTCGCCGTGATTGGTGTAAGACGGACCGCGGGCGACAAACCCCACCCCGGCCATGATCAAAAGAATTCCGGCCCAGCGACCGGCAGTGATGGTTTCATGCAGCCAGAATTTCGAAAGCAAGGCGATGAGAACATACCCGAATGAGGTGGCGGGAAGCACAAAGGTGAGATCCGCCCAGGAAAGAGCGGTGAGATACGAAGCGAAGAACGCAGTCAGCAGAACGATGCCCGCCAGGACCCAGGGAATCCGCAGGGCCGCGAACAGGCTGGAGAGATGGTGGATGGAAATTGGACCCGCTTCGCGCATGCCGGCGCTTAAAAATACGTCGCCGAGGGATGCTGTGACCATGACGGCTGCCAACACCAGGTATCGTCGGAAGTTCAGCGTGGATTGTGAGAGGGAGGCGATATCAAAGGCTCCTGACTTTCGGACTGTGGAGGAACTCAAGGCCGACCCGTCCGCACAAGGCTACCGGGCATTTCATTTTGATCCAGCCGGCTTCCTGTGTCATTGGAACGGGACGTCTCAGGCACCCGCCTCCTGCGCTTCACGGGCCTCCGCGGCCGCGTTGGACTGCTGAAGTTTGCCTTTGGCAACGATGCGGTTGCGCTGCGCGCGCAGCTTCAAGAACGCCCTTGCTTCAGTGTATAGACGGCGCATGTCTCGGTTGAGGATGGCTTTGCTGACAACGCGCCAGACCGCCTTTGGCCGGAAATAGTACTCGTCATAGAAGCGATTGACCATTTCCAGCACATAATCGGTTGCCAACCCTGGATATTCTACGTGGGCGATCTGGTGGCCTTCATCGTCGACCATCGCGCCGTCATGAACGATGAAGCCGTTGCTCTTGGCGTAGTCGTAGAATTCCGTGCCGGGATAGGCATGCGCAATCGAGACCTGGATGGTTTCGACGTCGAGCGATTTCGCAAAGTTGATGGTGTTGCGGATCGAGTCTTTGGTCTCTCCGGGCAAGCCAAGGATAAAGTCGCCGTGGATGGTGAGGCCCAGATCGAGGCAGTCGCGGGTAAAATCGCGGGCACGCTCAACGGTCGCGCCTTTTTTGATGTTCTTAAGAATTTTTGGGTCGCCGGACTCGTATCCGACAATCAGCAGCCGGCATCCCGCCTCGCGCATGGCCTTCAGGGTGTCTCGATCGGTGGTAACGCGGGAGGTGCAGGACCAGGTCAGCTTCAACGGCTTCAGTTTGGCACACAGCTCGATCGTGCGCGCTTTCTGGATATTGAACGTGTCGTCGTCAAAGAAAAATTCCTTGACGTGGGGGAACAACTGCTTGGCGTGCGCCATTTCCGCAGCGACATCGTCGGTGGAACGCTTGCGCCAGGCGTGCCCGCTTAACGTCTGCGGCCACAGGCAGAAAGTGCATTGCGCCGGGCAGCCGCGGGTCGAGTAAAGGGACACGAAAGGATGTAGCAGAAACGGGACGTTATATTTCGTGACGTCCATGTTCCTGGCGTACACGTCGGTCACCCAGGGCAGGGCGTCCAGATTATCGATTTGGGGACGGTCGGGGTTGTGCAGCACTTTGCCGTCATTGCGGTAGCTGATCCCCAGGATTTGGTCGAGCGGCGTGCCATTGGCGAATTCCACCACGGAAAAGTCGAATTCACGCCGGCAGACAAAGTCGATGGCCGGGCATTCATTCAGAGCTCGATCCGGCGAGGTGGTTACCGGCGGCCCCACGAAGGCGATGCGGATCGTCGGGTGGGCAGACTTGATCGCCTCGGCCAACTTCTGGTCTCCCAGCCAGCCGGGGGTGCTGGTAAACAACACGAGAAATTCGTACTGTTTGCAGATCTCAATCGTCTGGGGCGCGCTGACATGGTGGGGCGGGGCGTCGAGCAGGCGGGAGCCTTCCAGCATTCCAGCCGGATACGCCAGCCAGACCGGGTACCAGTACGATTCAATTTCGCGAGTGGCGGGCCAGCGGGAACTGGCCCCTCCGTCAAAATTCTCAAATGAGGGCGGATTCAGAAAGATCGTCTTCAGGGGCATTGGATTCACAGTAAGTTTACCATCTTGCGCGTTCGAAAACGGGTTTGGAGGTTACTCCAACAGGTTCTTCCAGAAGCCTTTAAATTGGATGCTCTCATCCTATCGGAAAGGCGTCATCTTCAAATCGGGTTCGTGGGGCGTACCCTCGCCTTTCACTCGGCGGGCAGATGGGTTGTCAGTGCCCATCTGGGCCCCTTGTTTCGCCCAGTCCTCCAGGCCGCCGATAGCATTGAGCAAGTCCAGCTTGATCTTGGTGACATGAAACTGGGCATCTTGCAGGGCAACGTAGCTAGTGCGTTCGTTAATGCGCTGCTGCTCGGCCTGCTGCGGCGAAACTGGACCGCTGGCTCCGCCGCGGTTCATCTCAGTGACGGTCATTGCAAGCGTATCCCGCGACAGGTGCTGTTGCAGGGCGGCAACGTTCTCCTGGGCTTCCAGCTCCCGCAGGCTATGCCACAGGGCCAAATTCCCCTCACTATTTTGGATGCGCGCCAGCTCCGCCTGGCGACGTGCGCGGATTGCCTCTGCCTCGGATTCCGCCGCTTTATCTCCTCGGGTACGATCGAAAAGTGGCCAAACCGCCTGAATACCGATGCCGATATTGTTGTACTGGAAGTGGTTTCCGTAATACTCCTGATAATTGTTGAATGTGGAGAACAGCGCATATTGAGCAGCAAACTGCACTGTAGGGCGACGATTTTGCCTCTTATCACCCCAGGCGGCGAACAGTTTCGAGTCCGCCGTGGCATCGGCCGCCAGAACGGAAGGCGGTTGCGGGCTGGATTCGAGCAGAGACGGAAAATTGAGGTTGGGCAGCGGCGGCACCGATGAGACTTCCGGCTGGATCATGGCGGCGTCGATCCCCGTCAGATTCGATAAATGCTGCCGCAGCTCGTCAGCGTGGTTCTCCATCTGGATTCGATGCAGATCAATCTGCGCTCGCGTCAGCCGCGCACGTGTCATCTGCATGTCGGTTTCCAGTCCCGCCTGCAGGCGGCTTCGCATGATGGCCAGCAGTTTGTTCGTGTCCGCGGTAGCTTGATTCAACGCCGCGATCTGATCCAGAGTCTTCGTCAGATCGACATAGTCGAGTGTGGCGTCCAGGATGACCTGTTGTCGGATATTTTTTACCGTTAATGCGGCCGCCTTTTGCGCTGCTCGTGTCGAGCGGATGTAGTCGTGCTGGGAAAAACTGAACAGCAGCGATTGTGACGTCACATTGAACAGCGTAGGAGTGCCGAGAGGGAAGCCATAGGAATAGCCGAGCCCCGACCCCACAGCAAAACTGGGTACGTACGCGTCGCGGGTCTCCTTCCACGCGCCGCGCGCGACCCTCAGCCCCGCTTCCGCTGCGCGCACCTTATTGCTATGGCGTAGCGCCAGGTCGACCACTGTATACAGCGAAATGTCCCCGGCGGGCGGCTCGGGACTGGTCGCGGCAGATCGCGGAGGATCCGCGGGAGCCGGACTGCTCGAAATTCCCCGGGAAAAGCGTCCCTGGGTCGGCCGCGGAGCATTGGGCACAAGAGGGTTCAACACCTGTGCGCAGGCGGGAAACGACAGCAGCGATCCGAGAACCAGGGTGACGAACATTCGCATCGACCGACCGGAACCGGTTCCGTCCAGCCATGCAGCGTGCGAATGTCGCAATGAGGGGAAGCAGTCCATAGAGTTTCAGATTACAGGGCGTGGCTGACAGCCATCCTGTCGTGCAGAGTCGTGCCGTCGGGAGCGGTAAGAGCGACGACATCATTCTCGTTGAGGCCGGATAACACCTGCACTTGAGTAAGATTCAGGCTGCCGATCTTCACCGAAATGCGGCGCAGGTGACCGCCCTCCACGCGGTATACGAAATCTCCGTTGGAGTCCAAATGCAGAGCGTCGCGCGGAACGATGAGCGCATTGTGGACATCGAGCAGCGTGACCGTGATGGTGACATTGGTATTCGGCAGCAGGGTTTCGTCGGCATCGTCCACGGAGACTAAAGCCTCGCCGACGTTGCGGGTGCCGTAAGTGACAATCGTGGTTGGTGTGCGGACGATATGGCCGTGCCATACCCGCCCGGGCTTGGCGTCCCATACGATTGTCACCGGCTTGCCGACGGCGAGCTCGCCGACTTCCGGCTCGTCGAAGTAGGCGAGCACCTGCACCTGCTTCAGGTTGGCAATCTGCAGCAGCTTATTGCCCGCCTGGACGAAATTACTGGTGCGGACCAGCACCGAATATACGGTTCCGGAGAACGGGGCGCGCACGTTTTCCTCCCGCAGGACATCGAGTGCGGCGGAATAAGCTGCCTTCGCATTCGCCACATTCGCTTTTGCGTGTTCCAGATCGATCGGAGTAAAGTTCCCCGTGCGCTGCTGATCCAGGACGTTCAGGTTGGCCTTCTCTGCCGCCAGCGTTTGCCGCGCGGCTTCCACTTCGCTGGGAGAGGCGGCGCCCTGCTTTTCGAGTTGTTCGAGCGTTGCCAGCTTGACGGAGGCCTGGGCCCGCGCTGCATTCGCCTTATCGATGTTGCCGCTCAGTGTGATTTGCTGCGGGCGCGAGCCGTGTTGGAGCGCCTGCAACTGGGCCTGGGCGCCGCGTTCGGCGGCAAGGGCGCCGGCCACTTCTGAACGCGCCTGCTGATCGTCAAGGGCAATCAGCAGTTGCCCCGCCGACACCTTTTCGCCCTCTTGGACATAGACGCGCTTCACCGTACCGGCTCGCGGAGCATAGGCGGCGAAGTTGTACACCGGCTGCACTTTGCCATTGGTGCTTAGGGTGCTGATTAACTGGCCGCGATGCGCCCTTGCCATGCGCACCGGCACCACACTGCGGGTAAAATACCGCAGCAGCAGGGCAATGACCAGCAGCACCAGAGCGGCAATGATCCATCGAGGTCTGTTTGACTTCCGGGGCTCTCGGGTGGGGGTCTGCTCGCTCATAACCTGGCGCACGGATCTACAGGAATCATCAGTATATAAGACGCAGGAAGGGGTTCATGGATTCAGGATCGGGTGTTATCCCCGGAGCTACGCGGGCGTGGCGGTTGGACGTTTTCGTACAATCGAGGGATATGCCATCGAACGCTAAAAAAGGCACGGCCCGTTACACCGACGATCACGCCAAATCCGGACTGGACGCTGCGTTTCCCGAAATTGAAACCTGGCCCAATCAGTTTCCGGCCTACGAGATCGTCATCGACAGCCCAGAGTTTACCTCCGTCTGCCCCAAGACCGGACTACCGGACTTCGGCGTCATCACGCTGCGGTATATGCCGCGTCGGCGATGTCTGGAACTGCGGTCGTATAAGGAATATCTCTTCAGCTATCGCCAATTGGGAATTTTTCAGGAAAATATCGTCAACCAGGTGCTGGAGGATGTGGTACGGGCCTGCCAACCGGAGTGGGCGGTGGTGCGCGGAGAGTTTCGTCCCCGCGGCGGCATCTCGACCGCAATCGAGGCGCGCTGGCCCCGTCCGAAACCCATAAGCAAAAGAAAATAAGCGCACTGTCATCCTCATCTGCGAAGAAAATTCCTTTTCTTCGCGGCCGGAATGTTGTAGCGTGACCCATGCCTTCCGCGATTCATGCATCGGTCAGTTTCATTGAGCTCGGCAGCACGGTAATCGGACTTGCCGTGCTGGCCCGCATCGCCAGCCGCTGGGGCTTCTCCGCCATTCCTCTCTATCTGCTGGCCGGGCTAGCCTTTGGCAACGGCGGCATGGCCCCGTTGAACGTCAGCGAGCATTTTATCCACGGCGGGGCGGAGATCGGTGTTCTGCTGCTGCTGTTCATGCTGGGGCTGGAGTACACCGGCGAGCAGCTCAAAGCCAGCTTGCGCAGCGGATTGGGCGCGGGGATCATGGATTTCGCGCTCAACTTTCCTCCTGGCTTGATCGCCGGACTGCTACTGGGATGGAAACCCATGCCGGCGGTGCTGCTGGGCGGCGTCACCTACATCTCTTCCTCCGGCGTGATTGCTAAGGTGCTGGCCGAACTGGGTCGGCTGGACTTTTCCGAAACCCCGATTGTGCTTTCGGTCCTGGTCATCGAGGACCTGGCGATGGCGGTTTATCTACCTCTGGTTGCGGTGCTGATTGCCGGTGGGAGTACTTCGCGGCTGGTCATCTCGGTGTCGATCGCAGTAGCAGCCGTTGCCCTAGTGCTGTTCCTTGCCATTCGCTACGGGCAGTCGTTCAGCCGTTTCGTGGCGCACGAGTCCGACGAAGTGATTCTGCTGACTACCTTTGGCACCGTGCTGCTGGTCGCCGGAATTGCGGAGCGGTTGCAGGTATCGTCCGCCATTGGCGCCTTCCTGGTCGGGATCGCCGTCTCCGGCACTCTAGCCGACCAGTCGCATCGTCTGCTGGCGCCGCTGCGCGATCTGTTCGCGGCGCTCTTCTTCTTCTTTTTCGGGCTAGGGATCGATCCGTCGTCGCTGGTGTCCGTAGCCTGGCTGGCGGTTGCCCTGGGACTTGTAACCGCGGCGACCAAGCTGCTGACCGGGTATTGGGCGGGCGGCCGTAAGAAGCTGGACCGCCCGGCTAGAGTGCGCACCGGCGCGGTGCTGGTGGCTCGCGGAGAATTTTCGATCGTGATCGCCGCGCTCGGCGCCGGCCTGGAACCGAAGCTGGGACCCTTGTCGGCGGCCTATGTTCTGTTCCTGGCGATTCTAGGCCCTGTTTCCGCGCGCCTGGCGAGATAACATCCCGTACGCCTGATATGCTGACCGCGCATGACTCTTGCGGCGCCGCGTTCTCCTTCCGACCACCGCCATGCCCGCGCGGCTTGGACTGCGCTGGCATTGCTGACGGCACTGAACCTGCTGAACTACACCGATCGCTACGTTCTGGCCGGTGTGCAGCCATTGGTCCAGCGGGCGTTCCATGTGAACGACGAACAGATCGGCGCGCTTACGTTCGCGTTCTTTATTACCTACATGCTGGCAGCCCCGCTCACCGGCTGGCTGGGCGATCGGTTTCCGCGCAAGCCGCTGATCATCGCCGGCGCGCTGTTGTGGAGCGTGCTTACACTTTCGACCGCGCTGGTCCATACGTTTGACGAACTGTACTGGCGGCACGCGCTGGTCGGCATTGGCGAGGCCAGCTTCTGCATTTATGCTCCAGCGTTGCTGTCGGACTACTGGCCGCCGGAGCAGCGCAATAAAATCCTGACCATCTTCTATCTCTCGCTGCCGATGGGAGCGGCGCTTGGCTACATTCTGGGCGGGACCATGGGGCAGGCGTATGGATGGCGCGCGCCGTTTTATGTGTCGGCGGCGCCAGGGCTGTTGATCGTTCTGCTGGTCTGGCTCTTCATGCGGGAGCCGGCGCGGGGAGCCTCCGAGTCGCTGGCGTTCAAACCGGATCGCGCAACGCTAGCTGGACTGGCGCGGAATCCCGCCTACTGGACAGCCACCCTTGGCATGGCGATGATGGTCTTTTCGCTCGGCGGAATCTCCGTCTGGATGCCGACCTTTCTCTACCGGCACGCACATTATTCGCTCGCCGACGCCAGTCAGATTCTCGGTGTCATTACCGTGATCGATGGGATCGCTGGAACATGGTTCGGGGGATGGTTGGCGCAGCGCTGGCTGCGGCGGAACAAGGCGGCGCTGTATCTGCTCTCCGCGTGGAGCGTGGTGCTCGCTGTTCCTTTTGCACTGCTGACTTTCTACGGCCCGCGCCCGGCGATGGTGCCGTGCCTGGCGATTGCGGAATTTCTGCTTTTTCTGAACACCGGACCCTTGAATGCCGCCATTGTGAATGCGGTCGACGCTCCGATTCGCTCGACCGCCATTGCCATCGAACTGTTCGTCATTCATGCGCTTGGGGACGCTCCTTCGCCGCGCATCATTGGATGGGTGTCCGATCATTCTTCACTGCGCGATGGCCTCGGCATTACGCTGATTACGTTGATTGTGTCGGGGATCTTTCTTTTTGCAGGCGCCCGCTTCGCACCGGACATGGATGCCGCTACCTCGTGACAAGGCATACTGAAAGCAAATGTCTTTCTCGTCTTTCGCGTCCGCGGATGTACTGTTTGCCGGTTTTGCCTGGCTGATTGCAGCGGCGTGGCTGTGGCGCGTGCTGCCCGCGCTATGGAAGCTGCCCGGCATTCCGAATCTGCTGGATGCGAAATATCTGGGCGGAGATACGGAAGATCTGCCGTCGTTGACCGTCGTCGTTCCGGCCAAGGATGAGTCAACGGCCATCGAGCGCAGCCTGCGCAGTCTGTTGGCGAGCGATTATCCGGCACTCCAGGTAATCGCGGTGGACGATCGCTCCACGGACGCCACCGGAAATCTGATGGAAAAGGTCGCCGCCGAAGCAGCGGGGCGCTTGCGCGTTCTGCATATCACGGAGTTGCCGGAGGGATGGCTCGGCAAACCGCATGCCATGACAATGGCTGCGGCCCAGGCTGACTCCGACTGGCTGCTGTTTACCGATGCCGACGTCATCTTCGCACCGGACGCGCTACGTCGGGCGATCACATTCGGCAAGGAGAGCGGCGCAGACCACTTGGTCCTATACCCCACGCTGGTGCTACATGGCTGGGCGGAGTATATGCTGATCGCTTTTTTCCAGAGCATGTCGGTGCTGGCCGGGAGGCCGTGGAAAGTTTCCAAGGCCAGCGCCAAGCGAGACTACATTGGCGTCGGCGCTTTCAATATGATCCGCCGTCCTGTCTATGAAGCGTTGGGCGGCTATGCGGAGCTGCGCATGGAGGTTCTGGAAGACATGCGCCTGGGCCGTCGCGTCAAACGGGAAGGATATGCGCAGCGCGTGGCCTTCGGCCGGGACCTGGTTCGCATTCGCTGGGCGGAAAGCGCGCGCGGCATTCTGCGAAACCTGAGCAAGAACCTGTTCGCCGCGTTCCGTTTTCGTGTTGGACTCGTGCTGATGGCCTGTGTCGGCATGGCTTTGTTTTGCCTGGTCCCCTTTGCGGCGCTTGCATTTCCCGGCCCGGCGCAATGGGCCGGCGGGGTGACCGTAGCTTCGCTACTGCTCTTAAACCTGCGCTATATGCAATGGACCGGGATTTCGCCGATCTATCTGGCGCTGTTCCCCTTCGCGACGATTACATTTTTGTGGACGTTGCTGTGCTCGACGGTGCTGGTGCTATGGCGGGGCGGAGTCTTGTGGAGGGGAACCCTCTATCCACTGAAAGACCTGCGGCGACAGGCGGGTCCACTGCGATGAGCCTTACCGTCCGCGATTGCTGAAGTGTACTCCGCGCTGGCCGCCGCTGCCGTTCTTCGCGGAAAATGCGCGTTTGCCGTTTTGGGCCGAGAATTTTTCGATCAATTGCGGATTGGGATGGAAGTGCTCCTTGCCTCCCTGTAGCTGGCGCCGGTTGCTGAGAACAATCGCGGCGTGGCCTGCGATCTTGTGAACGGTACCGCGTATCCGGATGCTTTTTCCAACCAGACTCTGCAGGTTGCCGACCGATTTTCGGTCGCGCTCCAAACTAAGCAGGAGAAAATGACAGTCGGCGTCCGCAGTCTGCGGGCTACATACATCGAGGAAATGGATTCCGGCGGCCGTATCGACCACGCGATAGATATGGGCACTCACGCACACATCCTTGCCGATCTTATTTCGCGCATCGTTCGGCGCAATGCAGGCGGATTTTGCCAGCACGATTCCGGAAGACAGCAGACAGGCGAAAAATAAGGCGGTTCGCAAGAAATCGCGCATCGGGGGATTGGCTCGATTATCCCGCGAATCCGCCCGGCTGACCAGACTGTTTATCGACGACGTGCCGTGATCGCCGATGTCCGATCCAGCACCGCCTCGGTTGCCGCCTTCAGCTTGCTCGCCAGCAAATCCACGTGGCGCGGCTCCGTCAGGTAGCTGATGATCATCATGCGAATGACACTGCGATTTTGCACCCGGGTGGTGGAAATCCACTGCTGACCGTCGCGAGTAAACTCCTGCACAATGTCGTGATGCAGGCGCGCCGTCTCCTCGTCCGACAGGCCGAGTTCGCGGGCTGCCTTCGCACGCAGGTTCAGGATCGTCAGGCGGCGGGGCACGGCCAAATCGAACAGCCCGGTCGCCAGCACGATCGACTCCAGGTATCCGGCAAGTTCCATGTGGCGGTCAATCATTTCCTCATACGCGCGGCGGCCATGCACGCGCAGCGTGAGCCAGAATTTGAGTGAGTTCATCCGACGCGACCATTGCACGGAGACGCGAAAGTTGTCCGGCAGGGGATTGGCGGCGCGGGGAAGATAGCTGGTGTCGAGACCGAAGGCAGGTTCCAGCAGGCCGGGATGGCGGGTCAGCATCACCCCGGCGGCGAACGGCATCGCCAGCCATTTATGCGGATCGAGGGTAATGGAGTCGGCCAGCTCGATTCCGGCCATCAGTACGCGGTGCCGGTTGGAAAAAACCGACGCAGCACCATAGGCGCCGTCCACATGGAACCAGAGGCCGTGGCGATGGCAAAGATCGGCCAACTGCGGAAGCGGATCGATGGCTCCCGAACTGGTGGTGCCGGCCGTGCCGACGATCGCCATCGGTTCGCACCCCCTCGCGCGGTCATCAGCCACGCAACGTTCGAGCGCCACCATGTCGATCTCCGCCCGCGCGTTTACGGGCACGCGGCGCAATGCCTTGCGCCCCAGGCCGAGCAGGCCGAGCGATTTTTCAAGCGAATGGTGCGCCTCCGCCGAGGTATAGACAACCGGCCGCTCTTCGAGCCCGATGAGCCCCTCATCCGCAGCTAGCGGATAACGATGCGCGATGGCCAGCGCCAGGCCGCTCAGGTTCGCCTCCGTGCCGCCGCTGGTAAATGTGCCACCAAAACTGTCGCCGTCCCAGCCTAACCGACCGGCGATCCAGCCGACGCTTTCGTGCTCAATGCGGGAGGCCATCTGTGAGCGCGCGAGGGAGGCGAGCTGAGGATTCAGCGCGGCCACCAGCGCCTCGGCGAGCACCGCCATGTAGGTGGGGGTCGGGTTTGCCAGGCCCAGATAGTTGGCGGAGGGGATATGGAATCCGCGGTCGATCAACTGCGTGCAAACATCGTCGAGCACGGCGGCGGCATCGTTGCCCAGCTCGGGCAAGTCGCTTGGGCTGTCGCGGAAACTTCGCTCCGTCACCGGCTGCTGCACGGGACGATCGCTGAGGCTGGAGAAATAGTCGTTGATGCGGTCGATGAGCCGATAGCCAAGCTGCCGGCGTTGGTCCGCGTTCAAGTCAAATCCCATGAGGGTACCTGCCTTGCATGTCCCGTACAGTTAGGATTGTCCAGCAAATAGCCTCCACGGCAAAATACGCAGCTCGCGGTGCCGCCGGTCCACTCCCAACATATTGTACGTCTGGAGTACTGTCGTAAGTCTTGACGAGTTCCTCTACAGCCAGGGAACTGAAGATTCCTCGATTTCGCTTCACTTCGGTTGCGCCAGCAATTGTTTTGATGCTGGCGCCTACTCAGAAGACTCCGCTGTGTTTGTCAGCGGACGCATCAGCGGAAAAAGAATCACATCGCGGATGGAGCGCGCGCCGGTCAGCACCATGGTCAGCCGGTCGATGCCGATGCCTTCGCCGGCGGTGGGCGGCAGGCCGAAGCTGAGGGCGCGCACGTAATCCTCGTCCATGGCATGGGCTTCGGCGTCGCCGCGCTCGCGTTCTGTCAGTTGCTGCTCAAAGCGCAGGCGCTGCTCGACGGGATCGTTCAGCTCGCTGAAGGCGTTGCCGAGTTCAAAGCCGCCGATGTAGAACTCAAACCGCTCGACCCAGTCGGGATCGCCGGGCTTCTGCTTGGAGAGCGGAGAGACGGCGAGAGGGAAGTCGTAGATGATGGTCGGCTGGATAAGATGATCTTCGACGACCGCCTCGAAGATGGCGGCGATATTGTTGCCGGCGGGCGCTTTCAAATCGAGATCGATGGAAACATGCGCGCCGCGCAGCCGCTGGCCCAATCCAAGGACACGTTCGGCATCGGCAAAATCTTCCATGCCGGGCTTTGCGCCCGCGGGCTCCGGCCAGAAGTGGAGAATTGCTTCCCGCATGGTGTAACGCTGCCACTGCGCAAGATCGATTTCGACGTCATTGAAGGTGGTCTTTGTCGTTCCGTTCACCTCCATGGCGACGAACTGCACCAGCTCTTCCGTCAAATCCATCAAATCGTGGTAATTTGCATAGGCCTGGTAGAACTCGAGCATGGTGAACTCGGGATTGTGCTGCGTGGAAACGCCTTCATTGCGGAAATTGCGATTGATCTCATACACTCGGTCCAGTCCGCCGACCACCAGACGTTTTAAGTACAGTTCCGGCGCAATGCGCAGGTACAGATCGATGTCCAGCGCGTTGTGATGCGTCGTAAACGGCCGCGCCGCCGCTCCCCCGGCGATCGGCTGCATCATGGGCGTTTCCACTTCCAGATAGCCACGATTGTCGAAGAACTTACGCAGCGACCGAAGTACGGCCGCTCGCTTGACGAAGATTTCTCGCACCTCCGCGTTCATGAACAGGTCGACATAACGCTGGCGATAGCGCAATTCGACATCGGCGAGACCGTGGTACTTCTCCGGCAGCGGCAACATGGCTTTGCTAAGAAATGTTAGCGTGTCGACGTGGATCGTCAGCTCGCCGGTGCGAGTGCGGAACAGATACCCGGACACGCCGATATGGTCGCCTATATCGAGCAGCTTGTACAGTTCGAAGCCGTTGTCGCCTACGGCGTCCTTGCGGACATAAATCTGCAGCCGGGCTCCGTTTTGCTGCAGCACGGCAAACCCGGCCTTGCCCTGGGCGCGGATGGCCATGATGCGGCCCGCGACAGAAACGGACACGCGATTCTGCTCCAGCGCCTCCCCGGCCAACGCGTCGTAACCGGCGTGGATTTCTGCCAGCGTGTTAGTGGCAGCAAAGCTATTGGGGTAGGTGGCCTGGCCGAGGGCCTGAATCTGCGCCAGCTTTTCTCGGCGAAGGTCGAATACACTGCGTTCAAATTCCGATTCGTACACGGGAGCTGTTCCTGAAAGGATTTGCAATTGAATGCAGGTTCAGTATAGAGGGCGTGGAGAAACTCGCGCGCTTGTCCTATAGTTAAATGGCGGAAATTTCCTCATGCAGATCCAATCGGCGGACAATCCAGGCGCGCGTTTCTCCGCAATCGTCGTGAATTACAACGGCGGCGACATGCTCATTGGCTGCGTCCGGTCGGCGATTGAGGAGGGGGTGTCGCCGGCGCAGGTCTTCGTCGTCGACAATGGCAGCACGGACAACTCCACCGCCAAGCTGGCGGCGAATTTTCCCGCGGTGAGGATTCTGCGCAACCGTTGCAATGCCGGGTTTGCCCGCGCGGTGAATCGCGGGCTGGCGCGAGCGACCGGGGAGTTCATTCTGCTGCTGAACAACGACGCCGAACTCGGACCCGGCGCGCTGCACGCTTTTGCGGATGCGTTCGACGCACTTCCCAAGCTGGCCATCGCGGGCGGGCAGCTTCGGTATCCCGACGGGCGGCTGCAGAATGCCATCGCCCGTTTTCCCACGCTGCTCTCAGAGCTGCTGCCCCACATGCTGCTCGAGTGGCTGCTACCGGGCCGTTTCCGCGGCACCACCACATCGAGCGAGCCCGTGGCAGTCGAGAGCGTCGTCGGCGCCTGCCTGGCGGTGCGCGGGTCGATGCTGGCGGATCTGGGGCCGCTGGACGAGGAGTATTTTTTCTTTTATGAGGAGACCGAGTGGTGCTTGCGCGCCCGTCGGCTGGGCTTGGCGGTCTATCACTTGCCCGCGGTGCAAGTGCGGCATTTACAGGGAGAAACGGCACGGCGCTTTCGCGGACAGGCGCGGGTGGAATTTCAACGCTCCAAGCTCATCTTTTTCCGTAAAAACCGGAGCCGGAGCGCAGCACGTTGGGCGTCGGCCCTGGTTACGCTGGCAACCTTTGTGGACGCACTGGTGAATACCGTCCTTTGTGCGGCAACCGGTTTTGCGGTAAAGCGGCTGCGACTCAAAACGCGGGTCTATCTGTATCTGACGGCCTGGCATCTGCGCGGCAGACCGGGGAGCTGGGGGCTACCTGACAAATGCTCCCGCAGCACGGAGCAGGGCGGCAACGATAAGATTGTGGAGATCGGATCGTTCGCATCCGGAGGCGGCTCCGGCAGGTCTCGCTCCGCGAGCGTGGAAGCGATCCGAAAATAGCACAGGGCTTTTGCAAAGAATGCGAACGGGTGGAGGCATCCATGAAAATTGCAGAAATTCTTCTTCTCGACTATGACTCAGAGATCGCAGGGGCACGGCGCACGCTGGAACGCATCCCGGAAGGCGACCCGCAGTGGAAACCACATGAAAAGTCCATGCCCATCGGCAGGCTAGCCGTGCATGTGGCGCGGCTGCCCAAGTTCTGCACCATGATTTTGACCATGCCGGAACTGGACATGGGGAAGGTGAAGATGCCGGAGCTGGTCTTCGAGTCCACCGCACATCTGCTCTCCGACCTGCACAACAACGCGGCCGAGGCACGCGCCCACCTGGTCGCCTGCTCCGATGAAGACCTGACGGCACAGTGGAAACTGTCCTTTCAGGGGCATACATTTTTTGACGCGCCGCGCATGATGGCCTATCGCACCATGTTCCTGAACCATCTCATCCATCATCGGGCCCAGCTTGGCGTCTATCTGCGCCTGCTGAATATTCCGGTGCCTGGCCTCTACGGTCCGTCGGCGGATGAACCGATCGTATGACCGGCTTCTGCCGTCGCGGAACTCGCGTCGTTCTCAGTCCCGGTTTTCTCCACAGCCCATCGCCCGCGACCGCAGGCGGTGAAATGCCGCGGATCGAGGACTATCGAGAATATTGCGGAGGGCGCGAGCGATGAGTCGCTGGCTGAAAGTCGTTCTGGTGGTGGCCGCGTTGCTGGTGATCGCGGTGGCCACGCTTTTCTTGGTGGTCCACGCGAATGCGTTTCAGTCCCTGCTTGAAGACCAGATGTCGGCCGCATTGGGCCGGCAGGTAAAGTTTGGCAACCTGAACTTTTCGCCCTTTTCCGGCAGCCTGGTAGCCAACAACCTCGTCGTTGCCGACGATCCCGCCTATAGCGCTAGTCCTTTTCTTACAGCAAAACAGTTGCGAATTGGGGTCGAAATGGGGCACCTGATTTTTTCCCGCCGACTGAAAGTACGTAGCCTAACGGTCGAATCGCCTCAAATTCACTTGATCGAGGGGGCAAAGGGCAGGTGGAATTTTTCCAGCATCGGCGAAAACGCCGCCAGCCATACGGGAACCCCCCAGAAAGAGTCGGCATTTCCCGGGCTGACCGTCGGTTCCCTCGCCATTCAGAATGGCCGCGCAGTGGTGGAATATCAGGCCACTCCGGGCGTCTCGCGCGTCTACGATCACCTCGATCTCTCTATGCGGCAGTTCTCCTTCGCCAAGCGGTTTCCGTTTACCTTGAGCGCCGACGTCCCCGACAACGGGCGCATTTCCGCCTCCGGGCAGGCTGGTCCGATCAATCGTCAGGATGCCGCCATGACCTACGTCGATACCCAAATCAAGATCCGGCACCTGGACCCAGTGGCGGCCGGCTTCCTCGATCCTGCTGCCGGCGTGTCCCTGCTGGCTGACGTGGATGCTCACGCCACCTCCAATGGGCAAGCATTGTCCAGCAACGGCACGGTCCACATGCAGAGGCTGCGACTGGTAAAGACCGGGGCCCCCACCCCGAATCCCGTGGTCCTCGACTATGCCGTGACGCAAAATCTGCAAGACGACGACGGTCAGTTGCAGCGGGCCGATCTCCAGACCGGAGCGGTCGCCATCCACATTGTCGGCCAGTACCGGCTGGCCCCGAAGAACCCCACGGTAAATTTGAAGCTCGATGGCGAGAAACTGCCAATCGATCAACTACAGACCCTGATGAAGTCCGCCGGGGTGAAGCTGCCGAATGGGGCGACCCTGCGCGGCGGTACGCTGAGCCTTTCGCTGGGAATCAACGGACCAGCGAACAACCTTGTCATTACCGGCCCGGTCGCGCTCGACAATACCCGGATGGTCGGGTTTGACGTCGGCTCGAAAATTGCCGGCATCGCCGCACTGGGTCGGATCAAGACAGGCGACACGACAAAGATTGAAAAATTGCGGCTGAATCTACGCGCATCGAACTCCGGCATTTCGACCACCAACATCTACGCGCTGCTGCCCGCCGTGGGTCAGGCCACAGGGAGTGGCACTGTTTCCCCAGGAGGAGCGCTGGATTATCACCTGGTGGTGAAAGTGACCACCGCGCACGGAATCGGGAGGGCCGGCGTGGGCCTGTTGACCCGGCTGAACAGCCTGGCCGGTTCTACGGCGAAAGGGGTGGCGGCCACTGGAGTGCCAATGCGCGTCACCGGAACCGCGACCGATCCGGTGATCACGGCCAACGTGAAGGGGCTGTTGCGGCGGAATGCGTCCTCCATCCTTGCGAAGGGAAAAAAGAACAATCCCGGTGCTTTGCTCAGGGGGCTGTTCGGCTCGGGGAAGTAGCGGAAATCCGTCTCTCCCTTGCGCGACGCCGAGGCACTGATACTCTATCCTCTGATTCCCAAGCATGCCGCCGCCCGACAATTCCGGAAACGATCGCAAGGTAGTCTTGCGCGAACTGATGCGCGCGGAATCCCTGATGCAGATTGCGCTTGTCCTGCCTCTTTCCACGCTGATCGGCTGGGGACTGGGAGATTTTCTCGATCACAAGCTGCATCAGTCCTGGATCGCCATCGTCGGGCTGCTGCTGGGTGTCGCGGCAGGATTCACCCAGGTCGTCCGGATCGCCAACCAAGCCAATCGTTCCGATGACAACTGACTCCCAGAATCGGCCTCCCACGCCCTCGAGTTTTTTCAATGAGGAGGACATTCGTCTCACGTTGCGCCGCGCTCTCCGCCTGGCCGGCGCGATTACCCTGGTTGCCACGCCCATTTTGTGGGTGTGGTTGGGCTGGCAGACCTGGCTTCTGTTCGTGGTAGGCGCGGTCGTCTCCGCCACGGGAATTTTCGAGTGGCTGCAGATGCTTTCGGCCATGATGTCCCGCATGGAGGAGGGCCGGACTCCGACCCCCATGGGGCGCGTTCTGACCATGTTTTTCCTGCGTTTGGCACTTGCAGGGCTGCTCTTGTATGCTAGCCTGAACAGTTTGCACGGTTCGATATTCGCTTTGCTGGCGGGGCTAGCCCTTTCCCTGCTCGCTCTCTCGGTGGAATCGATCCGGCTCATGATGCGAGGGGGACCGGCTAGCTCCCATTCGTAGACCGAACCAGTCAAGCATTTAGCCAAGAAAGTACAAGCGATGCCGTTTCAACATTTCCTGGCGCATGAACTGAACCTGCTGCTGGCCGCACCGGCCACCTGGTTGCTGACCCTGTTCGGGCAGCCGCCCTTCAACCCGGCGGAACCCATCAACGGGACGTTCACGATGGAGATCCTCGCATTTTTGATCTTGGCGATCTTTTTTATTCTGGTTCGCCTTTCCCTCAACGTGGAAAAGCCCGGCGTCATACAGCAACTCGCGGAAATGTCCGAAGAATTCGTGACCAACCAGACCGAGTCGATTATCGGCCAGAAATACAGGATGTACCTAGCGTTTCTCACTGCGCTCTTGTTGTTCGTACTGGTGAATAACCTGCTGGGTCTGTTACCCGATGTGGAGACGCCGACCTCAAACTATGAGGTTTGCCTGGGACTTGCCATGGTCACCTTTATCCACTATCACGTACAGGGGCTGCGCTGGCACAAGGGCTCTTACGTCAAGCAATTTCTGGGACCGATTGTCTGGATTGCTCCGCTGATGTTCCTGATCGAGATCGTCTCTCATCTCGCCCGGATCCTGTCGCTGACCATCCGTCTGTTCGCCAATATGTTCGCTAGCGATCTGCTGATCCTGATCTTCTTCGCGCTGTTTCCGCTGATTCTACCGCTGCCCTTCATCGGGCTGCATTTGGCGGTGTCTCTGATCCAGGCATATGTATTCATGCTGCTCGCGGCGATCTACATTGGGCAGGCGGTCGCGCACGAGCACTAAGCGCGAACTGGCGGAATGTTTTTCGTTCTTTAAGATTTACAATTTGGCTGGGGTTCGCTTCCGCTCCGGCAGCAGCACCCCGGGCAGCGTGAGGGCGCGGATACAGCAGGCGCCAGCCACCCACTGCCGGGGAACTTTAAGGAAGCATTGGAGTTGTAAACATGCGTACCATGCAAAAAGCTTTTCTGACGCTGTCGGTGCTGTGCATGGCCGTTCCGGCGTTTGCGCAGGCCAGTGGAGGTGACTCGTCCCATGCCAGCATGGTGGCGATTGCCGCTGGCATCTCGATGGCGATTGCCTCCGGACTCTGCGGCCTGGGCGAGGGTTACGCGGTGGGTTCCTCCACCCAGGCGCTCGCGCGGAATCCCGGAGCTCGGCCGGCAATTTTTCTCTTCCTTGTACTCGGCCTGGCGTTTATCGAGTCGCTGGCGCTGTTTACCTTCGCCATTATCTTGTTCAAGGTAAAGTAAACCGGATCCCTGCGGGCACGCGAACGGCCTCCATGGCGGAGGCCGTTTCTTGCTGGTTAAGAATGGTCGGAGCTATCTTCGCAACGTCGCGATCGTAGGAACCGCTGGAATCCCGAAGGAGTGCGGCCCGAGGGTGGCTGCGCCCGCGCGCGTCAGCCGCAGCGTGCTGCCGGGGAAGATGCCCAGCAGAAACACTACCGCTACCAGGATTGCCATACCCACCACAAAGGCCGGGCGGGCGCGGGCGGTATCGAGCGTGCGCGCCGGTTCTTCCGGCGCCATGTACATCTGCCCCAACACTCGCAGATAGTAGAAGGCGGCCACGCCACTGTTCAGCAGGCCGATGATGGCCAGCCATGCCCGTCCCGAATTGAGCGCCGCGGTGAACACATAGAACTTGCCGAAAAAGCCCCCGGTAAAGGGGATTCCAATCAGCGAAATCAGGAAGACGGCGAAGGCCGCACAGGCAACCGGATGTCGCCGGGCCACGCCGGCATAGTCGCTCAGATTGGTGCGAACTTCCTTGAATCCGGAAAGATAGCTGATGACCGCAAAGGCGCCCACGTTCATGGCTGCATAGGCGGCGATGTAGAAACTGGCGGCGGCAATCCCCATAGGCGCCAGCGCGGTGAAGGCGACCAGAATATACCCGGCGTGCGCAATCGAGGAGTAGGCAAGCAGCCGCTTTACATTGTGCTGCGTTAGCGCTCCGATGTTGCCGATCGTCATCGAAAGGACGGCGAGAATCCAGACCATCGGCATCCACATGTGGCTCACGCTGCCGAAGGCCCCATAGCAGATGCGCAGCAGGACGGCGAACGCCGCCGCTTTGGGCGCGGTAGACATAAAGCCCACGACCGGTGCAGGTGCGCCCTGGTAGACGTCCGGCGTCCAGACGTGAAAGGGAGCGAGCGATACTTTGAAGCCGAGGCCGACCAGCATCATGCCGAAGGCGACCGTCAGCAGCAGCGGCGACGCTCCGCCGGCAACGCTCGCGGCAATACGATAGAGGTTGGTCGAGCCCGTTGCACCGTAGCAGAGTGCGATGCCATAAAGAAAAAATGCGGTGGCGAATGATCCCAGCAGGAAGTATTTGAGCGATGCCTCCGGACCGGTGGCGCTGTGCTTGCGAAATCCGACGAGGATGTAGGTCGAGATCGATGAAATCTCCAGGCTGATGAAGACCATCAGAAGCTCGACCGAGCAGGTCATCAGCATCATGCCCACAGCGCCGAATAGGATGAGCGCATAGTATTCGCCGACGTAGCTGGAGTGCTCGGCAAAGTAGTCGAGTGAAACCAGCAGCGTGACCAGCACGATGCCGCCGATGACCAGATGGAAGAAGACGCTGAAGGCGTCCGACCGCACAGTGCCGAAAAAGGCGGTTCCGGCTGGGATGTACAACTGGTAGACGGCCGCGCCGATGGCACCCAGCGTTCCCAAGATCGCGAGCAGGCCCAGCGGCTTGCGGCTCTTCTTTTCGCCGAGCAACGGTTCAATCAGCATGACCAGCACGCCGGTCACGGTAAGGATAATTTCCGGCAGGATGCGCAGTGCGGGAGAAACGTGGGTCATCGCGCCGCCATCCTTGCATACAGTGCGCTATGCGTCCCAAGGGCGTGAGGGATCATGCCGGGAACGCTGAGGTCGATGGCGTGCATCCAGAAGACGGACGCGATGCCCAGCAGGATCATTAGCACGATCGTCGGCCAGACCGCTGCTCGCTCGCGCCAGTTCACGTCTGTTCCCATCAGCGTCGCGCCGCCAACCGCTGGAGTGCCATAGAAGACACGCTGGATCATCCAGAGCATATAACCGACCGAGAGAATGACGCCGACGGTTGCCGCCGTGGCAAAGCCCATGTGGGTCTGGAAGCTGCCACTGAGGATCAAAAATTCTCCGACAAAGTTGCCGAGCGAGGGCAGCCCGACCAGGGCCAGTGTAGTAATGACGAACAGCGTCGCCAGGCGCGGCATCCTGGCGGCCACCCCGCCCAGGCGCCTCATATCGTAGGTACCGTAGCGGTCATAGAGAATGGCGAGCAGCATGAAGAACGCGCTGGCGGAGATGCTTTCATTCAGGATTTGATAGGCCGCGCCGTCCATGCTGGCCGCAGTGAAAGCGTAGATGCCAAGCACGATGAAACTGACCGCGCTCAAGGTTGCGTAGGCTGCGAGATGCTTCAGGTCTGTCTGGACAAGGGCCATGAGAGCGCCATAGAGCACGCCAATGGCGCCCAGTGCGACCATCAGCGGCGCAACGTGCGTGGCTGCGATAGGGAACAGCTCCACGTGGAAGCGCAGTAGGGAATAAAGCCCAAGCTTGCCGGCGAGAATCATCATCACGGCGGCGGGCGCTTCGCTGATGCCATCGCGCAGCCATCCGTGCAGCGGAAAGACGGGAACTTTGACCGCGAAGGCGACCAGAAAGGCCCACGAGACAAACCACACCGCGGCGGTGTGTGCACCGGTGGTCCCCCAGCGTTGTATCGCGTGCTGCAACGGACCCAGTTCAAAGGTGCCGGTCTGGGCATAGAGCCACAGGATGCCGACCAGCAGAAGTGCCGAAGGAATGAAAGCGTAGAGGAAAAACTTGATGGCCGCGTGACGGCCGTTGGTGCGCCCGAACATGCCGATCAGCAGGGCGAGGGGAACAATCGATAGCTCCCAGAAACCGTAGTAGAGGATCAGGTCGAGTGAGATAAAGACGCCGTACATCGCCGTCTGCTGCAGCAGGAACAACGAGTAGAAAGCGCGCTTGCGCTCGGCGATCGACCGCCAGGAGATAAGCACGCCGAGCGGCGCCAGAAACGATACCAGTACCACCAGCCACATGGAGAGCCCATCAACGCCGACGTGATAGCGGATGGCAGGACTGCTGGTCCAGGGGATATTCAGCTCAAACTGGAACCCATGGAGGTGATAGTTAAAATACGCAGGAAGTAGCAACGCCAGCCCAAAGATCGCCAGCGTGAGCAAGAGAGAAAAGATCTGCGGGGCGCGGCCTTTACCCGGCAGCAACAGCACCACCAGCGCCCCGGCAAGAGGCAGGAAGGTGAGCCATGTCAGAATGCTTGCGTTCAACACAAAAAATCCTTCCCTTTCAATACAGGTGTGCGAAGTAAATCACCACCAGCAACAACGCCGCCGACCCGGCCGCCAGCCAGCCGGCATAGGAGCGGATATTTCCCGACTGCATGCGGCGCACGCCGCCGCTGGCATCCCCCGCAATTGCCGTCCACGCACGATTGGTGCCGTCGATGACGCCGAACTCAATGCCGCGTTGCAGTAGGCTTCTTGAAAGCGCCAGAACCGGCCCGACAACCAGAGCGCCGTAGATTTCATCCACCCAGTACTTATTCCAAACCAGGCGATAGATCGGTTGCCTTCCCGCGCCGCCCAACCCGGCCGGCAGCGGTCTGCGTCGGTACATCCAGTCGGCGGCAAACCAACCCAGTAGGGCGACAAGCATCGACACGCCGGAGAGGATGCGCTCCAGGGTGAAGTTCGCTGGGACCGAAACCGCCGCCCCACGGACGCCGAAGACGGGATCGAGAAAGTGTCCAAACCAGTCGCCACCACCAAGCGCCGCCGGCCAGCCGACCCACCCGCCCACCAGCGACAAAACGCCGAGGATAATCAGCGGGACCAACATGACCCACGGACTGTCGTGCACGCCGTGCGATCCGTGATGGCCGGTCGGCTCTTTATATCGCGGCTCGCCGAAGAAGGTCATATACCAGAGTCGGAACATGTAAAAGGATGTCAGGCCCGCGGTAACCAGACCGACGAACCAAAGGACTTTGCCGCCGGCCCCGGCCTGGAACGTGGCGGCAAGGATCGCATCCTTGCTGAAGAATCCGGCGAAGGGGAACAGGCCGCTGATGGCGAAAACCGCGGACGTCATCGACCAGAACGTAATGGGGAGTTTCTTGCGCAGCCCACCCATCTCCCGCATGTCCTGCACGCCCCCCAGGGCATGGATTACGCTGCCCGCTGCGAGGAACAACAGTGCCTTGAAGAAGGAGTGGGTCATCAGGTGGAATATGCCCATCGAGTAAGCCGCCACGCCGCATGCCAAAAACATGTAGCCGATCTGCGAAATGGTGGAATAGGCGAGCACGCGCTTGATGTCCGTCTGGACAATGCCCATGGTGGCCGCAAAGAATGCGGTCGCAGTTCCAACGGCGGCCACAGTGAGCAGGGCCATGGGCGACCGGCCGAACAGGACATGCGCACGGGCGATCATATAAACGCCCGCCGTCACCATGGTGGCCGCGTGAATCAATGCGGAAACCGGCGTCGGACCTTCCATCGCGTCCGGTAGCCAGATATAAAGCGGAAACTGTGCCGACTTGCCGGTGGCTCCGAGCAGTAGCAGCAGCGCAATTGCGGTGAGCACGCCGCCCTGCATCGCCGGGTGGGCGGCGATGTTTGAAAAAATGACATGATAACTCAACGAGCCGAAATGGGCGATCAATAGAAACATCGCCAGCAGGAAGCCGAAGTCGCCCACCCGGTTGACGATAAAAGCCTTTTTGCCGGCGTCGGCGGCCGAATCCTTCTTGTAATAAAAGCCGATCAATAAATAGGAAACAAGCCCCACGCCCTCCCAGCCGACAAAAAGCAGAAGGAAGTTTGCCGCCAGCACCAGCGTCAGCATGAAAAACAAAAATAGGTTCATGTAACTGAAGAAGCGCCAATAGCCATCTTCCTCTGCCATGTAGCCGACAGAGTAAAGATGAATGACGAAGCCGACGCCGGTGACCACCAGAAGCATGACCAGCGTGAGTTGATCGAGTAGAAACGAAAAGTTCGCGTGAAAGCCGGTAACCGCGATCCACGGCGTGGCAAAGCGCTGCAGGTAGGGAAGCGCCAGACCCTTGTGGACCTGTTCTACGATCCACAGCACCTGCGCGAGGGCGGCAGCAGGAAATGCGAGCGCCACCAGCGATACGAGCGACTTCGGCAGGCGCCTGCCAAACGTGCCGTTGATGGCAAAACCCGCTAACGGGTAGAGCGGCAACAGCCAGAGATAGAGATTCGGTCTCATAGTTTCATCAGGTCGATCTGGTCGACGTTCAGGGTATTGCGGGAGCGGAACACTGCAATGATGATCGCCAGGCCCACCGCGGCCTCCGCCGCCGCCACGACCATCACAAAAAATACGAAGATCTGTCCATCCACCTGGTGCCAGCGGTTTGCGAACGCGATAAAGGCCAGGTTTACTCCATTCAGCATCAGTTCGATCGACATGAAGACGGTGATAATGTTGCGCTTGATGAGGAAGCCGCAAACGCCGAGAGAAAAAAGTGCGGCGCTCAGGACCAGATACCAGGCAATGGGAACGACCACGTCACTGCTCCTTTCGTGCGAGCACCACTGCGCCCAGGATTGCGACCAAGATCAGAATTGAAGTCACCTCAAACGGCAGTAGCAGGTCGCGGAACAGGACCCGCCCGATGTCCGATGTCGTGCCAATATACGCGCCCAGCCGGGCGTCGCCGAAGTTGGTGCGCAGGGTAAGAAACGTGGCCGCCAGCACTCCGAATAATGCGAGAACGCCGGGAATTCCGGCCAGGTAAGCGGCACGGCTACCCCGCGTCTTTTGTTCCTGGCCCACATTCAGCAGCATGATTACAAAAACGAACAGCACCATGATGGCGCCGGAGTAGACGATAATCTGCGCCAGTGCGAGAAACTCCGCTCCCAGCAACAGATAGAGCACGGCCAACGACGACATGACCACGATCAGCGACAAGGCGCTGTTAATCGGATGCCGCTGCAGCAGCAGGTTCAGCGCTCCGCCGAGGCACAGCAGTCCGAAGATGATGAAGAGGGCTAGATGCATTCTGTCTTTTTCTCCGGGAAAACCCGGAAGGGAATGGAAGCAATGCGGCGCGGAGTTCCACTCGATTGTAAACGACCGGCTTCGCTCCCTGCTTTACCGTTATCCATGGAATGCAAACACCAATCCGGTCACGATCACGTTGGCGATGGCGAGTGGCAGAAGAACCTTCCAGCCGAAACCCATCAGTTGGTCATAGCGAAAGCGCGGCAGCGTCCCGCGCACCCAAACGTAGAGAAAGAGAAAGCAGAAGACCTTGAGCACAAACCAGAACACCGGCAGTATGATCTGCCCGGCCAGTCCGCCAATCGGCGGAATCAAATGACCGAAAGGGCTGGACCATCCACCAAAAAACAGCAGCGTGGCCACCGCGCCCACGTTGATCATGTTGGCGTACTCGGCCATAAAAAACATGGCGAACTTCATCGAGCTGTATTCGGTGTGATAGCCGGCCGTCAACTCGCTTTCCGCCTCCGGAAGATCGAACGGAGTGCGATTGGTTTCGGCGAAGGCCGCAATGATATAGATGAAAAAGGCCACCGTCTGGCCGCCGCCGAAAAAGTTCCACGACAGTAAGCCATGGGTGTTCTGGATGTTGACGATATCGCGCAGCCGCAGCGAGCCGGTCCGTAGCACCACGCCGATAACAGAAAGCCCAAGGGCCAGTTCGTAGCTGATCATCTGCGCGGTGGAGCGCAGAGAGCCGAGCAGGGAATATTTGTTGTTCGACGCCCAGCCGGAGAGCGCGACCCCATAAACGCCGATAGAGGTCACGCCGAGAATCACCAGCAGGCCGATATGCGTGTCGGCGATCTGGAACATATCGACGCCGTACCAGCGGATGTCTTCGCCAAAAGGAATGACACCGATTGAGATCAGCGCGCAGGAGAGGGCAATGATCGGCGCCAGAATGAACAGCGGGCGATAGACCGCCGCCGGCATCAGGTCTTCTTTCAGGAACAGTTTCAGCCCGTCGGCCAGAGGCTGCAGCATCCCGAAAGGCCCCACGCGCGATGGTCCCCAACGGTTTTGAATGCGCCCCACCAGCTTGCGTTCCAGCAGCACAGTGTAGGCCACGGCGGTCAAAAAGAACACCGTCACCGCAGCCACTTTGAGCAAGCTTAAAAGAACAAAAATTAGAATGTGCACGTTCGCTTTATATCCACTCTGTCTTGCGTCGAACTTCGCGCACCGTTTGCGCGAAGTTACCGGCCGCTAAAGTTAGGTTCCTACAGCTTCAGTCCGCGGCTACCATGCTCTTCTGTTCTTGAAAAATATTTACTTCGTTCAGCTTCTCGCTGTAATGGCCAAGCGTACCGGAAGTAAACAGTCCGTCGCCCGAGGGCAGAATGTCCTCCGGCCGGCTTGCCACCGTCGATAGCTGCTGCACATTCGCGAAGGCCGCCGGCTGCACCTGTGGGCTGATTCCCGACAAGAGATCGATGCGGTTGAAATCGTATCCGGGAACCAGGCGTTGAATTTCATCGAGCAAGGCGTTGGGGTCAAACGGGCTCAGCTTTGGTTCGAGATTATGCGCCGCCAGCCAGATGCCATGGCGGTCCGCCTCGCCCGACTGCACTCCGCGGGACTGTCCCATGTCCCCTCGCACGCCCTTGCCGAAGGGAACCAGTGTGTGGATGTCCTCGCCCATCTGATCGGCAATGCGAACGATCAGTTCAAGATCGCTGCGAACCCCAGCGCGATCGGCGGCCTTCTTGACCGTCTGCAAATCCCCGAAGGTGTTGGTCACGGTGCCGGATTTTTCATAAAGACTTGCCGTCGGCAGCACCACATCGGCCAGCTTCGCCGTGGCCGTCAGAAACATGTCCTGAACGACGACAAACGTATTCTGCAACACTTCCTTGCGTACTCCGAGACGCTCCACCGGATCGTCTCCCACGATGTAGAGAGCGGCCAATTCCTTGCGTCCCGCGGCATCGAGCATCCGCGGCAGATCCAGCGCTACCTCGGCATTCGCCGCTGGCCGATATCCGGCCAGCAGCCCGGGATAAAGTCCCATGTCCGCCGCGCCACGAGAATTTACGTAATCGCCTAGGCAGGCAAACTTGGTGTCCGGCAGAGATAGCCCGAACTGCACCAGAGCATCGATGGCGGCGCCCCGTACTTCCGAGCCGAAGACGATCAGCAGATTCGGCTCCTGCCGCAGGGCTTCCCGCATTGCCGTGGCATCCTCGCCGAAGGCGGCATTCTCCTCGCCACGCAGGAACCGCGCAAATGCCTCGTAGCCGTCCGTGGGGATTTGGACAAAGCTCTTCGCCTGCCGCTCCAGCTTGATGACGCGATGATTGGCAATATAGATGCGAGTCTGGTTATGCCGAACGTTGGTGCGTAAGTTCCAGGCCAGCAGCGGGTGCTGCTCTGTAGGATCGTCGCCAACCAATAGCACGGCGGGCGCCGAACCGGCATCGGCAATGCTGGCGAAGCGGCCATTCTGGCCGGAGAGCGCTCGCGTAAAGCCGATATAGTCCGCGGTGTGGTGATGGTCGATGTTCTCGGTGCCCAGCGTGCCGCGCGCAAACTTCTGCAGCAGATACGCTTCTTCATTGGTGATGCGCGTCGAGCCGATCACGCCCATGGCAGCGCCGCCGCGCGCCTCACGAATTTCCTTAAAGCGCCGCGCAACCAGAGCGATGGCGTCCTCCCAGTTTGCGGGAGCCATCTGGCCATTCGCCTGCCGGATGAGGGGCTGCGTTATGCGTTCCGGGCTGTCGGAAAAGTCAAAGGCATAACGGCCCTTCACACAGAGAAATTCTCCGTTCAGCCCGCTCTTGTCGCGATTGTCGCCGCGGACAATCTGCATACCGTCGTCGTTGCGGCGCAGGCCCAGTGTGGTCGTGCAGCCATCTCCGCAGTGGGTGCAGATGGTGCCGACGTGGGTCATCTCCCACGGCCGCGTTTTGTAACGATAGGTATCGGAGGTGAGCGCGCCCACCGGGCAGATGTCGATGCACATGCCGCACTGCTCGCAGTCGAGCGAGGTGATGTCATTGGGCGCAATCACTGAGCCGACATTGCGCAACTGGATGCCAAGGGCGGCAACATCCATCCCCTCATTGCAGACGCGAACGCAACGATAGCAAAGAATGCAGCGCGGACGGTCGAAGAAAACGACGGGGGACCATTGCTGCTCGTCGCGATGGTTCTTGATATCTACAAACTTCGACCCACCGGCGCCGTACTTGAACGTCATGTCCTGCAGTTCGCATTCGCCGCCGGCATCGCAGACCGGGCAATCCAGCGGATGGTTCGCCAGCACCAGTTCCAGCATGCTCTTGCGCGCCTGCTTGATCTCGTCGGTTTCCGTCGCGACAACCATGCCCTCGCCGACCGGCGTGGTGCAGGCCGTCTGCAATTTGCCGATTTTTTCAATGCGCACCAGGCACATGCGGCAGGCCGCCTGCAGCGACAGGCCGGGATAATAGCAGAAGGCGGGGATTTCGATACCTACCTTGCGGCAGGCCTCAATCAGCAGCGTGCCCGCCGGAGCGGTGAGCTTTTTGCCATCGACAGTCAGAGTTACATCAGCCATAAATATTCTGAACTTTCATGCACCGACCAGCTCGTCCACCGGATGCTTTGCAGACGGACAAGGTTTGCCGTTCAGATGATCTTCAAATTCCTGACGAAATTTCTTTACGAACGCGATGGTCGGCATGGCCGCCGCATCGCCCAGCGGACAGAAGGTTCGTCCCAGCATGTTCTCCGCCAGATATTGAATATTGTCGATATCGCGCGCTTCGCCCGCTCCGGCATGGAAGCGAGCAAGCGTCTTCCGCAGCCAGTCTGTGCCTTCACGGCAGGGAATGCACCAGCCGCAACTTTCATGCTGGTAGAACTGCATCGTCCGCAGCGCGAACTCGACCATGCAGACGGTATCGTCGAGCACCACCACACCGCCGGAGCCAAGCATGCTGCCCGCCTTACCGACTTGGTCGAAGTCCAGGCCGATGTCGATTTCATTCGGCAGCAGCACCGGCGTCGAAGATCCGCCCGGCACCACCGCCTTCAACTGCCGGCCGCCGCGAATCCCGCCGCCCACCTCATAGATCAGCTTCTTCAGGTTGTAGCCCATCGGCAGTTCGTAGACGCCGTTGCGCTCACAATGGCCGCTGATGCAAAACAGGCGTGTGCCGCCGTTGCGTTCCGAGCCCACTTTGGCGTAAGCCTCCGCGCCCATGCGCAGAATGTGGGGTACCGTGGCGATCGTCTCTGCGTTGTTGATGACCGTCGGTCCGCCGTACAGCCCGACAACGGCGGGAAAGGGAGGCTTGATCCGGGGTATGCCGCGCTTACCCTCGAGCGACTCCATCAGCGCGGATTCCTCACCTACTTCGTAGGCTCCAGCGCCGGTTTGCGATATCACTTCAAAATCGAATTGCGACCCGAAGATACCCTTGCCGAGGAAGCCCTTGGCGTAGGCGTCGGCAATGGCCTTTTCCATGATCTTCAGCAAATAGCGATATTCGCCGCGCAGATAGATGAAGCCCGTTTTCGCGCCGATGGCCAGGCCCGCGATGATCGTGCCTTCGATGACGGCGTGAGGGTCATGCAAAAAAATCAGATGGTCCTTGCACGTGCCCGGCTCGCTTTCATCGCCGTTGACCAGGACATATTTCGCTTTGTCGTTCTTGGGAACAAAGGACCATTTCATGCCCGTGGGAAAGCCGGCTCCCCCCCGGCCGCGCAGGTTCGATGCTTTCATCTGCGCGATGATCCAGTCCGGTCCTTGTTCGATTGCCTTACGTACGGACTCATACCCGCCCAGTTCGAGATAGCGGTCGATCTCCGTCGCACCCTGGCCGAAGCGGCTGCTAACGATCTTGACTTCGTCGGGATGAGAAACCAGTGTCGGCATTATTCGCCCGCCTTGCCGCGGTAGCTCTCCAGCACCGCGTCCATCTTCTCTGCCGTCAGGTTTTCGTGGAAGTCATAATTCACCTGCACGGCGGGCGCCCAGCTGCAGGCCCCGATGCACTCGACTTCCTCGAGCGAAAATATGCCATCCTGCGTGGTCTGCTTGTGGCCGATGCCGAGCCGCCGCTCGCAATGCTCGAACAGATCGTAGGCCCCGCGCAGCATGCAGCTGATATTCGTGCAGACCTGCACATTAAATTTGCCGATCGGCCGGGTCCGCAGCATGGAGTAATACGTCAGCACGTTGCGCACCTCGAGTTCGGTGATACCGATGCGCTGGCCGATCTCGGCAATGGCCGCATCCGATAAATAACCGATCTCGTCCTGCGCGTAGAGCAGCATTGGCACCAGCGCCGAACGGCGCATCGGATACAACGTCACCAGCTTGTCGAAACGACTGGCTAATGCCGGAGAAAAAATGGAATTCTCGATGGTTGCAGGAGGCGCGCTCGGAGTAGGTTTCACCGCGTCACCCGATCGAGAAGCAGTTCGACAGCCGGTTCCATTTCCATGCCTTCTTCATCCGATTTCTCGACAAGAATGCGGCCATCTTCGGCAAAGAAAAACCATCTCGGCTGGTCCGGTCCGTCGAACTCCAGTATGCCGGTGCCGGACCCCCCCGGAGCGGTCACGCGCAGCGAACCGGTCCGGCTTTCGACCCGCACTTCACGGTCGGAGCCGAAAGCGACCCGCAGTCCCGCGGCCGGCGCCGCCAGCGCCCGCATCTCCACATGGGAGCGGAGCAGGGAAGAGAAGGAAATCCACAGTTCCCGCGCCAGTCGCTTCGATGCAATCGGGGTGGTGGTACGCGTGCTCATCGGTCGATCTCTCCCAGAACAATATCAATGGAACCGATGGCCGCGACGACGTCGGCAATTAGCCGGCCCACGCACATTTTTTCCAGCGCCTGCAGGGTGGCGAAAGTTGGATTGCGTATATGCACGCGATAGGGTTTGGCTGTGCCGTCGCTAACAACGAAATATCCCATCTCACCGCGTGAGGACTCGATGGCCTGATAGACCTGGCCCGGGGGAACGGGGAAGCCTTCGGTGACGATCTTGAAATGGTGGATCAAGGCTTCCATCTGCGTCTTCATCACTTCACGATTGGGCAACACAATTTTTGGCGCATCGGCGGTGATGCGGCCCTCCGGCAGCCCGTCGAGCGCCTGGGTGGCGATCTTCACCGACTCGCGCATCTCCTGCACGCGCAGCACATAGCGGGCCCATACATCGCAGTCGTTCGACACCGGTACCTGAAACTGAAATTTCTCGTAGCCGGAATACGGCATGTCCCGCCGCAGGTCCCAATCGACGCCGCTGGCACGCAACGGCGGCCCGGTGACGCCCAGGGAAATGGCGTCTTCCGCGCTTAGCAAGCCCACCCCCTTCGTGCGATTGATGAAAATCTTATTGCCGGTCAACAGGGCTTCGTATTCGTCAATTTTCTCCGGAAATGTCTTCAGAAACGCCCGAACCCGGCCGCAGAAGTCGAGCGGCGGCTCCAGCGCCACTCCCCCGATACGCACGTAGGACATCATCATGCGCTGACCGGCGAGATCATCGAACAACCGCAGAACCTCTTCCCGCTCGCGGAAGCAATACAGAAATACGGTCAGCGCGCCCAGATCCATCGCATGGGTGCCCAGCCAGATCAGGTGGGAGTTGATGCGCGTCAGCTCACTCAATAGAACCCGCAGCCACACCGCCCGCTCCGGAACTTCCAGTTCCAGCAGCTTTTCCACCGCCAGGCAGTAGCAGAGGTTGTTGTGCATCGGGCTTAGATAGTCGATGCGGTCGGTAAGCGGCACCACCTGCTGGTAGAACTTCGCCTCGCAAGTCTTTTCAATCCCGGTGTGCAGGTAGCCGATGTCCGGTGCGACTCGCACCACCACTTCTCCGTCGATTTCCAGCACCAACCGCAGCACGCCGTGGGTCGAGGGATGCTGCGGACCCATGTTCAGGATCATGGTGCGATCCTGGTCAGCCTCGACCAAGTTCGGTGTGCTCATCAAAACAGGCGTTTCCGGCATCAGCGGTATCCCTCTACCGGAAAGTCTTTGCGCAGTGGATTGCCCTTGTAGTCGTCCGGCATCAGGATGCGGCGCATGTTGGGATGGCCGCCGAAACGCACCCCAAACAGGTCAAAAACTTCGCGCTCGTAAAAATTCGCCGCCGGCCAGACAGGGGTGATGCTATCAACCGACGCATCGCCGTCCTCAACCAGTACGCACAAGCGAAGGCGCTGCTTCAGGCCGTGGGAAAGCAGATGATAGGTCACTTGGAAACGGGGCTGGTTCGGGTACCAGTCGACGCAGGTCAGGTCGGCAAGAAAGTTGAACCCGGCGGAGCGCACCACCCGGCATACGGGAATGATGCTTTCCCGCGCCACGGTCAGGGTCAACTCGCTGCGATCAAATTTGGCGTCCTGAATTGCGCTCGGTATCTGCTCCGTCAACGCGCGAATGGCCTCGTTGTCTGCGTGCGCGGTGAGCACTTCATTCTGTCCGGTCGTGCCTGTCACGTGCGTCCCCATTTCTACAGATCGGCCTTGTCGTCGGACCAGTCGAGAATTCCCTTTTTTACAATGTAGAAATAGCCGACCAGAACGAATCCAAGATAGACGACGATCTCCCAGAAACCGAAGAAACGCGATCCGGTAATGCCGGGCAGGCGGCGAAAAATCACCGCCCAGGGAAACATGAAGACGGCTTCCACATCGAAGAGGATGAAGAGCATTGCCACCATATAGAAGCGGACGGAAAAACGACCGCGCGCATCGCCCTGGGGAACAATGCCGCACTCGTAGGTGGAGAGCTTCACCTTGCCGGGGCGGCGGTGGCCGATCAGCCACGACGCCAGAACAATGACAGATGCCAGCCCGGTTGCGGCCAGAATCTGAAACAACAAGGGAAGGAAATTCCAGTAATAATTGGGAATTTGCATGAGGGCCGCAGTCATGGACAGACGACCATGCTCCGTCGCCGCCTATAGCTCGACTTTAAGGTTGAATCACGAGGGTGTCAAGCGGGGCCGCCAGCGCGTTGAAAACCAAGCTGTATGGCATTGATGCAACCTCATCTCCGCAATCGTCCAGGCCCGTTGCAGCGATGGGGAATTGCCGTTCCGGCGAGATGGAAATGCACGGCGGTTTTTGGTTGGCCGATGCCTCCGAAAACCGATCGCGACATTGTCGTAACGCAGCGATTCCCGTCTTGGCACACAGTTCCATTTCGGAATCGCCGCTGCACTTCGCCGTCGTTTTCCCGTCGCTCCCGGGTTCGAATGCGCCACGATGGCTATGAGGTTCTCTTTCATGACGACGCAGCGCATGCACCGCGACATGACCCGAGAGCAGGGACAAGCGCTTGAAACAATCGGCCACGCTTTCGACTATCTGAACGCACGCTATCTCCATAGCGGCGCAGACGATGAAATCCTCGATTTTCGCGGGCCTGAAATGGATGCCGTGCGCATCCTCATCGGTGCAAGGCGGGAACTGCTCGCCTCGCTGCCGCTGATCGAGGCGTTGCCGCTGCGCTTGTGGCATGCACTGTCGCGGCGCGGAGCGCGAATCAAATCCGTCCCCGTGGTACCCTTGTCCTCGTCCCGATAGGGGCGCATCCCTCTCGGGAAAGAAGGGCATCGGCGATGAAGCTGTGCATCAACGGTCAGGACAGGGAATTCTCAGCCCTCGACCCCGACTCCGCTCTCACGCATCTGGTCGATTTGCTGAACATGAAACCTGATCGCATCGCCGTTGAGCGAAATGGAGAGATTGTTCCGCGCTCCGCCTGGGCCAACGTCATTCTTCAACCGGGAGACAGACTGGAAGTGGTGCAGTTCGTTGGCGGCGGCTGTTGGAATCTGCCTTACGAGTCGATCAAGCCATCCTGAGCGAAGCGAAGCACCTCGCCATTTTGCGGCAAAGTGCGACTGGCGCGACTTCCGTTCATTCGAGTCTTGACGCAGGAGCCCAACGGGTTCGGAATGACAATCCCGGGACCACTTCCAGCACAGTTTTAAAGATGGCGGCATGAACGCGGGCACATCGCTGCGGCCTGGAATTCACTGCGACAGCAACAGCAATCCAAACAGGCAAATCCACAGAATGCCCATCACATGCCAGTACCAGGCAGCCGTGTCGACGACAATCTGGCGAATTTCCATCCGCTTGGAGGACCACAACGCGGCCATCGCAGCAACAATCGCAGCCACACCAAAGAAAAGATGCAGAGCATGGGTCCCGGTAATCAGATAAAAGAAGTGGCTGCTCGGGTTGGAGGCGAAAAAGACGCCCTCCGCGTAGAGTTGCTGCCACGCGATCACCTGGCCGGCGATAAACAAAGAACCCAGCACGATTGTGGCAATCAGCCACGGCAACGCTCGCCGCGAACTGGGCCGCCCCAGTCCCAGCCACTCGTCCATTGCGTCTATTTCATGGAAGACGCCGCGCCGCGCCATCTCCATGGTGCACGCACTCAGCACCAGGACTGCCGTGTTGATCCACAGAATGGGTGGAATGGTCAGGGGCATCCAGTCCAGAAAGTACCCATCGGCGGCGGTAATGTGGCCGAGACGCTGCTGGGCAAAAAAAACGACGGCAAGTATGGCGAAAAAGATGAGGTCGCCGCCAAGGGCAAATCCCAGCCCCATACGATAGCGCGTCAGCAGTTCCCGCGGTCCGTGCTGTCCCGGGCCCGAGTCCCAGTTATCGTCCCCGCCGCCGCCACCTCCGGTAGGGCGACGATGGACAGGCGGCCGTCCACCGCTCCCCGTATCTTTTCGTTCTACATCGACTGGAGCGCGGCTGATCGTGACGGGCATGGCAGATTACCCCGGTAAGTCCAGCTTACTACTAAGTTAGATGCGTCCTTGCGGCGAAACACTCCACAAGATTGTGATGCGGTTTCGATCGCTGGTATCGAGAAAGTTGGGATCATGACTCCGGGCCCCACAGCCGGGCCGTCATCCGGCTCTTTTGCGCCGATCGGTCCTCCTGGAGCCATCACCGCGCCACAGCCGGCGTCTCGGCGGCGGAAGGCTCTGTCGCGAGCTTTTCTTTCACCATCTGGACAAAATAGCGATGGATGCGGCGGTCGTCCGACAGCTCCGGATGGAAAGTGGCGGCCAAAATGTTCTTTTGTCGGACCAGCACGGGGGCTCCATCGCGCGCAGCCAGGACATCGACCCCGGCGCCGACGCTGGCAATGCGCGGCGCACGAATGTAGACCATCTCCAGCGGGCCGCCGGGCAGGGAAGTCTCCGCGGTCCAAATATCGCTGTCGATCTGTCGGCCGTAGGCATTGCGCTCGACAGTTGCGTCCAGCAGCCCCAGGCTTTGTTGCTCCGGCCGCAACACTTTTTTCGCTAGCAGGATGCAGCCGGCGCAGGTGCCGAAGGTCGGCTGCGACCTGGCATATTCGAGCAGCGGCTGGAACAGGCCCTCGCGCGCCAACAGGTTCAAAAACGTCGTCGATTCGCCGCCGGGAAGGATCAGGCCATCCACCTGCGCCAGTTCTTCCTTTGTGCGCACCAGGCGAGGTTCCGCGCCTGCTTCCGAGATCGCCTTCACGTGCGAGGCATAATCGCCCTGCAGTGCCAGCACGCCAATGATGGGACAACGATTCTTGGAGGGCATAGGCATAAGGGCTTCCTAAGAATTCTCAATCCAGAGTGAAGGGAAGGAATCTGGTGGTCCGCCGGCAAAACACGAGTGTCCTTCGCTCCACTCAGGACGACAGTTTTGCGAAAGGTCTACCAGCCCCGCGTCTGCATCATGGTCGCGGCATCGAGCGCCGCCACCGCCAGCCCCTTCATTGCGCCGGTGCATTCCTCGCTGGCTTCCGCCAGCACTTTGGGGTCGTCGAAGAATGTCGTCGCGCGAACGATGGCGCGGGCACGGGTGGCCGCTTCCTCGCTGCTTGCCAGCGTGGTGGAATCCTGCATGAAAATACCCGACCCGACAAAAACCGCCTCCGCGCCCAACTGCCGTACCAGGGCGGCGTCAGCGGGCGTGGCAATGCCTCCGGCGGAGAAATTCGGTACCGGCAGCTTGCCTGTCTTGGCCACCATGCGGACCAGCTCATACGGTGCGCGATGGTCCTTGGCCGCGGCGAACAGTTCTTCCTCGCTCATCACAGTCAACTGGCGCATGTCCTTCACGATCTGCCGCAGGTGTTTCACCGCATGCACCACATCGCCGGTGCCCGCTTCTCCCTTGGTCCGGATCATGGCCGCACCCTCGGCAATGCGCCGTAACGCCTCGCCCAGGTCGCGCGCTCCGCAGACAAACGGCGTCTTGAAAGCATGCTTGTCCACGTGATGCAGCTCGTCGGCCGGCGTCAGCACTTCCGACTCGTCGATGAAATCGACACCGAGCTGCTGCAAAATCTGCGCCTCGGCAAAATGCCCGATGCGGCACTTGGCCATCACAGGAATCGAAACGACTGCCATGATGTTCTTGATGATCTTGGGGGAAGCCATGCGCGCCACGCCACCCTCGGCGCGAATCTGCGCCGGCACGCGTTCCAGCGCCATCACTGCAACTGCGCCCGCCTTTTCGGCAATCTCAGCCTGCTCGGCGTTGATGACGTCCATGATGACGCCGCCCTTGAGCATCTCGGCCAGCCCCACCTTCAACCGCAACCCAGCAGAGGCTCCATTGCCGTTCTCTTGGCGTTCGTGGCCGTTCTTTTTGTGGTCCGTCATGGTACTTCTCCCTCATGCACCGAACTGTGCGCTAAACCTTCATTTTACCAGCTTTGCGCCCGGCTCCTTCGGGGTCTCCGTCCCTGCCGATGAAAGCGTCGCAGGGTCTTGTATTCCGAACCAGCGTGTGACGACCTGTGCGGCTTCGTCGGCAACGGGCTCGCTCTCGGAGACCCATGCAACAAAGCCATCCGGTCGCACCAGTAGAGCTGTAATGCCCATGCTGTCCCGGGCTTTCATCCCAACGTATCGCATCCTGCTGCTCCAGTTTTCACCCAGCGTTTGAAGTGCTTCGCGGCCTTCGAAGTTGACCAGCAAGCCCTTTCCGTCCTGCAGAAGTGCGCCCAGCCGCGAGCCGTCTTCCAGTTCAAAATCCGGCATGCTTCGGCCAATAAGCGGATGCTCACCGGGGAGATCGTAGTGCAGGGAAATGCCCGAGATCTTCTCGACAAAATAGGAAGTGCCTTCCCGCGTCTGGATCAGATCACGGATGACCTTAGCGATGGCGTTCGCATGCGGGTCCGGCTTCATAATTGCCACCTGGGCGCGCGTCCATTCTACGGCCCAGGCTCCGACAGGATGACGTTCTGCGGTGTACGTGTCGAGCAAATCATCCGGAGCCCACCCGCGAACCGTCGCGGCGAGCTTCCATCCAAGATTCATCGCATCGCCAAGTCCGGTATTGAGCCCTTGGCCGCCCAGCGGCGAATGGATATGCGCCGCGTCGCCGGCAAGAAGCACGCGGCCCTGGCGATAGGTGGCCGCCTGGCGAGCGCGATCCGTATAGCTTGTCGCGACGTGCAACGCCTTCACGGTCACGTCGATTCCGGAGACACGTCGAAGGATCGACTGGAAGCGTTCGAGCGTAATTGTTTCCGAACGGTCGAAGGCGGCGCCGTCGAAATCAATCACTCCAATGCGGCCCGGCCCCGGGCCCGTGAGGTACATCCCGTTCCCTGTCAGGTTGAATCCGGGCTTCAACTTTTCGCCGCCCTCGAGATCGGCAAGAGCGCTATAGCCGGTGAACTCGGGGTCGGTACCGGCGAACTCAAATCCAGCCAGCTTCCGCACCGCACTGCGTCCACCATCACAACCGACGAGCCACCGCGTCTCAAACGATTCTTTCCCCGCCTGAACGGTCACGCCGTCCTCGGTTTGCGTAAAATCTGTAACCGTCATTCCGCGTCGTAGCTCGACCCCGAGCCTCACCGCGCGTTCGGCCAGCAGCGTCTCGATCCCTTCCAGACTGACCATGCCGGCGGAAGACGATGGGCCAAGCACCGCATATTTTCTCTGGGAGAAGTCGACCTTATTCGCGTCGAGCATGATACCGGCGAAGTGGCCCGCAAAGCGTGGTCCTCGCGGGGAACTACCCCACGGCACATTCTCCGTCTGCTGCTCTGGCCACCCTCTCGCATCCATCCAGGTCAGCGAGGAGGCGCGCACTTGGTTCAACATTCCGCGCCGATAGAATGCCTCGACGGAAGGAAAATTAAGGCCGCGCATTCCCATCCAACTCTCTTTCAATGGAGAGTGGGGATCTTCCATCCGCTCCAGTACGAGAGTCGAAACACGAGCCAGGCCAAGCTCACAGGCAAGAAACAAGCCGACGGGGCCGCCACCGGCAATTACTACGTCATACACCACGCGTCTCTCCATCGTTAAACGTCAAATGTCTATTGCGCCACGTGCTAATTTCGTTTCTTAGCGGCGTTGCTTTGGCAGGCCAGGTCGCATGGTGTCGCCAGCCGCGCGGGTTCCGTACTTGCGCAACATCTCCGCCGAATCGATGGCAATGAAGAGTCCTTCGCTCCGCGCCAGGACTGCGCCCGCAAGCGTGCGAATCTCACCGGCCATTATGTGCTTGCGGCCTTCCTGACTTACTGGCCAGCCGACGGCGCACAGCTTCACCCCCAGCGGCACCGGCCGCAGATAATCGATCTTTAACCGCCCCGTCAGCGCGACCACACCTTTCTGCCGATTCGCCTTGCCCATGGCTTCGTCCAGAATGGTCGCAATGATGCCGCCGTGGACGTGCCCCGGCGGTCCTTCAAAGCGGCGGCCCACGTGGAACACACACTCCACGCTGCCACTGGCGAGGTCCTCGGTAAACTTCAGTCGCAATCCCGAGCGATTGCCCGCACCGCAGCCAAAGCAGTTGTGCGCACCGGCCCCCAGTGCGGCATCGCTCTTGCGGAGATGGCCGGCCACCTGCGCCGGCTTCCTGGACGACGTTCGCCCCGTGGCCATTTCAGTCGGCCCCGCGCTGCGCGATCAGTTCCGCCACACCCTTGGCGAAGACCGTTTCGTTGTAATGCAGAATCTTCATCCCGCGAAAGGTTTCCAGCAGCTCCTGCGACCGCAGCAGAAAATCCGGATCGCGGGGCCCGCGCGGATTGCCCAGCCGCTCGTTGTCCACGGTGTAGGTGCGGTAGACGAGCAGACCGCCGGGCAGCAGAATTTCCGGTAGCGACGGTAACACAGCGCGATCGAGAAAAAATGTGACCAGCACAAATCCGAACCGCGGTCCCTCTGCACGGAACCGCGACACCGCATCCAGGGCGCTGGCTTCGACCGTTTCCAGCCGGCTGCCATGCGGCAAATTCGCCGCATTCCGACGCGCGGTATCGAGCGCAACGGGGGAAAAATCCGCGAGCGTCATGCGCCAGCCCTGCTGTGCCAGCCAAAGCGCGTGCTGGCCTTGTCCTCCGGCCAGATCGAGCCCGGCGCTGCCCGCCGGCAGCAGCGGGCGCAAATAGCGTTCATGCACGTCCACGACAAATGGGTCGGCCTGCGTTTCGCGATGGGCGAATTCCCCGGAGAGATAGCGTTCATTCCAACGTTGCCGATCCGTCCAATGCTCCCGATCCGTCGAGGTCATGAATTCAGTCTACTCAACCGCCCGATATGCGCAGGAATGCACGGCATCGCTGCGATATACTTACCTTGCAATGGCTCTGCTGGACAAGACGTTTTACATCGAAACCTTCGGCTGCCAGATGAATGTCCATGACTCGGAGAAAGTCATCGGCACGCTGCTGCACCAGGGCTATCGCCAGGTGGAAACCGAGGTCGAGGCCGGCCTCATCCTCTACAACACCTGCTCGATTCGCGATAAGGCGGAGCAAAAAGTCTTCAACCGGCTGAACGATACCAAGGCGCTCTATAAGCAGGGCAAGCGCTTCGCCGTGCTCGGCTGTGTCGCCCAGCAGGAAGGCGAACGCATCTTCGACCGTGCCCCGTATGTCTCGCTGGTGTCCGGCTCGGCCTCCTATCGCAGGCTTCCGGAAATGCTGGCGCGGCTGGAGGCCGGCGAAAGCCGCATCGCCGGACTGGACGACCGGCAGACCGAGGAAACCTTCGAAACGGAATTCACCGCGCGCGGCAATCGTCATCGCGGCTACATCACCATCATCGAAGGCTGCGACAAATTCTGCGCCTATTGCGTTGTCCCCTATACGCGCGGCAAGGAGCGCAGCCGCGCCTCCGCTTCCGTGCTGGAAGAGGCCCTGCGCATGGCCCAGGCCGGCTATACCGACATTCAACTGCTCGGGCAGAATGTCAATTCCTATCGCGATCCCTCCGGCAAGCGGACCTTCGCGGAACTACTGACGGCCGTCGGCCAGATCGATGGAGTTCGCCGCGTCCGCTTCACCACCTCCCACCCGCGCGACTTTACCCGCGACATTTTGGACGCCATCGACGCTACGCCCACCCTGTGCGATCACGTGCATCTTCCCGTGCAGAGCGGGTCGTCTACCATCCTGGCGCGAATGGAGCGGGAGTATACCCGCGAATGGTATCTCGAGCGCATCGCCTGGATTCGCGCCGCCCACCGCCCGATCAGCGTGACGACGGATATCATCGTCGGCTTCCCCGGCGAAACAGATGAGGATTTCGAGCAGACGATTTCTCTGCTGGAAGCAGTGCAATACGATGCTGTCTTTGCCTTCAAATACTCACCGCGCCCGAACACACCTGCGCTCACCATGGACGACAGTATCCCGGATGCGGTCAAGGCGAAGCGCTTGCAGGCCCTCCTGGAACGCCAACGTGAGATACAAAGATGCAATTACAGCAATCATATCGGAGAAACTATTGAGGTAATGGTTGAAGGCCACAATACCGCTCGCGGCCAAGTCTCCGGACGCAGTTCGCAGAATAAGGTCGTCAACTTCACCATCGACGGACCCATTCTTCCAGCCCCGGGAAGCTATCGGAATGTTCGCATTACGCAGAGCTTCCCCAACAGTCTGCTGGGCGAGGCAGTCAGCCTCTCCCCACAACTCGAACCCGGGTATGTCGCATGAATATGCCTCCCCAATCTGGCGCCAGCGAAGTCGTGGCCGATGAAATGGAAGTGAAAATTCGCGGCCTGATGATGGACCCGATCACCAACATGCCCATCGTGGTGTTGAAAGATGTCGGCAGCGACGCGCTGGTTCCCATCTGGGTCGGCATCTTCGAAGCCAATGCCATCGCGCTTGAGATCGAAAAGGCCTCGACGCCGCGCCCTATGACCCACGACCTGCTGGCCAGCCTGATCCGCACGCTCGACGGCGAGGTCCAGCGCGTGGTCATCACCGAGCTACGCGACGATGTTTACTACGCGCTCATCTGGATGGACCACGGCGGGGAACTCGTAAGCCTGGATGCGCGGCCCTCCGACGCGTTGGCCCTGGCGCTACGCACCGATTGCCCCATCTTTCTTTCACAGCAGGTGCTGCGCACCACCCGAACCGCGAATACCGGGGTCGAAAACTTCTCCACTGAGGAGCTTCGACGTTGGCTGGAAAATCTGAACGACGAAGATCTTGGCCGCTACAAAATGTAACGTCGCAGCCGATGCAGACGCCCATTTCGCTCGACCCTCGTTCGCCTCCAGCTATACTTCCCGCATGAATGCTTTCGAATGTTGGCTGCCGGGGATGGAACTGGAACCGCGCACCGAGCCTGAATTTGCCGGTGTGCTTGCGGAGCTGTCCTGCCGGGAGCCCATCTTCCATCGCTCGGAATTCGGCACATCGAGAGCGGATTTTGAAAACATGACCGCAGAATCTTTCTGGGAAGTGGGCGCCTCCGGCCGTCGCTATTCCAGAAAGTTCGTGCTGGACGAGCTGGAAAAGCGCCATTCGAGCCCGCACGAGGATGTCTGGGAAACGAAAGAGCTCTGTTGCCGCCGACTGGCGAAGGATGTCTATCTGCTCACCTATACTTTGTTGCAGAACAACGAGCGCCTTACCCGCCGCACGACAATTTGGCACAATACAAACGATGGATGGAAGATTGTTTTCCACCAGGGCACGATCGTACAGGACGCCTGAGGCGTTTCTTCCGTCTCCTCGACAACAACCGATGCCAAAGCCGCCACGCACGCAATGGAAGAGAAGGATTTTCAACGCGATCTCGCGCGCAGAACATGGATTGCGCAGTCGAAATTCGCCGGGTGCGGAGGACTGGCGCGAGATCAGGAATTTCCTCTTCCTGCAATACGAAGCGGCGCTCGGCAGCGTGGTCCACGCGACACCGGTTTTTGAAGCACTGAAGCAAGCCATTCCCGACGCGCACATCGCAGTCGCCGCGTCCGCAATGGCAGCCAGCGTCCTCGGCAACAGTCCATACGTCGACCGGTGTATCGTCACGCCCAATCCGTTCCGCCAGTTCGCTCGGGCCACGACAGCCGTTCGCACTCTGGTCCGGTCCATGCCGCCGGGGCGGTGCTGCATCGCAACCACCGTAGGGAATCAGCGCACGCGTATCGCGCTGCTCAGTTTGCTGGGCGGGGCCGCGGTGCGCGCGGGATACACGCTGGCTCCGGAACTGTACGACCTGCCGCTGCATTTCCATCCTGAGCGCGGCCAGATTGAAGCCAATCTCGACATTCTGCGCCGTCTCGGCCACGATGTTTCCTTCCGTGAACCGAGCCTGTTTTTTTCTGAGGCAGACAGAGACCACGCGGCCAAGCTGCTCCAGTCTGCGCCGGAAGCCGCGGCTCGCATTGCTTTCGTCACCCAGAACTCGGGCGGCCAACGCAACCAGTGGAGTCAGGAACGCTTCGCGCAGGTCATTGTGGAACTGACGCGAAGATCGGCCGTCGTTCCGATTTTCGTCGGCACCGCTTGCGATGGGCCTGCCATCGATTCGTTACGGCAGGGCTTACTGGCTCCAGGCATCTCCATGGCAGGGAAGACAACGGTCGCGCAACTCGCCGCTGTTCTGGCGCAGTGCGACCTCACGGTCAGCCTGGACACGGGAACCTTCCACGTAGCCCGTGCAGTAGGACTGCCGGGAGTGGTGATCGCGCCCGCCTGGCAAAGCGCGCTGGAATGGCTTCCAGTCGGCCATGAACGCTATCGCGTTTTGCAGGGCCCGCGCATTGCGGAACCGCATCCGGGCTATGCCATCGATGAAATATCTGTGGAGCAGGTAACCGCCGCAGCGCTCGAGCTACTCCAACAGTTCCCACCTTCCGTTGCGCAGCGCGCCGTCCGCATGCAAAATTTCCTCTCTTCCTCGTCCGCTCTGCGACAATAGCGGACAGCACATGGGCATTCTTACCCGCATTCTTAAAATACTTGCCGCGCTGCTGACGTCGAACGTGGTGAACCTCATCACGAAGCTGCTGCTGCCCCCCATCTTTCTATACCGCTACGGCACCACGCTGTATGGGGAATGGCTGGCACTTTCCGGCGCGGTAGCCTACCTCAGCACGCTCAGCTTCGGTATCCAGACCTACGTTACCCAAGACCTTACCGTTCGCTATCAGCGCAACGATCTGGAACGCTATCACTTGCAGCAGTCCACTTCGCTGCGCGTGCTGTTGGGGATTCTCGGCACCGCCGCCTTAATCTGCCTGGTCATTTTTACGCTGCCCATTCAGCGCTGGCTGCGTCTGACGATCAGCCATCGGGTGGCGACAGAAACCCTCTATTTGCTGGCGCTGCAAATTTTGCTGGGCGTTCTGTTCAGCTACTTCACCGGCATGTACATGGTCCTTAGCCGCGCCCACATCGGCGTCCTCTGGGTCAATGGCCTGCGGATGACCATGGTCTTCGCGGTGTCGGCGGCGGCTTGGATGCGCTGTTCCTTCCCGGTGCTGGCGTCCCTTCAACTGTCGGTTTTTGGGCTGGGAATCGTGCTGGTGCTGTTCCACATCCGCCGCGTGGCTCCGGAGATTTTTCCAAAAATAAGCCTGTGGGACCGCAGCGCTGTCCGCGCCATCCTTCGCCCCAGCGGATACTTCGGCCTCATCAGCATGAGCACGTTTCTTTCCTATGAGGTTCCCGTGCTGATTCTGCAGCGCGAAGTTGGACCGTTTGTGGTGGTGGCGTTCACCGTGATGCGAACCATCTTCTCCATGTGCCGGCAGGTTTTAGATGCTCTCACTCAGGCGATGGCAGCAGAAATTACGCGATTGTTCGGCAGGGGAGAATGGCGTGAACTCACCATCCTCTACAACTACTCCGAGCGGCTGGTGTTTTCGCTGATTCCGGTGGTAAACCTTGGTGTGCTGATCGTCTCCCCGGTGCTGCTGACAATCTGGCTGCACAAGCCTGCACTATTCGCCGTTTTTCCTTATGTGATTATGGCAGCCATCTCGATGACCCTGACCGCGAAGGGGCACAAATTCCAATTTCAGTTCTCCACCAACACGCATGAGCAACTGGCGCGCATCATGTTTTTCAGCTATGTGACGCTAGCTGTTGTTGCCGTTCCTATGGTCCATTGGCTGGGAATGCTGGGCTTTTTGTATCTCTGGCTTGCCGTGGAGCTCTTCCAGATCATCCGCATCGTCCAGCTGAATCTGCAATTATTTGCGCACACGGGAGAGCACACACTGAAGTACGTTTACCGCCTTGTTGGGGTGGGATTGATTGGGCTTTGCGGAGCAGGTGTTTTGCTGGCGCACACACACGCTTCTGCATATAGGACTCAGTTCGTCGCGGGCTTCGGAGTTAGCCTCACGCTTGCATTTGCCTCTTTTTTCCTTTTCGACATGCACGCGATTGTAAAGAAGCTATCCACGCGCATAAGTCAACGAGTAGGTTGGAAAAACGCTTAGTCGCAACTCTATTGTATTTCGGCCACGTGTAGTGGACGAAATTGATTGCATGAGAGTTAGAGATGTTCCGAGTGCCTACAGGTGATCTGAGCTATAAAATGTGTGATCGTGCCGATGTTTGTGTATAAGAGTGAATCCATTCTGCTTCAAATGTGTGATTGTATGGAAAGTTTTTAGTTTTGAAATATTAGGGTAAAAGTCATGGAATTCAACACATATTTGTTTGATATTGAGCCCAATCCTCAAACAGCTGTCGAGAATTTCATATTCGAACCCTTCGATGTCCATCTTTAGTAGGTCGATATGATCGTGATTATTAGCATACATCTCGGCTGGAATAGTGGTGCAGGGAAGGGTTTCGCCATCTTCCTGCGTTGCCGCCTTTAACCATACGCTCTCATGGTTTCCACCACCGGTTGAAAACTTTGCAATTGCAGTTGAGGCAAGCCCTACAGGTTTAAACAGTAAGTACTTCTCCAGGCCAACAGAATCCTTGAGCGCATTGGCAATGGTGTTCCTCCCGACGGGAGAAGGGTCAAAAATATGTACCTTCACTCCAAAGCGATGGATCAATTCCAGCTCAAAACTAATGTCCTCACCGACCCCTCCGCTATAGATCACAGTATCGGGGTTCATATCCCGTGTAAGCATGGTCCATTGAGATCCATCGCCCAAGGTTTCTTTATCGGAAAATGACTTGCAGAACGCCGCATCAAAATTGTGCCTGACTTTATTGCGAACGTTTTGGAGTAGACCAGGCGAAGGCATTTATCTAATCTTTCCTCAGAAGTTTAGCTTCACAAGAGTCTATATCCTAATTTGTTTCAACGCCACAACGCGTGGTTGCGGTCGAGGAAGCGCATTGAGTATCAAGGTACCAGACGGCCACTGCCATGCACGTCATAGGTCAGTTGCATTCGGTTGCGGCGATGGAATTCATAAGAGGAGTTCTTCCTGCTTTCAGCCTTTGCTTATCACGGCCGTCCCACAAGGGTCTACAAGCGGAAAATAGCCAACTCCATGCTCGCGACAGTATTGAGTAACGGCCGCACGGGCACCCGGATAGTCCTTGTTGTTGAAGTCGTGCAGGAAGATATACCCGCCGCTGCTCAGGCGCGGATAGAAGAATTCCAGACCTTCGTACATAGGCTGATATAAGTCGGTGTCGATACTGACGAAAGCGAAGTTCTCTTCTCGGTCGGAGTCAAGAAGGGACTTCGGGAAATAGCCTTTGCGCACCACCACGGATTGCGGCGACGCCATTTTCTTCAGCACCATTTCCACGGTCGTATTGGAGAAATCCTCAGTTCCCGACGAAAATCCCCGGCCTGCATCCACCGATGTGTCTTTTTCATTGAATCCTTCAAATGTATCGAACAAATAGAGCGTTCGATCGGAGAATGCCGACTGAATATATTTTGCAAAATCCCCCTGGTAGACGCCCAATTCGGCAACACTGCCAGGTATTGCGTGCATATGAATCTCCGCAGCAACCGCTTCCAGCGAACAGACCCGGATGGAATCTCTCGTCGTAAGCTGGCGCATCGTTTCCATCTGTAGAACGACTTGCCCTCGCAGAATCACAAGCCTAAAGCGTTCATACAAAATGCGTTTTATATTTCGCCGCAAGGATTTTGAAAATTGTCCGACCATAGTTTCGCTAGTGTAGTACACACCATCGCCTGGCAGGATCAAGGAATGGGCAGCCCTGCGCACTGCATCACCCGGTTCAGTGCCTGCGCGTAAAGGAAATACTCTTCTTTACCCTGGATTCTGTACAAAGCCTGCAGCGCATTCCGGCTCAGGGATTCCCGCAGTCTGGCGGAACCGTATAGCTGCTCCATCGCCTCAGCCAGAGCCACGGCATCCCGAGCCGGGATCACCAGCAAATCTTGATCCTGCGTGAACAACTCTGCCGCGCCGCAGTGCGTGGTGGCGATTGCCGGCAGGCCGGAAGCCATCGCCTCGACCAGCGCCATGCCGAAGCCGTCATCCAGCGTGGGGAAGACAAAGGCGTCGCAGCGCCGGTAAAAATCACCCATGTCTTTCACATAGCCGACAATTTTGACATTCGGCAGCCGCCGCAGCAATTCCCGCAGCACGGGAGAGTTGTCCAGCCTGGCGTCCGTGCGCAGCAGCAGGCGCGCGTTGGGCAAACGCAGCCGCTCCCATGCCTGCAATAGATAGAGGAATCCTTTGCGCAGGGGCTGGCCACCAACGGTGCCGAACGTAAACGGCTCGTCGGGGCCACGCTCCCGCGAAGCAGACTGCGCCCGCGGCAGGCGGCCGAACAGCGGCGCCACCAGCACCTTTGCTTGCATTTCCGCGGAAAACGATCGCCGGGAATATTCCGACGGCACCAGGATGATGTCCGCCTGGTCGTATTCCGCCAACTGCCGCTTACGGAACCAGTGTGGCTCTGGGCGATAGCGGACCTGCAGCCGCTCACATTCCTCCCGCAGCAGCGCCTGTTGCACGTCGACGTGTGGGCAGGCACGGTCGAGAACGAAGCGAGCGCCGCGCCGCCGCGCCGCGCACCCGGCAGCCAGAGCACCCGTAGCCCATCCCCAGAAAAGATCGCAATCATCCATTCGCGCGGCGACCATCCAGTCGTAGACGGTAGTATCCGCGCGCTGGGCAGGCCTGGGAAGTTGGACGCCGGTCAAAAAATGAAGACTTGAAACCAGTTGCGGAACCCAGCGCAGCCGCACGCGCGCATCGAGCCCGCGAAATCGCGATCGATACGCCGCCGTGTAGAGCGTGACGTCGAGTCCGCGCGCCGCCAGCAGGTTTGCCGGCAGAGACACATGAGCGGGACGTCCCGTGGAAAACGCAACCTTCATAAGCCGTAGCCTACACGGCAAGCGGTGTCACCGCACAAAAGGCCCAAATCGCAGACAGGATGAGATCGGGTGCAATCCTCATGCAATTTCCCGCCCCGCACCCATCAGAACCAGCGAGCGCTGAGCAAAGGGTGAGTAGACGAGAAGCGCCACGCACGCCACCGCCAGTCCGAAATTGATATGGTGCAGCAGCAGGAACGGCGCCAGCGACCAGAGCACATCGAAAAGCAATAGAAACGGCCAGATCTTCAGGAACTTTTCTCCCGCTTTTGGTGCGCGAAACAGCATGGCGGAGAGCAGGAAAGCGCGAACAGGAATCAGCAGCGCCGCGGTGACGATTAGAACGGTAAGGGCCAGAACCGGCTTCGGCAGCGCCGAAAAAAGGGTTCCAATCTCGCCTAAATTCGCCAGCGCTCCTATATAAAAGCCCAGATACATGCACTGCAGCAGGACAAACAGTGCGTTCACAACTGGCGACGACGCTTGCGGCAACTCCTCCGGAGAAGATAAGACCCGGAAGCGAAATTTGCTTTCGGACCCTGCCGCAATGACGACATGATCCTGCGATTTTGTGGAAGGCGACGCCGGGACCTCCGGCATTTCCCCCGATACCAGCCGCTCGACCGGCGCCACGAATCGATATCCTCGACGGGCCAGGGTCTCGATAAACCTCGGATTGCTCGCCGTGTCTCCGATGGCGTCCCGGATGCGATTCACCGCGGCGTTGACGCCGTGTTCAGAGTCGACAAAGGTCCCGTCAGGCCACAATTCCCGCGAGATTTCCTCGCGACTCAGCAGCACGCCGGGTCGGTCCAGCATCATGGCCAGCACCCGAAAGGGCTGCGCGTTGAGCTTGATGCGAACCCCCTGTCGGCGAAGCTCCCCGGTTGCGGCATCGGCCTCGAACAGTCCAAAGCGATAGCGGCGGTCTGGCTGCGGGTCGGTCATCTCTCGGGCCAGTATATCCATCCGAAACGCCATTCCCAACCTCGAGGGCCATGTACAACTTCGCAGAAGTCTCATTATTGCTGCTATTTATACGGTGAGGAACATTCTCCCTCAAATGAGGTTCTGTGCATTGCATGGGATCCCCCAAGGGTGCACTGTACAGCTCATGACTCGACTTCGGCTTTCAACCGCTTCCGCATCGTCGGCAATCTGTGGACTTCTAATCTTTATGGCCGTTCCCGGGTGCATCGTAGGGGAGGAGCCTTCACCGCGGGCGGCAACGGCTTTCAACGCGTACATCCGCACGATGGAGGACCGTCTCACGCAGCAGCACCAGTCGCAAAATGAATTCCTCGCGCCCACAGCTAACATCTCTCAAAACCGGTTGCGGCTGCGCTCGGGAGACTTGGTTGTCGAACAGCTCACCCCTGCGGGCGGCATGGAGCTACCCGGAGCACTGCTCCATCACTGGCGCGGAACCGCATTCATCCCCGGAGTGACGGCGTCCGATTTTGAGCGCTTGATGAAGAACTTCAATGCCTATCCGCAGATCTTTTCTCCGCAGGTCCTTCAGGCAAAATTGCTGACGCAACGAGGAAACCACTTCCAGATGCGGATGCGCGTACGCCAGCGGCACATCATCCCGGTGGTGATGGATATAACCGACAACGTCACCTTTGAACGGCTGGACGCGCGGCGCGGCTACAGCATTTCGCGCAGCGTCCACATCTCCGAAATCGAATCCGCCGGAACCCGAAACGAGCGGACACTAAATTCCAGCGAAGACCACGGATTCTTGTGGCGGCAAAACACCTACTGGACCTACCAACAGCGAGATGGCGGCCTTTTCATGCAGATCGAGTCGGTCTCCCTGTCCCGCTCCATTCCATCCGGACTGGGCTGGGTGGTACGGCCTTTCGTAGAAAGCGTCCCCCGCGACTCGCTGGAGTTCACGCTGCGCTCCATTTGCAACGCCCTTCGGAAAGAGGGGAAGCCCGTTCCGGTAGATTGACCCGTTCCCACAATTTGAAAGGACATTGAGATGAACACGCAAACCGCCGTCTCGAACCAGCAAGGAAACTTCACAACCGCACGGCGCGTCAATCAGGCGCTTACGGCTTCCGTCGAGAAGCGCGCGTTGCAGTGGATGGCAGTGCGCGCACCGAACTGGGTCACCTCCGACCGGCTCACTGTGCTCGGCCTTGGCGCGCAGGTGGCGGCCGGAATATTTTTTGCCTGGTCACGCTATCACCGCCAAGCTCTCCTACTGGTCATTGTCTGCGTGGTGCTCAACTGGCTGGGAGACAGCATGGATGGGACCCTCGCACGCGTCCGCCAGCAACAGCGGCCCCGCTACGGCTTCTATGTCGATCACATGGTGGATGTCTTCGGCGCTGTCGCGCTGATGTGCGGCCTCGGCTGTTCCGGATTGCTTCACTGGCAGACGGCGATCGCCATGCTGATCGCGTTCCTCGTGTTGGCGGCCGAGAGTTATCTTGCCACCTACACCTTGTCCAGCTTCCAGCTTTCTCAAGGCGTCTTCGGTCCAACCGAGATTCGCATCCTGTTGATCTTCGGCATACTCGCGGTCCTGCATAGTCCTTACTCCACAGTGTTCGGTCATCGGGTACTGCTGTTCGACCTGGGAGGAGCGATTGCCGCTGTCGTGATGTTCGGCATGGCGATGGTCACCGCCGTGCGCCATACCGCTGAGCTCTATCGGCAGGAGCCGTTGCCGTGACCTTTTTCGTCCGCTGGTGGAAGTTCAATCTGGTGGGGGCCATGGGGATGGGTCTGCAGCTCGCGTTGCTGGCCCTGTTCAGCCACTGGGATGCAGGTCACTACCTGTGCGCTTCCGCCGCAGCCCTGGAACTGACCTTGCTCCATAACTTTGTGTGGCACCTACACTATACTTGGCGCGACCGCCGAAGCAACTCCGCGCTGCTCACCCGGCTAGTCCAGTTTCATCTTTCCAATGGACTGGTTTCCATGATCGGGAACCTCACCTTCATGCAGTTTCTGGTGGGACAGCTACACCTCCCCGTACTAGTCGCAAACGGTATCGCAATTCTGTGCTGCTCTATCGTCAACTTCTCTCTGGGAAACTGCTGGGTATTCCCCGACCGCAAACAGCAGGTACATTGCGACCCATTTAGCTGATTGGTTGTTAGAATGGCGGCGACACTTTATGGATTCTCTGCATAAGGCGCGCGAGCGCATAGATATTGGCTAAAGCTGCTGTAGGGGAGCGAACGCGATGCGCCAGATACCATTGACCAGCGAGCCAAGCTTTGAGAAATACCGCGGATGCGGCGAGAAGGCTCAGAGTTATGACGCATGCAACACGAAGCGGAAACGCATGTCTTGGCCATACCACATAATGTAGTTGGTTCCCCACGCATTGTTAAACAGGTTGGAATGGATGCCGCCGGAGAGATCCGGCTGAGCTTTGGAAAAATTGATGGGGGACTTCTCGCCCAAGGCAATCACCGGCGCATCCAACGGTTCGACAACGAACGAGTGTCCCTTGTCCTGATAACTGAACTTGGAAACAGCATGCATGTGGCGGTTCCCGTCCGGAACAACATCGAAAGGCGACACCGGTTCACCGGATTTTTCCATCATCCATCCCTGCTGCCTCGACACCACCGGATTGAACGACAACCAGAAGGCCTCGGGCAGACGCGTGGCCTGTTTCTGAAAGCAATAAAAATTCAGATGGACGACCGGTTCAGCATTCGGAAGGAACAATTCAAGGTACATTTTTCGAGGAAAGGATGCCCGCCCGGACTGGAACGCTGCTGGGTCGTCGATCTCCAATTGGGCCAGGAGGCGATGGCCTTCAGAATCCTTCCTCTCGCGCAATTCCACTAGGGAAGGCAGCCAGTTCTCGTTTCGTGCGCCGAAGCGCTCGATGTTGGGCTTTCCGAAGTCTTTTTGCGCCCAGCTGGCTTTGGTGATGACGTAGTCGGACAGGAAACGCGAATAGTCCTGCGCGGAAAGCGTTTGATAAGAAAATAGCGCCAACGGATGGTCTGCGGCCGCCCATTCCCGTCCGGATTCCTTATTCCGCAGGCCATGAATTGCCCCTGTTTTTGGATCCACCTTTACTAGAAAGTGCTCGGTTTCGATTGGGTTGCCGGCCTGCAGGGCCGAGCCTTCCTTGAGCTGCGGTTCTTTTGCCTTCAGACTGCCGACAGCCGTCTCGGCCTCACGGCGAAGAGACTCGGGAAGCGTGGCGATTCCATCAAAAAGATCGCGGCGTTTTTCGGTCCAGCTGAAGGCAACAATTTTGTAATTCTTGGTGTCGAGCATTCTCGCCAGGTCTTGCGGCGTGTAATTGTCGAAGTCGAGCCAGGTTTTTGTATCGGTTCCCCAGGTGTGTTCCGGTTCGAGAAGCACGCTGCGCAGCAAAGCGATATCCGTAGTGTCTCCCAGACGAAAAGACCCGCGCGAAATCCAGGCCTGCCGCAGCCGTGCTAGTTCCCGGTACCGCGCCACCTTAAGTGGGTCGCTCGCAACGCCGTAAATCCATGTATCGCCAATTTCCCGGGTGACTGTCGGCAGGTTTTGACGGTACGGTTCAACCGCGTTGGCGATTTCCGTAAGGTTCGTGGCGACAATTTGTGCATTAGGAAACTGGTGTCCTAGATCGCGGTAGATGTCTATTATCTCCGGCGGTGTGTGAGGACCGCTGTTGTCGGTTCGGACGACGATCGCGATGGCTAAGTCGGAACTGGGCACCGGCGTGACAGCGCCGTAATTATGGTGGTACATGACAACCAGGCTGGCCCCGCTCCGATCCTTCCATAGGAACAACGGTGGAACCTCTGCGGGAGTGCTGCCGCCGTTGACCCCGATATCCAAAAACTTGACTCCCTGAGCAGTGAGCGGCGTGATCAAGCCCCGTGTGTGGCCCGGCACATCCGTCATCTTGGCTCCGGTCGTTGTATGCCCAAAGCGTCGATCCAAAGACTTCGACAATGCGATGCTGCCCTCGATCATCGACGGGTCTATCATCTCGGTCTGCCAGTTGAATGGGATTGCATGCCACGCGATATCGCCCGCCGCGATGGCCTGCTCCATGCGTCGGCGGCTGGCTGCATTCGCCTGCTCCAAATATTCGTAGAGCAGCCATGATCCGGTGGTCCATACATAACGCGGGCCGCCGGTGCGCCTCATATCTCTAGCCAAGCGAATTGCTTCCGGAAAATAATCCGAGAAATACCAATCGACAACCGCCTTCTGTGTGTCGATGAAGCCGGCATCAAAGTGGCATTTGAACATTACCAGAACGCGCTTCACGTCCATGTCTGGCGCCGTTGCTCCTGTGGCCGCCGAGAGCGCGAGAGATTTGCGTTGGCTCAGGGCGGCTGCACTTCCGGCCGCCAATATAGATTTGATAAATTCGCGCCGCCGCATTTTCACCCCATTTCGGTTCTGTTTGCGCCGGATTCACCGGCAGATTTGCAGTGATGGCCGCTCCGCGGCGGTCTCCAACAACGGGCTCCGTCTTCGACACCCACCTCAAACCTGCGCAACGCAGACTATTTCGATGCACCCGGGTGGCCGGATTCCAGATGCTTAAGATAGACGGAAACAGGCTGGTATTGATCGCTTGCCAGATAATCCACCTTCGCTAGATATGCAGCACGCCAGCGCAGTTTGGCTTGGGCAAGCGACCCAAAATTGTAACTCGGGAACCAGCCGCGACAGCTTAGCTCGGGAGTCGGTGCGCCGTCAAGAGTGTAGAAGCGGATCCAAAGGCCGTTGGCGTGGGCATGTCGGACGAGCGATTGCAGGCGGGCAAAGTCCGCCGAGGTCCAGGCTCCGGCCTTTGTCTGGCCGCCTTTCTCGACGACATTCCACGGATTGTTCCACCAGCGGCGATAGTTGTTGGCCCTTTCCGGTTCCAAGACATCAGGAGCGGCCATGGGATCCTGCGTGTTGGTGTGAACCGCGCCGAAGACGAGCAGACGCCCGCCGACTGGAACCTGGTCGTAGAACACCTTCTGCTGGGCATCCGAGTCACCTGTAAGGACGAGAACGGGGCCGACATGCAAGGGCTGGAGGTCGTGAATGTTAGCGGTGCGTTCGGCGGTGGTCAGCCATGACTGGTAGTGCTGCAGTACGGACCAGATATAGGCGATATGTTCGGGCTCGTTGTCTTTGAAGTCGAGATTCAGCGTGATGAGCGGCCACTGTGCCCGGTCGTTCTGCCGCAACGCGCGTTCCACGATGGGACGGATGCGATCGAAGAAATAAGTCTGCAAGGTGGGTTCATGTCCGGTGAGTGGCTTCGCGTGTGCAACCACGGACCAGGATTTTCCGGTGTTTGGATCGGTGTACCAGCTTAGATCCTGTTCGATGGCGAGGGGAGTGCCGGCGGCGAGAGCTCTGTTGATTCGATTGGACCACCAGTCGCCATAGGGGTAGCAGTTGTGCGCATCCATCAACGTGCGCGTGCCGGGTCGAATGGACGTTTGCTGTGCGTAGGCTGGAGAGAAGAAGAAAAGGCTCGACAGGAAGAGAAGTCCAATGGACGTAATTTTCCGGAACATGGGGATGGGTCGCCTTAGTTGCGGACTGCCGGGTGAGCCGCATCGTCTGTCTTTCCGCTGTAGTTGGCGTAAATTGGATTGCCGAGAACTTCCAGCTCGCCTTGCGAATTGTCCACCTGCGGCAGTAGCCAGTGTCGGTTGCCATTGCTGGGCCAGGTGAAGTGGAGGGTCGCATCGCTCTGAGACAGCACGCGGGAAGGAAGCGCGGGATTGTCATGGTCGTTGTCGGAGATTTTCAGCGTCCATCCTGGACACCCAACCACATGTACCGTGAGTTGAACGGTAGAGTCGGACGCCGCCTTCAGCTTGTCTCCCATGATGGCCGTCGGCTGACCGGCGGTCGCGGCAGTCATCTCCAGCATGCGGTTGCGCGAGCCGGTCAGATCGATGAATACGTGACCCGAGCGAATTCCGTTGAGTATCGCCGGAACAGAAAGGTTCTGCGCGTAGATCACCGTGGTAGGAATACCAACGGAGTCGGGATGCGAAAGAGGCCAGGCGCCGTGATGATTGTCGCTGCCGCCAATGGCCGGAATTCTGTAGCCTTTTCCCAACTGCTTTTCCCAAAAGCTGACGCCGGAGTATGGACCATGCAACACGCTTCCGTTGACCGCTTCAATCGCCGAAAGTAAGTGGAGGTCTATTGGGGGATGGGGGTCCCATCCACAGCCGAGACAGCTTTCTCCAATGGGTAGGTTCGGGTGATTAATGGAAATAATTCCGCCGAGCTGGTGCACCCGGCGGGCGATAGCATTCATGCTCGGCACACTAGGCGTGCCGATGCGATAGTCCACGAACGGAGTAATACCGAATACATTGGCGTGGCCGTGGAATGTCGTGATTTCGCGACCCGGAATGAAGAGCAGCTTGTCGAAGTAGGGCTGCAGTTCGCGCTCCGCATCATATTGCGACACGGTGTTGTGGTCGGTGATGGCGATGAAGTCCAGACCGCGACGCACGGCGGCCTCCGCAGTGACGAATACAGGGCAGGGAACCTGCTTGCCTGTCTGACTGGGACAGGTTCCGTCGCTGTGAGCGGTGTGCATGTGCAGGTCACCGCGGTACCAGGCAGGTCCAGACCGCAAAGGTCCGTTGGAGAAGGACTCGATTCCCGGCCGCGTTTTGAAATAGATGTCGGCGGTGTAATGAGAGATCACATGGGTACGGATGTTCGGAACAGCGACCAGGAGGTACCAGCGCCCGGGAACAATGGGCCCCGGCAGGTAGGAGGGCGTCGCGTCGGTTTTGCTGATGGTAAAGCGGGATTTGTTGCCGCCGCTGTCGCCTCGAAATCCATTGGGATCGAAGATGCCGAGATCGAGCCGGGTATTCTGTTTCTTCCCGGTGTACTGAAATGTAACGGTGAGGCGAGAAACACCCCGAGGAACTTCAAAGGGTACTTGAATGTAAGTCTCGTTCTGCGCGTGAGTGACGGTGCCCCGCAGCACAAGGTCCGGTTCTGGCGCAGATTCGGCGAAACAGACAGGCACGAAAATTACCGCAACGAACAGCACTACCGCTCGAATCAACTTCAACTTGAACACGTCACTCCTTCACCTGAACAATTCAATCTTGTCGGGAGAACGCGAAGCGGCCAGCAGCGATCCATCCAGTGAGCGCTCCATCCGCTACCAATCAATTTTCGGCGGAAAAAATTCCGCGATTAAATCCTGATAGTACGGAAGAATCTCCTGCAGGTTTGGCTTCTCTGCGCCTTTTGAGTAGAGGTCGTAGGGGTTGAATTTTCTCACCCAGTCGAACATTTCCCCGTCTCGCCGCGACATCAGGTGGCGATACGCGTCGTGCTTATGCGCGGCGTAAAACGAGTGGTAGCGAAGCATGTATTGCGCGGGTTCCGGGAGGTAATTTTTCGTCACCTGATAGATGTATTCATCATGTCCCCAGGACATGTGAACTTTGTCCAGTCCGCAGTTTGGCTCATATATCCCGTATAGATCCTGGTACAGGGGGTTGTGCGAATCCGGGTTGGCGGAAAAGTATTCGTGAAAGATGATCTTGTCGGAGTAAGCACATCCCACCGGGAAGGTATCGCCGACAACGGCCCATTGCGGCTCGCCGTAGAGACACAAGGCCTTGCCCAAGTCATGAATAAATCCAGTCAGCACGAACCACCGCGGATGACCGTCTCTGCGAATTGCTTCGGAAGTCTGCAGCAGGTGATCGATTTGGGTGAGATCCGTATCGGGATCGCTCTCATCGACCAGGGTGTTGAGAAATTCCGCCGCTTCCCAGATGCTTTTTTTTCCTTTTCGCGGAGGCAGATATTCGTGCCGCTTTGACTGGACGAACTCAAACGTTTGCAAAGCGTGGTTCTGGCGGTAGAATTCAGCCACCCCGGGATTTGAGTCCGGATCGTAGTTGCGAAATTCTTCGGCGGGCTTGCCTTCCTGGTACCGCGAGGCGACGAAATCGTCCCAATCGTCAAGCCGTTTGAGCGGATTTTTGTGCGGATTTTCGGCGGTGGCGCCATTCATAAAATGCCCCTTGCAAAGAACTCAATCCATGCTACGGTAACGGAAACGTAATGGCAAGCAAATTCCCACCACTTTCCATTGCAAACGCCTACGTGTGAAATAGACATAGACTATTTCAGCAATGTCCAATCGCGATTTATGGAATTGACAGAGTCGGTGAGCCGCGGCTAGGGTAATCTACGTTAGCGATGCCGTGCAACGGTGGATCCGTCGAATTTCTTCCCCGTCGACTACGATGGACGTACGGAACCACATTGAGGGAAAGATTTATGTGGAAAGCGATTCTGACGGATAGCCAATTCTGGATTCCGGTGTTGGTGCTAATTTTCGGAATCGCGTTACTGCTGTACCTGCGTTAGGGAGAAGCTGATTGCCAATCGAAGCGCGAAATACAGCTTCCTCTCCGATGCGATCGATGCATGGCGTGGGGGTGATCTGCGGCCTGGCTGCGGGCGCGTGGCTGGGTGGCGCGGAGGTTCCCGCAAAACTCGCCAGCGCGTCCATTTCACCATTCGCGATTTCGCTGTGCATGGTGGCGGGTGTTTTCATCGCACGCTGGACGATTCCTTCTGTGCTGAAGGGCACCAATTATGTCTTCGCCGATCTGCGCGAGAATCTGCACCTGATCGTCTGGGGTGTGCTGGCCGGCGCACTGTGGGCGGTCGCGAACACGTTGACGGTGTTCGCCATTCGCGATGTCGGGCTGGCCATTGCATTTCCGTTATGGAATACGAACTGCCTGGTGGGGATCTTCTGGGGATGGCTGCTCTTTAACGAATTGCGCGGTGCAAGCGCTAGGAATTGGCTGAAGGTTCTGGGTGGAACGCTCGCGATCCTGGTTGCCGCGCTGATGCTGGCATACAGTTCGATGCATGGATCCTCGATCGCGCCGGCCCATGCTCGCCAAGGCGTCGTAGCGGCGCTGGGCGCCAGCCTGATGTGGGGCACGATGTATGTGCCGTATCGCAAGGCGTACTTAAGCGGTATGAATCCGCTTTCTTTCGTCACGGTTTTTACAGTTGGCGAGCTGGGAACGATGCTGCTGCTGGCGGTAAGCCTGCGTGGGGGCATCGATCCGCTCTTTGGGGAACTGAGAATGGCACATTCGGCAGTGTTCTGGCTATTTCTAGGAGGATTCTGCTGGGTCATCGGCGACCTGTTTCAGCAATACTCCACCAAGTACATCGGAATTGGACGGGCCATTCCGTTATCGAACACCAATCAGTTATGGGGCCTGGCGTGGGGAGCGCTCGTATTTGGCGAATTGGCGGCGACAGATGCGTTGCATCACGTGATTGTCGTTGCAGGATCCGTGCTGATGTTGATCGGGGCGCTGGGCATCAGCACCTCCGCCGCGGGCAGCGAGGAGCATGCTTCCACCCATCGGGCGATCGCGCGGGAGTGCGACCGCTATTCGTTGAATCATTCGCGGGTACTCCAGGCGCAGACAGGGATGGATGTGGAGGAAACGCCGGCGACCCGTAGGCGCTGGTGGGACTATGTGATTGCGGCGACTGCTTGCGCGATCTTCATTGTTCTAGCGTTAGGCGCAAAGAAGCCGGCGCTGCCGATGAATATTCCGTGGACTACGCTGTTGCTCGTGCTGCTTCTGCTCACCTTCTTTGGAGGTGGATGGTGGTTGTGGAAGCAAACGCGGTTCTCCTAAGTCGGAAGGGAACGGATTATGAAGAAGAAGATAACATTTGGAGGATTGGCTATCCTCACCGAGACGACTCCGCTAGCCAGTGCCGAACAGACGGATCCTCCGACCTGCGACTTTCTGCCAACTTTCAGCGCCTCTGCGCCTTCACATCAGGGGCATTCTCCGTGTTGTGCTTCTCGCTTTCCTGGGAAACAGATCACGACACACCCTGACGAGACAACGATTCCATAGGAGGAGTTTGTGTCCAACAAGCGTTCTTTATTTCACCGCAGTCATCTTTCGTTTCGAGAGTTGTTATTTCATCCCGGTCTTCTGTTCCGCAGCCAATCTTTGCAAGCCCGCAATTGCAAGCAACGGATCAAGTTCTCCACCCCGGCGTTCGCAATGGCGTTGCTGGGTTTTCTTGCGATGGCCGCCGGAGTTCTCGCTGCACAGAACAACGCCGCCAGCGGCTCCGCCGCGAGCGTCAATCCCTTTATTGGGACCGGCAAGGGAGCGGGTGCTGGAATTAACAGCAGCAACGAAAACCTGTTTCCCGGCGCAGTGATGCCGTTCGGCATGGTGCAGTTGAGCCCGGACACGGAAAGTCACGGGTACGGGTATCACTATTATCAAGACGCCATCCAGGGATTCAGCATGACTCACATGAGCGGCGTGGGCTGCTCGAACGAGGGGGACGTGTTTTTCACCGCGACCACGGGTCCGGTTCAGACGGACGTGAGTGACTTTCAATCGCGCTATTCTCACAGCCAGGAAGCAGCCTCTCCGGGATATTATCGCGTCCACCTGTCTCGCTGGAATGTCAATGCGGAGTTGACTGCGACGGACCGGACGGGCGTGGCGCAGTTCTCGTTTCCTGCGGGAATTACTGCCAACATCCTGGTGCCGATCAGCCACACCCTGAACCACACAATGGCGGCCCATGTGCACGTGATTGGCGACCGGCAGATAGCAGGTTATGTGGTAAACCAGATTTTCTGCGGAAGCCACCAGACCTATAAGGTGTACTTCCTGATGACCTTCAATCGGCCGTTCTCGCAGTTTGGAACATGGAACAACGGCCAGCCCAGCGATGCAGGGAAATTGGCAAAGGGAAACCGCGATGTGACGCAGACCCAGCCACGCCAGTGGGTTGGCGCGTATGCAAGCTGGCCAGCGGAGAAGCGGAAGCAAACCATTACCGCTAAAGTCGCAATTTCCTATGTAGATCCAGAGGGCGCCAAAAACAATCTGCAGACCGAAGCGGCAGGGAAGAGCTTTTCGCAGATCCGCCGGCAAGCTGCCGCAGCGTGGGACAAAGCTTTGGGTGTGATTGACGTGTCGGGTGGAACCAAGCCGGAACGCGATGTATTTTATACCGCCTTGTATCACAGCCTGATGATGCCGAGCATTTTCAGCGATGCCGACGGTCGATACCTTGGCTTTGACGGTCAAATTCATCACGTCGCTTCCGGCCATTCGATTTATGCCAATTATTCGGGCTGGGATGTCTATCGCAGTGAAATGCCACTTCTGGCGCTGATTGAGCCGCGGCGGATGGAGGATATGGCCCAATCCATCGTGCTGATGTACAAGCAGGGAGGCTGGGTGGGGCGCTGGCCGCAAATCATTCGCTACACCAACGTGATGGCCGGCAGCCCATTGACCGCCGTCCTGTGCATGGCATGGCTGGACGGCCTGCACGGGTTCGATATGAACCTGGCATGGCAGGGAATGCTGAAAGACGCAACGCAGGTTCCGCCGCCCGCGAAGCCCTACAGCGGTGAGGCTGGGATGAAATGGATCAACCAGCTCCATTACGTTCCGAATGACAAGGTGAAATATGGCTCCGTTTCGCAGATACAGGAGGATGCCATCGCTTATGCATCGCTGTACCGGCTCGCCGTAAAACTCCACAAGACAAATGATGCTGAAATGCTGTACAAGCGCGCATTGTACTATCGGAATGTCTTCGATCCTCAGGATCGCTTTTTTCGTCCTCGCAATTCAGACGGACATTGGGTAGAAAAGTTCGATCCCAAGCAAAGCGACCACGGGTTTATTGAAGGTTCTGGATGGCACTACCAGTGGCTGGCGCCGACGGACATGGCGTGGCTGATCCATGCAATGGGGCCGGACCTTTTTAACCAAAGGCTGAAAAAGTTTTTCGATTATCCGAACCCAGGATGGTATGGCGAATACTACAACCCATACAACGAAACCGACCTGGAAGCCCCGTTCGAATTCAACTTCTCCGGCATGCCGTGGGAGAGTCAACGGGATGTACGTCGTGTGCTGACCGAGAACTATCAGGACAATCCCAACGGCATTCCGGGCAATGACGATGCTGGGGAGATGTCTTCCTGGGCGGTGATGAGCATGATGGGGATGTACACCGTGGACCCGGCAAGTCTCGCGTACGAATTGGTGAGCCCGGTTTTTCCCAAAATCGTCCTCCACCTGCACGCTCCGTACCCCGGCAAAACATTCACCATTGAGACATCCCGCAACCCGGAGTCAACGCCTTACATCAGGAGCGTGAGGCTTAACGATCGCCCGGAACAGCACAACTGGATTTCTTTCCAGGATATGCGCGCCGGCGGCACGCTGCGGTTTACCCTTGCGTCCAGCCCCAACCACTCCTGGGGTTCGGCGGCAGACGATGCGCCCCCATCGCTATAGCATTTCTCCTATAGGTGTATATCGTAACCGCAGTGATGGAACCAGGCTTGGGCGTTGCTGGATGAGATGGATGGGATGGCCTCGGAGATGGCTTGTTGG